>ENA-UESR01000077-UESR01000077.1-human-gut-metagenome-genome-assembly--contig:-NODE-77-length-16566-cov-314.110134_pt1 | contig 16566 bp, 15 predicted proteins | sample MGYA00242999_ERZ508000 | MGnify/ENA primary metagenome ERZ508000 (study PRJEB26167, sample SAMN06115504) | human gut metagenome | host: Homo sapiens | place: China:Hubei | collected 2015-08-06... | reverse complement strand
ACATCGAATGTGGCAGCGGATACCGCTACAACATCGAGTATGGCGACTGTTTCGATGAAGGAAGTACCCGAAGTTGGATGCTCAATGCCTTCTCCCTCCATGCCATGGTTGGTAACAGTCGCAAGCTCAAGGAACGAGTCCTTCTGGAGGACATGCCTTCTGGCAGAAACTTTCTGGAAGACATCATCAAGGCCATGCGTGACAACCATGTCATTTTCATCTCTTACTATAGTTACAATTCCGAGAAGTATTATGAGTTTGACATCCATCCTTATTTCGTGAAGGCTTTCAAGAAACGCTGGTATGTGGTTGCCTATAGCCCTGGCACGAACGATATCCGTTGTTATGCCCTTGACCGTATGGAAAATGTCATCATCTCAGACAAAGTTTTCAAGATGCCAAAGGATTTGGAACCGGCCGAATATTTCAAGGATTGCTTCGGAATCATCAATAACGAGGATTCCGAAGTTCAGAAGGTGGTGCTCAAGGTAGATGCCTTCCAGAGCAACTACATACGTAATCTTCCTCTCCATGAGTCTCAAAAGGAAATGAAGCGTACCGATGAATACTCCATCTTTGAGTATCACCTGAAACCAGAATTTGATTTCGAACAGGAGATTTTCTCCAACATGGATACCATGGAAGTACTGGAACCACAATGGCTAAGGGAAGAGGTGAGTGAAAGGTTGAGAAACCTTGCTAAGAAATACAAGATCTGCCCTTCTTCTTAACTCCTCTCAACAAATGATTAAGGCGGTAAATACGTAATTTTGTATTTACCGCCATTTTCATTTCTGCCAAGGAAAATGATATTGATGCAAACTATTTTGGATCATAAGGAAACGACGATTCGTGCCTATCGCTTTCTGATCAAACTTACCTTTAGGAGTATTGAGCACTCCATCGAAATCCAAAAATATATACTTCTCCATAGGGGATATTTAATTTTAATTATACATTAGAATCCTACCTTTCTCTTGGTCCTAGTACCTTCCAACCTCTCGCTCTCGCAAAACTCGGTAAGAGACTTGACCATCTTCTCCGGGCTACCATGCAAAATGTTCCTGCATGGTAGAAAGATAACAAGATACCTCCAACCTGTCTTCTGCAAACAGATAATGCATACCATTCAAGCCCCATTGATATTCAATGAGAGGAACGTTGTCATCATCTTCTTCCAGGATATATTGAGTAATGTCCCATGCATCAACAGGTTCAATGCCGGCTTCCCCGGCAAATTCTATGGAACCATAGATCAGATTGTGAGCTACCTCATATGGTATCTCAACCATCCTGTCATTTTCAGCATCCGAGTAGTACTCAACAATCTCTTCTAAGTTCTCGGGTGATATATTAAAGAAATATGCTTGAAAAATTGGATATTACATTAAATCATTGTATCTTTGCACATGTTTTAATTGGTGCAGTTCCGAATATGGAAGAAAAGATACGAGTGACATGATGGTGCAGTATAACCATTAGTTTTGTATTTTGAAGTTAAGAGAATTACCATACGCACTCGCAACAATGTATTATAAAAAATTAAACATGTTAGATATATCATCAAAAATAATCCTCATAAAAGGAGAGCCACGCTCCTTGAATATTGAGAGCATTACTCCCGCCAATGAGCAGAAAATGGCTGTGATGTTTAAGGAAAACCCGAAAACATATCTTTACAAAAAAGAAAATGTGGTCATCATAGAGGAGTCTTTACATATTGACGGAGAGTATGCTGTAGTGATGCTGGATGGTACCATAAGACAAGGCATTTCTGATCTCTGGTGCTTCACACATCATGGTATGAAGTACTGGCGCATCAAATATAAAATTGACAAGGTAGAAGAATATCCAGGAAGCAGAATTCAAGTAGAAGTTTCTTGCCTGGCAGATGAAAAGGCAAGAAATGTCTGGGCCTATCTTAAACAGGTGGCAGAGATCAATCCCTTAAAGAATGACATCAATAACCAAAAGATTCTCTTAACTGCCTATGAAAAGATAAAGCAGATACCTAATTCTACAGCTGCTGATGTTTATCTTAATACTAAACATCATAGCAAAAAACTTAGAGCAGACTTCTTTATCTACCCTTTTGGCTGCAATTCCAGTCAGAAGAAGGCAGTGGAGAACGCATTGAGAAATCAGGTTAGTATCATCCAGGGACCTCCAGGTACAGGCAAGACTCAGACAATTCTCAATATCATAGCCAATCTTCTCATACAGGGAAAAACAATACTCGTCGTATCAAATAACAATTCTGCTACAGCAAATGTAAAGGAGAAACTCGCCAAGTACGGGATTGATTTCATTGTTGCAACTTTGGGAAGCCATGATAATAAGGAGACCTTTATCAAGGAAGGACAACCCCCAATACCAGAGAATGTAAAAGATTGGGGAATAGAAGAAGAGGAAAAAACTGTTGTTGAAAAAGAGATTCAAAGAATTTCTTTGCAATTAGACACAGTCTTTGATTTAAAGAATCAACAGGCAACTTCAAGGTTGGAATTGGAAAATCTCAATTTGGAATGGACTCACTTCAAGAGCAATCATAACATTTCAGATGGCACATTCTACCTCAAGCGTTCTTTATCTTCTATAAGGCTGACGAAAATGTGGGTAAAACTTCAGGAGTTTGCCGATACCAGGGATGATAATTCCAAGAGTTTTTGGCAATGGCTGAAATGGTTATGGACAAGCCTGCTTATCAGATATTGGCTGCATCTCAAGAGTAAGTTTGATAAACATCACCTGGATGAGCTCATTATAGAACTTCAGGCCCTTTACTATATGAAGAGAATTGAAGAACTGGAACAGGAGCTAAGACAGATAGAAGATGAATTACAGCTACATGACAACAAAACTCTTATGGATTCATTATCTGATCATTCAATGATGATATTGAAAAATACGCTTCATGCCAGATATTCAGGCAGAATGCGTCGTGAGTTTACGGATGCAGATACGTTGTCCACCCAGGCTGAGGAAGTTCTCAAGGAATATCCGGTTATTACGAGTACAACTTTCTCTGCCCGATCCTCATTAGGCGGCAATACGATCTATGATTATGTAATTATGGATGAATCCTCTCAAGTATCACTTGAGACAGGAACGTTGGCTCTTACCTGTGCAAAGAACGCTGTAATTGTAGGCGATACAAAACAGTTGCCAAATGTAATTACAAATAATGATAGAGAGAAACTGAAAGTTATTTTTGGCTTATCCCACATAGATAATGGATATGATAGTGCTAATCATAGTTTCCTGGAGTCAGTAAGTATCATGATCAAGGATGTACCCCAAACCTTACTGCGTGAACATTATCGCTGCAATTCCCGTATCATCAACTTCTGTAACCAGAAGTTTTATGGTGGAAATCTTCTCATTATGAAGGAAGATGAGACCAACAAAAATGTTCTTGCTGCTTATAAGACAGTAAAGGGTAACCATGCAGTAAACATGACCAATCTGAGAGAAATTGAAGTCATCAAACAAGAGGTAATTCCTGAGCTGAAAGATATTTGCTTGGATGAAATAGGAATCATTACCCCCTATAATAATCAGGTGAATGCCATTCGCCAGCAGTTACCTGATATTGAAGTGGGTACTGTTCATAAGTTCCAAGGAAGAGAGAAGGATGTCATTATTATGAGTGTAGTAAGCAATCAGATTAATGATTTCATTGATGATCCACATCTCATAAATGTAGCTGTATCAAGAGCTAAGAAGAAATTCTACCTAGTGGTAACAGGCAATGAGCAAGAGAAGACAGGTAACATCAAAGATCTAATTGATTATATTGACTACAATAACTGTAAGGTCGTAGACAGCAAGGTGTTTTCTATCTTTGACTATCTCTATAGTCAATATACAGATATGCGCATCGCATTTTTGGAAAGCCATCCGAAAATCTCAGAGTATGCTTCTGAGAACATTGCGTATTCTCTGATTAAAAGTATACTTGAAAGTGACCGGAAGTATTCCTGTCTCCATGTATTATGCCATATCCCTTTGCGTTCAATTTTCAGGCAAACAGACTTAATGAGTGAAGAAGAAAGAATTTATGCAGGCAATTTCAATACCCATGTAGATTTCCTGATCATAAATCGGGCTACCAAGCAACCATTACTCGGTATAGAAATCGATGGTTATGCCTATCACCATAAAGGAACCGTACAAAGTAGTCGTGACGCCCTAAAGGACCACATCTTCAAATCATATCATCTCCAACTCTTAAGATTATCAACAAAGGGTGCAAATGAAGAAGAAAAAGTGAAGGAACGGCTGGATACGATTTGCTGACACAAATGCAAACACAAACATAAGAATAAAAAAGAATGATATGAAAGTATTTGCACACTATATGGGAAATGAAAAAGATTGGAATCTTTCTGAGGATGGATTCCAATACCGCTGGCGTACCCTGCTGAAGTTTGGAGACTCCTGGAATGTCATAGGATCAGTCATCATGAAAAATCCAGGCAGTGCCCAACCTCTCAAATCAGAAATATCAAAAGCAGAATCAGATGCATTGGCCCTATTTGACAAGCGCATTTCTCTACCATTCCGATTATCAGACAGTTACAATTTTCCTGCATCACTTACATCGAGATTCAGAAAAACGGTTCATAGTGGTTCATCTCTTAAGCTCTATATTCCATCCACTTTAAAATTTGATAGGAAAGCCGAATCCCCATGATACAACTCTTTCAGTTTCTGCAGTGACATCTTCTGCACAACAGCTTTCTCTGTTACATAAGCACAAGCACAGCCAAAGACATCTTTTCTACTACCATACTTCTACCCCTATAGGTTCTTTACCTGTACGTTCCAGACAGCTTTTGCGAACCTAGTTCTCCAGTTTCTCCACCATTTTACGTTTGTTTTCCTTAGAAGCATTCCAACGGCGTAGAGCCTCTTCCCTTGTTAACTTTGTTGTATCCATATATTCTTCCTCCTATTTATTCTAGTTCAACATTCAGCCGCCAAAGTTACGCTTTTCCCTCGAAACCACCAAGAAAATCACAATAAATTTCCCAGTTATATCAATCTAAAACGTTTCAACAACTTCATGGAAATATTCTCATAAGAACAAATAGCCTTTTTTATTTCTACCAAATCTTTCTTATTAATTTTTCCCTTCATCTTATCTATTGAAAACAATTCTGCAAATCGTTCCTTTGAAATTCTTTTAAAATCAGAGCAATCGACAAATCTATCTTGGTCACCCAAAAACTCATACTCAGAAGCCTTCAATAAATAGTGCAATTTCCTTCTACTTTCAGGAAGGTGCTTATTGATTTCTGAGTTGATAAGTACAAAACCAATCGCATTTCCTTCTTGGTCTTTACCCACAACTACAAAGAACTTCTTTCTCCCTTCATCTCCTTTATTTTTAGGAATAATACCTTCTTCTTTTGTCAGGCAAAGACGATAAACTTCACCCTCCTCAACTGTATCAAGGAGCAAGTTGTGAAGCTGATTATCATTTCCCAGCAATTCTTTGAAGTTCACCATAGCCTAAGCCTCCAAAATAGAATCTATAAATTCCTGTTCCTGGAGATACTCTAAAAACTCATTAGAAGCATCACCTGCTTTTGCAATATTCAGAGAGGTCATAACAGCATTATGATTCTTATCCCATGCCTCATGCCAGGCAGAATCATGAGATAGCTCAGACAAAGTCTTGGTATCCATATCTTTGTATTTATCAATGGCAGCATCCAACGCTTCTATCTCAGCTTTACTCAATTCGTCCAAGTCAGGCTTTTCGCCAGCTTTCACAAAAAACCAAGCGCATTCCCCACCAGCAGGTAACAAAGAATCGCTAATAGCTTTGACATCCTTATTGTTTCCCTTGCCATTCATTAATTTCAAGGCATCATAAAGATGAGAGGGAACCGGTCCGTGTTCCATGGCGATAAAAGTATCCTTAACTAAATGTTGACCATATTTTGCATAGAGATTCCTTTCCGTAAAATAGATAATCTTAAACAAATGAATGAAATCCGTTTCACCACATTTGTCTAAGACATACAAAGCTACCGCCTTAAGCTTAGCGATATCCTCCGCCGACATTTTATTCATACTTCTCATAATCAATTCCTTCAATATTTAACACTTCTGCCGCCAAAATTACGCTTTTTCTTCGAAACCACCAAGAAAATCACAAGAAATCTGCAAGTTATCAGCAAATAACCACGAAATTAACCGTAAACAATAAACTATTAACTATAAACTATAAACTGCTATTCCCAGGCGGTCCCATCCCGCACAATCTGGCGAGACCTTTGATGGTCAGCCAACCTTAGAGCGTAGCGGTTCCGAGCGACGAGGAGGAGCGGTTACATCCTTCCTTCTGAGGAGGAAGGATTGGTTAGAGGTGGAGCTCCCTTTGGCTAAAGGGAGACGGAGGGATTCGAAAGACTCCTTCCTTAACGGTAAGGAACCTTATATCCAAGGCAATATCTCAGGAAAGCGAAAAAAGCAGTTATATCATTTATTCAACTATTAATCTTTATTAAATTATTAATACTGTCGCACCATTTTACGCCATAATGATGTATATTTGCAGTCAGAATGATTATTAATTAAACATTATAGGCTTATGGCACAGGCAGCAATGACAGTCCGTATGGACAACCAGCAGAAAGCACAGTTTGATAAACTCTGCGAACAATTCGGTATGAGTGCGAATACCGCTATCAACATCTTTGTTAAGGCCGTAATTCGCAGTAAAAGCATTCCATTCTCCATTCAGGCAAAGAATGAAGAAGAAGATGAAGTGACTGCGAAAGCAAAGGCTGCGTTCAAGCAACTTAGAGCTAAAGCAGAAAGAGGTGAAACCCCAGATCTCACACTTGATGAAATCAATGAAGAAATCAGAGAAGTCAGACGATTAAGAAAAGAACGCAATGGTATATGCAGTCATTGATTCTTCCCGTTTTCCTTATGCTGGCAACATGCCAGATGAGGACGACCGAGTCTTCTACGAAGTCTGCCTGAGCAAGGAAGATTCCTTCTTAGTAACAGGTAATCTAAAACACTTCCCAAAAGAACCGCAGGTGATTACAGCTGCAGAAATGATGGAAATATTGGATAACGAACTATAATATGTCATTACAGCAGGTGTCGCCAGCTCTCGTGGTAGGTGATACCTGTAAGTAGAATAACAAGGTGGTATCATTAGACGGTATCATTTGAAAGGTACCGAATGTAGAAATACGAATGGTTCCGATTGCGGTGATAGCATGGTACCGCTACAGCGCTTCATTATAGAATTGTTTATATTCAGAGTAGAATTGTATCATTACTTTACCTTATAAGTTATTCTACACAAAGAAGACTTACCATTATTGATGATAAAACTTATTAATTTTCAAACCATTATCATTCAATTCACTAGAAAGCCAATGTTGTACTTCATGAACGAATTGAACATTTGTTTTTTTCATTTCGTCGTATAAAGTACCCTTTCCACCTACCTGTACATTCTTAAAATGATCTATAAAATAACTGAAATCTGTATTATATGCAGGAACATGACCATCTGCTCCTACATATGATGCAGCTATAATTGGATCATAATATATACATAAGTCATGTATACCATCAATAGGAATGGCCTCAACATCTCCAACGGACAACTCGTTTTCAATGCCTTTCAGTTTTATTGTATCATTAGAATTTTGTCCTATTGAATCTACAACAAATGCATTAACCTTATAATTCAATGTATCTATCTTGTGATGGTATATGTTATCATGTAAACGTACAAAATCTCCTTCTTTTATTGTTTCCATCTGATGTTTCAAGTTTGCCCAAAATAGACTACATTGCTTTTTCTTACTTAATCTGCTGAGTGATAATTGAACATCTTTCTCATCGTAATCCATTCTTTTCGCTAACGTTTTTAAATCAACCCCAACACATGAACTTATCGCATCCAAAACTTTTATATCTAGCTCTTCTGCATCTTGTTTGCGCAAAATAGTAGCAACTTCACTAAAATCAAATATACCCTCTTGTAATTCTTCATTGAGAACAGGTTTGCCATATTTAAGACTAGCATCATATATTCTTCTCAAGACATATTTAGCATCATCATCTTTGACATACTTATTCAGCCATTCTCTAAAAGAATAACCTTCTGTTTGAAATATCGCAGATGGCACAAACCAGTCGTTAAACTTCAAATATGTACATGAAGAATGAGAATCTACATATGCATCTACAACGTTGGTTATGAAATATTGCACATGCTTACTCATAAATGCCTTTATTTCTTCACCAGCTTTCTTCACATATTTTACTGGTCGCCTATCAGACAGTTTAATGATCGATAATTGAAATGCTATTTCTAGATTCCAATCATTTTCACCCCATTTATTAAGATAGGTACTTTGACACAATAAAGTAACATCAATCAATTCATTCTTCTCAAAAATCGTTATATTCCTTTCTTTTTCCTGGAGTTCCAAGAAGTTTAGAGAGATGCCACCTATAGCAACAGGATACTTCAATATAGTCCTTTTAATAAATGCCGAAAACCATTTTTTATATTCGTTTTGTGTTTTGAATATTTCAAAATTCTTAATATCATCATATATATCAGTATCCCAAAAAGATACGAACAGAGATTCGATACTGGCATTTCTATTACTATAATGGTATAAATACAACAATACCTCCAAATAGCGTTCAAGTTTATCCTTAGTTCCTAATACTTTAATTGTCCTACTCTGTAAGTACTGGAGCAAACTAGTTTGATTTGCATTATACAGCTCTTTTGCTATGTTAATAGAGTCTTCTTTCGAAGAACTATCAAATAATCTTCGCAAATCCTTATGAAGAATTTTTCCACTAGCAGCATCAAAGAAATATGTATCAAAAGCATTGGTTGTCCTAACCTTACGATAATCAGCTTTCAAGTCATAATGAACCACCTCCTGTCCTTTAACCGGAAAGAGTTTTTGCAGTATATGAGAAGCATCTTTCCAGCCTAAAGATCTTGCATTTATTTCAGGAATTGCAGTCTCTTTAAGATACAAAAGGTCAGGGTCTCCTTCTAAGAACTGATTGCCCCCAATGAGAATATCAGCTGTAGATAGCTTATAATACAAGTCCAAATCTTTATATCTTAGCAACGTAATAAAAATAAAATCCTCAATATTAACGTCATTTTTTACGGATGCTAATCGCGACATTAGGATATTAATGAAACGCTTTACATCTCGCATTAACCCCAAATATCTTACAACAGAACCACCAATTCTATTCCACACATTAAGCAAATCTTTTTTTGTTACGGCATCACTTTCATTAAATGATATTTTATTCCGTATATAATTAGCAACATATTGCCTTTCCATATAGAAATTATGAGCAGGAAGAGAATATTCGAAGTTAAAATACTTATCTGTAAACATCTCAGAACCTTCATATCCAAGATATTTGCGCAATACGGCATTAACATACTCCTTATCATAAGCTACAATAAAGATGATATTTTTAAAACTTCCATTTCTATCTATGATTTTAAGAACTTCAAGAATTTCTGGAGCAGTAAGTCTATCTAAATCATCTATGATTACGAATATTTTCCGTCCAATCTCCGTGATAACATTTTGCAATCGTTCTTTCTCATCAGTTTTAGCAAAAACCTCTATCGCATCAATTGTTTTATTAAACCACCCCTTTCCTTCTATGCATCTTAACGACTTTACATATTTGTCAACGATATGCCAAGATCCTGTATGGTAGCTCTTTAATGTGTTAGATAGCGAATTAAAGAAATCCAAACTAATTGCAGACAAGTTCATAGATGATCTAGGATATAAATCAACTATAAGACCATCTTTTTGAAGAATACTATTCCTCAGAAGATTGATAAAAGAACTCTTTCCAACTCCCCATTTGCCAGCAATACCAACCGAAAAAGCTTCATTTTCAACATCAGTATCATATAAATCAGCGAGCAAAGAGTCTACCATTTTCTGATAGCCAAAGAAGTCTTCATTCTGATTGGTAATAGCACAATCTCTTACTAAAGGATTCGCATTCTGTTTTTGCTGCTCGTAAGGTATATATTTGAATTTCCTATAAACAAGAAATCCTGCCAAGATATAAGTTATATCACTCCATGCAACCAAACAATGATCACAACTTATTATTCCCCAAAAGACAAAATTCGTATCAATAACCCGGAAATAGAAATTCAAAAGAACAGCCAATATTGAAATAACACAATATCGGTCCTGAATATAAAGTTTATTGTTTCGAGTTGCACGATATATATATGAACCTAGTAATACCCATAAAAACAGTAATAATACTAATCCCCAATACTGGTCAATATAGCATATAACATGATTTACTAGATATCTAAACAGATCAATGATATAGACCTGAAACGTAAGGAACAATAAAGTTCCAATACCAGCAAATACCAGAAAGTTTTTATTCCTTTTTAGGATTTCAAAATATTTCTTCTGCTCCATAAATATTCAAGTCTATATTAGCAAGAAGGAGTATCGAGCTTTATTTCCTCATAATTCTCTACACTCCATTTATTTCCACCATAGCTCAATGTCATTCTATACACTCCATCCAAAGAGAAATCGTTATTCACTTCTTCTTCGTCATCATAATAAACAACAACCGAGATAGTAAAAGTACCACTTACCACCAATAAGCCTTCTTCTTCCTCCACTTCATTAACAACACAATCATCTACTCCACAAAATTCATAATGATGTCCTAATTCATCAAACTCATCAGGAATATGAATATTATAATACTCATCTATAAAAGAATCTACATATCCCAATTCTTCAACGATTAAGATATCATTCTTTTCAATATTCTCATTAACTTTTATACCCAAGTTTCTAAAAGGGATACGCAAATTATCCCTAATTTGCATTCGAAGGTTCTGATAAGTATAAGCAGTTTGCTCCAAAGTTTCATATAAGTTATCACCTTTATAATCCACACCCTTTATAACCCATACCTTTTTATTTTTATTTTCAAAAATCTCAGATTGTTCTAAAACTAATCTTACAGTATGAATTTCATTACCCGGGACAAAACTTACTTGATCTTTGAAAGATTCAAGTTCTTTCTGAATAAAAGCCAGTGATGAAGCAAAATCTGGGCTATCACAAATCCTTGCAATAGCATCCAATATCCCTATACCAGCAATATTCTTACCACGGCACTTATCTTCCTCATCAAAGAACATTTCATATAATAAACCATCAAAGAATGGGTTACGTTTATCCATATTCAACAATGAGAGTTTCGTAGTATTGATAAATTTTGCCACAAAAACATTATTGCTAGCATGGAGCATACATCGCCCTAACTTAAACATATCTTCTGGCTTCAAGACATTTTTTTGAGAAACCAAGATTCTCATTGCCCTATCAATTTTATTCTCATTTTCACTCTGTATTCCGATAACGAAGTCTTTGCATATTGCATCCTTCAAGGTATACTTTGCTCGACTAAATGTCAAAAATGAATAAGTACTACCATAATGGCGACTCAACTGACCGTGGTTAAAACAGAAATCATTCACTAAGCAAGAATAATCCCATGAATATTGCTTATGCCCAGAAGCCAACATATCCTTTCTTGTCTGTTTGAACAATTCTTCTATTTTCAGATTTTCTGTCATAATGTGATTTAACAGAGCACCAGTAAAAGGGCTATGTCCCCCTGCCAATCCGTCAGAAGCCGTACAACCAGCAGTTGTAGAATAAGCAATAAATGTTTGAAAAGGAACCTTCAAACTCGTTTCTTGCTTTAGAATAGTTCCTCTAGTTTCATTGCGACAAGCATCAAGTATTAGGATATTCATTTGATTTCCAGCCCCATTCATCTGTTGCATTACATTATTGACAGCAAGGCAATGTCCTAACAAAACTGTTTCACCGTTAGGATTTCTTAAGGCGTCCTTCAAAACCAAACAATCCTGCAAATTTGGGCGTTCGCCATGACCTGCAAAATAAAAAACAGCTACATCAGGCATATCATCCTGAATTTTATTGGTAAATTCATCCAGCCTTGTCCTTACTTCGTCATCACTTTCATCATAGCTCTCTATAACCTCAATCTTTAATTGGGAAAACACCCCAGCTACAGCTTTTGCATCTGAAACCGCACATTTCAAAGCCTTAAAGAACTCCGGATGACTATAATTATCAATGCCGACGACTAAAGCTATCACCTTCATCATTACACTACTATTACTTCTATCTGTTTAATATACGATGGTATAAGAATGCAATCATTGCCATTCTACTTTACGCATCAACAAATTTATAAATCAACAGTTATAGCTTGTTGGCAATTATACCTCTATTGTCACCTAATTTAATCGACTCCATTGCTTTCCAAACAATTCATGTCCATTTGGAGAGAGTTCCAACACCTTGTTTTTTATGACGATTTCCTGTGTTTTTTCTGTATATGCAGTTTTCTTATCAAAAGCAATAAATATTTGCTTATTTGAAAACGAATCATATAATTGCATGATCTTTTCAATGGCCTTATCTTCAATATTTTTTAGAATCAAAGAATCATGAAACAACATAGGTAACTTAGTACATTTCAAAACAGCCAAATCGAACAAAACCAATCCACTATACCTAGATCCAGTACCCTCATCGTCAGGACAATTATATATATACTTTTTAGGTTGTAGTGTCAGTTGAGGCGCTTTCTTTATATTATTGTATACAATATCATTGTATTCTGATATTGTTGTATTTATGACTTGCTGTACACTTGTTAATGTCTTCTGAAAAGTTTCATTATATAACTTTTCTGCATCAGTTTTTTCTTTAGTATATGAAGTTTTCTTTTCGTAAGCCGAATTTTCCTTTATAAGTTCCAACATGTTTTTCTGCATTTGCGCCAATTGCTGAACACCGATTTTGTTTGGATTAGTTTCAGATACGACATCCTTGACCGATTGAAGCAGTTTTTGCTCTTCTGATTCCAATTGTTCCCTATACTTTACTAACGATTTTATTTGGTTACCCATTTCTTCAGCTAATGCTGTACATAAAGTTGAATGGAAATTATTAATTTTCGCAACCTCTAAGAGATTTACTTCTGGAAAGAATTTCTTCAATTTTGACAAATCAATACAATTATCAGTCTTTGTAGAATTCAAGTTATGTCGAATACGCCTTATTTTTGAGTCAACTTTGTTTTTAAGTGTCTGAAACTTTACTAATTCCTCCTTTATGTCTAACACTTTCTTTAATTGCAATGCGTCTAGAGGAACTTCTCTTGTAGTCAATTCTATAGTTAAGACATCAATATCTTGTCGCAAAGACTTAATTTGTTCATCAATTTTATTAAATTCAGTTTTGTTTTTGGCTCCTTTAATTAAGTCGATAGCCAGTGCTTTCATGAACACTTTGTTTCGCTCAGCCAAAGATTTTACATTCTTATCCAGCGCCTCAACCTCTTCATACACTCCAAATATCTTTGCCAACCGTTTAATACAATTCTCACAACCTTCATTAGGATGTTCTAACAAAGGCGAAGTTTCTATATAGTTACCACGATCATATATACGAGCGAATAAGCCAATCACAGTTCTAAAAGTACACCCAAAAATATTCAATGCATATTTATCCTGCAAGAACTTTTTATATTGGTTAAGAGTAATCTCTTCACCCGGTAAAATTTTGTAATCAGGACTGCTTTTGAAGACAGTATCGCTTTTTCCTGTTTTCCGTGCAAAATAATATTTATCTCCGTCAAACTCAAAGCACGCAAAAACAGTATGATGCCCAACATATCTTATGATATCAGATTTAGTCTGATAATGATCTCCACCCAACATATAGTCTATAGCCAACAACATTGTACTTTTACCTATAGAATTAGCTCCAGAATCATCTCCTAGCACCACATTTAATCCATCTTTAAAAGAAACGTACTGTTTCTTGAACTTATCACAAAATATTTCTTTTATCATAATACTATTAATTGATGATCTTTAAAATCAATCCTTCCTATCGCATAAAGACATGTCAATGCGTCTATTATATCAACGATATCCAATTTATTTTTTAATTTATACGATAAGAGTTCTAATGTCTGATTAGAACCTTTTAATTCTTCTAAAACAATAAGCATATTGCCTATTATACTCTTTGGAAGAGGTGTAATTTTATCAGGAAAGCTTATCATACACTTCACAATCTTGAACAAAGAAAGAAACAATAATCTCAGCAGCAGTTTGAGAGCATAGGGTTTTAGAAATAATCCAGTTACTCATCGCAGTAAATATCTCTTCTTGATTCATTCCTTTTCGTTTACATTTTAAATATACAGTTCTAACATTACCTGCCACTAATTCAAAATCAGTGTTCGAGGCTTCACATAAATCCTTCAAGTAGCCTTGGATAAATCTAAAATACAAAACAACATAATTTTGCACTTTATTCTGAAGTATCAGACATGAATCTCCTATCTTTTGAGTCACTTTTACTGCATCAAAACTCAAAGTCAAGCCCTCCAAGTCATCGGATTTTATATTTTTCAATCTAAGAAGTACATCATTCAGTTCTTTTTCCAAATTACATTCTGCTAATTCATTTTTTACAGAATATTCTCCTTCAAGATTCTTTTTTATATTTAGCAGATTATTATAACTCTCCTTAGTTTTGTTATGATCGTAGTCATAATGACAATTTTTACACAACGCTATTTTATTGTGCATAGACTCCGAATTATCTCCATATAACTCAACCCCATCCAATTGTTTCATATCATCAGATGTTGGCTTACACGGAAATATATGAGCTATTTCAAACAATTTATTCACATTTCTTAAGCCATTACTCATTAGTGCGGTTCCGCACAAAGGACACAATCCGTTAACTTCACCTAAATAAATAAGTTTTTGACCTTCTGTAGGTTCCACACGTTTCTGTATATACGCAGAAACCTTTTTTTCAAACTCAGTCTTATTCATAATAAACTATTTTAAACAATCCAACATCCAGGCGGTCCCATCCCGCACGATATGTCGAAGACCTTTGATGGTCCGACAACCTTATAGCGCAGCGGTTCTGAGCACCGGAGGGCGGTTACATCCTTCCCGTCTGAGAAGGGAAGGCTTGGTTAGGATGTGGAGCTCCTTTTGGCTAAAGGGAGGCAGAGGGTTTCAAAAGTGCATACCCTCCAATCACCCCATAACATACCAATGGTATGAGAAAGGCAATCGCCATACAGCCCGTAGTATCCGCAATATACCCCATGATTACTGGAGCAACCGCACCACCCACTATCGTCATGATAAGCAATGAAGAGGCAAGTTTGGTCTTTGTACCCGCATCCCTCAATGCCAGCGAGAAGATAGTCGGAAACATGATGCTCTCTCCCAGATACAGGGCGAAGAACGCAATGAGAGATAAGGTTCCGCTACATACCACCACTATCAATGTGGCAACAAAGGTGAGGATGGCACAGACCAGCAGCACCAGCCTTGGCTGGACATAATTCATGATGACACCACCAGCCAGTCGGCCGATAAAGAACAGGCCCATTCCGCCAAAAGCGAGATACAGACTGGCAGTCTGCTTCTCTATATGAATACTCTCCTCAGCATAGTTGATGAAGAAACTGTTCACACCCGTCTGGGCAGCCACATAAAGAAACAAGGCCAGCATACCGAAACCGAATGCCATCACTCGCATCGGCTTCTCCTCCACCATCTCGTTCGTATCCGCCTCATGCGCTCTCCTTGGGTCCGGCAACTTAATCCTTGACAGCACCAGCGCCACAGCAAGCACGAAGATACCCACCAGGGCATAAGGAATAGCGATGTTGACACCCGAGAACAGAAGCTGACCGCCAACCAGCGGTCCTACAATCCATCCGATACCATTGAGCGACTGCGACAGGTTGATTCTGCTTCCCGGCCGTCTCGGTTCAATCGGAATCATCACCAGGTGGCCTTCCAGGAAACGGAGGGTCATCTCATCCTGCGTACTCTCAATCTTCTCCGGCCAGAAGTTGTTGTCATAATAATGACGCACCAGACCGGGAACACAGATACCGATAGAATCCTGGGCACCCGAGATGATACCGTCGTGACGCTCCGGATTGTTCTCAAAGCAGAATACCAGTCGGGCAAGCATCTCCGGATCCATCTTCGGCAACTTCACCGGCCATATCTTCTGAATCACCTTACGGGTAGAGGTAGACAGACCGCAGCGGTCGCGCACCTCAAAGGTCGGTTCCAGCGAGATGGTAATCGCCCATCCCGGATGATACATGCTTACATAAGGTCACCATACTGTGATGCCTGCTGGAAAAACTCCACATAACCAGAATGTAGCAGGTCATAGCAACCGCTTACAAAAACTTTTTTCTTCATTAGATTTTCATTGATAATCGAAGTGCAGACAGTCATCCTCATCTAGCTGATTACCTATCTGCATCTCGATAAACATAAACAGAGTTATTTCAATTAATTATTTGATTAATTTATTTTTTATATTTTAGCCTCCAGAAGAAGTGCCAAGTACGGAACAATGG
>ENA-UESR01000053-UESR01000053.1-human-gut-metagenome-genome-assembly--contig:-NODE-53-length-22328-cov-27.220979_pt1 | contig 22328 bp, 23 predicted proteins | sample MGYA00242999_ERZ508000 | MGnify/ENA primary metagenome ERZ508000 (study PRJEB26167, sample SAMN06115504) | human gut metagenome | host: Homo sapiens | place: China:Hubei | collected 2015-08-06 | study... | reverse complement strand
GCTGTACTGGCCATACTCAACATCCATGCTGTAACGCCCGGCTTCATCCGGATTTTCAGAGGCCACCGTGTTCACCACCACCGTGCTGCTGGTCCGTCTGGCCTTCAGCACAATGGTGCAGTTCTGTACTGGTTTTCCTGTGCCATCTTTAAGCACGCCAGAAATTTTTACTGTCATACTTTTCCACCAATAAAAAAAGCCCGCAGCAGTGACGCCACGGGCTTCAGGACAGTGTAACTTTACGTTTCCTCAAACGCAGTTCACCCCATAAGGCGGATGAACCTGCGTATCATAACAATATTTACAGAAGATAAATCGGCGTCTGTTGTCAGAAACGGTATCCGATACCAACAATAAATGCATCCGTTCGCCAGTCGCCACTGCCGGAGCCTTCATAAGCAATATCAATGGCCACGGATTCGGTCGGGTTAAACTGCACGCCAGCCCCCCACGCCAGAGACGTATTGCTGTGGCGACCGTCATCACTTCCGGTCAGCACATCGTGCGTTTTCCCCTTGTTGTCAGTTACGCGGAGATAATCCCCGGAGAAGGTCGACACTCGGCTGTAAGCCATACCCGCCATTGCATACGCGCTGAACCATTCATTCACGCGTACAGACGGCCCCGCCATCACGCTGAACCAGCGGTTACGCACGGAATCTTCATGCCAGCGGGTATCGCTGTAATGCGTTTTTTGCTCATCTTTGGCATTGGCATAACTGAATGACGTCACCAGCCCCAGCGTGTCCGTAAACTCATAACGGTATTTCACGTTAATCCCGTTCAGATTATCGCTGCCGGGAGCGTTCGTACGGGCATGAAGATACCCTGTGCTCAGTGTGGACTGATGTTCAGACGCCCATGCAGGCGCACCGGATACGGACAGACAGATGGCTGCGGACAAAATGGCTGCACAAACTTTACGCATAATTACCTCTCGCTTTTCTGCAATAAAAAAGGCGCCATTTCTGGCGCCCGTATTGGGGTTATAAAATTCAGCTAATCGTGATGCCTGCAGTGGCTTTCTTCATCACAACAACCAGCAAATCGCTGATACTTGCTGTGGGATACCAGCCATTTACCCACCATGCTGATACAGAAAACTCCAGCGTCATGTGGCCGCGACCAGCAGGCATATCAATAACACCACTGTAAACCAGCGTATTATCCATCGCGGTACGGTTATAAATTTCAGCACCGTTTTTCTTCACTATCAGGCGGCATGACGAATAAGTATCGCTGTTCTCCCGCTCATGTCTGGCACCGCTGAAAGCCACCGCCGGAATAACAATCTGCCGGTTAAACGGCTGATCGTCATAAACCCTGACGGTAATGGTTCCTGATGGCCAACGCTTCGGTGCACGGGAGTCACGGGGGAAAGCCTTACCCACTGTTTTAACGAGATCGCCTTCAATCTGGTTTGCAGACAGTTTCCCTCTGATGACACAGTTCTCGTTAATGGTGACATTATTGAGCGTGCCGGTATTCGCCGTGATGGCTCCACTGATATCCGCATTGCGGGCTGTCAGCCTGCCATCCGGCGTCAGGGAAAACGTCGGAGGATTGCCGGATGACGTGATGCTCACCGCAAACAGTCGCTTCAGGAACACGTCGTTCATGAACAGCTGATTCCCCTGCGCCACAAACAGCGGCGTGGTGTTGCCGTTCTCCGGGGTAATCATCGCAATGCGATCGGCCTGCAGCAGAATGTTACTCAGGGTCTGACCATCAACATCCTCAATCCCCGCGCCAATCCCGGCCACATAGGGAATACCGTTTTTTGTTTTCTGCACCTTCAGCATATACATGGCATTCAGCTCATTGCGCGTGTCTGACTGAACCCGCTGGATTTGCTGTATGGTCACGGCCTGGTCACCCAGCTTTTTATCCGTGGTCGAGGTAATTTCACTCCCTTTTTTATCCACGTACTGGCGGACCTGTGCTATCTGTCGGGCGTTTTCTGACTGCCCCTGGCTGACAGTCTGTGAGATTTCACTGCTCACCCGGTCCACTTTCTGGCTCACCTGCGCGATGGCCAGTGTCTGGTCCTCATTCTTTTTCGCAACCAGCTGCGTGAGGCTGTTTTCCGCCTTCCCGATTTTCCGGGTCACTTCTGCGATATCCGTGTCCATCCGCTGACGGATATCTTCTTCCAGTTGCGTGACCTCCGTACGCAGCGCTGAAGCATCAATGCGCTCTTTCAGTGCCTGGCCCAGAAGCGTCTCATCTATCAGCCCCCGGAAAATTTCCAGATACCCTTCACCATCATTGCTGGGCTGCCCGCTGGCTTCCACAAAAGCAGATTTTCCCACCAGGTTGACGCTTCGCACGTAAAACCAGAAATCCGTCCCCGGCTTAATCCGGCTCCCCTGGACAGTCCACTGACTGCCGGTCCCCAGATAACGGGCAGATTTTTCCACCTGTGCTGTGTTCGTGATGCGTTTTTCTGAGAACCAGAATTCAAACTGTACCGTCGGGTCATACACCGCAAGACGCGGGACCGCCGTTATCTGAAAATACCCCGGCGTCAGTTCAATGGTGGCGGGTTTTGCTGGCGCGTTAATCCGGAAGGTGGTGGTGGCCGGTTCGCCCTGCTGGCCATAACTGTTAATCGCCCTGACCGTCAGGGTGTATTCCCCCAGTGGCAGGCCACTGAAACGGTGCTCCGTATCGGCAGTGATGGCGGTGGTCACCAGTCTGGCATCCGCTCCCTTACCACTGGTCAGGCGCAGACTGAAGCGCACACCCTTCACCACCCGCGGCGTGTCCCATTTCGCCTGCGCCAGATACTGGCCGTCAGCTGCGCTCACCTCCACCGTCAGGTGCTGCACTGCCGGTGGGATGACGCTGTTCAGGGAACCTGACTGCGGCTCAAAGCGGGCACCGTTATCCACGATGGCTTCTTTTTCCGGTACGTGCTGCACCGCCGTGATGGCAAAGGTGCCGTCCGTGTTTTCCCGGACGGAGACACAGCGGAACAGGCGACGGCGCAGTGACGGCAGGGAGAGTCCCCACACCCCGTATGTCTCCACACCATCAGGCAGGGTACTGACCTGTATCCGGTCCGGCGCGGGGTGTTCGGTGATGTCCACACTCACCGGCTTACCACTGCCGTTAATCAGGTTCACCGTGGCGGCACCGGTCTCCGGCAGTGTCACTTCACGGTCCAGCGTCAGGGTGCGGGTGGCAGCATCAATGGACAGGACACGTCCGCCGGTCAGGGTCCCGGCATAGTCGTTATCACAGATTTCAATGATGTCACCGGGTGTGTGCCGCAGCCCCTGAGACCCGAGCGTGAAATCCACCGTCTGCGTTTCCAGCAGTTCGGTCTTTATCACCCACAGCCCGGCACGGTGGGCCTGACCGCGGCTGGTACAGCCGAACGCGTCCATCTTCAGCAGGTTGCGTCCGTAGCGCAGTATGGCTTCCGGGTCTTCCACCAGTTCCGTGGATGTCTGCCAGCCGTTCTGCGGGTCGGTGTAATTCACCTCCACCGCCGTGTGCCGGTCCTTCAGGGCACTGAAGCTGTAGCGGAATCCCACGCCGTTATCATCCACCACCACATCGCTGTTGGTGTACGGCCACACCACATCCGACGGGCGGTCCTGAACGAACGTCAGCGTCTGACCGTTCCATACCGGCATACAGCGCATCGCAGAGCAGAAATCACTGAGAACGTCCCACGCCTTACGCTGTTGTGCCAGGTACGCATTAAAGGTCATCCGCGGCTCGGTCCCCCCGAAACCATCCGGGACCGTCTGGTCGCAGTACTGCCCGATGGCATACAGCGCCCACTTGTCCACATCCGCCGCCCCCAGACGTTTTCCCATGCCGTAGCGCGGGTGAGTCAGCATGTCCCACAGACACCAGGCCGGATTGTTGCTGTATGCCGGTTTCAGACTGCCGTCCCAGATACCACTGTACGTGCGTTTTTCCGGGTCATAGTTTGACGGCACCTGAATGATGCGACCGCGGATATGGTAGTTCACCGTCATCTGCTGGCCGCCGAACTGCTCCGCATCCACCTGCAGCCCCACAATGGCCGTGTTCGGGTAGCACTGTTTCACATCGATGATTTCAGTGTACGATGACCAGAGCGTTCTGTTCTGCAACTGGTCCGTGGTGCTGTCCGCCGTCTCCCGGACCATCCGGATGTTAAAGGGCCGGGGCGGCAGATTATCCAGAATCACCGAGGCCAGGAACTGCGAGGTGGTCTTGCCGTTAATGGTGACATCCTTTTCCGTCACCCAGCGGCCATTACGCTGTAACTGAATCAGCAGGCGGACGGATGCCGGGTTACGGTCGCCCTTTGACGTGGTCTGCACCAGTGACTGCACCCCGAAGGTAACCCGCAGGCGGTCAATGTTCGCGGACGTAATGGTGCGCGTCACCGGCTTTGCCTTCGTCACTTCCACACCCAGTCCGGTTTCAGCTCCGGAGGACTCAAAGCCTTCCGGTGGTGTCTGCTCCTGCTCCCCGGCACGCCAGACCGCCGTCACACCGTGTATCACGGGATTGCCGTCCGTGTCCGTCAGTGGGGTTTTGTTCACCAGAATACTCTGCAGTCCCTTCACCGGACCTTCTATCGGTCCCTCACCAATCGCATCAATCACACTCATCATCTGCGTGGATTTGAGATTATCCTTCGCCTCACGAGGCGTGTGTGCCTTACCGCCACCTTTTCCCATACAGCCTTCCCCTGAATAAATTAACCGCCACTTGCCATTCCGTACAGAAGTCGGATATCCTTCGCCCGAAAAGCATGAAACACATTTCTGCCATGCTAAAGAGAAACCCCGGTATCAGCAGATACCGGGGTTTTCTTTCATGCCCACCGATAATCCTGTTGGTTAAAACCGGTAATGGCATAAAAATTCTGAATATCTTCACATTTTCACAAACTGACTGTGGCGCGTATAATTTCTCTGCGTTAATTTTTTTGTCGTGATATAAGAATAATTCCTTACACTTAATCTTCGTAACTCTCCCGCAGTTCCTGTCCGCGATCACTGCGGGATTTTTTTATTCTTTTTACCCCTGCCGCCCGATAACCACGACCTTTCCGCCCCCGCCTTCATCACGGGTACTGATGTCCTGGGATATACGGCGGGAGCCAACCAGCATTTCCCCGTAAGGCACCGGCATCGGGTTCCCCTGGGCAATCATGTTATCCAGCGAGGAAAAGTACGTGTTCTGTCTGCCGTTATCCGTTGCGCGGTAATCCGGTGTTTTTGCCTTCGGGGCCAGCATCTGGGCCACTCCGCCCAGTATCATGCTGGCACCCAGTGAAAACAGCATCGTGGTGGCAGAAAAACCACCGGCACTCAGGGCTGTACCCCATAACGCCATCGAGCCTCCGGCCGTGAAGAAAGAGCCCACGATGGCTGCCGCCCCCAGCACAATCTGCAGTCCACCCTTTCCGGCCCCGGCCAGTCGCGGCACAATGTGGATGACCGTTCCCTCACCCAGCTGTTCGTGAAGACGGGCATACACCGCCTCCGGTGCCGTGTCATCACCGGCAATACGTATCTGGTACCAGCCTTCGTTCATCTGACGGCGAAAGCCCGGCATCTGCATCGACAGGGCGCGAATGGCTTCCGCTGCCGTGTTCACATACAGGCTGAGGCGGCGGCCAAATCGTTGCAAATCCCCGTGAAGGCAGATGCGTGCCAGTGGCGGTGACGCCAGACAGAATGCGTTCGTCGTTGCCATTTTTCGGAATACCTCTCCCGTTTACTCAGTTGTTCAGGCAGATGGTGAAGCAGCTCACCGTTGCCGCAGTAAATGGCGGCATGGTTCGGTACCGAAGCACCAAAGCAGCACAGCAGAATATCGCCCGCCTGTGCAGAGGACAGGGGCACCCGGTAAAAGCCGGTGACCGCCATATTGTCCAGGTAAAGGTTCTGACCGTTGCGCCACCAGTCATCCTCGCGATGAAAATCCGGCATTTCAGTCCCCGCCAGATGGTATGCATCCCGGAACAGGGTGTAACAGTCCGTCACCCCGTGCTCAAAGCGCCGTCCCGTCAGGTGCGGCACGCAGCGGAATTTGTGAATGTCACCCCGGCAGACCAGCCACCAGGGCAGTGCGCTTTTTATCTGCAGCCGCCGGTCAGCCTCGCTCAGCCAGGGCAGCCCACCGGGATGACTGTGGACCAGTGCCACAATCTCCCCCTGCATCTCTGCCCGCAGCCAGTCTTCCGGTGCAATACGAAAATACGCCTCCGGCTCTGCAGAGATATTCACACAAGGGATATACCGCTCCCCCTCCGGCGTTCTCACCACTAAGCCGCACGACTCCGCAGGCACACACCGCCGGGCATGCGCCAGAATCGCTGATTCTGTCTGTGTCATTGGATTTACTGCGAAAGTTTGTTAATGGAAAGGAAACCGCCAAAATTAGCCACCATGCCGCGCATCTCACACCCGCGCATGCACTTGCTGCATCTGTCCTTACGGATATCCGTGGTGGGGTTGTCGAACTCATCCGCCACCGCAGGACCGTTATACCCGCATTCATCTCCCCGGTAATCCCACATACAGGTGTTCGCCAGCATGATGCGACCGGGAAACAGCGCCCCGTCCGTCTCGGTCGGTGTAGCCAGCACAAACGAGGCCGTCATGGCTGTCAGCTGCGACATCTGCTCCACCACCCAGCGGTCACTCAGCTCCTGCTCCGGGTCCGCCTCCGGATTGCCCGCAACGAAATTCACCGCATCCAGAAAACGGGCATACACCCGGCGGCGGACCACCGTGGCCCCCACCAGACTCTGCAGGTCTTCCGCCATCCCGGTGACCAGACCGAACAGATTGGACACCGTCAGCGACGGTCTGGCACTGCTGCCCCGGCCGTTCATCTCAAAGCCGCTGCCGTCAATCGGGTATGCCTCATACTTACGCCCCTGCCAGGTGACCGGCTCCCCTTTTTCATTCAGCTCATTACAGAAAAAATACCGCTCACCACCCTGTACCGTCAGGTCGATTTCCCAGAGTACCACCCGCGGTGACTGCTCTGACTTAACCGACTCGTTCAGACTTTCTTCGCGAATATCCTGCATCAGTTCACCACCTGCTTAAACTCCGCGCTGAACTCAACGCGCAACATCCCGACCCGCGCAGACCACCCGGCACAGGTCACCTTTATCTGCCGGTATGCATAGGGTGGCTTCCACAAAAATGCCTTCCAGCCACCGTGCTCTGCCAGGAACGCTTCCAGATGCCGGGCCTCCTCCCGGGTCACGGAAAGCGTCACCCTGTATGTTTTCAGGTCAGCATTCAGCCCTGCCGCCATACGCTGTGAGTACCCGTCACCAAAACGCACTTCACGCACCGATGGCTGCGAGTTCACCTCCATATCCGGCTTCACTTTCCAGCGAAAGGTTTTCATCGACCGCTCCCTGATAACAGACCGCCATCACGCAACTGCAGCCGGAGTTCATCCTGTGCCCCCTTGCGGGCCATGTCATACACCGCCTTCATCAGCTGCGACCCCGCCTGTCCGTTGATACCGTCGTTCTGAATCACCACGTGATTGTTCTGATTAAAATTAATACCTTCGGCCCGCCGCATCTGCGCCGGACTTCCGGCACCGCCGACATAACCACCTTCCGCATACCCGCGCATCAGACGATACAGGTTGCCGACACCAATCCGGCTGGTTGCCTCCTTCGTGAAGACAAATTCACCACGGTGAACAATCCCCGCTGGCTCATATTTGCCGCCGGTTCCCGTAAATCCTCCGGTTGCAAAATGGAATTTCGCCGCAGCGGCCTGAATGGCTGTACCGCCTGACGCGGATGCGCCGCCACCAACAGCCCCGCCAATAGCGCTGCCGATACTCCCGACAATCCCCACCATCGCCTGCTTCAGAAAAATCTCTGTCAGCATGGACAGCACAGAACGGGTGAAACCACGCCAGTTCTGTTCGCTGCCGGTCAGCATCGCTGCCATATTCTGTGCAATACCGTCAAAGGTCTGCGTGGCTGCACTTTTTACCTGCGACATACTGTCCGTGGCACTCTCTTCCCACTCACTCCAGCCGGACCTGAGGCCTGCCATCCAGTTCCCGCGAAGCAGGTCTTCAGCCGCCCAGGTCTTTTTCTGCTCTGACATGACGTTATTCAGCGCCAGCGGATTATCGCCATACTGTTCCTTCAGGCGCTGTTCCGTGGCTTCCCGTTCTGCCTGCCGGTCAGTCAGCCCCCGGCTTTTCGCATCAATGGCGGCCCGTTTTGCCCGTTGCTGCTGTGCGAATTTATCCGCCTGCTGCGCCAGCGCGTTCAGGCGCTCCTGATACGTAACCTTGTCGCCAAGTGCAGCCAGCTGGCGTTTGTACTCCAGCGTCTCATCTTTATGCGCCAGCAGGGATTTCTCCTGTGCAGACAGCTGGCGACGTTGCGCCGCCTCCTCCAGTACCGCGAACTGACTCTCCGCCTTCCACAAATCCCGGCGCTGCTGGCTGATTTTCTCATTTGCTCCGGCATGCTTCTCCAGCGTCCGGAGTTCTGCCTGAAGCGTCAGCAGGGCAGCATGAGCACTGTCTTCCTGACGATCGCCCGCAGACACCTTCACGCCGGACTGTTTCGGCTTTTTCAGCGTCGCTTCATAATCCTTTTTCGCCGCCGCCATCAGCGTGTTGTAATCCGCCTGCAGGATTTTCCCGTCTTTCAGTGCCTTGTTCAGTTCTTCCTGACGGGCGGTATATTTCTCCAGCGGCGTCTGCAGCCGTTCGTAAGCCTTCTGCGCCTCTTCGGTATATTTCAGCCGTGACGCTTCGGTATCGCTCTGCTGCTGCGCATTTTTGTCCTGTTGACTCTGCTGCTCAGCCTTCTTTCGGGCGGCTTCAAGCGCAAGACGGGCCTTTTCACGATCATCCCAGTAACGCGCCCGCGCTTCATCGTTAACAAAATAATCATCCTTGCGCAGATTCCAGATATCGTCCGCTTTCTTAAACGCGGCCTCTGCCTTAATCAGCATCTCCTGCGCGGTATCAGGACGACCAATATCCAGCACCGCATCCCACATGGATTTGAATGCCCGTGCTGTCCTGTCTGCCCAGGTTTCCAGCGTGCCCATGTTCTCTTTCAAGCGTCGGGTCTGGTCATCAAACCCTTTCGTTGCGGCCTCGTTCGCCGCCTGCAATGCCCCGGCTTCATCGCCGGAACGCTGCAACTGAGCAACATACGCAATCTGCTCCGCCGTCACGTTATGGAACTGCTTCGCCATCGCAATCAGCCCCGACGTCGGGTCAGTGGTCAGTTTTCCGAAAGCCTCTGCAACCTTGTCCACCTCCACACCGGATGCAGAAGCAAAACGCGCGACACTCTGGTTGATGGCATCAAACTGTTCACCACCACGCACACCGGCATTCACCAGGGCTGCCAGTGACTCACTCGCCTGGTTAAACGTCAGCCCTGCGGCCTGTCCGGCTCTGGAGAGCGTCAGCATGCGATCGGCAGTCAGTCCGGACTGATTACCGGAAAGAACCAGGGTTTTATTAAACGCTGAAAGCGTGGAATCTCCCTGGTACCAGGCGTACACCAGCGCACCTGTCGCCACCGCCAGCGAGGTGACCCCGACCATCGGCAGGGTGATCGCACCGGCAAGCCCCCTGAACATGGGGATCATCCCGCCGAAGGAGTCCTTCACCTGACCGCCCTGTTGCAGCAGGATCAGCCAGGGATTCTGACCACCGGCAAGCTGCGTGGCGATATCCGTAAACTGTGCGGGCAGGGTTCGCATGGCCGCTTTATACTGCCCGACGGAAATCCCGGCTTTTTGTGCAGCCAGCGCCTGGCGGCTCAGGCCCTGTTCAACAGCACTGGCGGTTTTTCTGGCGTCGGTATCCAGACCTGAAAAATGACGCCTTACCCGGCTCATCTGCTCATCGAAACGGACAGCATCCAGACTCAGGTCAATAACAAGATCACCAACCGGCTGGGACATATCTCACACCTCCCGGAATCCCCGCTGAAGCCATCATTAATGCGGCATCATCCACCATGACATCCGCCACATCCACAGACGATAAAATATCGCGCCCTCCGTCCCCACCGAACCGGACGCCTCCGGCAAGTCCTGCCGCTTTCTGCATCAGCATTTTGTCCTCATCCGGCCTCTCCACCTGCTCTTCCTCATGCCGGGGGACAAGCAGACTGAAATCAGAGGGATGCATATCCGGATCGCAAAAAAACAGGCTGAGTACAGCGTACGTCAGCCCGGAAAAATGCATATCCAGCTGGGTATCCTGAAAATAATGCGTGCGGTAAAAACGGTGCCAGTCGGCATATTCGGTGGATGTCATCCCGGCAAGCATGGCGCGCCAGTCGGGTCTCCCCATCTCACGCGCCAGTCTGAGGGCAAAGTTCAGCTCGCCGTCGAAGACTTTCCCGCAGAAAAATCATCATCAGTCAGCGTGTTATTTTTCGCCACTTCAGTAATATCAGTATCCGGACGAACAGCTTCGATCATCCCGGACAGGCACAACACCACGTCTTCCGCCCGGGCAATGGCATCGGCAGGCCAGGTGGTGAGCACTTCCTGCTCTATCTTCATCACGGCCTCATTCATTGACGGTGACTGCGTTTTCTGTGGATGGTTATGCCACAGGGACATCGCCACCAGAAACGCGCCGGTTCTGACAAGATCTTCCACACTCACCTGCAGGTTGCCGCTGGCTTCAGCCTCTTCTGCCCGCCGTTTCAGGAGGGCAAGATGCTCAATACGCTGCAGCGCAGACAGCTCAGAAAGCGTGACGGATACACCGTTATATTCAAATTGTTCTGTTTTCAGGAACATCGCTTATCTCTCAGCTCTTTAGCCACCCGGCACATTATTAACGGTAATTTCAGCCACCGCAGCAAACTGACCATTACCGGAAATCACAGGGATGCTGACTTTTCCATCCTTAACCCCCGCCACAGTAATCGTCATATCTTTCACGCTAATGGTGGCTTTTGATGGATCGGCGGAAATCGCCCTGAATGTCTTATCCGTTGCATTTTCCGGTTCCACAGTAACGGTCAGGGTGGTTGTTTTCCCTTTTTCAACCGTACCTGTCGGCGTCACCTTAATCGCAGTGACCGGCGTAATTTTGCTGCGTTCTTCCGCTACAGAAGGTTTACCCACGTTAGTGACTTTCACCGTGCGGGTGATCACTTCTTTCGCCGTCACGGCCTTACCGATACTGCTGACCCAGCCACGAAACACATCCACCGTGCCATTCGGAAAACGGATTTTATAGGCCCGGACATCGCCGCTTTCAAACCAGCCTATAAGCCCTTTCTGGCCTTCCTCTCCCGGTTTCCAGGCCAGCGTAAAACTGGTATCACCTGCAGATTTCTGTCCCTGCCCGGTCGCGGTCCAGTCCGCGTCTTCATCATCCAGGTAGTTATCATCGTAGGGTTCAGCCGTCATCTCGCCCGGCGTCAGATCCTTCACCTTAGCCAGTCGCTGCCAGCCATCGTCTGACAACGGGTTTGCATAAGCATCAGCCTTGCCGTTGTAAACCCACAGAGTGGTACCGGCACCTTTTACCGGCTCAAGGGGATTTGGTGTTGCCATATCGTCCTCACATCTCGTATGTAATGGAATAAGTCAGATCTGCAGAACTCCATAACGCCATATCGTCATCACGACGATACTCATAGCCCTGCGTAACCATCGTGGTAATCAGTCCTGCCAGTGCCGGGATCGCGGTCATCGCCGGGTAAATCCGGCTTTCCATCCACTGATCAAGCTCTGAATCCGGTACCTGTGCCGGTAAAAACACCTCAATATGCAGCGTGGCCCGCCAGGTATCTGCATCCAGCTCTTCACCGGTATACTCTGCATCCGTCAGATAAACCGCGATCGCAGGAAAATCCTCTTCGTCAAAAACAACGGGGCGACCATCAAACAGCGTCGCCCCGTGTTCATGCTGCTCGAGTGCATCCAGCACTGCGGCACGAATGTCAGTGTGTTTCATCGTTTTATCGCAATCCTCAGTTGTTGTTTCAGCGCGGATGCCAGTTCTCCGGGCAGGCGTTCACGCCGGATACGGTCAACATTCTCATCAAACGCCTGTTTCAGTGGGGCCGCCATCGGGATTTTCACCACATCAATAGGGTAACGGTTTTTCCCGGCCACACGCTGCATGACATGCCAGCGACCGTTTTTTAATCGCTGAATGAATGCCCGCTGATACCGATGCTGACCGGCTTTAAGTATGCTGTTCGGACGACGGCCCAGCATCCTGATCCCCAGCTTAATCACTGGAAGATCACCGCGGTTAACGATAATTTTTGCGTTCGGATTTCTGACCGTCGCCCGTTTCAGTCTGGACCGTTCCTTTACCAGTTTCCGGCGTACCTTTGTCTCCCGGGCAACCTGTGATGAAGACTGATTAATCGCCGTTGTGGCCACGCGGTTAATGGCCATTGCTGAAGCCGCCGGAATGGCGTTTTTACGAACCCGGCTCAGATTATCAATCGCCTGATCAAGCCCTTTTATCGCCATAATTTCACCCTGCGTTTATCGTCGCCGGTTAACAGCGGGTGGTTGCCCACGGTTGAGCCAGAGATAACAGCTTCCCCCGTCATCCGGAGAAACACGATCCACCCAGAACATCTCGCCGTTAATGGTCAGCGTGTCACCACGCCGCACGGCACGCACCGTATCCGTCCGCACAAATAATGACGGGCTGCTTCCTTCAATACGGACCCCGCCACCGGCAAAACCCAGCGACTCCGGATCGTCAAAAACCCCCTGAACTTCGCCGCCACGTTGTGCTCCGGAGGTGAACTGCGCACGGATCCCCATCACTTCAACAATCGTGCTGTCCACCCCGGCAAGGGCAGCATCAAAGGCATTCTGAAAATCACGCATGCTCAGCCGTTCCGTGCTGTATCATGGCTGTCGCCAGTGGTGATGGCACCATAACACGCATGCCCCGGTACGTCAGTTCAACGGGACGGCCTGTCTCCGGGCAATACCCCATCACATGCAGGCATTTCCGCACACGGACCGCTTTAACATCATCCGTAGCATCAGTGTTGTGCAACTGCTCACCATCGTCTGTGTGATTTTGATCAGCCCCGCTCTCATCAGAGTGCATAATGCCCTCCGGGGAAACAGCAAGCTCCTCTTCCCACTCAGACACACGTTGAGCAATATCCGCAGCACTCCCCGACATATCCGCCTCGCGCCCCAGCAGGCCAGCCAGTTGACGAAGACGATTCAGATTTTCTTCTTTTGTTGCCATCTCAGCCTCCTGTGAAAAAAGACACGGGGGCATTTCGCCCCCGCTCACGGATTATTTCACCTGTACCACCACAAACTCATCCGGATCCGGCAGCACCATCAGCGGTGCGGACTGCGTCATGGTGAATTCACGGGCCGGATCGCCCACGGTCAGCCAGTGTTTCGGATAACGGGAAGAGGCCACCACACCTTCGGACAACGCCTGCGCATCCTGAATGGCACCATAGCAACGAATGCCCTCTGCTGCCGTATTCCCCAGGACCAGTGTGCCCTCCGGCAGATAACGTTTTTCGGTACCGTCCTCTGCCACATAAGACGTTTTCGCCACCACAATGGCCAGATCGCCGTAATACCCCTTGAAGGACACCACCGCCCCCAGGTCTTTCACTGCCGTTTCGAGTTGTGAATTTGAGCCGCGACGGGTATCCAGTTTTTCGCGGAACAGCTTAAAGCCATTCAGCAGACGCCAGACCGTACCGTCCATAATGGCGATATTCACAAGGCCGCTGGCCTGATCGCAGTAGAGGTCAATATCATGCGTCGGATCAAACGTATCACGGTCCTGCTCAGACCATTTTTTACCGTCAGCCTGCTCAATGTTATTTCCTTCAGAGCGCCCGAAATCCACCTCGACAGTATCAAACTGATCCCCTTCCATGGTGTATTTGCCATACAGCACGGCATTCACCGCCTGCATTTCTTCCACCTGGACAATGGCGTGCTCTTCCTGTTTGAGGTTATCGGTAATGATACGCAGACGACGGTAGGCCGGGTCGTTCAGCTGAGCCGGATCTTCACCAGGAAGGCGCTCAACCGCCTGCTGGTAATTAAATTCGTGTTTGGGCTTGACGTAGCCCGGACGTAACACGCGGGTTTCACCACCGCGATGGCGAAGCACTTTTCCTTCAACGATCGGGGAGACATAGGCCGCCACCGGCGTTTTTCCGGTAATTTTGTCCAGCATCACCTCTTCGGTGTGGAAATTCACCGTACGGCGGAAAAACAGCTCCAGAAACAGCGCACGGAATTTCACTTTTTGTTCGGTATAACCGAGTAACTGGCGGGTCGTAAACAATCCCATAAATCAGTTCCTTTCATTAAGAAATCAGTCAGGCCAACGCGGTGGCCTGATAACGTGTTACGGCAGCGCCGCGTGACTCAGGGCACTGCCGGTAAAGGCGTTGGCCTTTTTGTGTTCATCCACACTTTCAGGCCAGCGGATTGCCTCCGTCGCAAAGGTCCCCGACTTGTAATACGTCAGCACCGCCTCTGTGCCTTCAAGCGGCAGTACCAGTATGCCAACCGCACTACCGGCTTTCTGTCCGTCCCAGACCACCAGTTTCCCGGTGGCCCCATCCAGCATCAGGGGTGTCAGTGCCGGTGTTGCCGAGGAAATCCCGCTGCTGCCTGTGGCGGTGTGAGCCGGATCATTACCGGCAAAAATACGTACTTCCGCACGCTGTTCAGTGATGGTTTTCGTCACCATATTGTTAAAACCTCGTATTGATGTTCAGCACTGACTTCATGGCATGGCCATGAGCATTTTCACGTCCGCATCACCGTCTTCTGACGCCTGTGACACGCCCCCCTGGACCGCAGCCGGTGAATGGTTCGCCATGAAATGTTCAAACAGGGCGGTTGTGGATGCAGAGACCGGTTCTGCCTTACCTGATCCCGCAGCCAGCACAGCCCGGGCGCTCTCCACAGTCATTCCCGGGCAGGCAGCCAGCTGTTCAGCCTGCGCCTCAGCCCCTTTTGCCTCATCCAGTGCCATGATCTGATCACGAAGTGAGGGCCCGGCATTCGCCTGCGGTGAAGCAGCCAGGATCGGGCGGGCTTTTTCCACCGTCCTCTCCGGCATCGCCGCCAGCGTTGCTGCCAGTTGTTCACGACCGTTCGCTTCTTCACACGCCATAATGCGATCGGCTTCACTCTGTGCGGATGCCACCGGCTGCTGCGGTGCCGCCGCGGCCAGAATCGCCCGGGCCTGTTCAACGCTCATGCCCTGTTGCCCTGCCAGCATCGTGGCAAGCTGTTCACGTCCTTTCGCTTCCTGGCATGTCAGGATCCCCATCACTCGCTGGTTCTCCTGCACGGCGGCTTCCGTTGCAGTTAATTGCGGCATAGTGCCTCCTCTGACATTACTGTTCAGCGCCGTGGCCATCACACTGATGGCATCCGACGCATTGATTAATTCATCCGCCAGCCCGGCCTCAATGCCGGACTGACCTTCAAAAACGGCAGCCTCTGTTCCCGTGACGGCATCAACAGACAGACCGGTATACATCGCCACTTTTTCGGCAAACATCCGGCGCGCCGCATCAATCCGCTGCTGCATGTCCTGGCGAACCTCTGCCGGCAACGCTTCAAACTGATTGCCATCCACCTTGTGCGCCCCGGCATAAATCAGCGTGATATCCACACCGGCCTGCGCCAGATGACCGGCATAGCTGACATGGCTCATCATCACGCCAATGGAGCCGATACGGGATGTCTGGGTAACCAGCCGTCGGGAGCAGGCCGACGCCAGCAGCATGGCTGCAGAACAGGCCGTGTCATTGCACAGTGCCCAGACCGGCTTCTGCTGCCGGAGGCGGTAAATCATGTCAACGCAGTCAAACGCGCCGGCGGCCTGCCCGCCCGGACTGTCAATGTCCAGCAGTATGCCCCGCACCTGGCTATCTGCCATTGCCTGCTGAAGACAGGCGACAATGCCGTCATAGCCAGTCATTCCGGAAAATGGCCGCATCCCCCCCAGCCGGTGCACCAGCGTGCCGGTCACCGGCAGTACCGCAATACCGTTCACCACCCGGTAAACACGGGCCGGTCGTTTACCTCCGGCCATGTACTCGTCCGTTTCAGCCAGCATCCCGGGAGCATCAAGCTGTACCTGCTGTTGCGGTACCGAAAGACTTGCTGCCCCCATCTCGCGCCCGAGCGCGCAAAAGAAAACCCGCGCATAGGCGGGCTCCAGAAGCAGCGGTTCATTGAATGCTGCTGCAATAATGTGTGAAAGATTACGTCTCACGTGGTGTTGTCTCCTCTTCCGGCCTGCGACTCTCCGCTATCTGCTGCTGATACGCCTGCGCTATCCACACCGGACGTGAGAGTCCGGCTTTTTCCCGCTCTGCAGATTCCCTGACCTGCTGGCGGAAAATGTCCTGATAATCCTCGCCCATCAGCGCCAGCTCTTTCTCATACGTGCTCAGTCCGGAATCAATACGCATCACCGATTCCTGAACCTCCTTGAGCCCGTCAATGGCCATTCTTCCGGCACCAATCCACTCAGCCCGTGACCAGGCTGAACGCGCCTGATAAAAATCAAAACGTGCCCGTGGCGGACGGATAATCCCCCGCAGAAGTGCCTCTTCCAGCCAGCAGGAAAACATCTGCGTGGCCAGCCGGGACGCAATAAATTTTCGCCGCCCCATAAAATAGCGCCACGACTCATTGGCGGAGGCGCGGGCACTTGAGTAACTGACCTTCGAGTAATCACGGGACAACTGTTCGTAGGAAACGCCAAGACCGGCGGCGATATACCGCAGCAGCGCCTGTTCAAGCGCAGAAAATCCATTGTCTGAATCCTGCGCTGTCTGTAGTTTCAGATCATCACCAGGGAAAAGGTGCGGAATTTTGACACCGCCCAGCGTCACGTTATTCGTGTCATACCAGCTGGAGAACTTCTCCAGAATATTAATAAGCGGATTATCCTTCTGCCCCTGCGGCGCACCGGCGATATATTCAAAGGCCTTTTCGGTATCCAGTTCACTTTCAATTGTCGCTGCATACATCGCCTTGACAATGGCCGACTGAAGCTGTGTTGCCTGCAGGGAATCGAGCATCTTCAGCCGTTCCATGACGCTGTAAAACTGGTTGGCCCCACGGGTCTGCCCGTCCTCCACCGGCTCGAAAATATGCAGCATGGCCGGACGCCCGGTGGGAAGTTCACGCGGGATCCGTTCCCATCGTCCACTCCCGGAGCGAGGAAAATCATCCTCACAGATATGGTACGCAACGGCACGGCCATATCGATCAACCTCCACACCGGCCCGCAGAAAACGGTTCCCGATACCGTGTCCTGGCGTGTCCACCCGTTTCGGACTCACGGCTTTAAAACGCGTACGAAACAGTTGCGTGCTCTCCGTATCCCAGACCGGCTGCACAAAGATTTCGCCGTTAAACGCATGAACGCCCACACCTTCACGGATAAATTCCGTAAACGTGCGTTTCCCTTCCACGTCGATCTCACCAAACATCCCTTCTGCGTATTCTGACCAGGCCGCCTCCACCTCATCGACAAAACTTTTTGTCGCGGTCTCCCGCATCCCCAGCCAGCGCCAGTTCGGGCGGTAGCTGATAAGAAACATATGCCCGACAATGTGATCCTTATGCAGGGCCACCGCATTGGCCGCTATCCCGTTATTGCGCACCAGATCATCTGCCCGGGCATTCCCCAGACGCAACGCGGGCAGCAGGGCCGCATCGGCACTCTGCGCCGGTGGCAACCACTCCGCCATTTGCCCGCCAAATCCTGCGCCGCCCCCGTTGTAGCTGAGGCTCTCCCGAAGCGGAACGCCGTTCACATCAATCAGGACAGGCGTTCGTTTCATAACCTCACTCCCAGCGGACGACGGCGACGGCGGGTTGTCCCCAGTACCAACTCAGCATCATTGATCGCACGGTTAAGCTCATCCAGAGAGGCCGCCGTATATTCAATTCTGCGACCATCTTTCTGGACAGACACCACCCGTTTACCGGTTAATAAATCAAGGCGCGCCTGACGCAGCGCCTGTAGTTCAGCGACTGTAACCATTCACTCCTCCGGACAGCTTCGCTGCCAGTTCTTTAAGGGTTGGCCGGGTCGTCTCTTCTTCCCGGGATTTTGCCAGTACAGCCAGATCAAGCTGCCAGCGTTGCACGGACACACGTAATGCCGCATAGGCATACACCAGGCAGTCCAGCGCTTCGTTACGCCGCTTTTTGTTATCCCACAGCAGACGCATCTTTCCTTTTTCCCACTTCTCCACAAGCTCTTCCGCCACCAGTTGCTGCGCCTCTGTCTGCGAAAAAATCTCCGGATCATCAGGAAAACGGATGGCATACGACGTGGCTTCATCCGCAGGCGTGGGATCGGCTTTCATACGGGCATAGAGAATTTCTTTTGCGGTGTCCGTCCCCACTTCGCACAGATACACGCCCCGCTGATTGCGGGTTTTTGGCATGGTGATCACCGGCTTGCCATAAACAGATGCACCTTTTACCGGCAGCACCCGGAAAACACCGTGTTTTTTTGACCTCTGATAGACAATTTCACCATCGATCCCCCCGGTGTCCCAGCAGACACGGGAAATGGTCATTTCGGTTCCGTCTGCATGGCAGTATTTTTTGTTGATCGCCGCATCCACACGTAACAGCGTCTCTTCCTCATCGGGACGGCCCATAATGATGATTTTATCCACCAGAAAAGCTTCCTCTCCCGGTGCCCATCCCCAGACATACATCTCAAAACGGTTTCGCTGCGAGTCAATGCCCGCCGTCAGATAAACCACCCGGGCTGGCACCGCCGCCGTGTAATGCACGACCTTATCCATCAGTACCTGGTGATCGAGTTTTTCGCCCACGGCCTCTTCCCAGGTCTCGCCCAGCGTGGTGTTCACAAAGGTTTTCAGGCCGTTGGGATCTTTCAGTGCATCCAGCCAGTCATAGACTATCTGTACCCAGGTGGTGAACGGACTGTACGCCGTCCAGATATGGAACGTGATGGAGCGCGGCGGCGGAATTTCATTATCCGCGGCGCTGAAAAACGTCAGACCGTCACGGGTCCACATCCCCGTGTTTTCACAGATCCACCGCCCGTTGCTCTGGTCAAGCTCAGACTGATGGATCACGCAGCCATGATGTTCACAGAGGTAGAAAACGCTTTCGGGGCTGTCTTTCTCCCATTTAAGGCCAAAAGGCGTGGATTCATCGCCAAATTTCAGATACTGCTCCTCCCCACAGTGTGGGCAGGGCACATAAAAACGCATGAAATGCGCCGACTCGTTGGCCGCTTTTTCGATCTGGCAGGAGCCTTTTATTTTAGGCGTCGAGCCGCGAATGGATTTTGGCCATACCGAGCCCTCAATACGTTTATCCCCAAGCAGGGTTGGCGAACCCTCTTTTTCGACATCCGGTTCGAACGAGGAAAGTTCGTCATAGCAGACCACGTCCACGGATTTTTCACGGTAGTTTTTAGCGGCAGCCCCGCCCAGGCACCAGAAGCCCACGCCCGATGAAAAACGTTTCAGCGTGAGGGTATTATCACGATGTTTACGCCCAAACCACGGTGCAAGATCGAGTAAAACCGGCACATCCCTGATCGTGGGTTCCACATGAGATTTCATAAAATCTTCAGCAGCAGAATCCGTGGGCTGGAAAAGAAGGCTGTTGCGTGATTTATGCTCAATAAAATAAGCCTCCACTCCCAGCAACATCTTTGTATAACCAACACGGGCAGATTTAATCAGATTAACAGTGCGGATCCGGTCATTCCCCATGCTGTTCATGATGGCAACCTGAAACGGCAGTGTTTCCCACCGCCCCGGGGTGTAAGATGACTCTTTCGGAAGGTAATAATGTCGATCTGCCCACTGAACTGTCGTCAGAGGGACAGGAATTTTTAGCGCAAGGAGGCCGGTTGCTATCGCTCCTGCAGAATTAGCCGCCCTCAGTTCGTCTGAAATCATCAATCCACCTGCGCACATTCTCACCGGCTTCAGAAGCCACATCGGATGCTTTCGCGATTTCAGTTTTCACAGCATCAAGATGTACGGGTGATATATCAGGGTATTTACGCTGCAGTGTCTGAGGGACACGGACAAGGATCCCTGATATATTCTGTGCCACTCGCTGAAAGATGTAGGTAAATAACTCCGTCTCGAGGACAAGGCCTTCCTCACGAGCATTTTTCAGCTCCTGTGCATCGGCCTGTGCCTTCGTCAGTCGGTAACGTTCGTAATCAATGGTGCCGGGCTGAAGGTCTGATTCGCTGGCAGCCCTCAAATCCTCGATCTCTTTACGGAGTTTTTCGTTTTTAATATCAGCTTCCCTCTGCGCATACCACTGAATGGCAGCAGTTGTATCAAAAACTGATTCAGTCCCTTTCCCTCCACCAGAAACTAGTGGTAACCCCTGACTCTGCCAGGCGGTGATGGTCCTGACATCAACGCCAAAAATATCGGCCAGTTTTTTCTTATTGACGTTCATACACTCCCCCGGGAACCAGAAAGGATCTGAAAATGGCGTTTTCTAACAAAAACAGCCTTTGTTAGATCCTTTTATATTTTTAAAATTCTATTGATAATCAATCAGTTAAAAAGAAGAAAAACGGATCTGATTTTTCCCTAAAAATTTTCATAAATAGCGAAAACCCGCGAGGTCGCCGCCCCGTAACCTGTTGGATCGACGGAAAGGACCCGAAAACGAGAATAATTATCACTTACAGCAAGAATCGAATCTGATCTATTATGGTGCTTGCTATTATGTGCCGGCACAAGTGCGTCGTTTACCGTCATTTCACACAGAGGCATCATCAAATGAAAATCAGAAATATTCTCGCTATCTCCCTTGCAACATCATCCTTCAGTTGCCTGGCATTTAAATCCTCGCCCAATGTGCTACCAGGACCAACGAATCAACTAACTGCGGTAGAAAGTAAAATTATCGGACATTTTTATGCCCCACACAGTGCATTACCCGGAACAACCATCACAGGGACATGTGACGCCTCCCCCGTCCCGGGATGCACCTGTCCGTTTTGTACTATGCTGCGTAGCCAAAACCGATAACATCCGCATTTACCTGGTATTACATGATGAGTTCACGCAGCGACTGATAGAGGAAGGAAAGATGGTTAGTAAAAGCAAGGCGCATTGCCGCCGCATGCTGCAGGCATTGCAACAGACGAGAGCAGGTATTTTTGACCAGTTGGAAAACTGCCAGCATACTTTGCCCGAGTATATCGCCATCTCATCGGAAACCAGTGCAACTCTTATTCATCGGGTTCCACCAGAGAAAAAGAAGAAATGAACAGTGAGGCGTTGTGTGGCATACAACGCCTTCTTCCATCATTCCTCGTCAGCCATGACAAAAATATAACCGCTGGCTCTTTCATTTTTCTCCTGCGTCCAGCCCCTCTCTACCTGGAAGCATCAAGGACGTGACGGCGTAAAGATAAATTGTCTCTTCACTCCCTGACAGGGGCGATTCTTTTCAAATCGCCATTTCGCCATGGCCTTCACCACTTCATCACGAAACAAATTATGAGGCTCTGAGCGGAGAAAAACGATCCGTGTCACAGTCCCATCAGCACCAATATCGAACTTAACCTCAACCAGCCCCTTGATATAATTTGCTGCAGCATATTCCGGATATCGTGGATACACCGTCACTAATTGCCGGGGCTCATCAGCTTTTTGCTGCGAGCATCCCACTGCCAGGACAGATAACAGAAAAAGTAGTAAAAGGCGTCTTTTCATTTTTATTCCTACGGGTCTTATTCTGACAATATATCCTGTGTTCCAGACTGCCACATCACCACATCCTGTGCCATTATCTGACTCACATTACATACATCGCATCGGGATACAGTAGTAGCACTTTCTGTAATACAGCTTCCTGTTTCTTCCACCATCGCACCGGGATAAACCCGCGAATCATTAACGCGGTAAAAACCCGGTGTGCATCGTTTTTAATTATCCCCGCACACTCGCGCAGAGGAGTCTCCCTGTCGGGCTGCGGTCTCTGTTAATGAGGGAATATAGCGACGATACGGCGCATCAACAAAACTTATTTCAGGCACTGAGTGCGGATATAGTCCTGTGCCCCTTCCAGTTGCTTGTGCATCGTCATCAGCCGCTCTCTGAGGGTGAAATAATCCCGTGTAACGGTGTCTGCCAGTTGGGGGCCGGTTGCATTATCCACGCCGGAGGTGGTGGGGGCTTCACGCACGGAGCCTGGACAGGTGGCGTTGATCCGCAGGCGCTTACGACCAGCGGCAACGTCAGCGCGAAGAGTTTCATTTTCAGCTCTCGCATCGGCTAATTCCCTCGA
>ENA-UESR01000045-UESR01000045.1-human-gut-metagenome-genome-assembly--contig:-NODE-45-length-25950-cov-62.719978_pt1 | contig 25950 bp, 23 predicted proteins | sample MGYA00242999_ERZ508000 | MGnify/ENA primary metagenome ERZ508000 (study PRJEB26167, sample SAMN06115504) | human gut metagenome | host: Homo sapiens | place: China:Hubei | collected 2015-08-06 | study... | reverse complement strand
AGATACATCCTTTTTCCATCATCTGCAATACCTAAAAATGATGGTTTCGCAGAAATACCTAAATATGGGGATAGATATAGGGATGGATATGGGGATAGGAGAAAAGTTCTAGGATGATTTATACTAAAACTTTCTAAAATCTTCTACTTTTAGGATGATTCACCCTAAAAAATAGTATCTTTGTACCCAAAATAAAAAACATAGCTACTACAGTCTCATCAAGCCCGAACCGGAGTATTACTCTTATTGGAATACCCGGGTTCACGGATTAACCCTGGAAGATACGCTGAATGCAGATGTCTTCCCGAAGGTATGGGCAGAGATGATAGCCAGAGAGCTGTTATAAATAACCACCAAGTTACGCTCATTTGCATTATCTTTGCATAAGATTTGAATTACTGGGTATAATATTGACGAGGATTTTTGAAAATAACAAAGGAACATACAATGATAGATACAAGACTGAAAGTTTTCAGAAGTGTGGCTACACTCCTGAGTTTCACTAAGGCTGCCAACGAACTATTCATCAGTCAGCCTGCCATCAGCAAGCACATACAAGAGCTTGAAAAGGAATATGGGGTGCAACTGTTCGACAGAATCGGCAATCGCATCCAGCTCACCCGTGCCGGACAACTTATGCTTAACCATGCCTGCAAGATTATCGATGCCTATCAGAATCTCAACTTCGACATGAAGAAGCTCACAGAGAAATCAGGTGGCGAACTGCGCATCGGAGCCAGTACCACCATCTCGCAATATGTTCTCCCCAAACTGATTGCAGAATTCAGGAAACAATATCCCGATATTCGTCTTACCCTACTCAGCGGAAATTCTCACGAGATAGAGGATGCGCTTGCTGCAGGAAGAATAGACCTAGGTATGGTGGAAGGCATCAAGCGGCAGCCCACCTTTAAATACACTCCTTTCATGAAAGATGAGCTGGTGGCATTCGTACATTGTTCTAATCCCCTAGCCCAACAAGATGAGATTTCCCTGGAATTTCTCAAACAGACACCGATTGTGCTGCGTGAATTAGGCTCCGGAACTTTGGATGTCATCCAAAAAGCCCTGCAAAAAAATGGTATTGATCTTTCCGATCTGAACATAGAGATGAATTTGGGAACCACAGAGGGCATCAAACATTTCGTGGAACATTCCTTAAGCATGGGTATCATCAGCGTAAGAGCCATCTACAAGAGTATCTATGAACAAGTTTTCAAGATCCTAGAAATTGAGAATCTGAAGATGGAACGAGAATTTCAGTTTGTCGAGAAGAGAGGCGAGACCGCCAAACTACAACAAACTTTCAAGAGATTCATAACCAGTGGTTATAACGCATAGTTATTCTGTATATACAACATCTCATGATTTTTCGTACCTTTGCACCCGCTTTTCAAAAGCGATAAACCGACAAAAAAAGAAAAATATGAGATTATCAGAACAAAGGAGCAGTATGCTGCATGGCATATTGCTCATCGCACTCTTCGCATGCGCTGCCTTCTACATCGGTGGCATGGACTGGGTGAAAGCTCTTTCGTTTAGCCCCATGGTGGTGGGCATCATCATTGGTATGCTCTATGCCAATAGTTTACGTAACAACCTGCCCGACACCTGGGTACCTGGCATCAAGTTTTGCAGCAAACGACTCCTTCGCACCGGCATCATCCTTTATGGATTTAAGCTCACCTTCCAGGATGTGATGGCAGTTGGGTTCTCTGCCATCGTGATGGATGCCATCATCGTATGCGGAACCATCGGCTTAGGAATTCTAGTAGGAAAACTCCTAAAGATTGACCGCAGCATCGCACTTCTCACTGCTTGCGGAAGTGCTATATGCGGAGCTGCAGCAGTATTGGGTGTGGATGGAGCCATTCGTCCGAAACCTTACAAGACGGCAGTAGCCGTAGCCACCGTAGTTATCTTTGGAACATTATCCATGTTCCTCTACCCTATTCTCTACAGGGCTGGCATCTTTGACCTATCACCAGATATGATGGGACTCTTTACGGGTTCCACTGTTCATGAAGTAGCCCATGTGGTAGGTGCAGCCAATGCCATGGGAGCCGAGGTGAGCAACAATGCCATCATTGTGAAGATGATAAGGGTGATGATGCTGGTACCGGTATTACTGGTGATTGCATGGACCGTTGCAAGGGATATTGCCAAAAGAAACTGTCTGGAAAATACAGATACCAACAAGCCTAAAATCAGCATTCCATGGTTCGCCATTCTCTTCCTGATAGTTATCGGATTCAATTCTCTTGGTTTGCTGCCAGAAAGCATAGTGAATTGGATTAACCAACTAGATACTTTCCTCCTGACCATGGCCATGGCTGCATTGGGAGCCGAAACAAGCTTTGACAAATTCAAGAAAGCAGGCATTAAGCCTTTCCTCTTGGCTGCCATCCTTTATTGTTGGCTCATTGGAGGTGGATATTGTCTGGTGAAGTTTGCCATTCCATATTTATAATAAATGATCAACATTGGTAGATTACAAGTTCCCTCGGGAGGTTGATAATTTTCAACCTCTCGAACCATATCTTCATTGAAGAGCCTTGGTGGCGCTTCACGTGGCTATTAATGATATAATAGTCTGCCTGGTATTCGTCCATCAAGTCGGAAAAAGCAGCCTTGATACGCGAACATTTCTCATTGATGGCATTATCTAGAGGGTTCGTCAGGCGACGCACTGTTTCTGTGATTTTTTCAAGGTCGATTCTGTTGCCGGTTTTTCGGTAGAGAGAGAGCAGTTCCTCACGATGATCCACCAGATTCTTGAACTCGATTCCTTCCGGATGATTCAGAAAAAGGAGATAGAGAGCCTTGTGGATTGGACTGAGCTGCACCTCCTTGTTGCCATAGTCAGGGAGCAAGAAGCGGTAATCTTCCGTAATGACCAAAGGGCTGAGAGTTGCCCTTGCCGCCTCAATACGGAGTTGTTCCAATACGGGCACACTGATGGCTTTCAGCAAAAGGTCTGTCCTTCCTTCTGCCAAAAGCTGGGTGGAAAGCTGCTTTACCAGAGCGGCCTTCTCCTCTACTGTCATATTTCTTGTCTCTTCTTGCATATTGGTTGCAAAAATACAAAAAGAATGGGAAATTTCGTTTCACTCCTTGGAAAAATCATCTTTTGCAAGGCTTGCATTTATTTTTTCATAGGTAATCTGACTCTTTATATGTATCTTTGTGGTCAAAATTGAAAATTAAAATAATGAAAGAAGATTGGACACCTATAGATTTCGGACAGACAGAAGACACCACCAAGAACATCATCAAGGTGATTGGTGTGGGTGGTGGCGGATGTAATGCCGTTAAGAATATGTACTCAGAAGGTATTGTAAATGTAAGCTTTGCCGTCTGCAATACGGATAGCCAGTCGCTATCCAAATCACCTGTGCCTGTAAAAATCATGCTCGGAAAGAGCGGTTTGGGAGCAGGTGCTAATCCTGAAGTGGGAAGAAGCGAAGCACAGAATACCCAGGAAGACATCAAGCGACTCTTGGATGACGGAACCAAGATGGCATTCGTTACAGCCGGCATGGGTGGCGGTACCGGCACAGGAGCAGCACCCGTCATCGCAGGCATCGCCAAAAGCATGGGCATCTTGACGGTGGGTATCATCACCATTCCTTTCTACTTTGAGAAGCGAAAAAAAATCGTCAAGGCTTTACAAGGTGTAGAAGAAATGCGCAAGAACGTGGACGCCTTGCTCATCGTCAACAACGAACGTCTTTGTGATGTTTATGCCGACTCTGAGATAACCGTAAAGGATGCATTCAAACTGGCAGACAAGGTGCTGAGCGATGCCACCAAGAGCATCTCTGAACTCATCACTGTAGAGGGTACCATCAATCTTGACTTCCGCGACATTGAGACTACCATCAAGAGCGGCGGCGGTGCTATCATGGCCATGGGTAGAGCCAGTGGCGAAGGAAGAGTACAGAATGCCATCAAGAATGCCCTGGACTCTCCTCTACTCTATGGCAGCGACATCAGTAATGCCCAGCGCATACTCTTCAATATCTATACTTCCAGCAAACACCCTATCTTTGTTCGGGAAATGAGAGAAATTGACGCCTTCTTTGATGATTTGAATCCAGACATCAAGGTTATCTGGGGTCTCTCTGATGATGACAGTTTGGACGAGGATGCCAAAGTCACCATTCTTGCCACAGGTCTCAACAATGAGTTGTCCGAGGATGTACAAGAAAGTTCCTCTACATCAAAGGATGAAGAAGACTATCAAAGAATCATCGACAAGCTCTATCATCCTATTCGAGACAACTTCCAGACGCATTCAGATAAAACTGAGCAAAAGCAAGAACCAGAACCTGCAGATGACAATGACTATGATGATACAAAGAAGGTCGCCATGATTGCAGCTCAAGAAGGAGAGTCTGAAGAAGGGGCAACTAATGTTTTGGAAGAGAACAACCCTCATAGCGCAGAAGATTCAGGAAAAGTTTCTGTAGAATCGCCAGTTACCAAGCCAAAGCCATTAACTTTGGGCAAAAAGATAAAAAACGGGCTTATAAAAATTGCAAAAGACTTGGATATCATCTCTTACGATGATGAGAACTACAAGTAGTTCTATATGCATATTTTTATGTATTTTTCCCAGAGACCTCTTGCAGAAATGCCTGAAGGCGCTTATTGCGGATGTACCCTACAGCAACAAGAAGCTTGCCAGCATGGATATAAAGGATTAGAATGCTTAGGATAAAACAAGGTACCAGGAAGAGTTTGGCATGTTGCCTTCAGATTACAAAAGACAAAATATAAGGGTGGAAGAATGACCTTCCACCCTATATGCCTAAAAACTAGAATTCTTACCTAGGATCTTATTCACAGATTGCAAGAGAATATGAAAAGCCGGATCACCCATCGGACCATGTCCATGCCCCGCAATTTCATAAAGGCTGGTATTTTGATGACCTACCAACTTCATCATGCGCCACATATAGGCGTTTTCCTCATATCTACCAAACAGCTCAATGTCTCTGTCTCCAGTAATCAACACCAAAGGTGCCGCATCTTTTCTGACATGAAAAAGAGGAGCGTATTGGTCGATAGTAGGTTGTAGATTATCTATGCCATTCATCTGACGGTAAGAGAAATGGCTGATCATCTGACCACTGAAAGGAATCAAGCCAGCTAAGGCATTGGCATCCTCTCCATAGCGCGCCAACCAGCTCTTGTCTAATCCCAACATAGCGGTTATATAACCTCCAGCAGAATGACCAGAAACAAAAATCTTCCTGGCATCACCGCCATATCTTCCTACATTCTTAAATGCCCAAGCTAAGGCTGCCGCACAATCATCAAGGCATTCATCAATTTTCACCTTTGGCAACAAGCGATAGTTCACACCAATCACCACAAGTCCTTGATTCAAGAGTTTGGCTGGAAGCTGCTTGCTTCCACTGGTTAATCCACCACCATGATACCACACAACGACAGGGCAATCTTTCAAGCTGTCATTGTAGTAGATATCCAGTTTGCAACGTTCTTTTACGTAAGTGTCTTTTGTCGTCTTATATTGTATATCGTGTACAATCTTTTCATTTGCAGATTGTGCACCCACCAATAGGCAGACAAAGGCACAAATACCTAATAATAAAAATCTTTTCATTTTAATATCCATAATTGTTAGAATTTAATATCCATAATTGTAAAGCAGCTCAACCATATCATCAGATTGCATAAAAGACTTATCGAACAATAATCTCATAGTGGTATAAAAATAAAACGACTCCCGATTTGAGCATTATTAAGAGGCTTGGGGGGGGCTGGTAGTGCAAAGGTACGACTTTTATTTGAGTTGTGCAAGAAGAACAAGGCTAATTTCGCACAATTCGAGGGAAATCATTGAAGTTTTTTTATTATACTGGCTTATAATTCGGGAATTTTATCGGCTCAGGGGATATAGTCTTTCCACGGACAATATCCCCTGAGCCATTTTTATCGATACATTGCGTAGAATTCCTGCACCTTATCATGGAGCATAGAAGCATAGAGAAGACCATTTCTCCATTCGTCAGGAATATGGCATATTCCAAATTTAGCACCCAGGATAGCTCCTGCTACTGCAGCATTTGTATCCGCATCTCCTCCTGATAAAACAATCTTCAGGATACCCTCTTTATACGAGGTTGCATGCCAATAAGCCCATAGGGCAGCCCCTAAAGTTCTGAGCGTATATCCCATACTCTTTTCATCATCCAGACACAAAGAATCCAGACCTTCATGGTATGCCAAGTCAATAAATGGAATGATTCGCTCATCATATTGTTTGGCAATGCCAATCACATCTTCATAATCTAATATCCTGTTTTCAAAGACAAGAGCATGTATGATAGAAGAAACGATAAACGCCTTCAAAGAGCAGTAAAATCAGAATAAAACAAAATCTCCTCTCTTGCAAAGACACAAGAGAGGAGAAAGAGTTTCATCCCAAATATTTCTCTATTTACCGCAAATCGAGCGAATCCATCCAAAAAGTTCGTTCAAGGCGTAATCACCTGAGTGAGGACGATTCCAAGGCAGTTTGAAGTTAACATCCTTACCCTTGTTTTCAAGTTTGGTAGCCAAGTTGATAGGAATAGGGAACGCCGTGTCTCTGTCTATGGCTCCATGACGGATGTACCAATGAGGTGCAATGCAAGAACCTTCTTCATCCATCATGCACATCGGATTGAGCAACCTTACATTCTCTTCTATTTCCTTGCCAAGAACAGCTTTGGAATTTCCTGTGGCTTTTACCAACGAATAAGTGGTAAAGTTTACAGAGCTACCCTTGCTATTGCCAAACTCCTCATTTTCTCCACTGGCCTTACTTCCTGCTACTCCTTTACTATCGAAAGCCGGCACACCTTTTAGGGCTGTCTTACTTGCCACATAAGAAAGATACTTATCCAAGTCAAGACCAGTGATGTATTCTCCCTTTGACTTATTTCTCATTGGCATCATCTTAGGACCATCTTTTGGCACATCCATTGGAAACTTCATTTCTCCCTGCTTCTTGCCACCATTCATAGGAGCAATGAACTTCATGCCTGAAGAGAATGAAAATCCAATACTATCTGGTATATCAGCACCATAATCCTTTGCATCCTGAGCACTTGTCATCAAAAGCTGCTTGATATAATCACGATAGTTGTCTGCGTTCAAATCACTTCCATCCTTTTTCTTTAGTCCCAAACTATTGATGTAAGCAGGAAATTGTGCAGCCAACTCCTTAGAAACAGCAACTTGCTCGCTCGTTACAGGTCGAATCTTTTCATCCACACCTCCATACAACCACTCATACGCCATATCCGCATGGTCAAGATCGATGATAGGGCAAAAACAAACTGCCGCAAAAACATCGTCTCTTGTATCAGCTGCTCCCATGGCTTTGAGCATAGGCTCATAAGAAGGATTATTGCCGGTGGAACCCAATAAAGACGACATAGCTCCACCTGCACTTGTTCCATCGGTAATAATATGCTCGGCATCACCCAGCATATCCCTGTCAAAGAAACGCAGATAGCGAACTGCCGCTTTCAAATCAAGCAGTCCCTTAGGAGCACGACCCGTATAAACTGTCTTTCCCTTCTGTACAATCATAGAGTTTCTACCTCTTGCACCAGGTATAGCTACAACATAGCCTTCTGCCAAAGCTCTACCTGATGCATCACCCTCATCTATCATCCTTGGAGCAGCTGCCATATAGCCACCCACATAATTGGGCATAAAGATAGGAGTGGATTGCGTTGCACCCTCAGGAACAAACACATTCATGTACTGATACGTAGAATCCTCTACATGAGTAACATAATACAAATTTGTGTAAGCAGTATAGTTGACCTTCTTCCCATTAGGAAGGGTAACAGACCCCGCCACGCCTTTCGAAGCATCAAACACCAACTTTGGTGTAGGCTTCTTCGCTGCCTGGGCACATACACAAAGTACCAAGGCCAGCGATGCTACGAAAAACTTCTTCATTGTTACTTGATATATTTGAACGATGCAAAGTTACTTCAAATCCTGAAGAAACAGAACAATTAGCAGTGAAAAATTACGATTTTAATAAATAATAACACTAGTGTCCCGTTAAAACGAGACCGACGATTATCAAATAAGTTATTAATACTCAAAAGTTTACGGACTTTTTTTATAGTGTATTCGATTTGATTTTGTATCTTTGCACGCATATTTAAAATACGTGTGCGATGAACAAAGGAAAAACTATATTCTCTCAGATTATGTCACTTATACCAGAACGTGATTTCAAAACTTGTGTAGACCGTTATAAGGGAAACTACAGAGCAAGAAATATGCACATACTTGCTTTTAGCTTATGCAAAGAAAGTGATGCACATAGATCAATCGCTACACACTATTTCAAAGAACGTGGGTCTATTCCTTACGGACAAGATTCCTTTAAATGATTTGTTTAACAAAGCTGTTCCAACAGAAGAGACGGAAGATTGGCTATATCCTAGCCTTTTCAGCCCCGACGATTTCTAAACGGGACAGCAGTGATTGCAATATTTTTGCTTTCTGAGCTTGGAATTCATATTCTGTAAGAACTCCGGAATCTCTGAGTTGCACCTATTTTGTCAATTCATCAACAATGAATCCACAAAGAAAGTAAGTAACATTAATATAGTAACAATTTTAAAAAGATAAGATTATGAAGAAGTTCATTTTGCAGCGTTATTCATATTAATAGGATTTAGTTTTTAAAGGTAATTTTATTAAACATTCCCAGTTTTTGACATTTGTGTCATTTTTCGGGAATGAACACACGAAAAGCCATTGACATCTTACTTTCTGGGGCTTACGTTACGAGATTTTGAATGCAAAAGCCCACAAAGGAGCCGATTTATTCCCGATTTTTGTCATTAATGACACTTTTCGGGAACGACTATGATTATAAAAAGAGATTATTATTTACAGCAACTCATATCGAGCAAGTCTAACAATCTCATAAAGATTGTAACTGGAATTAGATAGCGATAAGAAGAAAGCTGCATACCTCCGATCTTTACACGAAACAGTGTATCTCAAAGATATAATAGAGAGGAACAACTTGAAGAACAGCGAAGAATTCATGGAGTTGATGCGTGTGATGGCTTCATGTATAGGTTCTCCGTGCAATCCTAGTAAGTTGGAAAATACATTCAAAAGTGTAAAGAATGAAACCCTTGACAGAAAAACCATATCCAAATATCTTTCCTACATGGAAGATGCTTTTCTTATAGAGAAGTCAATGCGATATGACATAAAGGGCAGAAAATATATAGGTACACTTTCGAAATACTATTTTCAAGACATCGGATTACGCAATGCCTTACTGAATTTTAGACAAGTGGAAGAGAATCATATCATGGAAAACGTCATATACAATGAGCTTCGTTTACGAGGCTTTTGCGTTGATGTGGGTATGGTAGAGGCAAGGACTGCAAAAGAACGCAAACAACTGGAAGTGGATTTCGTTGCAAATATGGCAGACCGTAGATATTATATCCAATCAGCATTTGCAATGCCTGATGATGCAAAAAGAGAGCAAGAATGCGCTTCATTAAAAAGAATCGACGATTCCTTTAAGAAGATAATCATAATGCGCGATGACATAAAACCATATCATGACAACAATGGCTTTTATATTGTCGGGTTAATGGATTTCTTGCTAAAGCCAGATTTGATGGAACAATTATAGAAATCGGAGAAAGAATCCATTCGTCATGAGTGGACTCTTTCTTTTGAAAATCATAGCTTACCTATTATTACATGGTTGGGTACCTTACATTCCCCAACTTTTTGTGGAATGTTTCCACATACTTTCCTCATTTTCCACACTATCTACTTTTGGCACAAAAAGCATAAACATCTGATAATCAACGCATATTATTTTCTCGCTTCTTTTTGGCACACAGATTGTGACTATGAATAGCGGGTTCGATAATGAATCCACAAAGAAAGAAAGTAAGTAAGTAACATTAAATAGTAACAATTTTAAAAATATAAGATTATGAAGAAGTTTATGTTTGCAGCTATCGCAGCTATGGTTATGGTTTCAGTAAGCAACGTTTTTGCATCAAGCAGAATGGTAAGTAACGCAGAGGTAGCACCAGTTGATACCGTAGCTCCAGAAGCACCTTCAGATACATTGGCAACAGGTACTCCTATCCAGCCACAAGCAGATGTTGAGGATTCTACACAGCAGGAGAATGCTACTGAGGCTACAACAGAGAATGCTACAGAGCAGCAGACAACTGCCGAGTAAAAGATAAAGAACAGTTCATTTTGCAGCGTTATTCATATAATAGGATTTAGTTTTTTAAAAAGGTAATTAGACTTATTCAGGTTACAACAGATATTGCATAGATAGAAATTACAAGGTAGAATTTTTAGGTTCGGTTTTTGAAAGTGAATCCTGCTGGCATCACTGCCAGCAGGACTCTATGTTATCATCATCCATTGATAAATATCACTTCATTAACCGCTCTATCCATTCATTGAACAAAGGGCATTTCTCACGAATCTTCTCCAAACCAATGTCCATAGCAACACAGATGCCAACAACTACCTTATTATAATCAGGAATAGCAGCAATCAATCGTTTGGATGGAGCTGTCTCAGGACTATTGTTGATAAGCTCTGGCGATTGGAAAGCCTCTGCCGTGGCCTGCAACTCTGCATAATCAAACTCACTCTCCTCAAAACTGTTCAAGAATGCACTCACATCACTGAACAACAACCCCTCAAATTCATGAAGTTGTATGTATGGAATAAAACGAAAACGATATTGCTCAGAAATATCCTTCGCCATTCTATCTATCAAGAAATGAATACGCTCCGTCTTATCCACTATCTCCTTAGATTCTTCCCATCCAGGAAACCCGAACTGGTCTTTGATGCCATAGTAATCCACCAACATGCTGACATAGACATCACCTTCTTGAAGATGATTCAATATTTGCTTTTTGATGGTAGCCCAAGGCACGATACCACCATGCGAATGCTTGATGACAGGAGCTTCCACATAAATATCATGCTTAGCAAACTCCACTCCAAGCACTTCTGTACAAAACTCTTGTTCCGTAGGACCCTCACACACTATGATTAGTCGTTTCATCGTGGCTGACCTCCTTTCATGATATTTTGTTTCCACAAATCACCAAGTGTATAATCCTCAAGCCAATGTCCTAACTCTTCGCTATTCAGCCGATTGATGGTTGTACCATCTTCGTTCTGATTAACAGTCAAGACATCCTCTGGCTCAAAGTTACTGATTAGTTCAGCACTCTGAGTTGCAACGATAACTTGCGTGCCCTTTTGTGCCGCCATCTTAATCAAACCCGAAAGTTTTTCGATAGCCACAGGATGCAAACCAAGCTCCGGCTCATCAATGATGATAACTCGTGGTAACCATGGCTGCATAAAGAGCACGGTCAAGGCAATAAAGCGAATGGTTCCATCCGACAAGTCGGTCGGTCCGTAAATCATAGAGCTATACTTATCCTGCCATTGCAAGCGCACCATATCGGCTTCGGTTGGTTGGAAATAGAAGTCCGAGAAATAGGGAGCCACACTCTGAATGACACGGATAATGCGACGATAAGCCATCGGCTTCTCTCGCTGAATACGATAGAGGATAGCCGCCAGATTTTCACCATGCTCATACATACGATAAGCATCGTTCACGATATGGCTATCAGCCGTAAATGGAGAACGCCGACCTGTATCGTGGAAGTGAAACTTGCGGATTTGGGAGATATAATTAGATAAATCTTCCTCTTTATGGTCTTTTAAACTCGATTCGCTCTGAAACTCCGTTATAACATTTTTCCTCACTAAATCTAAAGGACAAACATCATCGTAACAACCAATAGCTTCTTTTTCTACGATGAGTTTACCATCAGATTCCAATAATGCCAAGTCATATTCACTCTTAGCTATTAGCAAGTTTACAGCTATACGATCGGTAACTTTTCTGCCTTGATAGAGTAATTTATCTACTCCACCAACTTGAGCGACATACGCCCCTAATCTCTTCTCATAGATGTTGCCTAACATCTCGAAAAGAGACAAAAAGTTACTCTTACCAGCTCCATTAGCACCAATCAAGAGATTGATAGGATGCAGTTGAACTGATAACTTTTTAAAAGACTTATATCCAAATATTCTTATCGAGTCCATATTATAGTTTCATTCAAATATAAAAGCAAAGGTACACTTTTTAAGTGTATCTACCAAATTATTTATTCAAAACTTTTGTTTTACTCGCAAAATTAAGCTATATTTTCTATTTAAAAATTAAAAAAGTATCATACAAGAAAAGCGTAGAGTCCTGCAGACAATGATGCCTGCAGAATTCTACGCTTTTTAATCAACAGCAGTATGAAATGCCTTCTCTTCTCAATCATTATTAACAAACTGTTGTATTCTCTTGCTTTGGATACCATAGTTAAAACTCTGTGTACCAGTCATGCCTGCAAAATTCACAGCTACCAACTTTCCATACTCGTCCACCACAGGGCTACCACTGGAACCAGGCAAACTAGGAATTGTGTACATAATCTTATCATTATCAGGCTTTTGAGATATAGTACCACTTGTAATCTGAGCTTTGATACCTTGCGATGTATTAGATAATGTAAATCCAGCATTAAAACCTATCATATAAAGTTTCTGCTCAGTTTGCAACTCATCCTTATCAGAAGAAGCAAACAGATTCTTAACCTTGTCAGTAAAGCCTTGCTCTTCATCGTTATCAGAAACAGCAAAAACATGTTTGCCATCTGGCGTTTGCTTACTCTTCAACTGCAACATTGCCAGATCCACATTCTCCTTATCAGAAACAGAAGTCATAACACAAGGAATGAAATCTGTAATTTTAGTAACAAAAGTATTATTGTAGGCAATACCCAATTCACAAACAGATTCCACTTTCAACTCACTCAAATCAATAGTTTTAAGACTATTTTTGATTTCAGAATCTCCATCATATGCCTCTTTCAACTCAGCCTGTTCCTGCTCAATTTGCTGCATTTTTTCATTATCTACATAAATATTACCATCATATTCATTATATGAATAACATGATCTTTTGGCATTTTCCAACTCGTCATATTTCTCTGACATTGATTGCATTTCCAATCTTACCATCTCTGCCATACCATCCAATAAAGCTCTAACTGACTTTTTGGTATCAGATAAATTAATGGTAGGAGCTGCCACATGTCTGTTAGTCAAAATCTTACCATCTTTGGAAATCAAGAAGCCTGTACCCGTAAGCATTTTCTTGTTCTTTTGGATTTCTTCCAAATCCATTGTCCAATTTTCAAAGTCTCCGTCTTTGTCAAAGCCCGTAAAATACCAGACTTTCCCTGTTGGTAAAGTCACTTTATAATAAAACTGGTTAGCAACCATCACAACACCAGAACCACATTCTGTAAGTATCTCATCTGATGTTTTAGCACTGTCACATGCCACTAAGCTAACTATAGCAAATAGTGACAAATAGAAAATTTTTAGCTGTTTCATTATTTCAATTTTTATAATTAAGATTCTTTTGTTACACATATCACAGACTATTTTTCATTGCCATGTATTTACATTAACACCATTTCACCTGCAAACTTACTATTTTTTTTTCAAATGACCTACTAAATTTGCAAAAAATGACATCAGAAGTCACAAAAATATTCATTCTGAATACAGTTTTTTCCCAACAAAGCCCTAGTAGCTACTACACAATACCAAAGAACGAATATACCTTATTTCTTAAACATAGAGAGGAAATTATAACTTTACTTTTTTGTCGCTCTGTGAATAACTTGCGGATTCCTCGCCCTATCGTATCTTTCATGTTGAAGTTTACCATACCTTGGCACAACACTTAATTGTGAAAAAACTTTCGGAATCCATTTTGTTCAATAGAATTTCTTACAGAATCTGGCAAGAAGGATTATATAAAGCCGCTACTCTTCCTCCTCTGATTCACAGTCACTATCAGCGAAGCCATCATCAAAACCGGCATCATATCCTTCTTCATATCCCAACTCATACTCCTTCCTTTTCTTTCCCTTATATCGGCAAGCATCGTCGTAAGAATCGCCTCGTATATTTTCGATACCATCATAATACCCATCCTCCTGACCCTGATCATATCCTGCATCATAGTATGGATTGATGCTAAGATCAAGGGCAGAAGTGGCATCAGTTTTTTGCGGAGCGACAAGTGTGGGTTTAGAAGAATCTATGCCAACTTTTGAAACAGAAGTCTCCTGCGGCATATCTTCATAAATCATCGCAGTATCCATTTGAGCATCAGAAGTTTTTGGGGGATTCTTGGAAGAACACCCCATAAACAGGACAGATACCACCACACCAATTAAAGGAACAAAGAGGTTAGCGCAAGCTTTAACCTTGGTCAACATTATAAGAATACCAGTTTTTTTCATTACTCCAGATTAAATGATCATTGCATATTTCTGAATGTGATGGAAAAAGTTACCATAACAAGATATAATTATCGCATACTTCTATATGCGAAGTAAGGATAATCATTACCATGTAAAAAAGAGTCTAACTAAATGAAATACACCAAGAATTATCATCAAAATGCCAACTAAAGACAAACCGACAATAATATAATGATCTATCGTTTTAGAATCTCTCAGCCTAAGCCAAGAAGGAAAATACTTCCAAAGCAGATACCCCAGTATTATTTGAAAAATTGAATGTATCATAACTACTTAAGATAAGGTTTAATAGCGTCAATACTCCAAGCATAATTTAAATTTGCTTGCGAACCATCATAAAAAGTTCCAGATGTAACCCCTACAACTTCACCATACTCATTGATTAAAGCACCACCACTACTTCCATGATCTATCAATGCATTAATTTGCATCAAATTGGTATCACGCCATTGCGATACTTCTCCTGAAGAGAATGTATTCTCTAATCCTCTAGGGCTACCTATAGCATAAACCTTATCGCCAACACTTGGCTTTTCTTTAGCTAACGGTATATAAGGAACATCATCAACATCGACGAAAAACAAGATAAAATCTTCCTCTTCATCAGACTTAACAACTTTCGAAACCTTATATGCAGTATCACTCCCAACCAGTTTTATCTGCTCAGCACCAATAGCTGTACCCTTAAAAACATGGTAATTACTAACGGCCAATCCATGAGAGTTTATGAAAAAGCCAGAACCTTGATAGGTATTTGTACCATCTGTAGTAAAGACCATGAACACGGCATTTCCATATCTATTAAATATAGTTTTGCCATTCAGGATTTCATTATTATCTCCATATTCTGCTGTAGCAGAAGTTACGTTATCTTCAGAATCAGGAGTTCTTACAGATTCCCTTTCTGTTGCAGACTCTGCACTTCTATTAAGTCTCTTATGCCCAGATTTGTGAGCACAAGAGACAAATAAACACATTATAAGTACTATAAGTAACTTACTTTTTTTCATCTTCAATAATATTTTTAGGAATAATGTGAATCAAAAAACGCTGATTGTTGACTTCATACATTTTATCACGCATTGTTTCAATATTATATCTTCCATCTCCACTACCAGTAATTTGAACCTCACAGTTTTTTCCAAAATTAATACCACATACATCCTTCCAATACTTCATTAAGGAATAAGCTCTCTCAAAACTCAAATCATAATTACGATCAGTCCATGCCTCTGAGTTTTTCGATGCTTGTCCTTCAATGATTAACAGATACTTATTATCATTATGTTTAGATAAGAACTTTTGAATCTCAACACCAGCAGCTCCTAATTGCTGTTTTGTATCATCCGGCAACTCTTCTATATCATAATGCAATTCTTCGAAAAAGCAATGCACCTTAAGCACATACTTTTTATAAAAAGGATTATATTCAAAGTACTGCTTACTCAAATCCTCTGTCGATTTCTGAACAAGTTTGATTTCTGCCAATTCTCGCTCAGTTGCTTCCATTCGTTTATGCAACAATACAATCACCAGAACAAAAAGGACCAACATAATGAAGAACAAACTAGTCATCAAATCAGAGTAACTTGTCCAAAAGAAAGACTCTTTTTGTTTCATTCTACATTACCCTTTCTATTATTTACTATATTTTGCTTCAGCTGAGCCACAGTATCAACAGGTTCTTGCTTTACCACATGCGATAAAGAATCAGAAACAGAATCAACCATTTCTTCATCAAGAGAATTAGCATTTCTCATGACACTTGTATCACTCATGATTCTATAAGAACAATACCCCATGAATAAAGAAGAGATAAAGAACATAATAGCACACATTACCAATAACAACTTTCCCCATGCAGGGAATCTTGCTTCTTTACGACTTCCTTCAGGTGTGGTCGTTGCCAAGAATTCGATTCTCTCTACCTTTTTATTTATCTTCTCTATTGCAATCGAGTTATTTTTCTCAATTTTGTTAGCTAAAGTTGTCAAAGCAGAAGGTATCTGCGAAATAGCTTCCAAATTTTTATTCATCTTTGGGAACGCCTCCAACTGACTAGTGAACTGATCAAGCAACTGCTTATTAATCGTTTTAAAAGTATCAACCTCATCAGTCAAGACCTTTTCCAATTCAGCCATATTGGTTACAGAAGTATTCTGCAAAGTTTTAAGAGCCGTCTTTAAAGCATCTGTCTCGTCTGTCAGATTCTTTGCTATCTCAGCCTTATTTCGAATGAAGAAATCTCTTATTTCCTCAAGGACATGCAAACGATCACTTTCTGCAAAGAATTGCTCATTAAACTTTTCTATAGCAGTAGTATATCCTTTTACACTATTCAGATAATACTGGAAATCCTCCAATTTTTCAGTACATCCCTTCAATTCTTTCAATACATTGACATTCGCTGTAGCCATTTTCATGACATCCATATCATGAACTTTCTGGATGATGTCTGCCTGAAACTTATAAGACTCATTTACTTTAGAAAGAGTCCCTCCCAATTCTTGAGTATTTGAAGAGAAAGTATTATTAAATCGGTTCAGATTCTTCACCAACTTATTCAATGCATCAGAAGTATCGGATGGTAACTCTGGCAACAACACAGATTGCATCCATGCCAAAAATTCATTTTTACCACTTTCCTCTTGCAATTTACACTTTTTAAAGAGCAAGGAATTTAATGTTGTAAGACCAATACCAAAGATACTAGCAACCATTGCCCAAGCTACACCCGTAAGCAAATCGCTCACACCATCAGCTGCAGAATAAAAAGCAGACTGTTGAGCTGACGAATTGGTCATCAGAGATGTTATACTATCAGTAAACAACAAAGAACCAAGACCTATGATAACACCTAACATTGTACCAGCGAGTCCACAATACAATGGTACAGGTGTTTGAGTAGATATATCCTCTTCTACCGTTTCACAATGCCTATCAACAGCATCCTTTAACAAATTATAGTCTATGACTGAGCCAACACTATTGTTCAAATACTTGTTGATGGAATCCTTGATCGATGAGAATATTATATTTCCTTGACCATATATTCCTTTGACAAAACCAGAGTCTCTGTCATGTGATATGTCCCAAGTACCTTTTTTCATAAAGATGTCTCGGAATTGATGCATACGCTTTAAGTTCTTTACAAAGAAATAGAACTGAAGCGCAATTATACCTAAAACTATTATAGGAACTACAAATTTCATATATATATATAAACTATTTTAATTTTACTTCTGCTGGTTGTATTACTTGCCAGTATTTCTGCCCATGTTGTTCTCTTTGAACAGCCTGTCCACGCTTTACTACACTAAGTTCTGTAGCTTCTTGCAAAGAACCCTCTAAGATGGTTATTGCTTTACGAATCGAAGAAATAGACTTTATTCGCTTAACAGAAAGAGGTTCAAACTCAGCCAAACTATCTGATTTGGCATAATATTTGAAAAACGCCTCTTCTGTTGCCGATGTATAGACCTTACCTATGATTCCCCTATCATCGTTAAAACCGAAATAGCCACTCTTTACATCATTGACTGACGCAGGAGCTTTTTTACTTTCTGATCCTGGTCCATAAGTACGATTTCCCTTACTTACGTTTTCCTTATTAACATTCTCTTTCAGTGCAACAATCTGTCTTTTCAGATAATCGATATCATCTTGATAATCATATACTATACGACTACTTGCTCTATTATTAGTAGCGCCTTCATCTTTCAGTCTATTAATTGCATTTTCAAGGAATATCAATTTATCTTTGATTTTCTCCTTACTTTTCTGCAATTTAAGAATTTCCCATAAGGAAACCATAACCAACACCAAAAGCAACAAACTTATTGCCAACAACACATAAACCAACTGTTTGTCTACCTTACTTTCCAATGCTTTATTGGATTCATTCAAGGATTGCTCTACTGATTCAAGACGATAACTATTGTCTCGTATTGAATTTTTCATATCTCTGCATATTTGCTGTAAAGCTGCCAAATCTTTCGAATCAACAGAGTCACTGTCCGTTTTCTCAACAGATGGCTTTGGCAGACTATTTGGCTGAAATCTACCATTATCGCAAGCACACAAAGTTATACTTGCAACTATTATCAATAGTATTTTCTTCATTATTAATTATCTTCATTAGTTAAACTTTTGTTTATTACTCCGGAAAGAACATTCATCACACCCTTTATTGGATAGAAGAACAGAGTCTCGCTTATTCGTTCTTGACCATTAGAGTCCTCTTTTGCTAAAGTCATACCACGATTGATGAATGTGTCAATATCATCTTTGCAAACATCTTTTGCTAAAGACAAAGATTCGGGAGTTACACCAAAATTTTCATCAAAGTTAAACTCTTTATTCAATTTATCTAAAGCAAACTCAAAGAATTTCTCCACAGCCTCTTTTGTCTTGCTGATATAGTTGGCATTTATCGAATCATAAGTGTCATCATTACCAACAAAAGAAGTACCATCGCCCTTCAAAATCACCACCTTATCCCTGTCTTCATCCAAAGGTTGATTAGTTACCAAAGCACCCTTGCAAGTGGCCTGCTTTGGAGAAGACGCAGCATCTCCTAAGCCGAGTATTTCCAACTTGCCCTCAGTACCATCAACACCTAGCAATTGGAATATCTTACAAGTAAACTTTGCCAACAATCGATTTTCAGGTGTGATAACACGCAAGATTTTACTTCCGTTTCCACTAAACGAGATATGACGTGGCATAGGCATACTCTTCAACTTCAATATCTGGGCAATGTGGTATATTATAGCTGTATAGAATATGATAAAGACTATCTTGAAGTTCTCATCATCACGCAACAGCACGTCAAAATCAATTACGCTTCTATCCAAATTTGCAGCAGCAGGATTTTCTGGCAAAGAGAAGAAGAAAGAGGCTATATTCGAAGGTTTAGTATTGGTATCCAAAATCTTCTTCAGTTCATCAATATCCTTTATTTTATCTTCCACCACTTTCTTGAAATAGTCAATAATTCCATTATGAAGGCTTTCATCCAATGAGCTTTCAAATAGGTCATTAGAAGCAAACTTGAAAGATGTAACATTCTGCAATTCTCCATTCTTGGCAAAAGCAATATCCGTAGTACCTCCACCAATATCAATACTAACCAAATTGGTTGCAGTGGCATTTTGACGGAAGAAATATTGGATAGGAGCCGATGACTCTGTCATAGACTTAGTTGTCCCATTTCCAAAATATTTATGATATGCATTGTTCCATGTTGTTCGAATCAAATTTACTCGCTTTGGGGACATACTGATTGGATAAAACCATGTGATATCCGTTTGCTGCAAATTACCACCATTCATGACAACTTTATTGCGCAACATCAGCATCAAACAATCAATAAAGACAGAAATATAACGTTGTTCTTGCCCCTTTCCCCATTTTATATTATCTTTTGGAGTATCATTGTAAGCATTAGACATACGCTTATTATAAGCAAATGGAATGTTCACCAACTCATAAGGCAATATTACGTTGTTCCAATCCACACCCTTGGCATGAGAGAGTACAGTTCTTGTTGGAAACTTAAACATAGATTCTTCACCAAGAATAAATGGCAGAAAATCATATTCCTCAAGCTCTTCATGAACCTGCAAAAAGTTTTGAATTGCATTAGGAGAAGTTTCAAACATTTTCACCATAGGACTGTCTTTTACGTCATAGGCAAATGTATGTGGTTCTAAATCTCCATTTTTCATAACTTCCACATGAGTGTTGGAAGTTCCTAAATCAACCGCAAACTTAAATTGTTCCGTACCTCTTTGCTGGGCAAATATTGGCACAAGAACACCTTGGTTATTATTTGCATCCGTAAGAACAATATAATCAAAGTTCTCCTTATACAATGTATAAGTTACAGCCTTATAAAAATCCTCTCCATTCTTATTTCTACAAGCATGAGTCACACTCAATTTATTCACACCTTTATAAAATGAGAATTGAAATTTACGACTATATGTACTTACACAGCCTATCTTATACAATGCTTCATTTGGGTTTGCAAACATGACATTAGGCATTAAGAAGCCTGTAAAATCAGCCTCAACTATTGCCCCCTCGTTACGACTTGGATTAGCCGCATTGCCTTCTCCATAATACAACTTCGTATATTCCACATATTTTACATTGCTATTACCCTTTATAGGAATACGCAAATATACCTTTACGCTCATATCATTGATGTTCTCCATCTTAATCATAGGAGAACCATCTACTAAAGGATTCTGCAAATCTACAGATGAGAAAAACTCAAAGAAGCGTCTCTTTAATGGCAACAAGTAGCTTTTTTCAACATTAGGAGTTCCATCGTAATTTCCATCAAAGAAACTTTTTTTGTTCAAACTATGAGGTACTTGAATGATTGTATCTTCCAAAAAGTCACCAATCGTCAAATAAGGATATATGGTTCCATCATTTGGCAAACGTCTCAGATTTAAATCATCCTGTTTATCAAAATAATCTGCACGATTATCCTTACCCCACAAAGCTGTAGTGTAATGAAGATTTGCATACATATTACCCGATTCCACAGGGAGCACCAAAGGCATCTGCTCCAACTGAACCTTAGAAATAATCTCAAAGTCGCTTCCTTTAATTGGCTCATTCAATTTCTTTAGAATCGGAAAGCCTAACACCTCTACAATATTTGTCTGCTGATTTACAGAAACTTGAATATTACTCTTAGCTAAAGGGTCAGAACTTGTCAAGCCCTTTAACTCATTTCTGAAGTTCACATTCAAATTATTCAATGTCATCTGAAGGTATTCATACACTTCAGGAAACAAACCAGCAAAATCAGGAATTGATTTAGCCAAAACAAACCAAGCTTTAATATAGTCTTTGTCACGCTTATATAATGGTTGAAAATCAGAGTCAAAAGGTCTATCCTGTCCAAAATTAATCTCTTTGGACACATTCTCTAGTCTGTTAGCCGTGCTAAAGAATATTGTTCTTGGCGATGTTGCGCCTATAATATCCAACTCATTCAAGCCATTCTTATAATTCAAAATATAAATGTCCTGTAATTGATTAAAATTATAAGCCTTAGCATCAGACACCATGTACTTTCGCAGCGCATCTGCTAAATAGCGATGACCTTCCTTATCGGAATTCTCCAACAAAGAAATCATTGCCACAGAATCCCATTTTACAATTTCAATTTTATCAGAATATTTATCTATATTAAAAAATATCTCACCAACATCAAGAGTATCAGATACCATCTTATGGAAAATAGTATTTCCATCAAGATCAATTTTCTTGGTGTTCACATCAGGTTGACAAACACGCACAAAAGCAGTCTTTACCAGATCTATTCGGGCAAATGGAGAAGGGATTGATGTAATTTCATTCTTTGAAGAAGCCCCATCAGGATCATCTATACCATTCTTTCCATCTCGATTCTCTGAACTGTATGGAAAAGAAGCACTCTCATGCCAATCGGTGAAAGTATTATCACCATTTTTATATAATCTAAAAACCTTTGACATAACTAAAAATCAAATTTTTCTTTTGCTAATTGCTTTGTTGCTAAATAATAAATCTCGATAAGCTTATCCTTGACATCCTTACTTCCCAGTTTACCAACTTGCCCATTGATTCGGTCAATAAACAAACTGTAGTTGGACTTCAAGCTTTTAACTTTACGAGGAGTGACGTTTGTCACAACATCAAATGGCTTGTCTCCACAATTCAAGTTAAACAAGTCTAATGATCTCTTATTGTCCTTCATTTCAGTGAGCCAAGCCAAGAATCTTCCCTGAAATTCCTTCAAGCTACCAACAAACTGAGAACGATACAAATCCTCATTAAAACCAGAAACTTTTCCATTTGCTGCCAATTCACTTGTACTAATTGTATTCCAACTATGCTTAAAGCAATTTGACATTAGCACAAATTGAGTCAATGGGCATCTTACCATTTCAGTAATTCCTTCATAGAAAGAAGTAAAAGATACGGCATCACCTTCTTCTTTTATGCCCAATTCCTTGTTTACGGTTGTAGGATATGAATTCTTACTAAAATCAACAATAGCAGTTGCTGCCAAAAACTCTATTAGATGAGCATCATTCTTCTGTTCAACTCCGCCCTCATAATTTTCATAAACATTTTGAACATCATCACCCAAATAATAAAGAGCATTAATCTGATTATTTTTGCTTATGTTGTCCTCATAATAAGCCAGAGCTGATTTTGTTTTAGATATGAAAGTTGAAGAATCTATTTCGCTCTCATCACTTGGCTTAAGTTTGAAATAAGGCAATATTGTCACCGCACCAATCTCCGCATCATTGATTGTCTGAAAATTCGGAAAAGAATTGCCTGTTCTCAGAGTTTTCAACAGGAGAGGAAATCCGCTTGCTCCTGTACCTCCAAAAATAGAACTAATGATAAATATTTTATCTCCAGCCGAGAAACCATTTGCAAAAGTATCAAAATCGTCAGAGTTGACTATCTGATTTAGGACAACACTTCCAATATTTGGGTTTCCCTTGAAACCAACATCCATCTTCGATTTGAGATTCTTTTCAGAAAAGAGCAACTTCACCATAGCTTGGTTTTCTCTACTCATCGTAGAGACATCCATAAATTTTTGGAAGCTCTTATCATCTGTATCTTTTATCTGCAATCTAAACCCAGGAAGTTCCTGATTAATAGATGTTCTAAAAAATTTATTATTATTAGAAGAGGCAAATGTTAGATTTTGTCTAATTCGTGAATATAAATTCATTAAATCCACAGTTCTTGACAAATCAGCATTCGATTCGTCTGGGTCAATAAAAATTGGCACAATCTCGTCTTGCCCAAGTTGTACACCTGAAGCCAACATCATTGTCAAGGAACGGAGCACTCGTGCTCCCGTTCCACCTATACCAAAAATATATAATTTAGCCATATTAAAAACTGTTAGAATGGGGAATTAGAAGTATTTTTACTTCCCCACTTCATTAATAAAGTCAACAAACAAAATACCAAGATTGCCAACAACATATTAGCAAAACCAAAACACAACATATCCCCATCAGAGATATTTAAATCATAATTCTTTTTAGTAGAAGGATCTATACCTACCATATAACCTAGATAGTTATGGCTAAGTACCCATTGCCATCCTATCAAAAAGTTTACAGCTGCATTACTACCTAAAAATATCAGCCACCCCCACCATTTTGCCAATTTAGGATGGTCAATAATATAATAGTACAACAAGCAAACCAGCAACGAAACAGCCAACATAGTAAAGCCTATAGGCACATACATGTTTGTCTGTTGGTCTGGAGACAGATTACCCCAAAGGTAATTAGCCAATTCAAGTCCGAATACATCTTCGAACCAGCAATAAACACTGCCAAAGAATTCTCCCATAATATTAAAGTATTAATTGTTTTTAATTTTAAAATCGATTGTAGCCAAGTTTGTATAATCCTTGTAAGCATCACTTACTCCCTTTATCAAGTATTTTATGCCTGTTGTTTTATCCATATTTTTACGAATATCGCTACCACTATCATCATTTACCTTATCTACCCAAGTTGGCATAGCTGGTGGTGCAAAAGAAATGGTTTCAGAACATGGCTTAGTATTTTTTGAAATGGTCAATGTCAAAATGTGAGTGTATTCAGACCCCTGTTTAACATTCTCTATACCACTTACACTAACATTTCTACCAGTTCTGGAAACATAATTCCTAGAGGACATCAATGTAGTTTCTTCTTGAAGAGTTTCAGACATATCAACCATAAAATCAAAAACATACTGCCCCTTGATATTAAGGTTACCCTTTATCTTATGCTCCTTCAATGAAGTTGCAATATCGAAAGGCACATTAGTTGTTGAAGAAAATGCAACATAATTATCATAACCATGCTGTATAGTAGTCAAAGCAACCTTCTTATTTAATTTGCCCAACAATTCTTTATTACCTATCATCCAAATATAATAAGGTCGTTTTGACTCTATAGGTTCACATCCCTTAGCATAATAATACATACCTTGATAAGTAGAAGACAATCTTATGATTTCTACTCCTAACTTTGGATGTTTATTTAATGCTTTAGAAAAAGTACGGGTTACATTAGTCTGTTTTACCCCGAAGAAATTAACCGCATCACCTTGAGGCACATCCAATATGCAATCAGAGATAAACATTGATACACTATTATCCTCTGTTCGCATTACAATATTGTTTAACATATCAGCAATATCAGAATTACTCCTACTACCTGCACATTTTGCAAAACTCGCAGGATTCAATGCCTCCTCTAATTTAGCTATATCTGCTTTAAATGAAGAAATCTGCGTATTGATATAATATAATTCAGTTGTATCCACTTTTAAGTCAAGAGCATTTACATAACTTTTCACTGCATCTTTGAACTCTGATTTTTGTCTCATATATCCATCCATACTACCTGAGTTTTCTATGTAAACTTTCAATTTTACAGAATTATTGCTATTTTGAATAGCAACAGGTTCCCATTGCACGAAAATACTACTATTTATTATCGTACCAATAGCAACAATAATTATCACTAATACAACTAAAGGTATTATAATTTTAGCCTTATTTTGCATAAATATCATTTTTATCCAAAAGGCTCCATTTTGGAAAGTTTATATTAGTAGGTTACATATACAAAAAACGTGGAGCCAGTCTGCCGCTCGTTCCACGTATCTAGGCTCTCGCATTGCCCTATCTGCCGAAACGAGCAACGCTGAAAGCCCCACGCCGATGTAAGTATATAGTACACCCTCTCAGCTAATTGCAAAAATGCCACGAGCTAATAAGGGTTGTATATATGATACACCCCATGAGGCGTTCCCGTTGCTTTGTTTTTGACAGATAGATTGAATTTGCGAGATTCAGATACGTCAAAACCAAAGCGTACAGTTACGCCTTTATGTATATATGTCCACCCCGCCTTTGCCCATATGGAGCTTTCAGCAAGGTATGACACCGCAAAAGTAACAAATATTATTGAAACAACAAAACTTTTAGCAAAAAAGTTTCGAAAAAAGTTGTGTGAGGGGGAATTATAATAAAAAGGAGAGCTATCTGCGGAACATGATTCTTCCAACAAAAGGGATGAGGCTAGAAGGAAGTTTAGAAAGAAGTACGCAAGCGACAAAGAACCAACAAATATACGCACGTATAAATCTTTTTTCTCGAAAAAAGTATCAAAGTCTCATTTTTCAGCATAAAATAAGAGTTATATCTTTAATACACAATACTTTATCACGAATGAGACTTCTCTAAAAATGAAGGGAAAAGTATCATGGAAGTATCATAAATTAGCGAGAAGTATCATGATTTCTTGCTTGCATCGAAAAAAAATGCTTTATGAAATGATAATAATAGCATTTTTAAGGCAATAAACAGGATGTTTTTGCGTTTAGTAAAACAGAATGTTTTATTCTTAATACTTAAGAAACATGGATGAAA
>ENA-UESR01000036-UESR01000036.1-human-gut-metagenome-genome-assembly--contig:-NODE-36-length-37204-cov-10.910820_pt1 | contig 37204 bp, 38 predicted proteins | sample MGYA00242999_ERZ508000 | MGnify/ENA primary metagenome ERZ508000 (study PRJEB26167, sample SAMN06115504) | human gut metagenome | host: Homo sapiens | place: China:Hubei | collected 2015-08-06 | study... | reverse complement strand
TCGTCCCAGGTCTGGCAGAAAGTGGCCAGGTTCTGACGAGCGTTGCCATCAAGATATAATTCATCATTGATAATCTGGAATGCGACATCATCACGCATTTCGTGCAGCGGAAAACGTTTTGATTCTGCGATAGTGGAAATAGACTTCGCACCAAAACGTGAATCGAGTAGTTCCGACCTTAAATCCGTTACTTGCTTCTTATCCATTTTAAACTCCTTAAAATGATTGGATCGCATTAAAAAAGTAGGATTTATCGATAAAGTAAGCAAGTGCAAAGGACTCGGTTTTAAATAACAAAATCCTAATGTTATTTATCGCGAGATATTGCGTGAATAATGTATTTTTATTAAAAAACAACATAATAGAGAATTCTGTGTGGAGGTAAGGTGTTTTATGTTGTTATTTTATGTGTTTTCTATCGTCTCCTGAATTATCACGTAAAAATCAGACCTTATAATATCATTATTAGTACACGGTTATTTACTTTGAACACATTTATAAAATTATTACATAAAAATAGCGAATATTGATAAAATCCCCGCCAACGATGTGTTGACGGGGCTGTGATTATTTTGGCAATAATACTCCGGTATACGTATTCACCGGATGAGAAAGATATTGTTTAACAGCAGTGTTAACATTCTCTACCGTCATTTGTTTCAACAATTGCTCCTGCTCAATCCATGCTGCAGGATCGTCATATTGAATAAGACTATTTACAATGGTGTTCGCTAATTGTTGAACGCTACGCTGTTGGATATCGAGGCTGCGCTGAACGTTTTGCTGGTATTCGTTCAGTTCTTGCTCACTGATCCCTTTGGCCAGACGCTTAACCATCACTTCATTCGCTAACGTTAACAGTTCATCATGTCGTTCTGGTTGACAAGTAAAAGCCAGCAAATGACTGATATCTTTGGCCTGAGGATCAACCGAGAGGCGAGAAGAAACGCTGTATGCCCCAGATGCCTGTTCACGAATATTAATGCGTAGATCTTTTGCCAGTGCGACGTTAAAAGCATCGAGCGCCATACGCGTCGCCAGATTAACAGGTGTCCGGGAATTATAACGCTTCCACTGTGAAACCTGTGCCACTGGTTCATTTTGTTCTTTTACAGTAACCGATGCGTTGTCCGTCGCGCGAGTTAATGGTTTACCTGCGGCTAATGGCGAATCAGAGTGTTTGATAGATCCTAAGTAACGCGTAATTAACGCCACGAGTTTGTCTTCTGCGACATTACCGACAATGACAAACGTGATATCCGCTGGAGATGAAAACAACTGGCGATCGGCAGCCAGCGCATCTGCGGCAGTAAACTGTGCAATCTGATTTTCTTGCGGTAATTTCGTGCGGTCATCGGCATAGCGCGTCTCATACATCTGCTGGGCGAATTTCTCCGCTGGACGCTGGTCGAGCGTTTTCAACGCCTGAATTTGAGCATTTTGCAGCGATGCCCAAATATTGTCGTTAATCGTGCTGTGGGTGATTCGCTGGTTAATCAACTGGAAACCAGGTTCAGGGTTATTAGTCCGCGCGCTAACGGAGAGCAACGTATTCATGCCACTGACTTTACTGCTCATGGTTACCGAGTTTTCCGCACTCCAGCGTTTCAGGCTGGAAGAGGAGAGTTCACCAACGCCGCTTCCGCTTACTGCTTTATTAGCCAGCGCGATAAGTGATTTTTGCTGCGCAGGGAAACTTAAATCGCCTTTATTAGATACGGCAATATTTTCGCAAAGGAAGATGATGAAGACGAAACACCCGACAGGAATTTATGTCGGGTGCCTTGTTAAGGTCATAAGAAGGAGGCTAAGAATGGAGCTAAGGGGGAGCGTTATTAATTATTCTCCATTTGTTTTGCAACATCCATAATGTGGTAAAGCGGTACTCTGTTCTTAGCTAACTCTACCATGGCGTTCATATAAGGTACCATGGTTGAAAAAAGGATTTTATAACCTTCGCAAAAATAGGAAACAGTCTCATTGTTTACTTTAGTAATACGATGCTTAGGGCAACCACCATTGCAGATAGGTTTATATACACATTGCTGACATTTCGCTGAAATCCGTTTTTTTTGCGCTGTCAGTTGTACACTGTTCATCGTTTTGAGTTCCGATTTATTAATGTTTCCAATTTTGTACTGTGGATAGACAAAATGGTCGCATTCGTAAATGTCTCCATTACTTTCAACAACCAGATTATCCTTGCAGGACTCCTGGAAAATACAACTGGTATGCCCATTCCCCAAAAAACGGCTGACAAAGCTTTCAAACTGACGGATGAAAATTTCACCCACATCGTTTTTAACCCATTGCATAAAAATGGTTGACATAAACTTGCCATAAGCCGTGGGAGGCACAGAAAAATCAATGATACGGAATGTGTTCTCACTATGACCACTGAAATCAATATTCGGCGTCCCGGTTTCGAGCAATTCGATAAATTGCATATGTTTACTGCCGATAGATTTTAAAAAATGATAAACCTCAAGAGGGTAATGGACATTAATGTTATTAATGACGGTTAACGTATTAAACTCTATTTGATATGATTTCAGACGCTCGATGGCTGCTATCACTTTTGCAAAAGTACCGTTACCTGAATTACTGCGTCTGTAGCGGTCATGTAGTTCTTGGGGTCCATCGATCGAGATACCAACCAGAAACTCATGTTCTTTGAGAAAGGCACACCATTCATTATTCAATAAAATGCCATTCGTTTGTAATGCATTAAAAATTCGTTTTTGGCCTGCATAGCGTTGTTGATAGTGAATAACTTTACGGAAAAAATCCAGGCCAGCCAGAGTGGGTTCACCGCCTTGCCAGGTAAAATAGACCTGATTGCCAGACGCTGCGATATATTGTTTGATGAACTCTTTCAGAGTGCTGTCATCCATCCATTTTTCATGAGTAAACTGCGACTCTTTTTCAAGGTAAAAACAGTAATCACATTTGAGATTACATTGAAAACTGGAGGGCTTGGCTGTAACGTGCATCGCTATCTCGCTCAATAAGGCGGCGGAAAAATCCGCCGCATGAAGGTTTAGTTATTTCGCTTCGCTTAATGCTTTCTTGATATTGTTAAACTTCTCCTGATTTACCTCGCTAAGCGGTGGCTGGCTGTTATCGATAAACTCTCTTACCACGCCTTGCATCTCTTTAACGACCTGCGGATTGGCGGCGGCAAGGTTATCTTTTTGCTGTAGATCCGTCAGTTTGTATAGACCTAACTGATTATTTTCTACTGTATAGACGAGCGAATAATCGTTATTTCTCACCGTATAAGAGAATTGGCTTAAGTCCTCGGTGTTGGGGTTATGCGGGTAATCGTCTGACTGATGGCGGACAAATTTGTGGTAATTATCCCAGAATGGAATGTTTTCCTCATCAAACCAGTGAGAATAAGATGTTATCCAGGTCAGATTTTTATGTGGCTCGCCTTGTTTCTTATTTTGCAACCAGGGCAGCAAGGAAACGCCATCCAGCTTAAGGTCTTTTGGAATGCTGATATCGGCTGCATCAAGAGCTGTCGGGTAGAAATCCATTGCGGAAATCAGCTTGTCATAATTACCGGGTTGAAGTTTTCCTTTCCACCACATAAACATTGGGGTGTGAGTACCGCCAGGATAGGTCTGACTCTTATAGCCTTTTTGCGCCCCGTTCAGCGGCAGAGGACCATCGATAACTGCACCATTATCGGAGGTAAAGAGAATAATTGTATTGTCATACTGTCCGTTTTTCTTCAGTTGTTCGAGAATGCGTTTTACACCCTGATCAACAGAATAAACGGAAGCGTAGTAATTATCTGCTGTTTGACTGCCGGTATTAAATTGCTTCTGATATTGCTCCGGAGCAGGATTATCATTTGGCAGATGCGGAGCATTATAAGCCAGGTAAAGCATAAAAGGCTGGTCAAGTGTTTTGGCACGATCAACAACGCCAATTGCCTCATCGGTTAACTGATCGCTGATATAACCTTTTGCGGGGACGCGTTCACGGTTTTTGAACAGTGAAGGGGAGTTGTAATATGCCGTTCCCGCAGCATGGAATCCCATAAAGTAATCAAAGCCACGGTTTTGCGGTTGCCATTCTTCCGCAGAAAAGGTAGTGAAGTTGTCATGATAGTCACGCGTTTGTTTATCTTCCGGCACTGGCACATTACTGATTTTTGACAAGTGCCATTTACCTACTGCTGCAGTGTAATAACCATGATTCTGGAATAATTCAGGCAAGAAAGTTTCTGTTAGCGGAATACCATCCTGAGCATCAGTATTGGAATAGACACCAAAGCGGGCGGGCGCTCGACCGGTCATTATTGCGGCGCGGGACGGGCCGGAAACACCGTGCGCCACATAGCCGTTAGTAAAACGTACGCCTTCATCCATTAATGAAAGGAGCGTCGGCGTTGATTTTTGCGCAGCTTCAATGGCTTTATCTATCCCTATTTTGTAGGTATCGACAACTTCACGATTTTCCATTGTTTTTGGGTCAAAAGATCCCTTATCAAAAGGAAGTTGTCCATAACCAAGATCATCCATGGTCAGTACGATAATATTTGGCTTTCCTTTGGTACTGTATTCAGTCGGCGTAAAGTCTGAGAAAGCAACGTTTGTTTTGGTTGCTTTCAGCTTTACATCATCTGCCGCATGAGCAGCAAATGCAGCCATACCAGATGCCAGTATCAAAGATATCGAGGTACTTACGACACTTTTCTTTAATGCAGACTTCATAAATGTTCCTCTTCTTATTGTACTTAATTCCAAAGTAATTTTACGAAGAGAAATAAGTTAATGTAAGTGAAGTTAGTCACATAAATAGATAGCAAATTTAGCTAAAAAAAGGGAAATAACAGTCCATAACGCATTGACATTACTTTCTGTTCTACTAAGTAATTTCTCGCCGATAAACAACTAATCTATTGATATTTAATAAATTATTGTATTTTACTGCCAAAATGCCGAACTGAGATCATAAATAATCATGCAACAGGTTATGCAAATGCATAAATATGTGATGACTGTCACTTATTTATTTCAAGAAATATATCGCCTAAAAACAACGCGGGGCAGGGAATGGCTGCCCCATTTAATTCTTACGCAGCGTGTGTGGTTGACTACTCGTTAGCAAATAATCAAATAGCTAAAGCATTCATCGTGTTGTCCGTGTTCATACCCGTGTGCCTTTGACAACGGTACTCCTTAGAAACTCTCTTCGGACTGTTGCCGAAATGTTTGCGGAACGCATAAATAAAATAAGATGTACTCGCATAACCACATTGTTCGGCAATTTTATTGACTGAACCTTCTACGCGTATCAAATTTTTTGCGTGCTGCATTCTGGCATCTAAAAGAATCTGTGAGAATGTCGTTTGCTCTTGCTTTAGTTTTTTCTTCAACAGGCTTTCACTGATGTACAGGCAGTCACAAATATCTTTCAGCTTCCATGGGTGCGCCAGCTTCATGTTGACAATATTTCTCACTTTCCCGGAAACGGATAGCACACCGTTAGTTAATAGTGTAATGAAACCTTTGCATGCGGCAAAAATAGACAGGCAAGAAAAAAGCAAAAGTTCTGAAAAATTATGATGATTGCGTTCTTCCGAGTTGAGATAAGCAATCATTTCATTAAGCAATCCAGTCGGTACATTTGAAGCACGTAAAAACTTCGCAGGAACAGGCACCGTCACTGTCTGGATGTTAGTGCATTGTAGATATTTTTTAATGGTATTTTCATTAAATCCGATTTCTTTAAAATGCCGCTCATAAGGTTCAAAATGCGTACGAACAGCGTTATCTACCATCAGGATCTCGCCGTCAGAGAAGGCGTAATCTTTATCTAAAATGTTAGCGTTGAAGGCATGATGAATAAATATAACAGAACAAACGAGCGACATTTTATCTCCTTAAAACAATAAAGTTTTTATCGATACTTTTTTAACATTTCATATTTATAATTTGCTGTTTATTTTTCAGTCTTGCAAACTATTGATAATGAAATGTGTAAGATCCCTTGCAATGCGACCCATTTCTGAAATACCCAGCTGATTAATTGCCGAAAAAATGGCTATCAATGTAAGGGTCAGTAATAAGACAACCACAATTACAGACATGATCCCTTTATAGTTGTCTCTTTGCGTGATTTTATTTTTCACTATGGTCGCATGCATTTCAAATGTGTTTATTAAACGAATGACGTTAAGCATCGTTAATCAGTATGCTTAATATAACAGGCTGGAGAATAGAGGAAATAGGACGGGTACTTCAGTACTGAGCGGAGTTTCTTACAGCTGTAGGCAGAAGTTTATATCTTATAGTGTGTGGTTTAATTTAATCCATGTGAGCAAATTGCGCGATAATAGTCAATGAGGAATTCTTCTGCTGTGCGGATGACAGCAGAAGAAATGAGGAGGCGAATTAATTTGATGGTTCTAATTCAACCGGAATACTTTTATAGCCAGGAATGCCACTTAATGGATCGTGGTTATCAAGTGTTAGCATGTGATTCGATTCTGGAAAATAGGTCACCAGTGAGCGGTCAGCCATAGGGTAAATGACCACTTTTAATCTATCCATGCGGCGTGAGCTACGTTTACCGTCTGGCGTGAGTGCAATAAGATTAACTCTTTCGCCGTTTTTTACACGGCAAATTTTAGCTTGTTTAGCACTCATAAAGACCACATCTCGTTGACCGAATACCCCTCGATAGCGATCATCCATACCATAAATCGTCGTGTTGTACTGATCGTGACTGCGTACTGTCGCCATGACCAGCTTACTGTTAAACGCTGAAGAGGGATCTTCTAACAGCCCTTTACTGGTAATGAAATTAGCCTTACCTGACGACGTCATCCAGCGCCTTTCAGCTGCTGCGTTTATCAGGTGAAAACCACCAGGATGACGGATGCGCTGGTTATAGTCGGCAAACTCTGGAAGCACAGCTTCAATGTCATTGCGAATGCGATCATAATCTTCCACCAGATACTCCCAGGCTACCACGCTCTGGGGTAGTGCTGCTTGCGCGATTCCCGCGACCACTGCACACTCTGATTTCAGCATTACACCGGCGGGTTTTAACACACCACGCGAGGCATGAATCATCGACATTGAATCTTCAACGGTTACCGCCTGCGCACCGCTTTTTTGCATGTCAATCTCGCTACGTCCCAGAACCGGCAGAATATAGCTATGCCGTGCGGTCAGCAGATGAGAGCGGTTAAGCTTAGTGGCTACGTGTACCGCCAGATCTAATTGCGTTAACGGTACAGCGCTCGCTTCCCGATCTGGCATTGCCAGTGCAAAGTTCCCCCCCATGCAGATCAATGCTCGAGCTTGCCCCGTACATATAGCTTGCATGCTGGCGATTGCAGCATGTCCAGGTGCATGAGGTGGGGTGAAGCCATAGCGCTCACACAGGCGATCCAGAAACTCTGCAGACGGTTTCTCGGTGATACCGACGGTTCGGTCGCCCTGTACATTAGAGTGACCTCGTAGTGGGCAGATACCCGCACCAGGCTTGCCAATGTTACCTTTCATCAACAGCAGATTGACCAGTTGCTGTACGTTCTGGGTACCATGTTCGTGCTGAGTGATCCCCATTCCGTAACAGATAATAGTTCGTTCGGCAGCGGCATATGCATCAGCAAGTTCGGCGATTTGTGTCTGACTTAGTCCAGAAATACGTTCGATATCTTTCCACTCGGAATTGAGCACGTCACGGCGTAGCTCGTCAAAGCCGACGGTATGCGTTTGAATAAATTCGTCATCCAGCAATGAGGGCCGACCTGCGGCGCTTGCAGCATCATCGCGCTCAATTAACAGGCGCATCATCCCCTTGAGCAATGCCATATCGCCACCAATGCGCACGTTATAGTAGGCACTGGCCAACTGAGTCTCAGAGTTCGTCAGCATTTCAAACGGGTTTTGCGGTGCGGTAAATCGCTCCAGGCCACGTTCCTGTAGAGGATTGATGGCGATCATTTTCGCTCCCCGTTTCACTAAAGCGCGCAACGAAGTCAGCATGCGAGGGTGGTTTGTACCAGGGTTATGCCCAATGCAAATGACTAAATCGCATTTCTCAAAGTCTTCCAGCAACACGGTCCCTTTACCCACACCGATACTCGCTGCCAATCCCACACTGGTCGGTTCATGGCACATGTTGGAGCAGTCGGGAAAGTTATTGCTCCCGTATTCACGGGCAAAAAGCTGATAAAGAAAGGCAGCTTCATTGGAAGTGCGCCCCGAAGTATAGAATTCAACCTGATTGGGATCACTATAGCTTTGAAGGCGAGCGCCAATTTCGTCGAAAGCTTGTTGCCAGCTTAATGGCTTGTAACAGTCGCTGACGTCATCATATTTCAAAGGCTGAGTGAGACGTCCCGCAGCCTCAAGCTCGTGATCTCCCCAGGTAAGTAATGATTGAACCGTATTCTCAGCAAAGAAAGAGGCATTTACCTGCTTATCTGTGACTTCCCAGGCGATTGCTTTTGCGCCGTTTTCACAAATGTCGAATGACGCACTGTGCTTAGGATCTGGCCATGCACATCCCGGACAGTCAAAGCCCTCTGGCTTATTCATGTCAAACATGGCAATAACATCCTGGCGTATATCCATCTGCTTACGTACTGCATTCGCTACGGATTTAACAGCACCCCAACCACCGGCAGCTCCCTGGTAGGATTCAATTTTTTTCTTCATCTGCTTATCCTGTGTGGAAATGAATTATTAGGATTTGTAATAGCGATGATGCAAAGTATATACAAAGGGTTTATCGTCAACATGAATATATAAGAGTAGGGGACTACTCTCTTACTATTTTTACTCTATTATCGTTAAATAATAGAGTAGTATAAATACGATAAGTTAAGCATCATCTCTCATAGGGTTTAAGTTAACATAATTCTCAATATAAAAAATAAGACTCTGGCTTCAATTGTGCGCGGATTTTCTTACAAGTGTAGGATAATAGCCTTCACAAAATAATTATCCGCGCAATTTTCATGAATGGAGCGCATAGACTAATGTCAAAATCACAATTATTCATAGATAAAAGTGACACCAATGACTGACTGGACGGCTCCGGCTGCAACCTTGTTTCCTGTTTGTCCATAGGTTGCGCTTAAACCCAGAGGTACTTTGCTTTTATTTACTGTCCCCAGGGAGACATTTTCTCCTGTTGCCAGTGTTTTTCCATTACGCATCAGAGAGACACCCACGCCCGATGCTTTTGTTGCATCTGGTGCTGTGTTAGCAAACACTTGTCGGGCACTGTCAGTGGTGGCACCCGAAAGATAAAATGAGAGCTTTTGTTCGCTAGAGCAATATACACCAAGGGGTATTTCTGCGCTTCCAGGAAAGTCCGGGAGATTCACGGTGACATTACGACTATCAACGGTGCAACCGCCTGTTGGCATAACAACACTGTTATTTGAAATAATATTCCACGTAAAATTACGCGGATTTCCGCTTCCTAACGTGGCAATTTTATACATATGAATACGGGCAATAACTTCCCCTGCTTTTATGACAACTCCACCAGCCGCTCCGACTGGGGTAATATAGAGTTTTAACGGTAATGGCATCGGTGTCTTATCACCAATATCCAATACGTTGGTATTTGTCGTCAACGGGAAAGGGTAGGTCACATTATTCCAGTACAGTGATCCTTTATATGACTGTAGGGAGCCTGCGAAAGCTGATCCTTGTACCAGGTTTATATGATCAGTGTCGTACCAGCCGCCGTAATCATTCCAGCAACTTATATGCTGAGACAAGTCTACAACCAGATTCTGGCCCGGTTGTATTACAGGATCGAGATTAACATAAACAGAGGTTGTACCTGCTCCAATACTTGACCCGCCATCGACATTACAACTGAAGGCAAAAACTTTGCCTGCAATTAATAGAAGATAAATACCGAACAGGACCTTTATACTGAATGTTTTACCCATGATATATCCTAAGGTTAAAAAATTGATTTAAAAAGGAGGAAAATAAAATCAAATTGATGTTATTGCCAGGTATAGATCACATTGATTAGCGCCTCGATCGTACCCTGGCTTGCGTTTCCATTCACCGTGATAGCTCTTGCCTTAAGTGGAAACTGTGCATTACGAGTGATCTCATCAACAATAACCGTTTTGCTATCGCCATTTTTTAACGTCGCATCCTGGTCATCCCTTAGCTCTATCTGAATATTTTCGGCAGTACCTTCATTTTTGTAATAACCCGTATTGTCAGTTGAACCTGTCACGATTGCCGTCACTGTACTTGTTTCAATCGGACAATCGGTTAATGACAAAGTAATATTGTGCCAGCCAGATGCAGAACCAGGTTGTTGCAGATTGCGTGTATAAAGATCCCCGAGATTAACGTTAGCTTCTTTGGTTTGAATAGTGCATGGTTTAGCGACTACCCGACCATTAACAGTGATAGTGACATCGGCGGCCTGGAGAGTTGCTGTGAATAATGTGCAAAACGTAGCTAACAGGAACCTCTTGTGAAGTCTTTTCATATCTGACTCTGATTATTGAAATTCAAGGGTAAAGGTTGCCGAAGCGCTCACCAGTCCAGGATTGACGGACTTCTGAGTTGACTTCAAACGAGCGGAGTAAGGCAAAATATTGTTCTGATCTGGTACCAATGGGATCCACTGCATCCCGGCATGAAGGTCATTCAATTTCACCGGACGCATATTTCCGTCCAGTATTTCTATACCCAAACCGGAGGCCGTATTGCTTCCTTCATCTAGTTTCAACAGAGTATTATTTTCTGCATCCTCAATACCGTTAAATGCAACCCGAACTTCCGTTGTCCCTTTGCTGCATTCACTTAATGTAATCTGAAAAGGGACGACTGGACTTGTGCTACCGGTCGTTGGAAATTGTCTGGCACTGTTTTTTTGGAGATCTACGGTAAAATTAAGCGAATCCGATGAGACTGTGCAGCCATAATCGAGGACGCGCCCGCTAATTTTAATAACACTATCTGCGGATAAAGCAGAATAGGTGGTTAACCCCAGACATAAACCGAGGAAAATAATGTTATTGTATTTCATAATCTATTGTTCCTTAGCGACAGATTGCTGTCTGCTGGTTCAGCAAGGTTCCAGGAGAGACTACAGGAAGCTTGTAATCGACAATACAGTTTGAGTTTTTATCATTGCCCCATGAAACCTGTAATTTCCCTGACTGTGGAAGTCCAGTCAGATAAACCTGACCATTTTCCGCGACAATGCTGCCATTTTTATTCTCTCCGTGAGTGACAATTGCACCGAATGGAACGCTTTTATTACCGTACTTCAACGTCATTAATACTTTCCCGCCGATTTGTGCATTAAATGTTGCTCTGGCAATAGCACCGTGAGTTGGGATGACAGTGACTACGGTTTCATCCAGTTCAACATTATCTGCAAGGGAATTCGCGTTAAGAGCGACACGATTTTCTCTATATTCTGTCGCAAATGGTAATATGGCATAGCCACGCCAGTCGGTATGAATTCCGGTCTGGTTCTCTATTTTGACATTATCAGCGCCAGTAGCCTTAACCAGAACCATTGTGTCGCCCAGCGGCTGTCCAAAGGTGATGCCATCAGCATGAGCAATAATCCCACCACTCATTCCGTAATAAATCTGGCTGCTGTCACCACTCCGACTGTAACCGACATTCGTATTAGCGTAAGCTCCACGATAATTAAGAGAACTGTAACCACTGGTGCCAGACGATGTATTACCCCCTTGGGTGTTACCGACCTGAACGCTATAATTCAGGTTATTATCCGGCAGCAGAGTGCCATAAACCCCTGATAGGTTGGTCATGCCGCCTTTCAAATCGTTTGACATACTGTAACTGGCGTTTGAATTACGAAATGCCGACTGACTGTCTGTACGCATCCAATGACTAAAGGGAACATTAAGCGTAAAAGCGAGTAAATGATCCCGATCGTTTTGCCATATATTATTGGAATAGCTGTAATTCAGTGAAGTCGTAATATCACCAAACGGCACATTTAATCCAAATGATATTTGCTGGTCGCTGCGTGACGTGTTCCAGTAACTTTGGCGACTGGCACTGAAAAATGTCGTACCGTAATTTCCAAGCTGCTGAGAGATGCTTATTTGTTCCTGACCACGCTTACTGTAGAACAGATTAAAATAATCAATAAATAGTGTCTGCTCACTGGTGTCTCCGGTAGGAGGCTTGACGGTGTAACCACTCATTCGACTGTATGCACTGTCGGATAAGTTATAAAAACCTTGCGTAGAATAGCGATATCCTGCGACCTGGATATTGGTTCCCGTCTGGTAGAAGGATTTGCTGTAGACGGATTTAACCGATTGTCCGCTGTGACGGGTGTCATCTGCAAGTGTCGTATTGGCCTGCGTAATATCGAAAGAAAAGGCACCAAAAAGTCCTAAATCTTTACCAATACCAAGGTTGAAGGCCTGATAATCTTCTGCAATTTGCATTCCGCCATAAGGTGTCCAGTTTCCTTTCAGACCATGCATCAAGCTTGCTTGTACGAACTTGGGGGTGCTTTGCAGGTTATTTCCACTACGATATTCCCCCATGGCAAGTGCATAACGCGTATATCCAGCACGTTGGAGAACCGGAACAGACGAATAAGGAACATATAATGTCTGAATACTGCCGTCTGCCTCTTTTATGGTTACTTGCAGATCACCACCATTGGCCGCAGAGTTGATATCATCAATAGTAAAAGGGCCGGGTGGGACAGTAGTCTGATAAACATCGTATCCATTCTGTTTTACACTCACTTGTGCGGTGCCACGAGCAATACCATGAATCACCGGAGCGAAACCATGTTGGCTATCGGGCAACATCGCTTCTGTTGAATTTATTTTAAGGCCACGAAAGTTCACACTGTCAAAAATATCGCCATCGGTATAACTATCACCCACTGTTAACCGTGAGCGTAACGGAATAATGTCACGTTCAGCCGACGTATTGATATGCTGCCATTTATTGCTGTCAGATGAATTGCTACTCCCACTGTTATAACTCCACGTTGAGTTATCGCGCAGTCGCCAACTACCAATGTTGATGCCACTCTGTAAATTCAAATATGCATAGTTGGATTTTCCTGCATTATGGTTACTACGGTTATTAATAGAATTACCATTAAAACTATAGTTTAGTAGCCCGGCATTTATTCCTTCTTCCCACAGATCAGGAGAAACATAGCCGCGAGCCATTCTGCCGACATATATTTGCGGAACGGAGAGTGACAGATGTTGCTGACCAGCATCAAACTCAGATGATGCGTCAGCCAAACGATCCTGAAGTGGTGTGCATGCGCTGTTGTCCGGCACATGTTTTTCTGCCGAATGTTCCTTGCTGTCTAATAATGCTGATTTTTTTATGCCAAGACTGACAAGAAGGTCTGTACTCAGGCATGGGATGAGATCTGCGTTATTATCATCTGCAATAAAAGTAATATCCCGACTAGCCATAAATTCGTCGTTCAAATAAATGTCGACCCGATATGTACCAGGTGGGGCCTCGCGTCCCTTAGTAAAGGCAGATAAATCGACAGATTCAGCAAGGTCATTGCTTAAAAACCGTGGATTAAAATAATACTCTGCGTCAACGGGAAAAACCGCAGTTGCTAAGCCAAGGGCAAAGGTAAGCCGTGCAAAGCGAGGCAGTATTAACACCTGATGCATACGATATGCCTTAAATGCGGCACGAAAGGCTGTCATTTTTAATCCCGATTGAGTTTATTATTAATTAGGTCACTGGCTTACTGCATGGTTGCCTTAATACGCGGAGTTAATGCACCGTAATCATTGATTGTCTGAAAACTGATATCCCCGGTTACAGCATGCGGGATATCCACCGATACTTCACCTTTTGGCGGCACCATGGTGTTTGGGAGATTGCTATTTCCTGCTTTCATATTTGTTACGGTAATGAAGTAGGGCGTTGGATTAATAAGAGTGAATTTGCTACCGCTGCGACGAAACCGAAGCATTGCAGGCGCTTCTTCAGGTGCCATTGCCAGATGCGTGGGGCGATAAAACATTTTTATGCGGCTAATAATTGCCAGCTGTAATGTATTCTCATTCTTCTGGTCTTTTTCCATAGCAGGGATAGCTTTAACATTAACCCAGAACAGGCTTTCACGGTCGCCTGGTAACTGATGATTAGTGGCGTTGATTATCCGAAGCGTATTCTCTTTTTTTACCTTGCATGGAAAAAAGCGGTGGGGTAATGACAAACTGGGTATCTTTCTGGTCACCCGCATTTTCTATCCATGACTGAATGAGATAGACACTGGCAGGATCATTATTCGTGACAGGCAATAAAACCTGTTTCTGGTTTGCCGGATAAATTACCCGCGTCGCACCAAGTGCGACAGCTGCGTTGGCAATGGTGCTATGGCAAGCAAAGAGCAATAAAAGTAACACTGTCGCCATAAAGGAAACAGAGTAGGGGGTACGCGTAGTTTGCATCTGATGCATTCTCCATGTGTTAAGAGGATAAGCGGGGAAACCGTTACATCAGACAATCGGTAAATATTGCTAATACATTGGCGAGTCGCCGGGTTTCCAGACTTAATGCGTTTGTAATAAATGTTGGTTCTCTTTTGATAGGAAAACCTTGCTACCAAGTAAATATTTTAAATAACAGCAAGTTTAACTACTGTTGTTTATTGATCGTTTAGATATTATGTGATTTTTCATACCGCTCCAAAATACAAACCATTTTTCATTAATAATGAGATGAACATTGGTGAATTTCTCGGGTGTGCGTAGCCATGCCACACACACCCTGTTTCAATTTCAGATGACGCATAGTCACCTTAAGAGTGAATTATAGATATTGAACTTTGAAGGTCGCATCAGCGTTTGCAGTACCAGCTACTGACTGCCCGAGAGCAATATAACGAGCCTGGAACGGCAGTATATTCGTGCCATCAATCAAGTCAGTTTTAGCGCTAAAAGTAGCACCATCAAGTACTAATACCTCCCCTGTACGGTCCAAAATTTGGATACCGACATTTTGGGCAGAGCCTGCCGCTGAACTCTGCAGCGCTAATGTATCGTCATTACTGGTGACAGTAGTACCCAGGAATGCAACAGCTGCATTACTGGAAACATTGGTATCACAATCATTCAGCTTGATATTGAAGCCAACGGCGGAGCTGAGGTCACCCGCTTTAGCCAGGCGAGAAGAACGGACCTGACCCAGCTCAACCGTTTGGTTCATTGATTCTGAATCAATCGCACAAGCGGCATTTACCACTTCACCTTTAAAATGAATAACACCGCCATTAACAGTGGTCGTTACTGATTCATCACCCTCGGCTGCGCTTACCGCAGCAGACGACATCGCCAACACAGAAACGACAATAATACCGACATGTTTGAGTTTCATAATTCTCCAAAATTTATATTTAAGTAGCTGAATAAAGAGAGTTAACAATTGAGTTATTCTGTTATTGCTTATAAAACAAGAATCATTCTTGATTGGATATTGCCCTAAGAATATAGTTTCCATGGTTATTACATTTCACGAAGAACGATAATATCTTTAAATTACAAGGACACCTATTCACAACAGGTTTATTGCTGCACTTGTTGTAGAGAGTATTTGTAAAAATATTTTATGTCGCTAAATAACATGACGATTTCATTATGCATGTTATTTATAAACAGCGACTAAACAGAATATTATTGCGAACAAGGGAAGTGTCAGGAAAGGTCAAGAGGTACTAATAGTTTATATGGCTATAAACATTAGCTATGGTTAATATTTGCCTGGTGAAACTAACACAGAATTGCTCTAAACAGATAAGTGCAGGGTTTATTAAAGCTGACCGACAGACTTTTTTAACCTGGTAATATCTCTCTTAGGTGACTCTCCAAACATCCGCGAATATTCCCGACTGAAATGGGATAAGCTTTCGTAACCGACAACATAGGCTGCAGTGGTGACATCGTAATGTTCATTCAGCATCAGTCGCCTGGCTTCATTGAGGCGTAGCCATTTCTGATACCGGAGTGGACTCATTCCCGCAAGCTGTCTGAAGTGTTGATGAAAAGAGGGGGTGTTCATTTGCACGCGGTTTGCCAGCCTGACTCTTCAACGCAGGGAAGATGCGGCAAACGGCAAACCTGCATACCAGCCAGCCTATATCCGGTATGCACAGGCCAATCATGAAAGAGGAGAGGCTTTATGTTCTGGAACCCTGAAGTAATAACGACGACCGGAAAATCGCTTCGCATCACTCAAATTAAATTTAACATAATATACATTATGCGCACCAACATAAACCAAGGGAGAATCCAGTCGTTGGCGGTTCATGATTGTTCTGCTCATTAACAACGACCAAAACCCCATATCTTACTTAATACCGTATTCTCGGCTTAACCGACCGTGCAACCTCAACACATTGGTTTCAACTGCCGTCACCACGTTCTCCGGAAAATCTGTCGGTAATGAAGTCTTCACGTTATCCAGTGCTGCCGGAATCATTCTGGCAAAGTCACTCAGGATTTCATGCATCTGCACTTCCGGGAATTTCAGCACCTTTGCTGTCGCCAGAAAATGTCGCGGATAAATTTTATCGATTGCCGTTTTTTTGCCTTTGGATGCGTTAAGCCCCATTGCCAGTTTGAGATCGCTGATGTGTATTCCCGTACCGCCAAGGACCGGAAATGCCGAAATGATGTCATAAAATGGTGTGAGCCGATAACTGCCGCCAGCCTGAATAAATACGGAGAAGTTTTTTGCATGGCCATCTGTTAACGGACAGATATTGCTGGCATTTCCGCGTCTGTTTATTGTTGCCCGCCGTACGGAGTAATTATCACGTCAGCTGGTAATGGCGATCGGGAAGAATTTTCGCTGGAATTTCTGCTTCATCGTTCATCTGTAACAGGTCAATTTCAATAGCGTTGCAGATGGCATCCAGCGGTAAATCATTGTTTTCAGTACCGAAGGGATCTTCCAGTTCTTCCGCCAGACAATCCAGCGAAATAAAAGTGTAGGAAATCAGCACAGAGATAAAAGGCGTCATGTAATGCAGATCCACGACCAGCGCGAACGGCAGCATGATACAAAACAGATAAACGGTACGATGCAAAATCAGGGTGTAGGCAAAGGGAATTGGCGTGTAGGCAATGCGCTCGCAGCCTGCCAGAACTGCTGAAATATCATTAAGCCGATCGTTGAGGCTAATAAACAGGATATCTGAAAGCTGCCCATTGCGGCGCTGAACCGCCAACCACTCCCCCATTATTAACAAGATACGGTTAGCTGGAGAGTTCGAAGCCAGTACACGCTGAAGATCTTCCGTCTTGAGATATTGAGCCAGCACTTCCGCCTGTGGTTGTTTGCGTAATGTCATGCGTAAACAGTGAGCGAAGGCGATTTGCAGCCGGGCAAACTCCCTTACACTTGCCGAATCTGGCAATGTCGTTTTTACCTCGCGCAGTAACGACCGTGAGGCAATCATCAACTGCCCCCAAAGTTTTCGCGCTTCAACGTAACGGGCGTACCCGGCATTATTACGAAAACCAAGAAAAATGGCGATGGCGACACCGAGAATGCTGAACGGTGCGAGGGTGAATTTAATGCCCAAATGCGTGTACCAGGGCAGCATGAAAATAACAGCGATCGAAAAGAGAAAATTGAGTAGTAAGCGCGAGGATATCTTGGATAATACTGAACCGTGCCAGACAAAAATACGGCGCAGCCAGTGTTGTTGTGGACGAACAATCATGGTTATCTTCAGGCGTGGAAAAGTCGCCCTATTAAACGTGATTACGATCACATTCTCAAGACACTACTTACAAATTACCTACAAGCTTACAACATTTACAGGTGTGGCATATGGCACCTGTTAATGATAAAGGCACATAGGATGTTGTAACTAATATAGTGAAATAAGAAACCCGGTCGAAACCGGGTTCAGAGTATTAGCACAACGGACGTACAGCTTCGCGCATTCCTTTTTCGAGAATCGCATCCAGGTCATTAGCAACCTGCTCGACCAGACCAGGCACTTGCGTCAGGTCCTGCTCCCAGTGGTCTTTTTCAGCCAACACAATAGCAACCAGTTCCTGGGTGCCGATAACACGGTCACGATGCTGGCTCCAGAGTTGCTGATAACGTTCCAGCCAGTGGGCATCGTCCTGTACCGGATATGTTTCTCCATTACGCTCACCGCGATAAAACGCAATCAATGCTGCTAATGCGAAAGTAAGGCGCGCCGGAAGTGTGCCGTTTGCCTTCTGCCCTGCCAGCAGCTGCGGCAGGATACGGGTGCGGAACTTGGTCATGCCGTTAAGCGCGATAGACAGCAGCTGATGCTTAATGTACGGATTACGGAAACGACCGGTGACTGCACTGGCGAAAGATTCCAGTTCATCACGAGGCAAATCCAGTACCGGAATAATCTCTTCGTAGATGGCTTTTTCAACGAATGCACAAATTTCAGCATCGTTCATCGCTTCACCTACGGTATCCAGCCCTGCCTGGAACGCCACCGGCACCAGCGCGGTGTGCGCACCGTTGAGTATTGCCACTTTGCGTTCTTTATACGGTTTAATATCGTCAACAATCAGCACGTTGAGCGGATATTTGTCCAGACGCAGTTCAGTCGCTAAGGATTTCGGCCCCTGAATCACAAACAGGTAAAAGTGTTCAGCGGTGTCGAGGAAACCATCGTGATAACCCAGTTCTTCTTCCAGTTTAGCCACTTCATCACGCGGATAGCCGGTAACGATACGGTCCACCAGCGTAGAACAGAAGCTGTTAGCCTGATCCAGCCATTGAATAAATGCTTCTGGCAGTGCCCACTCTTGCGCATAGCGCAGCACCAGTTCACGCAACGCGTCGCCATTGTAGTCGATCAACTCACACGGGATGATGATCCAACCTTTATCCAGCGCACCGTTGAAATGGCTAAAACGTTCGAACAGCAGACGGGTCAGTTTTGCCGGATAACTTACCGCTGGCGCGTCATCGAATTTATCGCCCGCATGGTAGCTGATACCCGCTTCGGTGGTGTTAGAGAAAACAAAGCGCATTTCCGGGTTGTGCGCCAGTTTCAGGAATTCATCGTATTCACTGTAGACGCTGATTTCACGATTAACAGAGCGAATCAGGCGCGCGTCGCTGACCGCTTCACCCTTCTCATTCAGGCCACGGATAATGGTGGTATAAAGACCATCCTGCGTGCTCAGTGACGGCGGGAATGAAGTTTCAATCGGACGAACAACGACCACGCCAGAATTCAGATCGGTGTGCTCATTCAGGAGATCGATTTGCCAGTCAACAAAGGCGCGCAGGAAGTTACCTTCACCAAACTGAATGATACGTTCTGGATACTGTGCACCGGGAAAATCGCGACGATTTAGTGTTTTCACAATGGGTTCCCTTCTGATTAGTCATACAACCTGTTTGAATTGGTACGACAGGTTAGCAAACTTTAATACGCCGAACCCCTGTTTTGATCAACTCCTGATGATTAATGAGCAGTTTTATGAGAAAAATGTGGCGCGGATCATGGTTTGATCGAGGAAACAGGCCTTTTCTTGGATCATAAAGTGGTAGAACATATTGCATTTAATTCGCTCTGAGTAAATAAAGATGTCAGACAACTTCCTCACCGTAACGCATAGTGCTGGTACGGTTGCGCCCATCTTTCTTCGAGCGATACAGACACGTATCGGCTTCGACCATCAATTTATTAAAGTCATCAGTCAGCGTTCGGTACGATGCGCAACCACTACCGACGCCAATACTTACCGTGAGATAAAGCGTTTTTTGTTGCCAGGTGAACGGTTGAAGTTCAACGCCTTTACGGATTTTTTCCGCCATTAGCAGGCCATCGACAGGATTCACCGACGGCACTGCAACAGCAAATTCTTCGCCGCCCATTCGCGCCACCAGCCCCTTATCACCGACAATCTTCTGAATATGCTGGGCAAACACGCTTAACACTTTATCGCCACATTCATGTCCATAGTTATCGTTAATGCTTTTGAAATAGTCGATATCAAGCAGCATGACCGTCAGATGTTGTGTCTGTTTCAGCGATGGACTTTTCAGCGCCTCATAAAGACCGGACCGTGAGTAAACCTGAGTCAGAAAATCAAAGTCGGCTCGCAGCGCAACTTGCTTCATTAGCGAATTGATCGCTGCCACGCTAAAGGAAACCATAATTGGGCATATCGCCATCGTGGCAATACCGAGACGTGCGGAGAACATTTGCGGAATGGAGAACGGCGAACCGACCGAGATATCAATCACCGAATTTGCCACCAGTACGACTTCCACCGCACCGGTGACAAAGGTCAACAGACATGTTACCTGCGGCGTATAGCGCACTGCACACCAGATTAATGCAGGGAGCGGAAACGCCAGACTCCCCGCTCCGCCAATGACTACCGAGGCAATAACCGACACAATAAGCGCGATAGCAGGCATCATCTGCTCTGCTTTAAAGCGCGGCAGTACTCCAGGAATTGCCAACGTCAGCATACAAGGCACGATCAACACGCCCGTTGAGAATTGCTCACTAAACCAGTCGGCAAGCAAAGGCCAGAAATCCAGACTATCAATACTGACCGAACCAATCGCCCCGACAATAGCGCATAATAATGCGGCAAGCAGACAGTAATTAAATAGCCGTAAGGCACTTACTGGCTCATACTTATTTTTTCCCAGACGCTTATCCCGCGCGACCAGTAAGGCGACGGTAACAATAAGCATCATATTGGAGAAATTGATAGCCAGTGAAACCAGCCCCCATTCGGTGGTTATGGCATCATAAACCAGCATCGCCACATAACTGATCGCATAGTAATGCAGTCGATTAAGCCAGACATAGCGGGCAAACACCCCCGCCATTACGCCATTCAGCGGCCAGAAAAGAGAAAGTTCGTGAACCAGTCGTAACTCTGCACCAATAAAATAGAACAGCGTGGTTAGCACAAAAATAGCGATGCTATTACGTAGCAGATGACCTTCCTGGAACAAACGGAAAGTTGAAATGGGCTGTACATGCATTAATTATCTGTCCATACAATTGCGGGTGGCAATTATCTCAACGCAATAAGTAAATTCTTAGAAAGGATAGCATGTTCGCTGACAACGGCGGCAACTAAAGATACCTAATGAATGCCATTTTATCGATTTCCGTAATTATCATGGCTGATTCATCTGTATAACCAGCCAGTGGTAGATTACCGTCACAATATAACGTTGTTGCTCCTCACTTAACGCTTCCCCCTGAGGAATGTTATGCCACTTAGCCAGACAACCGCGACAACAGGTCGCGGTGGCGTGTTGAGCGATAAAAACCGGATGCCCGCGCATGGGGGTTTGCTTACCGTCGTTAGCCGGTAATGCCGGAGCAAGACGTTTAGCGACTAAATCCGCCGCATGTTGTTCAATGACTGGCGCGCCTTTCTCCAGACAATACTGACGCTCTTTCACACCCAAACGAAAGCGAGAGCGAAATTTTGAACGGGATAAACGCGCGAAGAGTGGATCGAGAGACTGCATTAATAAACTGAACGCCCTAATTGTTTCGTCAATTGTTCAAGGACTGCAATGCCCGCAAGCGAGTTACCGGCATCATCCAGTTCCGGACTCCAGACTGCGATGGCCATTTCATGCGGAACAATCGCCACAATACCGCCACCAACGCCAGATTTTGCCGGTAGTCCCACCCGCCAGGCAAACTCCCCCGCGTTCTGGTACATACCGCTGGTCGCCATCAGCGCGTTAATTTGCCGCGCCTGCATTGGCGTCACCACAGGTTCATCAATATGAATAGCTTTCCCCTGATTCGCCAGAAAGACAAACGTCCGGGCCAGCTCTACACAGCTCATTTTCAGAGCGCAGTAATGAAAGTAGTTTTGCAGAACGGTTGTCACGTCATGATGGAAATTGCCAAACGACTTCATCAGCCAGGCGATAGCCGCATTTCGCGCGGAATGTTCAAATTCGGAACGCGCTACCACCGTATCGTAGGAAATATCAGACACACCACTTAAGCCGCGCACGACTTCCAGCATACGTTGCCGAGGTGCGCTTAATCGCCCTTGCAACATATCGCAGACCACCAGCGCACCGGCATTAATAAACGGATTACGCGGAATACCCTGCTCCATTTCCAGTTGCACTAAAGAATTGAATGGTGATCCAGACGGATCTTTGCCGACGCGTTGCCAGATTTCCTCTTCGGAGTAATGACGCATGGCGACAACGAGACTCAGCACTTTGGAAATAGACTGAATGGAAAAACGTTCTTGCGCGTCTCCGGCCTGAAAAAGCTGTCCGTCAACGGTACAGATAGCAATCCCCAATCGGGAACCGTCTACCGTAGCCAGCGCCGGAATATAATCCGCGACTTTACCCTGACCAATGAGCGGCCGCACTTGCCGCAAGATGTTTTCTAAAATTGCATTATCCATGGCGACTGCCACTTTCTACTCCTGGACCGCAGGTCTGAAAAGACCTGCGAGTATATCAGAGCTGAATATGTAGCGTCAGATCCGGTCTTTCCACACCGTCTGGATATTACAGAATTCGTGTAAGCCGAAATGGGAAAGCTCACGCCCAAAGCCACTCTTCTTCACGCCACCAAAGGCGACTCGCGCATCGCTGGCACAATAACCATTGATAAACACCCCACCGCATTCCAGACGTGCCGCCATCTGTCTGGCCTGTGTTTCGTCGGTGGTGAAAATGGTCGCTGAAAGGCCGAACTCACTATCATTAGCCAGTTCCAGCGCATGTTCTGCATCTTTCGCAGTGGTGATTGCCGCAACGGGGCCAAACATTTCTTCCCGAAACGCGGTCATTTCTGGGGTAACATTCGCCAGAACCGTTGGCGGATAGTAGTTACCTGCCCCAGCCATCTTTTCCCCGCCCAGTAACAAACGCGCACCCTGCGCCAGTGTTTTTTCCACCTGATGATGCAGCTCATCACGTAAATCAAAACGAGCCATTGGTCCGAGAGCGTTCTCTTCATCACGGGGATCGCCCATTTTCAAGGCTGCCGCAGCTGCCACAAAACGTTCGGTAAATGCCGAAGCAATTCCCTCTTCGATGATAAAGCGTTTTGCCGCTGCACAAACCTGTCCGGTATTCTGATAACGTCCGGCTACCGCCGTTTTCACCGCCAGTTCCAGATCGGCATCGTTAAGCACAATAAACGGATCCGAACCACCCAGTTCCAGTACGCATTTTTTCAATGCCGCTCCAGCCTGTGCGCCAATAGCCGCTCCAGCACGAACACTTCCGGTCACTGTGACAGCAGCAATGCGCGAGTCTTTAATCATCAGACTGACACCGTCGTTGTCGGCATTCAGCCAGCCATATACGCCTTGTGGGATACCCGCATCTTTAAACACCTGGGCAATGAGCTGTGCACAGCCCATCACATTCGGCGCATGTTTAAGTAAGTAGCCGTTACCAGCAAGAATGATGGGAACAGCGCCACGCATCACCTGCCATAACGGAAAATTCCACGGCATAATCGCCAGAATCGTCCCCAACGGTCGATACTCAATAACCGCCTGCTGATTTTCCACCAGCGTAGGTTCTGCCTTCAGCATTGCCGGACCATGTTCTGCATACCAGTCACACAAATTCGCCGATTTCGCCACTTCAGCGCGCGCCTGGTTGATTGGTTTGCCCATTTCACGGGTGATCATTTGCGCCATTTCTTCGCTACGGGCGCGCAGAGCCTTACCGATATCACGCAGTTTTTCAGCACGATAATCTATATTTGTCTCGCGCCAGTCGCGAAAGCCTGCTGCTGCCAGCTGAAGCGCGTTTTCGATATCGTCAACACCAGCCCACGGCAGCACAGAAAGTTGTTCACCGGTGGCAGGATTTATCGAAATTGCATGAGTTGCCGGAGTAATGGTCATCGGGGTATCTCCTTTATGAGTCATGGTATGAAGATACGCAGATTTACTCTTGCTTTAAAATGAATAATATTAAGCCACTTATTCACGAATCGAGAATGCTATGGATCTGACCCAACTGGAGATGTTCAACGCGGTTGCCGAAGCTGGCAGCATTACCCAGGCTGCAGCAAAAGTGCATCGCGTGCCGTCGAATCTCACTACCCGTCTACGCCAGCTGGAAACAGAACTGGGGGTTGATCTGTTTATTCGCGAGAATCAGCGTTTACGTCTCTCGCCTGCCGGGCATAACTTTTTACGCTATAGCCAACAAATTCTCACGTTAGTGGATGAAGCGCGGAGCGTTGTCGCTGGCGATGAGCCGCAAGGTTTATTTTCTCTGGGATCGCTGGAAAGCACCGCTGCAGTGCGCATTCCGGCCACGCTGGCGGAATTTAACCGTCGTTATCCCAAAATTCAGTTTTCACTTTCCACCGGCCCTTCCGGCACTATGCTGGAAGGTGTGCTGGAGGGAAAACTGAATGCGGCGTTTATTGATGGACCCATTAACCATACTGCCATCGACGGGATACCGGTATACCGCGAGGAACTAATGATCGTCACGCCACAAGGACATGCGCCAGTAACCCGTGCCAGTCAGGTGAATGGCAGTAACATTTATGCCTTCCGCGCCAATTGTTCGTATCGTCGCCACTTCGAAAGCTGGTTTCATGCTGACGGTGCCGCTCCGGGAACTATTCACGAGATGGAGTCTTATCACGGGATGTTGGCCTGTGTGGTCGCAGGAGCAGGCATTGCGCTTATTCCACGCTCAATGCTGGAAAGTATGCCGGGGCATCACCAGGTTGAAGCGTGGCCGTTAGCTGAGCAATGGCGTTGGTTAACAACCTGGCTGGTCTGGCGTCGTGGTGCGAAAACGCGTCCGCTTGAGGCATTTATTCAACTGCTGGATGCGCCTGACTCGGCAAAACAGGGTTACCAATGAGCTATTTTTGATAGTTCATACGGCTAATATGCTCTATATAGTGATGTTCCGATGACTTATGACTATATGGGGCAAATATGGTTACGCCAGTAAGCATCAGCAATTCCATATCTCTTCCTGATGATTTTCCCGTTCGTAATATTGCACCTCAAGTAAAAGAAGAACAGGCCCCCTTCCTGATCGTCATTAAAATGTGATGTTAACAACTCTCTGATGCGTGACAGAACAACCGTCAGAGAGATGGAAATGCGATCCAGATCACAAATGCATTGTATTCACATCATTAACCGTTTTAAGATCATTTCATCACTTTTTCGCAACTCACCCGATAATCTGTTATGACAACAAACACTGTTTCCCGCAAAGTAGCGTGGCTACGGGTCGTTACGCTGGCAGTCGCCGCCTTTATCTTCAATACCACCGAATTTGTCCCTGTTGGCCTGCTCTCTGACATTGCGCATAGTTTTCACATGCAAACCGCTCAGGTCGGCATCATGTTGACAATTTATGCATGGGTAGTGGCGCTAATGTCATTGCCTTTTATGTTAATGACCAGCCAGGTTGAACGCCGCAAATTACTGATCTGCCTGTTTGTGGTGTTTATTGCCAGCCACGTACTGTCGTTTTTATCGTGGAGTTTTACCGTTCTGGTGATCAGTCGCATTGGTGTGGCTTTTGCACATGCGATTTTCTGGTCGATTACGGCGTCTCTGGCGATCCGTATGGCTCCGGCCGGGAAGCGAGCACAGGCATTGAGTTTAATTGCCACCGGTACAGCACTGGCAATGGTATTAGGTTTACCTCTCGGGCGCATTGTGGGGCAGTATTTTGGCTGGCGAATGACCTTCTTCGCGATTGGTATCGGGGCGCTTATTACCCTTTTGTGCCTGATTAAGTTACTTCCCTTGCTGCCCAGTGAGCATTCCGGTTCATTGAAAAGCCTCCCGCTATTGTTCCGCCGCCCGGCATTGATGAGCATTTATTTGTTAACTGTGGTGGTTGTCACCGCCCATTACACGGCATACAGCTATATCGAGCCTTTTGTACAAAACATTGCGGGATTCAGCGCCAACTTTGCCACGGCATTACTGTTATTACTCGGTGGTGCGGGCATTATTGGCAGCGTGATTTTCGGTAAACTGGGTAATCAGTATGCGTCTGCGTTGGTGAGTACAGCGATTGCGCTATTGCTGGTGTGCCTGGCGCTGCTGCTACCTGCGGCGAACAGTGAAATACACCTCGGGGTGCTGAGTATTTTCTGGGGGATCGCGATGATGATCATCGGGCTTGGTATGCAGGTTAAAGTGCTGGCGCTGGCACCAGATGCCACCGACGTCGCGATGGCGCTATTCTCCGGGATATTTAATATTGGAATCGGCGCGGGTGCGTTGGTAGGTAATCAGGTGAGTCTGCACTGGTCAATGTCGATGATTGGTTATGTGGGCGCGGTGCCTGCTTTTGCTGCGTTAATATGGTCAATCATCATTTTTCGCCGCTGGCCAGTGACACTCGAAGAACAGACGCAATAGTTGAAAGGCCCATTCGGGCCTTTTTTAATGATACGTTTTAATGATTTCCAGGATGCCGTTAATAATAAACTGCACGCCCATACATACCAGCAGGAATCCCATCAGACGGGAGATCGCTTCAATACCCCCCTTGCCCACCAGCCGCATAATTGCGCCAGAGCTGCGTAGACTTCCCCACAAAATAACCGCCACCAGGAAAAAGATCAGCGGCGGCGCAACCATCAGTACCCAATCAGCGAAGGTTGAACTCTGACGCACTGTGGAGGCCGAGCTAATAATCATCGCAATGGTTCCCGGACCGGCGGTACTTGGCATTGCCAGTGGTACAAAAGCAATATTGGCACTGGGTTCATCTTCCAGCTCTTCCGACTTGCTTTTCGCTTCCGGTGAATCAATCGCTTTCTGTTGCGGAAAGAGCATCCGAAAACCGATAAACGCGACGATTAAGCCGCCTGCAATTCGCAGACCGGGAATCGAAATGCCAAATGTATCCATCACCAGTTGCCCGGCGTAATACGCCACCATCATGATGGCAAATACGTACACCGAGGCCATCAACGACTGACGATTACGTTCGGCACTGTTCATGTTGCCTGCCAGGCCAAGAAATAACGCGACAGTTGTTAATGGGTTAGCTAACGGCAGTAACACCACCAGCCCCAGGCCTATTGCTTTAAACAAATCTAACATTGGTGGTTGTTATCCTGTGTATCTGGTTTATCAGCGAAAAGTATAAGGGGTAAACAAGGATAAAGTGTCACTCTTTAGCTAACCTTGCATCGCATTGACCAAAACTTGAACCGATTTAGCAAAACGTGGCATCGGTCAATTCATTCATTTGACTTATACTTGCCTGGGCAATATTATCCCCTGCAACTAATTACTTGCCAGGGCAACTAATGTGAAAAATACCAGCGATCTGTTCAATGAAATTATTCCATTGGGTCGCTTAATCCATATGGTTAATCAGAAGAAAGATCGCCTGCTTAACGAGTATCTGTCTCCGCTGGATATTACCGCGGCACAGTTTAAGGTGCTCTGCTCTATCCGCTGCGCGGCGTGTATTACTCCGGTTGAACTGAAAAAAGTGTTGTCGGTCGACCTGGGGGCACTGACCCGTATGCTGGATCGCCTGGTCTGTAAATGATAAGCGCGGCGTACTGGTAAAACTTACCACCAGCGGCGCGGCAATATGTGAACAATGCCATCAATTAGTTGGCCAGGACCTGCATCAAGAATTAACAAAAAACCTGACGGCGGACGAAGTGGCAACACTTGAGCATTTGCTTAAGAAAGTCCTGCCGTAAACGAAAAAAGAGGTATGACGATGTCCAGACGCAATACTGACGCTATTACCATTCATAGCATTTTGGACTGGATCGAGGACAACCTGGAATCGCCACTGTCACTGGAGAAAGTGTCAGAGCGTTCGGGTTACTCCAAATGGCACCTGCAACGGATGTTTAAAAAAGAAACCGGTCATTCATTAGGCCAATACATCCGTAGCCGTAAGATGACGGAAATCGCGCAAAAGCTGAAGGAAAGTAACGAGCCGATACTCTATCTGGCAGAACGATATGGCTTCGAGTCCCAACAAACTCTGACCCGAACCTTCAAAAATTACTTTGATGTTCCGCCGCATAAATACCGGATGACCAATATGCAAGGTGAATCGCGTTTTTTACATCCATTAAATCATTACAACAACTAGTTGATAACGTGACAACGTCACTGAGGCAATCATGAAACCACTTTTATCCGCAATAGCAACTGCGCTTATTCTCTTTTCTGCGCAGGGCGTTGCGGAACAAACCACGCAGCCGGTTGTTACTTCCTGTGGCAATGTCGTGGTTGTTCCCCCATCGCAGGAACAACCACCGTTTGATTTAAATCACATGGGTACTGGCAGTGATAAGTCGGATGCGCTCGGCGTGCCCTATTACAATCAACACGCTATGTAGTTATTGTCAGGCTCTGATCACAGAGCCTGACATTTCCGTAATATCTTCCTGAAGTCTCATATATTTTCGCCATTGTTGGCGATGAGATCCCGATACCAGTAAAACGATGCTTTACGTATCCGTTCCAGCGTTCCCTTCCCTTCGTTGTCTTTATCGACATAAATCATTCCGTAGCGTTTTTTTATTTCTCCTGTTCCGGCAGAAACCAGATCAATGCAACCCCACGGGGTGTAGCCAATTAAGTCAACACCATCTTCAACTACGGCTTTTTTCATTTCCCGAATATGGGAGGAAAAGTAATCAATGCGATAGTGATCGTTCACCGTGCCGTCAGCTTGTCTCTGGTCAACCGCACCAAATCCATTTTCGACAATAAACAGCGGCAACTGGAAATGATCCCAGAACCAGTTGAGTGAATAACGTAGCCCTGCCGGATCAATTTGCCATCCCCATTCGGATGTATCGATATAAGGGTTGCTGACCAAATCTCGTGGTTCAACATAATCCAGTTGCGGATTATCTGGCGAAAATTGCGTCGTAAAAGACATGTAGTAGCTAAAGCCGATAAAGTCGACACAACCTCTGGCAAGAATCGCGTTATCATCTGGTGTGATATCGAGGTTGAATCCTTTCCTTGCAAAGTAATTCAGCATATGTTGCGGATAATATCCACGAGCATGAACATCAGTAAACCAGTAACGACGATGCATCGCTTTCGTGGCCATCATCATATCGTTGGGTGCACACGTCAGAGGATAGATGGGGCACATAGCAATCATACAGCCGATATTAAATTCAGGATTGATCAGTTTTCCAGTCTGTACCGCCAGGGCACTGGCAACTAACTCATAATGTACCGCCTGGTACATTATTTGTTCGCGCTCATTGAGATCTTCCTCTGGCGAATACAAGATACCGGAATTAGTAAATGGACACAGGCTTTCGCTGAAATTCACCTGATTATTGATTTCGTTAAACGTCATCCAGTACTTTACTTTTTCTTTATAGCGCGTGAAGACCGTTGATGCGAAGTGGATAAAAAAGTCGATCAGTTTACGGTTTCGCCAGCCACCATATTTTGTCACCAGATGATAAGGCATCTCAAAATGCGAAAGCGTCACCACAGGTTCCATTCCCTGCTTCAGGCATTCATCGAAGAGATCATCATAAAATTGTAAACCCTCTTCATTCGGCTCCTGTTCGTCACCTTGCGGAAAGATTCGTGTCCAGGCAATGGAAGTTCGAAAGCATTTGAATCCCATCCCGGCAAATAACTGAATATCTGTTTTATAGCGATGATAAAAATCAATTGCTTCATGATTGGGATAATTAAGTCCGTCGATAACGCCTTCTGTCACTTCACGCGGCACCCCGTGAGCGCCAGCAGTCATTACATCAGCGATACTGATGCCTTTTCCTCCTTCATTCCAGCCACCTTCCAATTGATGTGCGGCTACCGCACCGCCCCATAAAAAATCTTCTTTAAATCCTGACATACACAACTCCTTAACTAAATAGATTACCACCAGACTTCCGCCTGGATGCCGGCCATAAACTCGTCTTTGCTGTTCTCATTAAACTTAAAATTCGATAATTCGTTATCCAGAATATTGATATACGTCCCGTAGAAGCGAATTTCTGGTCGTGAACCTAAAATACTTTCACCCACTTTCAATGCATGCCAGAGTGTCGTTTTATAAGCCGATTCATTTAGCGTTACCCCCTGCTGAGTTTTGTTCTGTTGCTTAAACCAGCCTAATTCAAGCCCCGTCTGATTCCATGTATTCCAGATCCAGGCCGGTCTTATTACGGTGCGAATACTGTCAAAATCACTATGAGCGCCACTTTCATAACTATAAACATCTTCGCCATGAGAATAGACAAGCGCGTTAGCCATAATAATATTGTCAGTCAGATACATCTCGCCCTGAGAGATTAAACGCCAGGCGATCCCATTGGTATGGTCACCATAGTAATAGCGACCATGCGCCATCGTATTACTGGCATCTGAGAAACTGGCAAAACTGCTGGCATAGGAATTATTGGCAACCTGTAACGTAAATTCATTAAACGTATCGCGTTGCAAGTTTTGCCGTAAAACAGAAGTCAGCATCCAGCTATCTTTCATTTCAAAATAACTGTCGTCATTTTCATTATCTTGTTGTTGATCCGTTTTATTAGGTGCGGAATATTTAGCCATTAATGACAACGTCGCATCATCCCATAACGGGATATTGCGATAACGAACATCCACAGAATTGGTATTCATCTGACTGGTACGCGTAAAATCACGAGAGTAAACATCGACATCATCTCGGCTTAAGGACATATCAAACAGCCCTACACCAAGCGCCCAGTTTTCAATCCCCACACCCGCGGCAACATCCGTGGTTAAGGTTTTCCAGTCCAGCATTTGGATCTCATATTGCGGGAGTTTATGTTTGCCGACCCAGAAGTCTGCCTCTCGTGCGAAGGGTAAAAAACCTCGCGTTGTCAGATAAATATCACTGAACTGCATGATATTTTCATTGGCACTGTCACCAAACCAGGCATCGTTATACTGCTGACCTACGTTTCCATCATAGGTAACGACCGCATTTGCCGTTCTACCGTCCTGATTATAAACACGCTGATTTAAGGTCAGGTCAAACCAACCACTCATCTCGTTACCAAAACGTCCCAGAGAACCCGCTGCATAAGTTTGTGGTGAGCCGTGATTACCGGTGCCCCAGCCTGAGCGGAAGTACCCCTGATAGCTGAATCCAATATCATCCTTTATATATTTACTGATATCTTTCAGGGTCACGCTTTCGATAGTGGTTTTATCGCCTTTACTTTCAATAACGGCAATTTGCTGCGATCCATTTATAGTATGTGCTGCGGCAGACGAGTTCTGTTCACCGTTTTCATTTTTGATGTTATCAGCAACGGGAGATGTCGCTGATATTTCGGCAAGCGAGGCCGATTGATATTTATTTTCTGTGATGCTTTTTTGTAATGTCGAAAGTCGGAATTTATATACTCCCAGTTCATTCTGTGTTGCTTTCAGCTCTTGTTTATTTTGCGACAATTCATTTTCAAGCAATTCAAGGCGCTGCTCTATGGTTAATTTTGTTGCCATCGCGTTCAACGGAAACAATGCTGTAATAATAGAAATAGACAAAAGGCTGACGTTAAGCGTCTTTATATTCATAACTTATCCTTAAGAGTGTAGTAATTTCCTCCAGCTATCGCACTGGAGAAAAAATCAGGCATGGAGCTCTTTTCTTAATGAAATAATTTCCCTGGCTAAATCCTGGCATAATATTGCATTCATCAAATGATCCTGTGCATGTATCAGAATTAAATTAACTTCTATTTTGCCACAGCCTTCATCCTGACTAATTAACGCGGTCTGAATCTTATGCGCCTGAAGACAGGCAGATTCAGAGCTGGCCATTAGTTTAGTTGCGCCCTGCCAGTCTTTTTGCCCGGCACAACGTATGGCTTCCATCGCATCAGAACGAGCCTGTCCCGCGTTGATCAGTAACTCCATAACAAGTTCTTCATCTGCAAACATCACAATCTCCTTCCTGGGTAAATGGAATTATCCGTTAGTTGTCATGTTATTGACTTTGTTGGCGGCGATAACAAAAGGTAAATAGATCATTGTCGCCACACCTAAACATAAAAAACCAACCAGTAATGCCAGCCAGTTTCCCCCGGTTCCGAGGAAAGCAATTAAAGGTCCGGGCGTAGTCCAGGGCACGGCATAAGCAACCGGTGGAATAATTTCCATCGAAACAAAGAAGTAACCAATGGCACAGTTAACAATGGGAACCATAATAAACGGCACCATCATGATGGGGTTAAGTACAATAGGAAGGCCGAACATTATCGGTTCATTGATATTGAAAATACCGGGGATAAATGACATTTTTGCCAGATCACGGTATTCCGCACGCTTAGAAGCGATAAAAATAGCCAACAATAACCCCAACGTCATACCTGAACCGCCGCAGTTGGCGAATGCATCATTAATAGAAGTCCAGGTAATCGGATATGGCGCGCCCCAGGTAGTGCCGTGTTGAGCGGCCCAGGAGAGATTCTCCAGATTAGCCTCAGAAAAAACGGTTTCTCGAATTGCCGACGTGGTATTAGGTCCGTGGATCCCCAGCACCCACAGGAAATTACCCACAGCCCCCAGGATAATTACCGCAAAGATATTCGTTCCCATATGTTTGAGCGGCGTCTGGATTAATGTGTAAATGAGATCATTTAATCCTGCCGGGGATATCAATGTCAGGCAATAATTAAGTGCGGAAAAGAACACCATGACAAAAAATATTGGCAATAAAACTTTAAATGAACGCGCTACCGCAGGAGGTACAGCTGCCGGCATCGTTATGGTGATTTTGGGGTTTCGAGCTAAGCGACAAAATATTTCACTGGTGATCAATGCAACGATAACAGCAACAAACAACCCCTGCGCGCCGAGATATTTGGTCGTCAGGAATGCCTGCCCATCTATCATCTGGTATGGGGTATAAACAATAAAAAATGCTCCTATTGCCGTTAATCCACATAAAAGATCATCTTGCTCATAGCTAATCGCCACATTCCTGGCGACCAGGAAAGCAATCATAATTGACATGATATTTACAGAACCATTCATTACCGGAGTAAAAATAGCTTGTGCTTTTTCAAGGTTGGGGAAAATGCTGTTCAGATGCAGTAATCCGGCAATAAAACCGTCGGGCGATAATATGGCAAAGTTAATTAATATAATTAATGAGCTTGCCATGATAATTGGAAACGTAAAAACGAATCCATCTCTCACCGCTGCAACATGTTTTTGTGAGTTTAACTTGATAGCAACTGGAACAAGAAAACGTTCCATTCCACGTTCGAATGATGCCATTAATCCCATTTTTTTATACCTGTTGTCCTGGATATTTATACATCCCAATAAAGCATGTATGCCATATCCATTTTATGATGTGTGAAAAGTTAGTTCAGGTAATAGTTTAATAATATTAGATTCTTACTCTTGCAGTAGTTTCATCGCAAATTCAAGAACTGCCTGTCCGTTCATTGTGCCATAGTCTTTCATCTCGATAACGGCTACAGGCATTTTCCCCTGTGCAACGGCTTCAATCTCTGGTTTCTGAAAGCGAACTTGCGGACCAAGTAAAACAACGTCAACTTCGTTATTTTTAATTTTCCCTTTAGCCTCTGTAATCGCCAATGCGGAAATATTAACTTCAAGTGAAATAGCGGTAGCATGATCAATCATACGTTTAACCAGCATACTGGTTGACATGCCCGCAGCGCAAACTAACAATATCTTTTTCATATTTTTCCTTACTGGTATATAACAGACTACATTGTGTAAATATCATATCCCACAGTAGCTACACGTCCTGGTACATTGATCACAGTAATACAGCAATAAAGTTGTTCAACAACAGGGTGATAATTAAACGACTCGGCCATACGATAAACTAATCAGGTCTCAACTCCTTGTTTTCAATGGCTCTTAAAAGGTGCAAAAGTGATTTTTCAAAAGATTGCCCGCTTACTTAAATCCGAGATCAATGGCAATTCATGGCATGTTGGTGATTTGTTGCCGTCAGAAGCGGAACTCGCTGTTCGTTATAATGTTTCGCGTAATACCCTGCGTAAGGCATTATCCCTGCTGGAAGGCGAAGGAATTATTCACAGAAAGCATGGTTCAGGAACATACATTCAAAAAAAGAATTTTGTTGCACACATTGATCACATGAACAGTTTCAGTGAAATTGCACATAAAAGCGGCAAAGAGGCAGGAAGTCAGATTATGAAATTTGAAGTGCAGGATGCTTCTCCTACTATTGCGACTGAGCTGAATTTAGTGACTGGTGAGCAGGTTTATTACATAAAGAGACTGCGATTCATTGAGGATAATGCAGCACAATTAGAAGAAACGTGGATGTCAGTGGCACGTTTTCCTGATTTAACCGTATCGCATATGCAAAAATCCAAATTTTCGTATATTGAGAACGAATGCGGGATCAAAATCATTGGCACCTTTGAAACTTTCTCCCCGACTTTTCCTACCCCAGAAATCGCCAGTATTTTACGGATCAGCCCACGGGATCCCATACTTAAAATTCAGACCCAGGCTGTGGATAGTAACTCTATTCCGCTGGATTATTCGTTACTTTACAGCAATATTTTCGAGTTCCAGGTAAAGTACTTTTTCCCGCGATAAAAGCAGACGCACAGAGTGCTGGCATCACATTCTGTGCGTATGGTTTAGCCTCTGACCTTTACCGCTTTACGCCACCGCAAGCCAAATACATTGATATACAGCCCGGTCATAATGAGCACCGCACCGAAAAATTGCAGACCCGTTAAGCGTTCATCCAACAATAGTGCCGCACTTGCCAGTCCAACTACAGGCACCAGTAACGATAACGGTGCAACCCGCCAGGTTTCATAGCGTCCCAGTAACGTCCCCCAGATCCCATAACCAACAATTGTCGCCACAAACGCCAGATACATCAGAGACAAGATGGTGGTCATATCGATAGTAACCAGACTGTGAATCATGGTTGCGGAACCATCGAGAATCAGCGAGGCAACAAAGAAGGGAATGATTGGGATTAATGCGCTCCAGATTACCAGCGACATCACTGCCGGACGCGTTGCGTGCGACATGATCTTTTTATTGAAGATGTTGCCACACGCCCAACTAAATGCTGCCGCCAGGGTCAACATAAAGCCGAGCATCGCCACATGCTGACCGTTCAGACTATCTTCGATTAACACCAGTACGCCAAAAATCGCTAAGGCGATCCCCGCCAATTGTTTGCCATGTAGTCGTTCACCGAAAGTAAACGCGCCAAGCACGATAGTAAAAAACGCTTGTGCCTGTAACACCAACGAGGCCAGTCCAGCAGGCATACCAAAGTTAATAGCGCAGAACAGAAAGGCAAACTGCGCAAAACTGATGGTTAATCCATACCCCAGCAGCAAATTCAGTGGTACTTTCGGTCGTGCGACAAAAAAGATGGCCGGGAAAGCAACCAGCATAAAGCGCAAACCGGCCAGCATCAGCGGTGGCATGTTATGAAGCCCCACTTTGATGACCACAAAATTTAGCCCCCATACAACCACTACCAGTAGCGCCAACACCCCATCTTTTCGCGACATTCTACCGCCTCTGAATTTCATCTTTTGTAAGCAATCAACTTAGCTGAATTTACTTTTCTTTAACAGTTGATTCGTTAGTCACCGTTTACGACGGCATTAATGCGCAAATAAGTCGCTATACTTCGGATTTTTGCCATGCTAACCATCGGACGCGGCGCTACGCTGCCGTTTATGACCATTTACTTGAGTCGCCAGTACAGCCTGAGTGTCGATCTAATCGGTTATGCGATGACAATTGCGCTCACTATTGGCGTCGTTTTTAGCCTCGGTTTTGGTATCCTGGCGGATAAGTTCGACAAGAAACGCTATATGTTACTGGCAATTACCGCCTTCGCTAGCGGTTTTATTGCCATTCCTTTAGTGAATAACGTGACGCTGGTGGTGCTCTTTTTTGCCCTTATTAACTGCGCCTACTCCGTTTTTGCTACCGTGCTGAAAGCCTGGTTTGCCGACAATCTTTCGTCCACCAGCAAAACGAAGATTTTCTCAATCAACTACACCATGCTCAACATTGGCTGGACCATCGGTCCGCCACTCGGCACGCTGTTGGTGATGCAGAGCATCAATCTACCCTTCTGGCTGGCAGCTATCTGTTCCGCGTTCCCCATGCTTTTCATTCAAATTTGGGTAAAGCGCAGCGAGAAAATCATCGCCACGGAAACAGGCAGTGTCTGGTCGCCGAAAGTTTTATTACAAGATAAAGCACTGTTGTGGTTTACCTGCTCTGGCTTTCTGGCTTCTTTTGTTAGCGGCGCATTTGCTTCATGCATTTCACAATATGTGATGGTGATTGCTGATGGTGATTTTGCCGAAAAGGTGGTCGCGGTTGTTCTTCCGGTGAATGCTGCCATGGTGGTTACGTTGCAATATTCCGTGGGCCGCCGCCTTAACCCGGCTAACATCCGCGCGCTGATGACAGCAGGCACCCTCTGTTTCGTCATCGGGCTGGTCGGTTTTATTTTTTCCGGCAACAGCCTGCTATTGTGGGGTATGTCAGCTGCGGTATTTACTGTCGGTGAAATCATTTATGCACCGGGCGAGTATATGTTGATTGACCATATTGCGCCGCCAGGAATGAAAGCCAGCTATTTTTCCGCCCAGTCTTTAGGCTGGCTTGGTGCTGCGATTAACCCATTAGTGAGTGGCATAGTGCTTACCAGTCTGCCGCCTTTCTCGCTGTTTATCATCTTAGCGTTAGTGATCGTTGTTGCGTGGGTGCTGATGTTAAAAGGAATTCGTGCAAGACCGTGGGGGCAGCCCGCGCTTTGTTGATTTAAGTCGAACACAATAAGAATTTAATTCAGCCTTCGTTTAGGTTACCTCTGCTAATATCTTTCTCATTGAGATGAAAATTAAGGTAAGCGAGGAAACACACCACACCATAAACGGAGGCAAATAATGCTGGGTAATATGAATGTTTTTATGGCCGTACTGGGAATAATTTTATTTTCTGGGTTTCTGGCCGCGTATTTCAGCCACAAATGGGATGACTAATGAACGGAGATAATCCCTCACCTAACCGGCCCCTTGTTACAGTTGTGTACAAGGGGCCTGATTTTTATGACGGCGAAATAAATATCCTCCGGCATAGCCGGAGGTTTTTCAAATGCGCCTATAAGGCTCTCTTACCAGCCGCGCCCTAACA
>ENA-UESR01000035-UESR01000035.1-human-gut-metagenome-genome-assembly--contig:-NODE-35-length-38922-cov-381.611070_pt1 | contig 38922 bp, 33 predicted proteins | sample MGYA00242999_ERZ508000 | MGnify/ENA primary metagenome ERZ508000 (study PRJEB26167, sample SAMN06115504) | human gut metagenome | host: Homo sapiens | place: China:Hubei | collected 2015-08-06... | reverse complement strand
TTGATGATGTGATACTCAGGATATTTGTTCACGAAAAGTCTTACTACGTGTGAGCCGATGAAACCAGCACCGCCCGTTATTACAATATTCTTCATTCTAATCAATGTATATATTCGAACACAAATTACACGAATCATTCAGGAGAAACTATAACCTCTATATTCGTGTTATTCGTAAGATTCGTGTTCAAAAAAAATTAATATACTAAATTTTTCTTCAAGGAAGAACTATTCTCTTCAAGTATTGAAAGGAGATATTTACCATAGTCATTCTTCAACATTGGCTGAGCATTCTCACGCAACGTATCACTATCTATCCAACCTTGGCGATAAGCAATACCTTCCAAGCAAGCAACCTTCAAGCCCTGGCGCTTCTCCAAAACCTCGATAAAGGTAGATGCTTCAGAAAGGGAATCATGGGTTCCGGTATCAAGCCAGGCGAATCCTCTTGCCATGGTCTGTACCTTCAGCAGCTTGTCCTTCAGGAACTCCTGGTTTACTGTTGTGATTTCCAACTCACCACGAGCAGATGGTTTGATATGCTTAGCCACTTCCACCACCTTATTAGGATAGAAGTATAAGCCCACTACAGCATAGTTGCTCTTTGGATGCTGAGGCTTCTCTTCGATACTCAGGCAATTGCCTTACTCATCAAACTCTGCCACACCATATCGCTCAGGATCACTTACACGATAGCCAAATACAGTAGCTTTGTTATTGATAATATATCATCGGTTTATCAAAGATAGGAATCAGCTGCTTGCTGATACCCTTTGTGATAAGATACAAAAGTGTACGCTACCACCTGCTAATACGATTCCCTTCATATAATTATTATTTATTATTTCAAACCTTGTCTGTCTTTATCTTCGAACCTGTCAGCAAGCGCTTCCTCAAAACTCCACTTAAACTGATAACCCTGTAAAAAAAACACCTTTCCCCAGGCGGTCCCATCCCGCAAAATATGGCGAAGACCTTTGATGGTCCGCCAACCATAAAGCGAAGCGGTTCCGAGCACCGGAGGGCGGTTACATCCTCTCTCTTCGGGCAAGAGAGAGGCATGGTGAGAGATGTGGAGCCTTCTTTAATGGTAAAGAAGGACGGGATGATTTTAGAAGTCAAAAGGACTTTCAAAGTCCTTCAACACCTCATGTTTCGTATCCTTCTCTGAAAGATTAGCATGTTCTGTAGGAATGCACCAATCAATTCCAAGAGATTCATCCAGGATAGAGATCCCCCCATCAGCCTCTGGGTGATAGAAGTTATCACACTTATATTGGAATACCGCAGTTTTTGAAATCTATTATTTCTTGTTCTTCATCCTCCAGAAGAAATGCCATATCCTAAACAAAGGCTCGCATAGAGCCTCAGCAGGAAAATACCTCACGAGCCTCATATCCCGATACACCCTTTGGAGATTATGTCCAAGCTGTGACCTACCAAACCGATTCCGGGCATCATGCTTTCCGAAGTTCCCGGCTTCCAGCACCTCATTCAGCACAAACTTACCATACTTCTCATTCGGAGGAACGATAAGCTGAGAGGCAGGCATACCGAATACCTCCTGCATGATATACATGATACCCTCGGCAAACTTCCACAACCCCAACTCCTTCAATTTCTTCTGCACCACATCTAAAGCAGTAGAGGCAGAAGAAGTAACAGCAGTAGTAGAACCAGCTGAATTATCTCCCTCTATAGAAAGGCGGTCCCATCCCGCACAATTTGGCGAGACCTTTGATGGTCCGCCATCCTTAGAGCGTAGCGGTTCCGAGCACCGAGTAGGGCGGTTCCCTCCCTCTCCCCTGAGGGTGAGAGGGTCGGGGTGAGAGGTGGAGCCCTCTTTAAGGGTAAAGAGGGACGGGGTGATTTTCGAAGATTTTTGATAGACTTTATAAAAGTCGCAAAGAACATAGTAATAATCCACCAGCTGTCTTAACCCAATCCCCTCATTCATCAGATGCGAGTAGATATGAGTCAACTGGAAGATGAGATTGAATTCCACCGTCGGAATCGCAATCTCCCCTTGCTCCCCCAACATCACCCGATGCGAGAACTGCTCCTCCTTCACCCTCTCATAATATTTCTGAAGCTTTCTGTTATGCCAGAAGCACAACAGGAAGCTAGGGCGATAATGCACTTCAACCTCCACCCCCTTATACGATGGGAACTCTATGTGGTGATAGCACGCCTTTTCATGAGGCGAGATAGAGCGGACAAAGGAGATAACCCGTTTATCTCCACCTTCCACCCAGATATCAATATCGCCAGGAGTCCGGGAATAAGGATTCGGATACATCAATGCATTCCCCTGTCCTTTCAGAATACAGGTTCTGAATCCCTTCTTCCGGAACCACTCTGAAACCTGGATGGCAGCATAGTTCAGTCTAACATTCGCTTTCTCCAACATCTGGCTTTCTGCCATCCATTGGAGCAGTAACTCCTTCTTCATCCCTACATATTCAGCAGGTAGCTTCTCCATACCATCAAAGAGAACACCCACCAGGCATTGCTTCTTGGCTATAGCATATAGCTCCTGCCAATCCACCTCCTTTAAGGAAGAAGGAATCTCAGAGTCCGATCCAATGCAGAATCTTAGGAAATCAAAGAATATCTGATGTTGCTTCTCCATCCTATTCTTTCACCATGTTCCAGAGGAACAAGGTATTGCCGATGATATATCTTCTCCACATACGCTTCGGTTCCTTCATCAATCTATAGAGCCATTCCAAGCCATGCTCCTGCCACCAGATAGGTGCACGCTCCACGGTACCAGCGAAGAAGTCAAAGACGGCACCAATGGTACCTACATGACAATGGATGTTCAACTCATTCCAATGAGAGTACGTCCACTTCTCCTGCTTAGGCGCCGTCATGCCAATCCAAAGCAAATCTGGGTTGGCAGCATTGATGGCATCAATGATAGCCTTGTTGTCCTCATCCGAGAACTCAGGCTTATAAGGAGGCGAATAAGTCACCACCTTCAGGTGAGGATAATCCACGGCAGCACGCTTCACAATCAGGTCGAGCACCTTCTGCGAGCTACCCATGAACATCACCGTACCGCCCTTTTTCTCCAACTTGTTCATTTCGAAGAAAAACAGGTCCCAGCCAGCTATTCTTTCCTTCGGCTGGCTCTTTGCCTTGATCCACTTGCACGCCTTTACGATGCTCACTCCATCCGGAATCAACACATCGCCATTTGTCAGGGCATCAGCAAAGAGCTGATCCTTCTTTGCCGTGTTAAAAGAATGAGCATTTACTGTGTTTATGAGCAATTTGCCCTCTGGTAATGAGGCCAATTCCGCCTTACTACCCAAAATTGTTAATGTTTTTAATTTAAACATATCTATATTTTCTTATTTGATTTCATTAGTAAATTCTACTTCAATAACATCTTCAGAGTATCTTCTTCTTCACTCATTGAAGCCAGCATTTTTTATTTCTGTGTACTATCCGTAATGTTGTTTTCTATCATGCCCTTTAAAGAGGAGAACATATTGCTGATTTTATCTTGTAGCTTCTGTTGTTCAAGAGTAATTTCTTCACCTATTGATGCCAACAGACTATCTAAGAATCTTATAACCTTAATCAAAAGTTCGATCAAATCAATCACTTTATAAAATTCCGTAAGAGGATCGAAAGTATTCAGTATAGACAAAATACCCTTTACATCACCTGGTCTTTTCTTAGAGAATTTCAGATGAACCAGCTTTGCCCTGACCATTCTAACATTTTGGTCCTGTACACTCTCCTTCAAACAAGATTCCAACTTGTCTGCCATATTATGGAGTGGAACATCTGATTCGGGAATAAGCTGTTTCATTTCATACCATAGCGATTCACGAGCTTCTTTCTCTGTATATCCAACTATCTGAGTTAAGACCGAAGTCTTTACTATCAAGAAATATCGCATATTCAAGGCAGCTTCAAACTCTGTATCAGAAGACAAATAGGAATCCGTGATAGAAAGGAGATCCAACATAGAGTACATCACTAATGAATAAAGATTATTCAACTGATAGAACCTATCCAGTTGACCATTAGAAGATTTCTCACCTTTTTTAATACCCAAGAATTCATAACCTTTCTGGATTTTCTCAAATAATGCAATACTATCCAGAAACCTTTTACCATACTCGTTTAGATATTTTTCAGTAGAAGCCTTAAACTTCTTCCCTTCAAGTAAAGCCTGGATTGCATGCATATGCCTTCCATCATTACCCAGCAGACCAGTTTCATCGAGATTGACATCACTAAGACCCTGATTATTTCCAATAAGGCTCTGCAGGTATCCTATTGTGCAGATAGCATGCAGAATATTCATTATCAGCAAATAACTAGACAATAAGGAGGCATAAGGCTCTTCATCTGTAATAGCCATCGTTTCCCTGATAAGTTTTTCTGCCGATTTGTCATAATGTAGAGCGATATCCCTCATAACCTTGCCATCCCAATCTGCCCTAAACTTTTCGAGCAAATCCTGAAGAACAGAAAGAGAGTCTGAGATTTCAGGAGTCACCATGCCGGAGTCGTTCAAGATAGTTGTCAAATACCCGACCAGAGTTTTCTTCTCGCCCTCTTTAAAGGAGTAAATATACTTAATACCTTCAGAAATACCAGCAACAACGTTTTTCCAATGATATCGTTTGGCATGCACATTATCAGTCTTCAATGCAGCAAGGGCACTTATGCAGACATTGATATAGACAAAGTCTATCCCCATAAGGCAAGCATTAAAAACATGAGTATTAAAGGCTTCTTCCTTCAATATCATCTCTTCTCTACTTATCGCAATCAAGACTTCTTTGCTTAATTTATCAACAGTGGCTTGCATAGATTCAACAACCCTCAGTATGTGAGCTTCTTTACCCATAATATTCTCAAAACTTATTAATTACAGATTATCATTCTAACTCAATATTTTATATATGAACCCATATAAAACCAAAGATCAAATTCAAAGCAAAGTATTGGGACATAGCTAACCATTATTAAACTTGTAATTGTAAGCCATCCGCATATAGGCTTCATTTTGTCTTTCTTTATTATAATCGGCTTCATATTGTTTCAAGCAATCACTAACCCATTTGTAAACTTGTTTGTGAAACCCTGCTTTAGCGCGAACCTTCAACAGACAATTTTTCATCGTTTTTATTAGAGGTAACATGCTTCCATTCCAAGAGAATGTACACATATTTCCATATAATTCATTCAAGACCATTTTGTTTCCTCCATAATTATTCAAAAGCCAGATTACAAAAGGATGAAACTCCTCATTATCTTCGCCACTACCCGAAGACTTTAGAATAGGACATAGAGAGGCACAAACAATAGGTCCATACTGAGAATGCCTTTTACATACTTCTTTCATTTCCTCCTCATGATCAGAGAACAAGGTTCTTTCAGAAAAACCAAATCCAGAGCCTATAGCAAGACGGATTTGGTAAAAGAAGCCAGGACGATTATCCAAGTCAACAAGAGCCGCTATGAATTCATCCCAGATCACTGCTCTGAACTTTGTTAAAAGTATTGGGTAAATTTCCTCCACCCTTAAGATTGACGAATTAAATGAAAGATAAGCAATCAACTTACTATTAATTGTTTTTGCGAACTTATTGTCATTTGTTTTCTCTAAAACACGCTCAACTTGTCTTACATATTCGTAATTTGTACGATTGCTTTGCAAATCATAATTAATCAGAACTTCTTTATATATCGAAGACAACCTATCATCTTCATACAAAACATCCAAATACCAATATTGAGAAAGAAAATCAAAAACAGAATTTGATTCTTTAGAATGATACTTGATAATTGCTACAACTTTCAGCAAGTTTTCAACATCTGTCAATCTAATTACACTATAATAACTACTTATAGACTCATATTCCAATTTCTTAGTAGCAACATATTCCCATAAGAAATTCAAATTTGAAAAAGCGTCATCATCAATTACTGCGAGCAAAGCAATTCCTTGTTTAATGAAACCATTTTCATAGAGTTTTTTAGCCATCTCTTGCGCATTGTGTCTATCTGGCAAACATTTTATGAATCTCACCAACCAATTGCTATAAAAGTTCGAGTTCTGACGTATAATATACCCATATATCTTCTCAAGAACTTGTGGAATGTCCTCATTAGGAATTCTCGCTGCAACGTTTTTTGTAAACTCCCAAGAGGTATATTCCTTATCATTGGCAACAAGTCCTATGATTTCATCACTCAAATATTTTTGCTGGTCAATAAACTTTTCAACAAATGGCAACACCACCAGTTCCTCTTTGTTAAGAATATCTACTGATGTTTCTTCATGGGTATAAATATCATGCACTGCATTTCTCATTTCCGTTACAATAGAACGAGGCTTAAGCTTGTCAATATAACTCAATAAAGTTCTGCTGTTTTGAGGAGTTAATACATCAAAGTTCTTAATTTCAATAAGAGCTTTTTGCATTTGTCCCCAATTGTAGTTGAGGCGAGGTGCTATTTCATCTATAAAACTAAATAACAAATCACTCCTATTTCCCCTAACAAACATCCGAGCATTAACACAAACTATTCCTGCGAAATGTTCAACAACATCTGGCTCCAAATCCATCCAACTAACAGAAAGCTTAAATAAACTGTCCCAATATTCATTTATCTGTTTATAAGTTGGCATAAAATCTACCAAACTTTTAAATCCGAACCTTTCAGCTCCACCTATTCTTGATAAATTGTAAGTATCAAAAGCACCTTTAATCGCTCCCAACAAAAGGTCTTTATAGGTATTTTTTTGCTCATACAGTTCATTCAAGACAGCCATCCTTTCTTTCAAATCACATTCCGTTCCAGCTAAAGCAACATGAAATAACTGCAAGAATTGTCCTTTGGAGTTGTTTGCCCATTCCTCATTTTCAGCAAGAGCTAATCTTGCTAAAGTTAATGCCGCATAATGAAAGGAATCCTTGCAAAAGCATAACTTTTCTAAAGCATTAACAATATTCCTTCTTGCTTCACCCTGCAAATTACTTTTAAGATAATCAATAGGCTTTGAGTACAAGATACCATATAAACAACTGACAACTGCCTTTGGATTCACTGTTGACATAGCGAGGATGAGTCGTGAACCCAAATCAGAGCATATAACATCCTCATCGGCGAAAGGGCCTTCATGCAATTTTAATAACTCGCCATATAATTTTTTAGCATCAGCATTGTCTTGCATGAACTCTAACCTCCTTGCCCAACTATCTATAATTGGAAAATAGAATGATTTAGGGTGTGCCGCCAGTTCTTTGATAGTATCAATGAAACCCGAACCTTGTTCTTTAATCCATTCTCCCACAAGCCAAATAGCCAATGGTTGCGGACGCATATTTATATACGAAGCATCCTCCTCCAACAGATTGCGCTCTTTTAAATGTTTCACGACCTTATGGAATAGCACCTGTCTATTTATATTATCTACTATCGGAGTAAATTTATTATTTTCTATTAAATATTTTGCCGTCTCACTATTTCCACCTGCATAATCGAACGGTTGCAGCAAAGCAATAGTCCTCATTGCTATTCTTTGGTTATTTGCATTTTCCTCATGTAAATCCAAAAGATGCTCTATCAGAACAGAGTTGTTTATCACACCTATTTCACTGGTCTTATTATATGCTTGTGTCAAAAGCAAGGCCATAAATGGAATACCTCCAGAATGAATAATCAGTTTTTGTCTATTCTCTCCGCTAATCGGACGAGTCAGATTGTTATCAATAATTCTCTCCACAACATTTTCAAGATGTATGTCTTTCATGTTCAAGACTGAATATGAACCATAATCAACATCAACGGGATCATAATAAGCAGATACAAACCGAATATTGTTGCCATAACTATTAATTGCCTCAGCAAAGACTCCCTTAGGACTATTGTCCAGCACTACTGTACAACCTGGTCGTTTTTCTGAAAGTAATTGCAATGCAGATTTAAAATTTCCATGAGAAACCTGATCGCAATAGAATACATTTTCCATGTTTCCCTTATCCTCAAAAGCTTTTACTATATGCAAAGTCTTTCCTGTACCTGACAATCCCAAGAGTCTAACATGCCCACTATCATTATTTGCTATCAGTTCACGAAAACGAGCAAGTTCTTCCGAATCCTCATAATGTGCAACACCATGAAGATTATTTGTTAGTGAAAACTGAGATAGAAGAATTATAGGGGTAATTCTATGTAAGAATTGATTTTCTTCTATACGTTTTAATCTCTCTATCTCTGATTTTTCAAATTCCGGTTTTGACATGAAAACTAAAACTATGACAAAAGCAACCGTAAATACAACAGCCAAACCGATTTCGCTCCAAGTAAGAGTTGACGTAGATACTCCCAAACGCCATTCTCCTTTAGAATCAAAGAATACATCTATTATCCAAAAGCTAAACAAGCCCACCATTCCACTTCCATATACTCTAAAGGCATTAACATATTTATTTCCATGCCGAGCATTCCATATAAATTTTGCTAATTGAATAAAAGAATCCAATGTATATTGATATGTTTTATTTATCATCGTATTTCTATATAAGTTTTATTCAACAATAACATTTATCACTCCATCAATACAGTCTGTATGCATAGAGTCTATAATATGATATTTAATCTGGAATTTGCATCATTGATTTTCCACATAATACATTCTTTCACAATACTTGCCAAATCTCCACTTCTAAAGTTACATTGCATTATCAGTCCATCACCATACCCTTTATTCATTAAAGGTATAGAAATTCCTGTATAATTATTCTCAGAAAGCATTGTGCCTAAATGAACAAATTGAGAACGATTTTTATAAAAATCAGTTATCATTTTCCTCATTGCCTTGCTTTGTGATACTTCATAAACCAAGTTTTCCACTCGTTTAGCTATAGAATACCTTAGTTGACCACAACATTCACATTTAGACGGTTCTATATCCTTTAAGGTAACAACCTCCAGTGCTGACATATAGCAAAGAATTGATTGTTCATTATAGGTTTCCAATGGTGAAATCGACATTTGCGATAACTCATCATATTTCAAGCCTTGTCCAAACAAAAACACGGCCTTATCTATATCAGATAAATGATCTTCATAAGAATAGGGTTTTGAAATAAAATCATCTAAATACTTTTGAATATTAGCAGTAATTTTCAATCTATATTTCATTGGGCTTTCTAACTGCTGACGAACAGTATCAGAATATACTTGGAAAGCACACCCTTCAATAGATATGTATTTCAACTGGTCGAATGACAACCAAGCACAAATATTTTTCAACAATGATGAAGATTGAGTCTTAGCATCAACAAAATCATATCCATAAATATTTAGCATCAACTTATTGACATCTAGTGAAAAATAGTTAGCATCTGACTTTTCAAAGCAAATAGCATTATCCAATGGCAAAGTGAAACTAAATAATTCTAATTTATCGATGTTTTTGCAAGCATTAGTGATACATTCTTTTAATCTTCTCTTCAATTGCGCATCAGATATCGAATCATCAACAGAAATACTAATAGCCGATAAACAACCTTTAATTTTGTAACTTAAGGAAATATCAAGTACATGTTCCAAGCCTATGTCACAATGGCCTAGATAAATTTTGTTTTCAATACGTAGCGGCAAAAGATTCCATGCCGCTTTACCAAACTCCTTACGCAATGCAGCCCAAAAGCATCTCAGAAAATCATTTGATTCTTTATTGCTGTTATATCCCAAAGAATAATCTATAGTCATAATATAAAGAAATATAATCAGTCGTTACAAAACACCACCCTCTTTCAATTGCTTGATGGTATCTTGTTTCAACTTGGTTAAAGTTTTTTTGTGAATATCCTTCTCTTCTAAGGACAAATGGCCAGACATATAAGCCAACACATCCTTTTTGGTTGCAGGAATCCCCCAACATTCAGCATTCACAGCAATCATTGTCGGATTCATTTTATAGGAATCAGCATACAGAGCGGATACTTCATCTTTATACCCAGCATACAAGTTATTGATGTGGAACATTTCTTCATGCGCCTTACTCTCCTTGGTTACATTTGCCCCCTTCCCTCTGAACAGAATTTCCTCACATCTAGGATAAGGGCCATCCAAGCTTTCGATTTTTGGCACGAAACGAAAAGGACTCAACTCCTTATGTTGTTCACTATTCACATAAAGACCGAAATCACAGTCTTGTGTTTTTTTATGGTCATTACATACATCACACGATGGCTGCAAGTTATAAAAGCATGTACCAAGAAATGGGTATAAGCTTTGAGGCAGGTAATGATCCATCTGATAAAACACCTCTCCATTCTTCGACATCGTAGGAATTGTATTACAATATACACATGTTTTCAATCCCATCTGTTGATGAATCTCTCCCAATATTACCCTGGCTTTGGCATATTGAAGACAAATGATGATTCGCTCATAAAGTTTTCCTTTTAAAACTTTCTTCTTCGTCTTCGTATATGCCACTTCAGTCGTCAACATATCAGGCTCACGTTTCAGCACCTCGTTATACTTATCTATATATTGTTTCCACTCTATAGGCTCCAATGTCAAGACCTTAGGATAGTCAGCTATCAATAAATCGATGTAATCCGTTATTGCACTTTTATCATTCCAATCATTGTTATCAGCAACGAATGTCCCAAGTCCCGCCAGTTTTTCCTCCACGTCAGCACATGTAGCCATTACTTGTTGACTATAAACAAGAGCAAAGCTTCTTACCGCATCATCTATCTCAACCTTTACCATTTCTCTTCCTCCTATCCTCATATAGTTGTTGCAGCTGCATCTTCAAGAATGGATCGCCAATCAATTCCATCAGCAAATGATATTCTACTTTACTATCATCATGGAAATGGCCGCCAGGAAGCAAACGCTCTATCATACGCTTAATTTTCTTTCTGGCAAATTCTCCCACAAAACCCTGTTTGAGAAAGAAACTCTGATAGAGAATGTCGCAGATATTAGCAGCAAAAGGATTCTTGATGCCTTCAGGCATTACCATCTTTCCATCCTCCAGATAAAGGATATTACTCTGAGGAATATCAGATAGTATGAATGGAGAGTGAGTAGCTATAAGAATATTGAAGGATGCATTTCTGTTCATAATCAATCGCTTGATATAACCCAGAAGTTCATTGACAAATCGCCTCTGGAACTCAGGGTGAAAACAAATCTCCACCTCATCAAGTATCAGGTTGATGTTTCTATATCTTACCCGATGCGATTCCTGTATGCTCAATAGGTTCAATATATGATAGATATATGTGCTGAAAGTATAGAGGTATTGTCTCTCACCAGCACTCATCTGCTCAATTGGAATAGGAGTATCATTCACTCGTTCACCATTTTCAAACCTATTCATTAAGATTTCTATTTGGAAGAACGAAGGAGGCAAATATTCCTGGATATCTCTCATACTCTTCAAATCTTTACCCTCATCAACACACAGAAAATATTCTCGGTGAGAAATTTTACTGGTCAAGAATTTCTGAGAATCGATAGTCCCTTTCTTCAATGCATTCAAGAAATGTATGGTCTGTCGTATCTTAAGAGAGATATGCGACTTATCCCTCATAATGGTCTTCACCAACCTGTAGATCAAATCCATCGTTTCTGGTTCTACTTCTTGGGTAAACTTATCTAGCTCTCCCAAGCTAGAAAACTCCTCATAGGCAGGATAGCTATTGGCTATCGCAAAGGTCTTATAGATAAGATACATGGCGGCTGTTCTTTGCAGGGTATCATCGAAAATCAAGCCATCCATAACTCCATAACATGTTAATATCTCTGTACCGATGTCGTTATGTTCAAGTGGCGAACACTTATAGCCATCATAGACTATAAACTTCACCTGATATTTCTCCACGTACTTCTTTTTAAGAGAACTTGAATCAAATTTATAGAGAATATTATCCAAATCATAATCCTCCATAAAACGCCTATAGTGTTTCTGGGCATAAATTAAGATGGCAGATAGTCTGTAAAGAGTAAGATGATGCTCCTTGTTCAGGTCAAAGACACCTTCGTCACGATAAGGATTCAATACGATAGGAGTCATATATCCATCATTCTTATGAAACAAGCTATCCATCCAGACATGACCTTCTGCCTGAATTTCAGCCATAGCATCATTCAGGGTATCTATCAGAATCAAACAGCGTTCCCTTTTATAATCATTGGCGTTAAAAGCCTGCAAGCTATAATTGGTAACTATCGTATAGAAGAAGTTTTCCTTAGCCCATTTCACGAAATCAGCCATCAATACCTTCTCGGAGCTTACTCTTCCATTCTTGATAGCAGTCAATGTAACAGAAGCCTCTTTGCCCATTTGAAATTCAACTTTATCTCCCAGGCAAGAGATTCTGGCAAGCTGTCCGTTAACCACATAATAGAGTTCGGCATACAAGTCCTTGACGTAATAGAGGTCATCAGCCGTTTTACGACGTTTTCCCCTATTCAATAAGCAACTCAGGTTGTTGATTACTCTATAGATGATTTCGAACAAGGAAGACTTACCGCTACCATTCACCCCCACGATAGCCTCCACATTGATGCGACTGCCATAGAATCCTAGCAATGGATTTTCCTCTCTGAGCTCAACCTTGTTGCGATTAATCTCGCAACGCCCATTGAGTTTATAGAACTCATCACGCAGCCCCTTTTTCAAATTAGGAGAACAATCTGGGAAGATATGAATCACAGAAAGCGAGAATTCCTTTGGGATTGCTTTATCTTTTGCCCCTTTTAAGATGTCCACATGGTTAATATTCATAATCTCTATGGTAAACAACCAATACAACATCCCCACTATATATCAGTGAGTTAAACGTATCAGTTTTTGAATAAATTTATTCTACAATAATTTAACATCGCTAAAATTCAGGTAGGGTTAAACGGACATATGCACCTTTTCTTTAAAAGGACAAACATCATTACCCCTCCTGATAAATATGATTCAACTGGCTGATATATTGCAGAGTTGAGAACTTACTAAAGATCGTATTTCGTGCATTGACACTTAGCCTATTCAATAAGTTTCTGTCAGAATTAATTTTACTGATAGCATCCACAATACTATCTGTATCCTTAACTTTGATAAATAATCCATTATTACCATCAACAACAACTTCCGGAATAGATCCTACTGGTGTTATTACTGGCACAACACCATAACTCATACATTCAAGTAATGACATCGGCAATCCTTCAAAATAAGTAGGCATTACCAAAACATCAAGGCTTCGTAAAAAATCGCACTTACTTTTTCCAGAAACTAAACCTACATAAGAAAAATTGTCACCTAAAGATTGTTTAAATCTAGGCAAAAACTCTCCTTCAGTTTGTTCTTTTCCTGCAAGAATTAACTTAAATGGGATTCCTGCTTCTTTTAATTTCATGCAACCAACCAACAGTTCCGTCATACCTTTATTAGGCTCTATGCGACCAAGATAACCTAAGCTCAATGCCTTTTCTGATTTTAAGTTTTGCTCTTTGGCATAAAGCTCAGCATCTTTTAAATCTACACAGTTAGGAAGACTATAAACATTTTTGGCATGAAAACGTTCTTTCAAAATTGTCACCTCACTATCACTCAAGACTATAAAAGGAACATTCCATGAAAATACCTTTGATAAAATGCCCTTTAAAAGAGCCGGTATCTTAGGAGATGTCAAGAACAATCCTCCATGAATATGTACTACCATCTTATGTTTTTTATGCAAAGCATAATACATAAATGGCACATCACGAATGATTGATTTCGCATCAAGTGGAAAATTATAGTGTATAAGCGCATCAGAATATGTGTTAATAAATTTTATCCATTTAAAAAATGATCCTATCAATTTTGTAATTCGATGCCAAGCACCTTTTTCTTTATCCTTTTTTCCTAATTCGAAATGAAGATATTTACAATTAGGATTATTATCTATAATAAACCTAACAACACTTGATACACCACTCACATTCTCTGTAGGATTAAGAGAAGGTGATGTTATAATAACTTTTTGCATATCATTAAATTATCATCAATAAACTAATCTATTTTTGGGTATTATTTAGTATTTTTTCATGTTTCTCTATTTCTGTAGGGGTAAATCTCATTTTCAACACTTTTGCTGGAACACCGCCAATGATTGAATATGGAGGACATGATTTAGTAACCACAGCCCCTGCAGCAACAACAGAACCTCTTCCTATCGTTACGCCTTTTAATATAGTAACATTAGCACCTGTCCAAACGTCGTCTTCTATAACAACAGCAGCATCGTTCTCTGGCAATTTGTCATTGGAATCCATGATGTATTTACCAATAACATCTATACGATGATCACCAGTAATAATTGTAGGACGAGGACCAAAGATAACTTTCTTGCCAATAATCAAAGGTGCCTCTGTACAATAGAAAACACTTCCTTTAGGTATGCTAGTATAATCACCTACACTTAGATTACAAAGACCTTTGAAGTCAGAACTTGACGGACGAAGATATACATGTTTGCCACAGTACTTCATAGCTCCTCTATAAAAAACAGCAAGAAGCTTATCATAAAGATAAGCTGGAAGGAGAGTCTGTTTTTGCCCCCCTATAAGTTTGTTTATCTCATTCATAAGTTATACCATTAAGACTATTTGTCAATTAAATCCACCAATTTATCAAAATAATGAATATAATTAACCGCTATATTTTCCTCACCATTATTTTCTTTTACTTTTCTGCAAGCTGCTTTCATACAAGCATAGGTATTCCCCGACATTTTAGAAACTTCCCTTAAAGCATCTTCCAAATGCCCTTGAGGGTATAATATTGCAGAATCTTTGGTATATGTTTCTGTAAAACATCCAAAGTCTGGAGCAATAACAGGTAATTCATAAGCCACGGCTGTTGCAAGTGGTCCTGATTGAGTAGCATCACGATAGGGAAGCACTAAGAAATGATGAGATGCCATCAAATTCGGAATTTCATTATTATCAATAAAGCGAACTTGAAGATTATACATTTCCGTAGTCTTAAGCAATTTTTCACAATCTGACCAAGATATTCCTTTTCCTGCTATGGTCAACGATAGGTTGCGAATGTTCTTTACTCGCAAATTCTCCAACGCTGAAATAAGTAAGTCTAACCCTTTATAAGCATCAATACGCCCAAAGAACAACAATTTTACTCCATCAGGAAACGCAGGTTGTGCGATTGTAGGTTGTCCAAAATATTTGTAGCTCATACCGACCATACATGAATCTTTTCCATAGACTTTTTTGAAAAGAACTTGTTGATTCTGAGAAAAAGTAATAAAATACTTATGAACCTTGAAAGACAAACCCTTTGTATATTTGCCTAAAATATATCCAACATCAAGTTTATAACTGTGAGTTTGAGCATCATGTACACCAAGAACTACTTTTTTGCATTTCAATACAAATTTTACAGCTAAACTCCAATAAGGGCTACAATTACAATGATAAACTAAATCGGGATTGATTTGATTTATCTCCTTAGCTATACGTATATAGAACTCCAGATTTTTAGGACTTCTGTATCGAACTTTAGAATCTACTGCATGAAGCTCTATTCCGTATTGTTCACTGTATTGTATTGCCTTTTCTATCGTAATTCGGTTTGTTGATTTGATAGATTCATAAATATAGTACCAAACTACCCGATATTTTTTAGCCAAATACTTCAATACAGTTAAATCTGTATCTGTGAAAAAATCAGGATTCAAATAAACAATAGTTCTCTTCATTATTCTACAATTTCCTTTATTGTTTCCAACAAACCATTCGTTTTGTTCTCTTCCACCTTGATGCTCTTCTTCACCCCAGCATTCTCGCCTGCTTCCACATCACGATGACTATCACCAATCATATAAGATTCTGACAAATCAATGTTGAAGTCTTTAGCTGCCTGCAACAGGAGACCAGGCTTTGGTTTGCGACAATCGCAATCTATTTTGTATTCTGGGCGTTCTCCTTCGAATCCCTTATCAGGATGATGAGGGCAGATATAAATACCATCAACATAAGCACCTTCTTTACCCAAGAGGGTTGCCATCTTCTTGTGTATCTCGTTGAGTTCATCCCATGTGACTTCTCCTCTTGCTATCACAGGCTGGTTTGTGACAACAATTGCCAAATATCCACTTTGGTTAATCAACTTGATTGCCTCAGCTACTCCTTCAATCAGTTCAAAGTCATCTATATTGCGAAGGAATCCCACATATTTATTGATTGTTCCATCACGGTCAAGGAATATGGCTTTCTGCTTGTTGGTAAGATTCTTTGCCTGAACAACACCATTTTTATAATCAGCCTCAACTTGATGAAAACGTTCAGGAGTACCCATGTCCTTTACATATTCAGGACTGTCATAACAGAACATCATGTTTGAGCCACATAAAGGCTTGAGTATCTGTCGGTCCAAGTCAACCTTTCCTTGTGGGAATCCAGACTTTTTGTTGATTTCAAGAGATTTCAAACTAATATCCAAAACCTTGGAATCTATCACATGAAGCCCAGCATTCACACGATTGTCATACCACTGTGGACGTTCATCTTCCTTGGCAAGCCATTTCTCTACATGACCGCTTTTATCTGCAATGATCAATCCGCTATCGTATGGATGCGAGTTTGGATGTGTAAACAGAGTAACAAGACCTCCATGATTCTTATGGAATGCAACCATGCGATTGAAATCAACATCGAATGCCGCATCCGCATTCAAGAGAAGGAAAGGCTCATCACCTATTTTTTCCCTCAATCTAAACAAAGCACCAGCATTGCCAAGAGGAGACTCTTCTACAAAATAATCTATCTTTGCCCCAAACTGACTGCCATCCCCAAAATAGGCAATAATCTTGTCTGCTAGATAACCTACGGTCAAAATGATATCTTTAAAACCTTGCGCACAGAGAGATCTTATTTCTCGCTCAAGGATAGGCATACCTGCCACTGGAATCAGCGGCTTTGGTATGTTAGGAAAAAGCTCTGCGATACGAGTTCCTCTACCGCCCGCCATAAGTATTGTTTTCATACGAGTTTTATTTTGAACACGAATCTCTCGAATAACACGAATTGATATAAATCCGTGTGTTTCGTGTGATCCGTGTGAGTTTATCTATTTCCAAAGAATTTTTCTTCCAACATCAAGCACAAGCAATGATATACAGGAAGATGAAGTTCCTGAATCTTATAAGTCTCAATCTCTGGGACATGGATACAAACATCTGCGAATGTTTCCAACTTGTTTTCGTTCTGACCTGTCAAGCCAATTACCTTCAATCCCTTAGACTTTGCAGCTACTGCTGCATAAAGAATATTCTTACTATTACCAGATGTTGAGATACCCAAGAAGACATCCCCTGCTCTACCCAAACCATTCACCTGCTGGGCGAAAATCAAAACAGGAACAGCATCATTCATAAATGCTGTAGTTAAAGAAGGTTCTCCCACCAAAGAGATGGCAGGAAGCGAACCTTGCAGATGATCCGCCAACACCGTACCCATCTCTGCATCAATCTGCATGAGGCGGTCAATCTGAGCTGCATAAATTTTACGCTTCAACTTAAACTCCTTCATTAGCTCACCAACAATATGTTCAGAGTCTGATGCAGAACCACCATTACCAGCTACCAACAACTTGCGACCAGCAGAATAAGCTTCCTCCAGGATTTGATAAGCTTTCAGTATATCATCTTTACAACTCTCCAACTGTGGATATCGTTGTACCAAAGTTTCTATATGTTTATCCATAAAATATTTTTAATTTTGTTTTATGTTTGCACGCAGTTTTTCAATCAATTTTTTAGAGACCTCAGGATGTACCTTTCTACAAAAGAAAGCCCCGCTTTCCATAATTTCATCAAATTCTTCTTCATTAAGAGTTAGCGGAGAACCTGTATTATTCCTTTTTGTTCCAATTAATATACCGCAAAGAGTTAGAACCTACGATTTTCAACTCTTTCTCATGCCTATGAAGCAATGTGGAAAATATCAATTCATCACTACAAAAAGTATGATGAAAGCGTTTGAAAAATCTTGGATTTGTTTTTTCTTCCTTTATAACATATTCTGCTACACTTCTATGCCAAGAGAACCAATTCCAAGATCCCCACAGATTAGGTATCGGCTTACGAAAATAAAAATGTTTACTAATCTTATTAAAGATTCTAACAAAGTAGTCGATAATTTTTATCTCACGGTGCGGAAAATCGCAAATGTACCAAGGCATAACTCTCGCTGGATATTTCTTTGTCATGCATTGGATTCGAAAGTTGTCGGAATCTATCAACATATAGCTTTTGCCCATATTACTCTCAAAAAAATCATCAAGCTCTTTGTTTGGACGGCATGGATAGTCTTGACCAGATATAAGATGGAAATAGTCGCATCCCATATCATATGCCTTATGAAGAAGTCTTAGTGTACACTCTATCTGAGTGTAACCACCATGAGCCACAGCCATTCGTTCCTTTCCTTCAAGAAAATAAACATTGCAGTATTTCTTCTTACAGTAGTCTATAAATTGCCCTCCCCGAATTGATTTTCTATCTACATTAACAAAGAAAAAATGGTTTGGAGATGTTAGCAAAGAGATTATGTCTTCAAGTTGCTCAAAATAGGTATGAGCAGTTATCAAAAATGCGTGCTTTATCATTTCTATTTATATTGTACTTTATTTAAAGCCGTTACATTATCTGTTGGATAAATCTTCCATCCGTGAGCACCACCATCAGAGAACTGGAATGGCATCACAAAACCATTGAGTTTCTTCAAAGCCTCTTCCACCTCCTTCTTTCGGGTAGGTTCTACCACGAACATGATAAAACCGCCACCACCAGCACCAGATACTTTACCAGCCTTAGCCCCAGCAGCCATCGCAACATCCATTGCTTCCTGAATCATAGGATTGGTGATGTTATTTGCCATCTTCTTCTTGTTTTCCCAACCTTCACGGAGGATATCAGCAAATCCATCAATATCACCCTTCAAGATAGCAAGTTTCATATCCTTGGCACTCTGCTTAATCTTATGCATCGCTTCCACAGCATCATTGTCACCATGAGAAGTATTTTTCTTTTGCTCCTCAATGATAGCAGCACTACTACGGCTCTTACCTGTAAAGTAAAGAAGCATACTTGCTTCCAACTCATCAATAATCCATCGCTTAATCTTCAACGGATTTACGATGACAATATCATTCTGCAAGAACTCCATATAGTTGAAGCCACCGAAAGCTGCAGCATACTGATCCTGCTTACCACCAGACAATCCCAAATCCTTACGTTCTATCTCGTATGCAAGTCGGGAAATCTCATAATCACCCAATGGTAATCCAAGCCACTCTACAAATGCCTTCAGGATACAAACCACCATAGTAGATGATGTACCCAAGCCAGAACCTGCTGGAGCATCATTGTAAGTAGTAATCTTGAAAGATTTAGCACCAACGCCAAAATCCTTTACCACTCGATTATACACACCCTTAATGAGACTTGCCTCACCATCAATCTCCAGACATTCTGTCATCGGATAACTCTTGTTACAATGCGCATCATACGCATTGATAGTTATCTGATTGTCAACAGTCTCTTCGATTGTACAATATGCATACAAATTAATTGTAGCATTCAAAATCAAACCTCCGTATATATCGCTATATGGCGATACATCGGAACCACCTCCTGCCAAGCCAAGGCGGAGGGGTGCTTTACTTCGAATAATCATATAATTCTATATTATATTAAACTTTGCTTACAGAATAAAACTCTCATTTTTGGAGTTGTTAGTCTATTTAAAAGACTGAGCCATTGCATATAATAGCGTCTTGATTTTTAAATTGAATTTCTTCCTATTTGACCACCAATATAAAATTCTCCAAAACCTCTTGCTCTTAAATTCTTTTGCTATAGTTTGTCCACATGCTTTTTGATAAGCATGTGCTATTTCATTCAATACATCCTTTCGATACAATTCATCTTGCTGATGTTCTAACTTTTGAGAAAGAAAATCGTTTTTCCACTTATAAGTCAGGAGAATGGCATTCATTTTTTCACTGATATCACCCGTATTGCTGATTGTTTGACTATTTATTCTATATTGAAAAACGGGGATTTGAGTATTAGCAACTCCATTTTTAGAGGCACCTATCAAAGCTGAAACATCATCGCTTCCCCAAGCTAATGGTAATTTGTAAAACCCGCCATGTTGAAGGAGCCATTCTCTATTAAAGCAAAAATCTCCTATAAACTGTTGTTCATATGCATGCATTCTATGCCACATCAACGATAGGGCAGACTCAAATTCACATCTATGTGTTGTAGGCTTTACGACTTCAGACCTTTCATTGATAATTTCTGTCCACCCATGCAGCAACCCTATATCTGGATATTTATCTAATAATTTAGAATATTCTTCCAAACAATTTGGCAATAATTTATCATCGTCGCCAATACAAATTACGTAATCTCCTGTGGCATGAGACAGACAGATATTCCAATTATCTACAACATTAATTACTCCACAATTCTTTTCATTCTTAAAGTATTTGATACGACTATCGCTATATTTTAGCACAACACTGTCCAAATCTTCCGGTGACGAATCATTAACAATAACTATCTCAAAGTTCTTATATGTTTGAACTAAAATACTGTCAAGGCATTCCTTGAAAAACGCCAACTTATATGCTGGTATTAATATACTAAATTTCATATTTTACCCTTATATTTATATGATTTTGAAACTATGTGTCCGACACAAAACCACAATAAAAAGTTATGCTGCTGCGTCATTTCTAAAGGAGCAGCACCAATCATTACAAAGAGAAAGAATACCACTACAAATGTCTCGAAAAACGCATTTTTTATATTTTTTATCCCTAATATAACACTATATATTATTGGAAAAATCAACAAGAACATTCCAACATAGCCTAGCTCACACAAAACACGCAAATATTCTGCATCCGCTATACATTTCTGGTTAAACTCGATTGCAGAATGACCAAACCTGCCTAATCCTGAACCAAATACAGATATGTATCTGAAAAAATAAGCAAAAATATTTATTCTTTCTTCAATAAGGTTATCATCTTTATTGGTACTTCTTTCTGTAATATAATTCAGAAAATCTTCATCTATATTGTTGATAATTAGGAATAGTATTATTATACTAATTGGGACAAGATACAAAATTGTTTTGAAAAAACGCGAATTACTTTTGTCTATAAATACAACATATAAAGAAGAGAGGGTCAAGAATAGTAATGAATACGCTATCGCAACTCGCATTTGCGAAAAAAACAATGTGAATATCGTCAGGAAGAACGCTACATAATACCACATAGATTCGCACTTATCAATCAATAGTTTCTTTATTATATATATTATCATTATACATGAGCCATAACCCAAGAAGTATGGATGAGGAAAAAACGAAGACATTCTTGTCATTTCATAAAAAAGCTGTGGATTATCACTTAAATTACCCAAAGTATCATACCTAAAAGCTAAATACCATCCAGGAGGGAAAAAGTACAAAACAATACCACTAACAATTATAAATAGCATAGGCCACTTGAAATTTTCTATAAAATCATCGTTTCTGAATTTACCTGTTCTTGCAATAAAATATAAAAACATGACAGAAAGCTGGTTCTTGACTCCGAAATAAAACAGTTCTATCCGGTAGTCGGAGAAGGAATATGAAAATATACTAAAAAACATTGAAGCGGCAACTGCCACATCAATCTTATTCCATTTTATTTTTGTCATGGAATCAACTCCTAACAGCCACATTACTACTACAAGTACAAAGTAAAAATCTCGAGATGAGAAGACTTGTAATATTGCATTTGCAATAAAAAAGTAATACCAATGTTGAATAATAAAAGATAGAAACTTTTTCATGATTGTAACAAGGATTTGTAACACTTAATATATTTCTGTGCAATTGGTTCCCAAGTCATTTGTTTCTGCCAGACATTTTTGATATTATCACGCATGGATGAAACCAACTGAGGCTTTGCAAGCAAATCTTTTATTGCTTCTGCTAAAGCTTTTGAATTGCAAGGAGGAACGACCAATCCATTTTGACCATTCTTCACCACTTCGGGCAAAGCGCCGACATTTGTCACTACCATAGGAACATTCATAGAAAAAGCTGTTTGAACAACTCCACTTTGCGTGGCATCTTTATAGGGACACACGGAAAATTCACAATCATGGAGTAACCCTGACAATTCTGGTAAATCAATGAAATGGTTACGTAGGATAATGTAATCTTTATTCTGGAAAGGTTGCCAGTTAAAGTATATTTTTCCGCCTCCTGCTATGACAAGCTTCACATCTGGATATTGTTTATGAACCTCATTCATTGCTTCACAAAGATATTCCAATCCTTTGTACGGCGAAATATATCCGAAGAACAAGATGTACTTAGATGCTACATTTGATGGTATCTGCTTAATTTCTCGCAAATAGTCAAATTCTCCCATTTTATTGACAATAACCTTTTCTTTGCTTATATTGTAACGTGACAAGAAATCAATCAGCAAAGGTTTACTCAACAACACCAATTTATCAAAAAGCTTAAAAGATTTTGCTCGGACCTTCTCGCTTTTAGCATTTTGCTGATTGGAGTGACTTATAGGGTCATGAACCGATAGGACTTTCTTGCATGGCAAATGAAACAAAATGGTTGCATGTCCAGACAATGGCCAGCACGCATGAAATATGTCGGCATGCTGCTTTCTCATATGCAAAAAAACTTTCAGCCATAAAATGCGGCTTGAAAAAAGTCTTTGGTGGGTGTTATAGTCATTGATAATGATAATCTTATCTAAATCGATATAGTCTGCATAAGGTTCCATTTCTGCAAAAACAGATGCTTTAAAAATACCTGTCTTAGGTATTAAATTCTCAATGTTAAATAACCCTGCTTTGTGAACGTACTTCGTCAATGACACATAAGCCAGCCAATCTACCCCTTTACGGCTATATTCTTTTAACAACGGAAAATCGCTGTCTGACGAATGAATTGCTCCAAAATATATTACTTTCATATTTCTAATCGCTTAATTATTAATTTCATCCTTATATATTCTTTTGAGCATAGTTTTGCACTGATGGCAATTTTCTTTTTATATTAGCTTGGTAAACATTCAGGAATTCCAAAAATTTCGATACATTAAACAAGTTTTCTGGAATTTTATCATAATCAACCAAAGAGATTTCTGGGGCAATACCAAATAGTTCTTGTACCCCTTCAAACTTATTAAAATAACAGCAACCAAACATAGGCTTATTCAATGTATAACCAGAAATACCAAAATGCATTCGTCCTGTCACCGTGAAATCAGCAAACTTTATATAATTTTTCATTAAATAACCATCAATTATATTGTCACAGAACTTACCATTTTCTTGGAAATAAAAAGATAACATTTTTGAAAGTTCCTTATCATTAAGACCTAATGCGTATTTCCGCAAATCATGATACAAAAAGAGAATGCTACAATTTTGTTTTGAAAATTCTTTAAGAAGCATCAATTGGCATTTTAAATATTCATTCAGCCCCATCTTTTTTGCCTGAATGGTATTTGGGCAATAAGCTATAATCCTTTGGCCTTTTCCTTTTTGAGTCTTCACCCATTCTACTGCAGATTTTTCTATTGGCATTTTTTCATCAATACCACAAGCAAATGCTATATCTACAGTTTCCATTAAATGATCTGGCTGAACGATTTTAGACAAACGATGATAAGAGCGAGCATCCCTGGCTTTTATCATTGTATAGCCTTCTACTTTCTGAATTGCCTTTTTAAAATATTCAGAAGGTGTTTCTCTTATGCTAAATCCAGTTATATTCACTAGTAAGTGAAGTTGATTGGCATATTCTATAATATGGAATTTTTCTTTATTCACATTATATACACCATCTAGAACATCTGCTCCTATCAGATATACTTTTTCATATTTTCTCAACAATAATACCAATTTTAGATATTTAAACAATCCATTGGAAAATGTTATAGAATCAACATTCTTTCTATTTTCAATAAAAAAACGCTTATCAATTCTAGGTGCAGCAATTGTTAAAGCCTCTGTATATAAATTCAAAAATCCAGCAACCATTATATCTTCCCCAAAACCACCAATAATGCTATCTGCAGGAAATAATATGGCTTTTGAAGCATCTGGCTTTTTAACAAGAACAATAGATAGTATTTTTGCAAATACCAAATCTACATTTTCAACTACCGAAATAGCTCTATTTTTAAAAATGCGACATATTTTGTAAACAAAACTGTTTTTTACTCTTCTTTTTATTTTCTCCTTTGCTGTTATAGCAGTTTCCTCTCTTATTGCTTTAACAACAGAGCGTCCTTTTGATACTTTCTCAAAAAAACGCTCCCTATTAGGAGAAGCTTTCCAAGATTTCACGATTGCACTATTACCTGCTATTATATCTACAATATCTACTTTTAACTTGTCACAATTCAATCTTTGAAATTGCATTTTTGCTTTTTCTGTATGAATTATCACTGCACTACACCCTCTGTCATCATCAAACAGTGGCAACACTTTTTCTATGCCCCAAAAATCTGCAATAGTCATATCTGCTCCTGATGCAAAAGATTTCACCTTGCAAACATGACAAGAAGGACGCAAGAACAAATTCTTCACAAATGGCTTTCCCCATTCTGAATCATTGAATACTAAGGACAAATCGGAACTTTTTTTGCCTTCATCTGACGATTCGGCAAATTTTAGGACAAATCGGAACTTTTTCCAACCATGTGACTTTTCTCTAAATCTTATATCCTCTAAGGAGGATAAATCATTTAGAGAATGTAAATCGGTACTTTTTCCAGCGGCCGCCTCAGAGGCGGCTACTTTTTCCTCTAAATACTTTCTCCACACACCTGGGCTAGGAACACCATGGCACACAACTTCAACTGTTAAAAGGTTATCATACTCATGACGTAAGAACAATTTCAAACCAGCTACTTGGCACGGAGTACCTGAAAATAAAACTTTTCTGTTTGCTTTCAAAAATGACCTTACCTGTTTAAAACTATCTCCAACAGTACTTTGCACATACTTGGAACCTCGAAAAGCAGCTAGTCCATCTACGGTCTCAGTATAATCAAAAACAGGATTCCATTTTTCATCAAATCGCACACCAAAGACTACACCACCTTCGTTAATCACATTTTCTGCCAATACCGTAAAGATGCCACCAGAACTACTCTCTTTACGAACATCTTCATCTCGATTCTTGGCAGCATAAGAAACCAAGGGATTCATTCTCGGCTGAAGCGTAGAGGTAAAAGGACATACATTTTCACAAGCCCCACACTCCACACACAATTTCTTATTTACTTTTGGGTAAAGAAAGCCCTCAGTATCTTCTATTAAGACTATACATTGTTTAGGACATACTTGAACGCAAGCTGTACACCCACAACATTTTTTCTTATCTTCAATCTTTATCATCGCATTTTTACTCTATTCATTATTTTATTTTTCAAGAACAGCCTTTCCGATTTCTCTAAACCAAAGAAAAATGACATCGCCCCTACAGATATAACACAAGCCATTCCTACAAAAACTAAACGCAAGAAGCAAGAATCCATATTAGAATAAACAATATAAGGGATGACTACCGATAAGGCAACAACCAAAAATATTGGCTTATAGATATGTAGCAAATACTGCTTAATCGAGAGCTGTATCAAGTTTCTCAACAATAACATACGAGCAACTTGACAAATAGCTTCCATGCAAAAATGTACAATGAAAACCACATAGGCATGCATACCCATCTTCAAAAAGATATATGATACCGGAAGTATCATCAACATGATAGTACCACATATCGCTTGGTATCTCTTTACCTTTCCTGTAGCTTGATTGGCAATTATCATAGGATTGGCTATGGTATATATCAATGATGTACACAATATAATTCTTAAAAACACCACAGTATTTTTTGGAACAATTCCTAACCATATTTGCAGAATACGGTCGGCCTCAAAGATTACGGGCAAACATAAAAAGAATAACAAAAAAAAAGAAAATCTGGCACTTCTAAACATTAAGATATGCATTTCTTTTAAATTGTTTGTTGCGTAATTCTTCGTAATTTGCGGATTGAGAGCCATCTGAAAGTTTGTGACAAACTGTTGTACCACCCCCTGAACTTGTACTGCCACTCCACGAGCTGCATTTACCACTGGTCCAAAGAATATATTCAACATCATATTGACTCCTTGGCTTTGTAAAACTGCTGCAAAATTTCCGAAAAAGCTCCAACCTGCAAAGCCGATCATTTCTTTCAATAAAGGTATATCAAAAGTGTGCCTGTATTTTGCCTCTTCAAAATGCTTTGTACAATACCTACCATAGATATATCGTATAAGTAAACCTACACATAGAAACAAAATTGAGTATGTTTTGAGCTTATCAAATGGAGAGATAACCAAAAGATAAACTATCACTAGTTTTAATATCGTTTCCAAAACTGAGATATAAGCAAACGCCGACATTTTTTCATGTGCAACAATATCGGCATTATATGGTACAGACATAATACCTACAACAGCAGAAACTATGGAACACTGGTAAACCCACATCGCAGCATTCATTCTATCTATAGGTATTACTAGCTTCTCATAAAAGAACCACAATCCTATTGTTTCTCCCAAAATGAAAATTAACAAGGAGATCAACCCATGGATTTGCAACGCAGTACTAAAGATATGATTTAATCTTACCCTATTTTGTTTTCCGAGTTCAAATGTTATATACCTTTGTGTAGCAGAAGACATCGCATTGTTTATAAATGCCAACATGGTTACAACTCCTCCCACTACATTATTAATACCATAGTCCTCCACTCCAAGAGTATTCAATATAACTCGGCTCGTATATAACGACACCACCATCATAAAGAGCATTCGGAAGTAAAGAAGCAAGGTATTTTTCGCTATTCTTTTATTATTATCTGATGTTTGAGTTGACATATATATATTGTGATTACATTCTATTCTTTAAGATAATCTCCGATATTTGCTGGACCATATTCTAATAAAGCACGAAAGGTTCGAGATATATCAATCACTCCTTCCTTATATTCATATTGGGCATAATGACCATATTTCTTGCAAAATTCAAGAAATCCGTCTTCGTCTTTACTAAAAGTATCCATATATAATTTTTCAAGCCGTTTTCTTACTGCGATAGCTTCTTCTAAAATATCTTTCATGTGCTGCGCAATAATTAGAACAACCCGAGAGTCTTTTCTGAGTTTTGCAAAAATCCATACATTCATAGCATTCTCTCGAAATATTGGGAGATAAGTCTTGTCGTAATGCAAAAATTGATTATCCAAAAAGAAAAGGACATCTTGAGTTGTAGGGAAATGTTTGAAAAACTCTTCGTTATTATAAAACCAAGGCCAGATGGCTTTTGTTTGTTCTTTTGGTGCCGTCATCCATTTCTGTTTATTCAACAACTCTATAGCAGCGGTATCTTTGTCAGTATGGTGAACTGCAGATACTAGAAATTGATCCATAGTTTGGATATCATCTCCATAGAATTTGCTGAATTCTTGGAACATTTCAGCCAAGCATATATTCCATTCCGAATTATTCCTCTCGTACTGACCATTCATCACAGTCATTGTCATTTCTTCTATGAAAGGTTGTAGAGAAGGCTCTATCTTCTCTAAGCAATCTGCCAACAAGAAGTCATCAGGCGAACAATAGTCAGGATTTGCTACTATATCGATACCTCCTTGATGGTATGCTTGCGCAACAAGCCGTGAACAAAAAGTTCTGTTACTTTGATCTTTTTTATCGGAATTTTTAAGAGCATTTACCATCCGCGCTTGTTGAGTACCAAACTCCATCGCCATACGGCTACGTATCCAAAACAACGAATCATCTATAATTCTTGGTGAAGATTTCTTCAGACGTAAAATGCATCCATGCATTTCTTCTCGAAAAGCATATGAGTATATATGGTTCATTACAACACCTGTTCCATCGGCCTCCATCAAAAATGCATCACCTAAATAAATAGCCACATGGTCATATTGGCATCCAGGCATCAATCTTCGCTGACTCTCATAAGTATTCATTAGCAAAATGTCGCCAGGCTGCATTACAGGTTCGTTAAATACGAATTTAATTTCTTCTTTTGGGACAACCATAATTTCTATGAAAATTATATATACAAATCTACACTAATGTCGAACGGAGTATCGAAATTCTTCAACATCGCATGCTTCGTATCTTTCTCTGAGAGATTGGCATGTTCTGTTGGGATTTTCCAATCGATACCTAGGGTTTCATCGAGGATAGAGATACCTCCATCTGCCTCTGGGTGATAAAAGTTATCACACTTGTACTGGAAGACTGCTGTTTCTGAAAGAACTGCGAAACCATGAGCAAAGCCCTTTGGAATGAAGAACTGGCGATGATTGTCTTCTGTCAGCTCTACAGCCACATGCTTGCCATAAGTAGGGGAGCCCTTGCGAATATCTACTGCAACATCGAGCACTCTACCTTTTACGCAGCGTACCAGCTTGCTTTGGGTATATGGTGGGCGCTGGAAGTGCAAGCCTCGCATCACGCCATAGCTGCTCATAGACTCGTTGTCTTGGCAGAAGTGTACATTGTGTCCCAGGATTGGGGCAACCTTTTCTTCAAACTCTCGCTCGCTGAAGCTCTCGAAGAAGTAGCCACGAGAGTCGCGGAAGAGGCGTGGCTCTATAATGAGAACGCCATCTATATTGGTTTTGATTATATTCATTGTTATTTTATTTTCCAAATTCCTTAATTCTCTGTTCCTCTCGCAATGAGCAAACAAGTAGTTGCCCATTCTTCTCGGCTACGATATAGCCATCCAAGCCTTGAACTACCACCTTGCTCTCATCGGCTGCATGAACCACGCAGTTCTTGCATTCATACAAGCGGATGTCCTTGCCTACCTTGGCATTGCCAGCCTCATCCTGTGGAAGCAAGATTCGGAGACTGCCCCAGCTGCCTAAGTCGCTCCAACCAAACTCGGCTGGTAAGGTATAGATTTCCTTCGACTTCTCCATCACGGCATAGTCAATGCTTATCTTCTCGCAGGTTGGGAAGAGTTTGCCGACTACCTCTTTCTCCTGTTCGGTATAGAAAGAAGGTGCCATCTCGTCCATGATGCTGGCAAGCTGAGGCTGGAAGGTACGGATTGCCTTGCTGATGGTATCAATGTTCCATACGAAGATGCCGGCATTCCAATAGTAATTGCCAGCGGCAAGGTATTGCTCGGCTGTCTCCAGGTTTGGCTTTTCCTTGAAAGCCTCAACCTTGTAGATTTCATCTACGGATGTTGGCTCTGCTGAGGCTATATAGCCATAGCCTGTTTCTGGGCGGCTTGGCTTAATACCGATAGTAACGATGGCGTTCTTATCGGATGTATAGCTCAATGCCTTGCTGAGCACTCGCTGATACTCCGAGGTATTGATGACCAGGGCATCGGATGGTGTCACCACGATATTGCCTACTCTACCATATACTTTTCTATGTAATGGTCCTAGATAGGAGAAATCTTATTGTTGAGTTTCTACACCTTCTTTGGGATTACATCTACTGCTGTTACATGATGGTGCTGAGATAACAGGGTTGCTATGCTCAGACCTACGTAGCCGGTACCGGCTACTGCTACTGTTATATCTTTAAAATCATTCATAATGATATTGTGTTTTTATTTTTATTTTTCTAAAATCATCCCGTCCTTCTTTACCATTAAAGAAGGCTCCACCTCTCATCTCGGTCTTCTCTCCTCAGGCGAGAAGAAGGAAACCGCCCTACTCGGTGCTCGGAACCGCTACGCTATAAGGTTGGCGGACCATCAAAGGTCTTCGCCATGTTATGCGGGATGGGACCGCCTTATTCATAGCTAAATACAAAGTAACTCATTGTCATTATCAAGATATGAACTGTCTTCATTTATCATAAGGAACTTGGATCATTTATTTTCAATCCATTCATACCCTAAAACACTTAGCAAATCACTTTTTCTAGGACGCCACTTCCCATTCCATTCAACACGCAATGTTTTTGTTTGTGGCTTAATTCCATCACATACCATTTTAAAAGTTATATCCAATAAGCCTGACTGATATTCTTCATTCACCCAAAAACTTCTACCAATAAACATTACTAACATTGGGGGAAGTTCTGTATCATCAACAGGTGATTTTGGCGTAGCCTTCATCATTGACAACCATTCTGTTGACAACTCACCATATTTGGGTAAACAAACAGTATCATTACCTTTGTCTAACAATATTGCGAAAGGTTCCTTCAGTATATCTTCTGATGTCAAACTCTTAGAAGGCTCTCTGAAAACGATTCTATCTACGTAAACACGTAAATTGTTGGCTGTAGACTTTCCTTCATTAGTCAGTCTTAACTTGACTCGATAGGAATCAACAATATCCGAGTTTCCATCGTTCACTAGATTTTCTGTCAAATCTTCATATGATGTTTCGAGTTTCAAAGATGGCGTATACCAATAAGCCATCCAGTCCTCCTTAAACAAAGCAAGAATGACAACAGCTATAGAACCTACCACCTGCAATACTCGTAAGAACCAATCCCAAAAGCTATGTTGACAAACTTGCAGCAATGGCTCAGGACAAATACTTGAAACCAAACTATATGGAACACAAAGTCCAATACAGACGCCCAAAAGTAATGATGGCAGGATACCCCCAAATATAATTTTCTTCATAATCTATACTAATGAATACGTATTATAAGATGAATTTTTACCATCATATATCATTACGACATTACCATTGACATTACCAGAAAAGTAAGAGGTTGTACCATAATCAAATCCACTGAATGAACTTCCGTTCATATTAACTGTGGTAAATGAATTTGTACCCATATCATACAAGTTTGACAGAGAGCCTGTAATTATGCAGTTACGTTGGAAATCCAAGACATGGATATTATCAACGCTACCAGAACTTGTAAACATACAAAGCTTACCAGCTCCAAAATCATAAACAGATTGATAGTTCTGATTTACCGCCCTACCTATTATTAAGGCAAGGCATGCTCGCTTATTTGAATCCATATGCAAGACTAATTATCTTTCTTCTCTTTGCATTCTTCTACATATTGCTCCACATCGACAACATTATAAATATACGAACCGCTCTTTGCATCTTTTGGTTCTCCAAACAACAGCAAAACAATTTTCTCCAATCCACATTCTTTACAACGAGCCGTATCAAATTTTATATCAAAATATGAAGCCTCACGTTTATTAATATGTAATGAGAGTTCCACATCTTTATCAGAACCTCCCATTTTAACAACAACCTTCGTTCTTTTCACAAAATTAAAATCTCGCTTATCAGTATCTTGCCCATCCCTAAACCAAGCATTATAGCCTAGAGATATTCGACGAAATTGCTTCAATATTTGCTTAAACTGTTTATCGCTACTGATTGTGTACTGTTCTGTCATAATACAGGTATTGCCTTCACTAGACTCAGCATCTACTATGTCTATTCCTTTAAACTCATAACCCGTATCTTTCTGAACATATAATTCTGATATCTGTTTTCTTCCCCATTCTTGAGCATCGTCAGCTATTATCAGAAGCAAAGAGAAACTATACAGATGTAACTGATAAATGTCTTGGCATGTATGAGAAGATATAGATCTTAATATCTCACGACGCATATAAAATTGGCGAGTATCTTCCTCATCGAAAACATAATCTTCATTTGTGCTATAATCAGACTCCAAGAAATATAGCAACATCTTGTAAATTAATAAAGAACTTAATATTCCATGATTATTCTGCTCCAAGGATTTCTGGAATTTAAAATAGAACTTTGGCTGTAATCGAGCAACAAAATATTCTTTATCTTTTTCTTCAGCACCAGAATCAGACTCTATAGCAATTGTACTACAATCTTTTACTCTCCACATTTTAGAACTCATAAAACGAATAACAAAATCATTCATCAAGTTCTGAACCCCACTAAAAGAGAAATCCATAGACAAAACAGGATTCTGTATAAAACACTTCATCATATCTTTTGTCTTATCCATTATTTTCATGGACTTTTCTAGAGGATAACCTAAATCGTGGGTCATTGCAATAATTGACCAAACAGAAAGTTTCTCAAAATCTGAAAATTCAAAGCCCTTTACTATCTCTATTGCATGAATAAATTTCGCTTTGTCACGAAGAAGGATATCTGTACCTATTATCCATACACGAATCACATGTATTACGTGGTCTCTATAATATTCACTTCCACCATATAACAAATTCTCAAACTCATTATATTTTTCAAAATACTCATAAAGATTCTGAACACCATATGCATAAGGAACTTTTTTGACATCAGGTTTTCCAAAAGGCTCTCGGGTATCAAAATAACGCAAGCAAACAATAGACTTTTCTATCAGTTTCTTCCACAATATAAGTAAAGGCTTCTTAAATCGAAAAATATCAAATGTATCTTCCGTTAGTTTACTTTCGATTTCTACTAACGACTCGAAAACTTCATCGTCAATAGGATTTGCACATGTTGGCATACACACACTTTTACGATAAGTATCAAGCGTTGCTAACATCTGTCCTAAATATCGTTTATCATCACTTTGCATAATCACTTCATTTTAAATTGTCCATAACATGTTTCATCGCCATCTTCCTTTTTAAATACTTCAATACTTTTTCTCACCACATTCAAATAAGGAGAATTTTGATATAAATCATAGAAACTATCTTTCCATACATTATCTGGTTCACAACCGAGTTTGGCATTCAAAAGATCATCCTTAAATACTTCACAAGGATATACATTACCGTCATACCGAATATTTATTTTATCGGATGCTGCCTTGCAATAAATACGACAGTTACTGTCAGAATAAGGTAAACCAATTCTTACCTTTCCTTTATATGCCTTCTTCAATGCCTTAATCAGTTTTGTTACTTCCCGACTGTCTTCACCAGTCAATTTTACTAGTGACAAATTTACCAAAGCTCTTCCTTGCAAAACCAAACGCAAAATACTAACCTTAGAAACTCCCAACTGATAACACATCTCGAATATCGACTTCAAATGCTTAAAGTTGACTTGCATCGGAACAACATGTGTTTCAACAACCAAGCCACTCGACACACAATCATTAATTGATTTCTTCATCATATCAAATCCACCGACATCCGTTCCCATAATCTGGTCATACAGAGTAGAAGAATCTGCTTCGACATTGAAGATAAGCTTATCTACCATACCTCTTATTGCTTCAATATACTCATTTGGCAATGAAGAGTAAACTTCATCTTTCATATATATGCCGCTGGTATAAACATAGCAAATTAACTGCTGTTTAGCTATATAGCTGATAATATCCAATATTTGCGGATGAAGGAATGGTTCTCCACCAGAAAGACAAACTGTCTTACAACCGAGACTCTTGGCATCATCTATTACGTTCTTGATGATTTCAAAAGGAATGATATGTGTAGCCTGCGGATTGGAATGAGATGAACAATAGATGCAACGATTAGGGCATCTTTGTAAGATCTCAATAGATATTTCACTCAACATAGTTGATATTTTAAAATAAAGTGGGTTCACTTACCTTTAAATGTTCATGAAAGGAATTCACGTGCCATTTAGGTGGAAACATATAATATATAGAATCGCCTTGCGATTTATATTTCTGCTTAATTCTCTTATTGCCTACCAAGAGGCTGGGCATCTTAGCCCTTAAAAACTTATCGGTTTCGCAAAAGCAATTCTGCAAATCCAAGAGTGTCGGTTCATGACCTTTCAAGGGTCTGAACTCTATATAACCATATTTCTTTTGCAATTCCGTGAAATGCTCTTTTGTATATCTAATGGCATCTTCGTAACTATGTCCATGGGATATAAAGCACTTGTCGATACCACGAATGGCTCCGATTCCTGCTACAACGAAAGTATTTTCATCAAAATTGATATACGGTGAATAGTTGAAGTCTATCGTATATTGATAAGCCAGGAAGCCTCCCAAGAAAGAACATCCCCTCAGCAGCTGATAAATCTCTTCGAGAGAATGCGCTTTCAATACTTTATCTATGATACCTTCTCCGATAACCTCTTCCTTCACCATCGTCAGCCATTTCTCATGCTTCGTTGGCAGATAGTCATAACGCTTATGGGAGCCTGTCATCATATAGGCATTATTGAATATCGGTGCATATCTCTGCCTTTCACTCAACAAAGCACTTATTTTCTTGACATCAAAGTGCTGGATGGTTATCTCTCCGTAAGTTTGTTCAAGATACTCCCAGGTCTCAATCTTGTTGAAGATCTTGAAGACAAGTATGCGAAGAAGCATATCTTCCGGGCTATATCTTTCCACCTTATTATATATGACATGGTGAAGTAGATATTGGCTCACTCTATCACAAACCCGATATACATTGGTAAATTTGTATTCCCGAAGTATTGGGTCTTTGGTCAAAACCCTCCTTCCCTCGCATCTACGCCAAAACATATTCATCCGTTCCTGAATGAAATAGAAGTAATAGCGAAAGACTTCGTCGTTGGGGATGATTGGCTTATTCGATTCCATCATCGTAAATGTCTAACTTGGGAAGTTTAAATTCTTTCCAATTACATGGGTCTCCATGAATACCTACTGTATAGTTTGATTCAAGCCAAGAAACAAAAGATTTTATTTGTTCCTCTGTGATTTTCTTATATTTATAAGCTCTACCAGAACTACATATGGTTTGTAATTCTGTCGGAATTAAAGGACAATTATCTCCAAAATAATAAAATGTCTTAGATAGCAAAACTCTTTTTCCCTTAACATCTTTATTATAAAGCTTTATCCTCTGTTCCAAATCTGGGTTTGAATGTGCACTAGGTTCTTGCACCATACGCTCATCTACTATATGATAAAAATTATCTCCATACATCTGCACTAAGGTACCTTTTAGATATGGTTTCTTATATTGAAAACGAGGGTCATTCCAATATTCATCAAAACTTATGATTTCCTCAACTTTCATTGCGTAAATCAACCTTCCCTCATTTTTCATAGAAACACTTCCTGTACCGACAAGCCAATCGCCAATTTGCATAAACTTATTCGAACGAATATCACCTCTGCAAACTGCGAAAGAGATGGTTCCACCAAAAGGATTCGGTGCCAAACCAAAATCATGTTCAACTCTATATGAAAACAAATGCATCATTTACACTTTATATAAATCATTGGATAAATATTACCATTTGAAGCCGAGCCATCAGGCAGTTCTGCTGGTTCAACTTTTCCTTCTATCATTCCTGCCAGTTTATCTATAGAATTCCAACCTATAGGTGAAGTTCCATAGCGCTTATAGGCCTCAGGGAGTTCTGCATTCTGTGCGCATCCATACTTATAAACACCAATTATCTTCTTTCCTTGAAGATGAGCATTTCGTATTTCATAGTTTACCCATGCTCGTTCATGAGTATGCTCTCCTACCAATACAATAAATGTACCTGCCCATTTTATGGCTCTTCGTATATAACGAGCAACCGTAGCATCAGCTACATGTTTCCCTTTATGCACGACTCTATTGTCCTTATCCTCTTGAAGAGAGCTGCTCCTAACCTGATATCCTTTTGAATTTAAATTATCCAACAAATCTCTCAACTTGGGGACATCAGCACTATGATGACAAATAAAAACATTCTTCATAAGCAATGTTATTTTATAGGGTTCAACGACCAAGCGTATGCAATCCTTTCAAAACCAGAGCTATTATCTCTGTAACATTGGTTGTTACAAATAGCTGTTCATTTTCTTCCTTTGAAAGTCCATTCTTCAAAACACTCATGTTATTAGAAAAAACATCAAGAACTTTAAAGTTCATCTCTACTTTTTCTTTATCCAAATAAGAGACAAACTCTTGATATAAATGGTGAGAACAACACTCCTCAAATAGTTTGTCAGAAGACGTTTCTCCTTTTATCAATTGAATCAAGCGTGCTGAAGCACCACCAAAGCCGCCCAAGAGAAACATCGGATGCTTACAATTTGCAGCAATAATAGCTTCTTCATATAAACCAGGCATATATCCCTTAAATCCAGTCACTCTTCCACCCAAGATAATTCGAGCATCTATGTTGCTTTCCATTTCTAGGCGCATAGCTTTTAGTGACTCTGCCCAATAATATAAATTCTCAACAGTAGAAGGTGGAACCATTTGCCCATGTAAATCGGTCGGAATTGTATCTGGTATCGTAGCCTTCTGACATTGAACACGACAAGACTTGTATTCAGCATGAGTTGCTGGTGTCATTCCTACGTATATTGGCCAAGCCAAATAGTTGGTGAAATAATTCTTCAAGGTTTTATCCTTCTCATATATACCATATTGATAGGCTAAATCTTTAAACAACTCAGTAAAGCCACCTGGTCTTAAGTCTCCTCCATAAACAAGATGAGCGCCAGAAATGAGAAGATGCCTTGCAAGTTCTACAGATAAATCCTCAAACATCGCTTTTCCAATTCCAAGAATAGAAGAGTCAGGAGACTCAGATATGGAAATTGCTACGTTTTTGCCTTCCAAGAAACGAGAAGCTGAAAAAATTTGACTTGGCGTATTAAAGGTAATTGTTGGGAATTGGCGCTTCACCACTTCCAATTCTTCATTACCTAAAGGAGGCTCTGGATACAAGATTTGATTGACTCCGTCAACTTTACCAATATTGATAAATTCAGGCATCATCGGTATCACCTTACTATTTGCTTGACTAAAATTCTCCAAGTATCTTTCTTCATAATACTTATCCAAAGCTGTACGAAGAAGCAAACAAATAACTTCATCCCAATTACCACCAAACCGAATCTTAGGTGTATTACCAAGGTAAGGAAATGTACGATGTATCAAGCCATTAAACAAACTGACAACAACAGTTGGAACATGATTTTCCTTGCCTACAATAGCTTCTATTCTACACCATTCCCTATCAGAATAAGTTGAAGTCTCTAAAATAACCAAAAGAGATTTTTTCAAATTATCCTTGATTTGATCACCAAAACTATATCCATCAAGAATGTCATTGGCATCATAAAAGGAATTGAGTTTGGTATCTGCACGCAAATAAGCCTTCAACTCGTTTGCCTTCTCAACACCTAAACGATCTTCATCTTTCTTTGTATGACTGATGAATATCTGTAACTTCTCTTGGGAATCACATACCGTTCTGATCAAATCATCATAAAACCTTATCAGAAACTCTTGCCAACAAGCTCGGATATCATAACTTTTCAGACGAATATATTGTTGTTTCCCCAGTTCATGATTTATATTAAATGCGTATTGGCATAAGGCTACCGGCAATACTTTTACCACCCCATTCTTATCGTCATTGACCAGTTCATTGATGTAATTTGTCCAAGCAGAGCTATTGAACATACAAAGATCAACCAACAATAATACCACAACCTTATCTGCATTGATAGTTTTTCTGACATCATAAATTATGCCATCTTCTTGATTAGTTTGGAAATAGACAGGAATATCTAATCCATCTATCAATGGTTCATTAGCATTTCGGCACAACAAATGATAAAGGTCTTCATATATAGAAAGCCCACCTGTAAATTGCTTATCGTAAGCAACTACTATAGCTAAAGGTGTTTTAAAATCATCCATAATATTTACTAATATTGTCAAACATGATTGAGGATAGAGGATGAGAATAATTGGAGAAAGTTCTCATCTGACCTTCACATATGTTATTTGTGTTACGCATATTGCGAATAGCAACATCTAAAGCCTCATATCCACTATAGACAGGCACAACCTGCAAATACTCCGGCAGTAAAGAAAAAGCGATTTCTTTAAGTTTCACACAAAAGACATTATGTTCATAACCATAACCTACTTCCCATGGAATCCACTTGGACTTCATAGCATTTTCACTCAACAAGCACATCAAATGTGTGCTCTTTCTCAATCCTGCTTTAATTGCATTGACTACACTTTGCGGATTTCTACGATTGATGCTTGAATCATACTCATCAAAGTAGACATCAATACCGCAAGATAATAAATAATTAGCGATTATCTTAGCTGCAGGTTTATCTTGCTGCTGATGACTAATGAACACACAGCATTTGCCACGATAGTATTGATAGCCATCACTATATACATTTCTTGCCATATCTTAATTTTATTTAGTGCATAATCAACTTGTTTTGTTTAATTACATTGTTTGCCATCACTACCCATATGTTCCCAAAAAGAACAAGTGCTATTCTTATTTAAGAGAATTACTCTTCAGCTCTTTACTGATTACCTTTCCCATCACCTTCTCTATATCGAAGAAAGTCATAGGGACGTTATAGTCAATCTCCGAAATGGTGTTGTCCATATCATTAACGGCATAGCCTATCCATTCAATAGATTCTTCAAGGTCTCTCATATTGATTCGAGAATAAGTTTCCTCGAAACGGTCGAGAAAGAAGGATACCACTTTGGGATGCTTCGGCAAGTATTGATGAAAGGTCTTGCAGACCTTGGCTTGACCTTTGTAGTCGAGACTACGTATTTCATCAATCATTGGCATGGCACAGGAATAAGATTGTGCAGGAGCGGAAGCGGATTTCATTAAGATTTTTGTCCTCAACTCTCACAAAGACAAAGGTGGTAAGAAAACAGCCTCACAGACAACACGTTTACCTCGACTGTTTATCATGATACGTCTTTCCAAAGTGCGTCGGATCTGTTGCTACAAAACCATTTTCAGCTACATATCCTTCACTTTTTGCCATGGCTTCGCCGTCGTCCCCTGCAATAGTGGACGTAACCTG
>ENA-UESR01000032-UESR01000032.1-human-gut-metagenome-genome-assembly--contig:-NODE-32-length-44638-cov-51.910774_pt1 | contig 44638 bp, 44 predicted proteins | sample MGYA00242999_ERZ508000 | MGnify/ENA primary metagenome ERZ508000 (study PRJEB26167, sample SAMN06115504) | human gut metagenome | host: Homo sapiens | place: China:Hubei | collected 2015-08-06 | study... | reverse complement strand
ATCAATGCGAGATTGAAGGAATTGGGCAGAGAGCCTGTCTGGAAGGATTGGGATGCCTCATTCGATTTCTTCGGAAATATCGCAAACGGATAAAGAAGACGTAATTAAACAGAATAAAAAAAAGAGTGTATCATAAATTCATGACACACTCTTTTTTATTAATATTCTCAGACTTTCAGATGGATGGTCTGTGTTTTCCCCGTGATATCAGTTACCACGGCGATCCCTCCATCACGAATCTCGACCTTCTCATATTTGGCATCAACTATCACCTTGCCTTTTAAGGTCATAATACCCCAATATCTTGGAATCTCTTCAAAGGCACAATAGGCACCAACAGGTTGCGCTATGCTGCGATAAAGGGGTGGCACGACAACCCTGCCATCCACTTTTATGCCCCATTTCTTTCCAGCCTGATATAATTCCACATGTCCTGCTACAGACTTTTCATGCAAAAGAATCATCTCGCTTGCTTCCTTTTTCTTCTCCTGTAACATCATCTCATCATAGTATTTCTTGCCAAGGCGAGGCATTACAATATGAAGATCTTCATTTTCATTCTTTGGGTTATTGCATCCAATATAGGACTTCTTCAAATATGAATCCACCAGGTAGTAGTCCTGCTTGCTGTCCATAACCACGATACAACCACAACGAAGAGTGGCACACTTCCAATACACATGTTCATAATCACCACGCAAGAAACATACTCGATTACTATCTATAGTAGCCTTCATCATCAAGCCATTGCCTCCTTCATAATAGTACCATTCCTGGCAACCACTATCTACTAAATAATTATAACGATATATCAGGTAATCCCCAAAATTGAACAGGTCATATTTGGAAGGGCAATATGGCAAAGAGAAATGTTCGTAGGTGCGAGACATATAAACATCTCCATATTTGATGAACTCCCAACCTTCTAGCGTAACCACCTTTGGAACATCGTAAACATTGGGACCATCGTCAATAATAGCTCCAGACAACAGGTCATAATAGCAGACCTCCTTTCTGCGATGTCGGTAGAACAGGATGTTGCCATCCAACAGCTTCATGTCACGGTAATCGCCTGGCTCCAAGACTTGTTCTCCCTGCCGGTTCACTACCGTCATCTTCCCATCAGGAAGCTTGATGATGGCAAACTCCCCTCTTCTGTCCACAAACTCTCGATAATGCAGCGTCTGGAGCAACTCCTCATGGCTTACCACCATCTCCATTTCCGAATCAGAATCATCCTGATGCCCCTCTTGCTCCTCACTTCCCAGGAAAAACGCTCTTTCCTTGGCAGCCTCCTTCTTCTTGCCAACTTTCAGCTTTCCTTCAAACATCGCATTCCAGTTCCATACCTGTGATGGCAATCCGAACACCCGGTATAATCCCACGTTATCTATCATCACGCAGCTCTTCTTTCCCCTGGCTACTCGCAATCCTCTTCCTACCATCTGCAGATACTTGGCAAGCGACAAGGTAGGACGAGCCAACTGCACAAACTCAATATCCGGACAGTCAAAACCCTCCGAGAAGATGTCCACATTCACCAATACTTGTATAGGAGCAGCCCCATCAGCAGCCCGCAAGCAAGTAGCACCCAGGCGGTCCCATCCCGCACAATCTGGCGAGACCTTTGATGGTCCGCCATCCTTAGAGCGTAGCGGTTCCGAGCGACGAGGAGGAGCGGTTACATCCCCTGTCCCCTGAGGGGAAAGGGGCTTGGGGAAAGCGGTGGAGCCTCCCTTAAGGGTAAGGGAGGACGGGTGGGTTTTCGAAAAATATTGAGAAGTATTAGAAGAAGCTTTGAATCTTTCAATAAGTTCTTTTCGTAAAAAACTTGGCGTTTTACTATCAATAGCAACAGCCGCTATGCCGTGTTCTCTGTAGAACTCGGCAATAGCATTAGCATGAGAAATATTGATGGCATACACGATGCCCTTCCTGTCTTTGCCATACTTCTCAAAACTTTTATAAAGCCTTTCAATGCTCGGTTTCTTGTTCAAAACCCGATCCATCTCCTTGTTCTGATAATCACCATCTGCCCCTCGCTTCTGCAAGGAGTCGATGAGCCGTTGCGTCACACCATCCGACTTGATGCTCACGAAATCGTATGTCGCCAATCTTCCCTTGCTGATAAACTCAGGAACACTCCACGACTGCACCAAGACATCAAACAAATCCGTGAATCCCTTACCATTCAATCTGCAAGGAGTAGCCGTCAGTCCCAGGAACTTAGCTTTCGGGAATCTATCCCACATTCCCTTGTAAGTCTTGGCAAGCGCATGGTGCGCCTCGTCAATCACTATCATCCCCGGTTCTTCCTCTATCTCGTCATAGTGTTTCGACAACCATTGTATCGACACAGCCTTGATAGGAACATTGAATGCGCTAGCCGACAAACAATCTGGCGAGACCTCAGACACCACCTTTGATGCACCAGCCGACAAACAATCTGGCGAGACCTTTGATGCTCCACTCATCCCCAGGCGGTCACCAAGTCCCTCAGCAGGCCGCAAGCAAGCAGCACCCAGGCGGTCCCATCCCGCACAATCTGGCGAGACCTTTGATGGTCCGCCAACCTTAGAGCGTAGCGGTTCTGAGCACCGGAGGGCGGTTACATCCCCTCCTTCTGAGGAGGAGGGGCTTGGGGTGGAGGTGGAGCCCTCTTTGGAAAGAGGGACGGGGTGATTCGAAAGATTCCCCTCTTTAATGGTAAAGAGGGACGGGGTGATTTTAGAAAAAACTCTTTCAATAGTTTCTCGAATCTGAGAAACCAACTCCCTTCTATGGGCAACAATCCAAACATTGCAATTGGAATGTTCCCTCAAAAACGATTCTACGACCGAAGCGAGTAGAACCGTTTTTCCCGTACCCGTTGGCATTTGTGCCATCACGGATCGATGAAGGCGCAACGCCTTCTCAATCCGTTCCTTCATATCCTCTTGGTAATCAAAAAGCTTAATATTCTTCATATAAAAGCATATAATGAATATAGCGTCCCTGCTATATTCCAAGCAGTGACACCTATCAGTATGTTAAAAAGTAAGATGGTATCTTTTTTAAAATTCAAAAAAAGAAAAGTCAAAAAGACGGGCAGAACTTCATCAAAAGCCCTGCCAATCTTAAAGTATATAATTAAAAATCTAAATTCTTATCCTTTTGTGTTTTCCAGATATTAGGCAATTGAAGTCAATTTCTTCAAATCATAGTACATCAAACGAGTGTGCAAAGTCTTTGCTACGTCATAGCCAAGATTTTCCGCTTCTTGCTGTTCCGTAGAAAACAAAAACAGGAACTCATTCTTTTGGTAAAAGCCATCCACAGGTAAAAGGGTGACAAGATGACAATATCTTATCATCCAATTTCACAAGTTTGCATTTTTCCAATAAGAATCCCATAATCAAAAACCCGCTTTTTCCAAAATGGCACGAGCTTCAGCAACTTTTGCAGAGAAGTCCACACGATTATTATTATTCATAACTTCTTCCGCTCTCTTCACAAAGCGAGCAGCTTCTTCACCTCGTAGAGTCGGTATCACTTTAATATCTATTGCCATAATCTTCTCCTTTTAAACGTTTAACAGAATTAGGTTACAAAAATATATTATTCCCCTCACACCACCAAACTTCTTGCATTATTTTAACGCAAACGATACGTAAACGTCATTTTTGCCATAACATACTCTCTAACACACCATCCAGAATCTCTGCCAACAGCAACCTCCCTCGCTTTTCATCCACCGGCACAATCATTTTATCCTCAGACAATCCAAGCACCTCATGAAGCACAAACATCACCGCATCAGGAAACTTCAATATTTCACTAACACTTCACACAATATCCAAGTCTATTGGTCCGCTTCTTTTTTAGCATAATGATATCCATATTATAAGTAACAAAAGGATTAAGTATTAAGAGATCGGAGGCACAATATATAGAGAATTACATCTTCTGATATTGTATCCGGATATTAGTGATTCATTATGTTTAAAATTTATCAAGTAAGATTGCGCTATAGCAATTGCTTACCTAGCATTGAAACGAGTTGTTTATATTCATCCCTTGCAAATAAATCAAAATTACCTTCTGTTCCTTCATATAGTAAATTTCTACTTTTTACCAATCTCGCAACAATTGGAAGAATAATGCTTTGTTCAAAATTTACATAATCGTATAGTTCACTCTTTGTTGCAGGAATTTTATATCCTTTAGAATTACTAGATATAATCACATCTGCATCTCTTAACTTTCCTATAACTGTTGTTCGAAATTTAGTTGTATTGATGTTTTCAAAGCCTCTATCTTTCAAGTTAGAAATTAGCTCCTTTGTGGAGATAAACTTTCTAAAGCGATTGTTTACAAACCTAAATAATAAATATTTAAGTGTGATAACCTGCATTTTCAAATCATCATCAGTACTATTTTCGTTTTGTTTTAGAAAACTCAATGCTCTTCTATAACATATTCGAGCTATATCATGCTCATAACTTTCATCTTCAGGACGTGATTCTACAGAATATGAGTCATAGGAATAAGGGAATTTCTTTACCGCTATTACCTTTTTATTATTAATTAGCATTTGTAAATAGTCATTACCTTCAGCTAAAGGTATCTTTGTTCCATCAAAAGTATATGCTAAAGAACCACTAATAATATCTGCAATCTGAATGATATGATTTTTTTTACTATCATTCATAAAAAAACGATGATCATCAAATAAAGTCAGTTGTTTTGTAGACAACTTCTTTTTTACATATGCCGAAAATTCTTTAATATATTCTGACCCACCGACATTGTCTGCATAAATAGTTATCTCTCTATAATTATTACATAGCTCACAATAAATTTTTGAATCAAAGAATTTATAAAAAGTCGGTTTGTACCTTGGTCCACAATTATCATATATCATAGTTTTGTCTATAACAAATATATAAACTTTAAATGGCAACTTCATCAATTCGTTCAAAATTTCAATTCTTCTTGGATGATTACGTCCAACAGATTTGGACTTCATTTCTCCGTTACCAAAATATTCTTTTGTTATTTTTTCCGCAGCTTTTTCAACTTCAGACAAATCTTTTTCATCAACAATTATTGCAGATAAAATCATTGTTGTAGAACAACCAGAATTCTTGAATTTAAAGCCAAAAGCTCCGTATTCATCTATATATGCATACTTCATAGAAACTGTTTAAAATTCGACTAATATAGTTAAACTAATAATACATCATTTTGATTAATCACAAAATTTATTTCGAGAATTATTGATGTATACAATGCTTTTGTTAGAATAAGTAGATAGGAAATATGTGCATTACATAATAGTAAAATACACAACTAGTCCCATCTGCTAATACTTTTCATTTCATACCATTTATTGATTAGAGAGTAGTGATTAAGCTTAACATGCTAAAAATCCACTTTTAGTATTCGAAAGGACTATCAAAGTCCTTCAATACCTCATGTTTAGTATCCTTCTCCGAAAGATTAGCGTGTTCCGTAGGAATGCGCCAATCAATCCCGAGTGATTCATCCAAGATAGAGATACCCCCATCAGCCTCAGGGTGATAGAAGTTATCACACTTATAATGGACAGAAGGTCTCTTGATAACTATTATTTTATTCCATGAATCTTCTTCCATACTGCAAACCACGTTCTAAACAATGGTTCACTCAATGCCTCAGTAGGATAATGCTTCACGAATCTGAGATTCCTAAGATTCATTCTGAAGTAACGATGAATCTTACTTTCACCGACCTTACTACCCATCCTATCATCATACTGCCCGAAGTTTCCTCCTCGCATGATTTCATCAAGCAGGAACTTACCTTCCTTTTCATCCATCGGTGCAATCATCCTATCTTCTGATAGCCCGAATACCTCCTTCATCACGAACATCACAGCCTGGGCAAACTTCCATAATCCAAGATATTTCAATTTATGCCGTAAGGCATCCAAATCTGTGTTAATCTGTGTCATCTGTGGGAGACTTTTATTAGAATCCGTGAGATTTGTGAGATCCGTGTGCCACTTCACTAACACAAAGTAGTAATCCAGAAGCTGCCTCAATCCGATACCCTCCGTAAAGATATGCCGATACAGATGAGAAAGGATATAGATAACGTTGAATGAAACCTGAGGCACATGAATCTCCCCATATCCATCAGGCAATGAACCCCGATGATTACACTGTTCACCCATCACCTCCTTAAACCATTTCTGCATCCTGCTATTATGAATAGGGAAAAACATATATGAAGGAGTAAAATGCACTTCTATTGCCGTTTTCATCACAGGGAAGTCTACATGGTGATAACGCATCACCTGATTCGGACACACCTTATTTATATATTGCATCACTCGTTTCCTACCACCAGCGAGATAGATGTCTATATCTCCAGGCGTTCGCATATAAGGGTCAGGATAAAGCAACGCATTCCCCTGCCCCTTCAAGATACAGTTAGCAAAGCCCTTGTTCTCGAATTTCTTGCAAACTTTTACGGAATCCTGAAACAGTCTGATATTCTGTTTTCGTATCTGTTCCGCCATCACCATCCATTGCATCAGTAGCTTCTGCTCTGGTGCCAACTCCTTTGGCAACCGCTGGATACCATAAAACAGCACACCAAGCAAAGCCTGCTTCTTGGCGATAGCATATAGCTCCTCCCAATCCGCTTCCTTCAAAGAACCAGGTATTTCCTTGGCAGTACCAATGCAGAATCGCAAGAAATCAAAGAAAATCTTTTGTTGTTTCAACATAAAGCTGTACTTTTGCACGTATGAAAGATAAATTACAAAGAGCCATCGGTCATATTATACCGACGCTCCTATTCATTATATTACTTCCTATATCGGTAGTCTTCACTCCCATTCACTGGCTGTACAAGACTATCCGAAGATTTTTTCTGCGATAAATCTTGCAGGAAACAGCAAGCCTGCCATCACATAACGCTTACGGGTATGAGGCTCTTTCCACATTCGATAAACAAAGCGAAGATTCGTCTTATCCACCCATGCCGGATAATAATCTATCTCATTCTTGGAAGTCTGATGGATAAATCCGCCACAGGTAAATCCGACACCCTGATAACCGGCATTCTTCACCTTTAGCAGGAACTTCTCCTGCATCAAAGCTCCCATTCCTACTATCAGGAAGTCAGGATTCAATTCAGCGATATGCTTTGCCTCTACATCCATTTCATTTTCTGATGCAAAGTAACCATTACGATAACCAGCAAATTTCACCTTTGGATACCGCTCACGGAATATCTCTACAGCCTTCTCCACCTGCTCCTGTTTAGAAGCCACAATATAGATAGTCTTACCATTTTCCTCTGCATAAGAGAACAACTCCGGTGCCATCGAAGTCATATCAAAACTTCTTCGGGTCACCTGCTTGCCATAAACCAATTTAATGGCTTTCACCAACAAACCACCATCGGCAAATATACCATCCATCTTGCCAAACAGCTCCTTATTATCCAAAGCTGTGAGATAAGATACAGGATTGAGGTAAGTATAAACCTTACTCTTTGTTTCAAATATCTGATTGGCAGAATAGTTTTCCGTTGATAATATTTTATTTATAAGTATTGATTTCATTGACTTCTACTATTTATTGTAGGAAATACCTAAATTCTTTAACTCATCTTCCACACACTTCTGAAAAACAGGAGAGACTATCAAAGCCCTTTTAACCACATCCTCACAACTGTTAGGAACAAAATAGTCTTCAATATCCGTTTTTATCGCATGGAAACACTCTTCAAGGTTCTTTATAGCCCCATTTTTCCGAACATAATCCACCACTTTATTTTTCAATTTTCCGATAAACCTACCACAAGCCATTTCATAAATTTGAAACATTTTCTGTCCATCATCATCCATAGTGTTCTTTATAAGCCTGAAGGTCTCATCATCAATTCTCCCTTGTTGGATATAAAATTGAATGTGAGGCATACCGTTTACTTCTTCCACATTACAGTAGAGATAGTTCTCTGTCGGTGGAGTATCTAGATAAACATTCCAATATTTTCTATTTCCATTACTATCGGTAATAGTGTCAGACTTATGCCCATTACAATCCATACATGACGGTATCAAGTTTCTTGGGTGAACAGCAAACAAAGGATAACCAGTCTGGGGTATAAAATGATCCATTGTATTTACCAAGTTGATTTCACACAGCGGACAAAAGTTATCAGCATAACCATTTGTTGTTAATACTTCCTTCCGCAATTTGGCAATATCTGTTCGAGAATAAGAGTACAAACTCTTCATCTCCTTCTTATCTGACGTTGCCAATACAGGATGTGTACCTTCTAAAGATTGAAGATTATCAATATCAAAAGCAGAATCATAAGATTTGATATAATCTTCATATGCATCCACTCTTGCATGACATCTTCCTTTAAAAGTCTGTTCCTTCGGCAAATGCTCTTCACCCTTTCTTTTATGGGTTGAGTCGATGATGCCTTTTATGAAATCAATGTCGCCTGTTTCTATATTTTTAAGCTTCCTCATGGTTATGTTTATCTATCACCGATTGTATTAGTAACCTCATGTTCATACCCAGTTTGTTATGTGCTCCTTTTAGTCTATCAACTATTGCTGGATAATCATAATGACACTCCTTGGCTACAGTTTCTACAAAACGTTCATATTTCTTTACATCAGACATATTCTTGAATATTACATCACTCAAAACCGATACATCCTCACCAAAACATTCTATACCGATTTTAGCAATATTCAAAGTATTTTCGTCTCTTTCGAGAGTATAAACATTGTCAGATACCATTTCCCTAACTATCAATGGAGAGTGGGTAGCAATGATTGCGTATGATTCGAATTCCTCCAATACATCATAGATGGCTTTCATCAATACAGTTATTGCATGTGGATGCAAATGCTGTTCAGGCTCATCAAACAAGAGTAAAGTATCATATCGAATATTTGCCATAATTTCCGTCAAGGAATAAACATAGATTGATTCTCCAGAACTCATATTTTGGCAAAACTCATTTATATTATCTTCTGCCAATTTATAGTTTCCTTTATCGTCTTCTTCATAAAAACCATCTATAATATCTTTATCTATAACAGCTCTCATAATGCGTTTCCATTTCCTTAGAAGATGATTAGAAGAACCTCTATGTAAAATTTTCTTTAGATTTTCCTTAAAGAAAGAGATTTGGTCCTGCTGTGAATAAAGCTCTGTCTCATTCTTCAATAGTCCACAATAATGATACTCTACAGTATAATCAGTTGGGATAGGAGGAAACTTGTCAAATGGAGAGTATGACATCACTATGATTTTACTCATGATAGGTGGCAAACCAACAAATGCACCTTTGTCCTTTCCTATAAAAGATTCAACAATGTTGTTTAACAGAGTAGATTTACCTACACCATTTTCTCCTATAAGACCTATCATTCGATAATAAGGTTCACAATTATAAGCAAAGTCGAAATCAATATCAACCGGTGTTACATTTCCCCCACCATATTTCGGTTCATAACGATAGGTAAAGGCATAAGCCTGTCTCATATCCCTGCCAAATACCAAGAAACGGCCTTCTCTTAAAGCCCGTTCTGCAGAGTTATCTCTCAACAAAGATGAGTTGAAAGCAATAGTATCTGCAAACTTTTCATGTATTTTACTATATAAAGCAGCATCTCTTAACTCTCCTAAGTAAATATATGCCCTCTCACCAAACAGCCGAAACATACTACCATAGTATTCCAAATCATCTCCCAAAGAACAATAGCTATCGTCCAGTCGATAAAAACGCTTAGGTAAAACAGCATTCGTATTTTTTTCTGTGAGTTTCATTATCTTGACTCTACCAAGAAACTTGATATCATCATCTTTCTTATAGTACAGTCTAAACCAAGTCTGATATCCATAATCATTCCACTCATTGTTGAAAGTCAGCATAAAGCATTCTTTCTCACCGGGAACTTCCATTTCTTTCTCTTCAAAACGGAAATAATTTGTAATAACAGACTTACATCTAATGAAAGGTATCCGATTATCCACTTCAGGCGTAATATCTTCACCAATCGTTTGAATAATAAGTCTACCATCAACATTAGCAATTTGATAGCTTTCTGTTTCAAGAATCCTCTGCAAATCATTAACGATAGCTTTATCATACTTGATATTGATAAGACCTTCTACAAAACGCAATAATTTATGCTCATCATCAAGTATATGTAGCACTGATAAATAGAGTTTATCTTGCGTCCAATCATCATTCATGAAATAGTGCTTATCTATCTCATCTCCAAGAATCTTATACCGAGAGTCTTCACCTGTAGAAGTTCTCTGGTAAACGTTCCACAAAGAGGATATCAAGTTAAGCACATCATGTTCATAACGAAGTTGGTCATCAATGCGCTTTATTACCCTCTCATATATGGATTGTTTTGTTTCTTTTTCCATATAAATAAATCTTTAAAACGAAACACAAAAGCTATTCATATTAGTTCAATACTTTAGAGAAGGTGCAATCCTTCGAATGTCTTCATCCATTCTTGATATATTCTTTCTACAGAATACGCCTTGCTTTTCTCAATGGCAGCATGAGCCATCATATCACGCAAAGAATCGTTTTGCATGATCTGTGCAAGCATACCTGCCGCCTTGTTCGCATCATACCCATCCTTCTCGTAAGGTATCACAGCTCCATCCTTGCCATCATCAATAATATCTCTCACGGCAGAATAGCTATCATATACCACAGGAATCACCCCAAAACTCATACACTCCGCAAGAACCAAAGGGAAGCCCTCATATTCTGAAGTAAGAAGCAAAATTGAAGCTCGCTCATAATAATGCTTAGGTTGCTGAAAGCCTTCAAATGACACATGTTTCAAATCATAGTCAGCCACCAGCTTCTCCACATTCTTGCGTTCTATGCCATCGCCAACTATTGTAAGCTTCCAATCAGGGTACTTCTTCTCTAACCTCGCCCAGGTATCAATTACTCTGTAAACGCGCTTCTGGTTATAGTCGATTCTTCCCAAATAAATTATCTCCTTTTGCTTTTTGGGGAAATAATATACGAAATCAGAAGAATCCAGAGTAACAGGATTAGTCTGCACCATCAAATGAGCAGGATGCTTGATACCAGTAAACTTGGAGAATAACGGAACATAACTTGGAGATAGCACTTGATATAAGTCTGTATGATGATACACGTACGCCATACTCCTGCTTGTCACCAACTTGAATGCAGCCTTTTTTGCTTCAAAAAGACACCGTTTAAGCGGATTTCTACAATTATCCAAGGCAATTTCCACATCCTTGATACGTGCATTCGTATCAATCTGGTTGTGATAGACAGCAATGGTTTTAATATCTAAACCTTTCTTAGCCTTGTTTAATGTTTTACAAGGAACTAAAGGAAGCCCCCACTGATTGATGACCACCTGGATTTTGTTCTTAACAAGAATATTTCTCAAAGAAGATATGTTCTGTGAAGAGCATTTATAGCCATTTAACGTGTATATCTCCACCTGTTTATTAGTTCTTGCTATAGTCAAATCATCCGGTTTCTTAAAAGTAACTATAGCCACATGGTGTCCATGGCGTACAAAGCAACTAGCAAGGGTAGCAGCCACAACTTCTATCCCCCCGACATCATATACTTTCATCAAAAAGAGTATATTCATAAAAAATTATTTTGAAATGCAAGTATTCAAAATCACGTTTTCCATCTTTGAGCATACAACATCCCAATTATATCTAGTTCGAACAAATTTCTGTCCCTCTTCTCCCATATATTTAAGCTTATTAAGATCAGAAAGTGCATTGAGTATAATATTCGCCAATTCATGAGCGTCATGCTTCTTTATAATGAACCCATATTTACCATATCCACAAAATTCAAGAAAAGCAAACCGATCATGACCTACAATAGGTGTCTTATTAGCTAGTGCTTCCAAATAAGTAGTACCATTAGGCTCACATAAACTTGGCATGACATAAAGCGTTGATTCCTTAAATAATTGCAAGGTTACTTCTCTTGGTTGATTATAGTAACAAGTTACACCATCAATATTTTTTCCCATATCAGAACCAACAACCGACAACTGAACAGCAGGATCCTCTTGATGAACTATTCTAAAAGCTTCTAAAAGTAAGTCTAAACCTTTATAACGCTCTGTTCCTTTACGTAATACTATTAACAGCATTTTTTTAGAATAATCCTTTGTATTTTCCAAGAAACTGCAATTTACCCCAACACCGACATTAAATATTTTATTGATATCATAGTCATATTGAGAAGCAATTTCCCTTCTAGTCCATTCGTTTAATGTAAAGATAGCCGTAGTTCCATCCAACGATGCTCTTACAACCTTGTTGTAATGATTCATAAACCAGCTCATGCCTGGCAAATGCCTTCTTCTTAAATATTGCTTTTCATAATTAAGCTCACAATCCACATAAATATAAAAACTCTTATCTTTGAATTGTTCACAGCTAGGTATATAATTACTAAGAAAGAGCAGTGAATCTCCATGAGTTTTTTCAAAAGCCACTTTAAGAAAGTCAGTCCATCCTTTCTGGCATCCAATCACATCTTTATCCCAAAAGAAGAAAAAACGTTTATACAAGTTTTTTAAAAAAAGCCAAGTTTTATTCTTCTTTACACCATATTCTATAGGACACAACTCTAACGTTCCATGATTTTTTATACTATCATAAACTGCCTTTGTCGTGCCCGACCATACTTTAGGCTTTGGAACAAAACCTAAATCACAACACATTAATAACTTCATATCTCATTTAAATTAAATTGAAATCCAATCCTCATCAAAGATATCTGGATTTCCAAATGGAGAATTTGACCATTTTGCCGGATATATGATATCTTTTCTGCTACCAATTTTTGCACCCCAAAAACTAAATGTACTATTGGCCATTATGCCAGCCTTGCAATGCGACATTAAAAACATATCCAAATAGCTATTATCGCCCTGATTCCAATCGACATACACAACACGTTTGCCTAAATTAAAAATATTTTTTTTTGTCCACTCCATATCATTGGAAAAAACAAAAAATGTAGCATCAGGATGTTTTAGTTTCATTAATTCGATAGCCTTATTATAATACTCTAACGTACATGTTCCCTCGAAAAGCTTCTTATACTTTGGTGCAAGATAATCTCCTCTTCTTACGTGCAAGAAGACAGAATCACTATCATTTATTTTCTCCAGCGTAACCTTATTCTTTTGAGACAATTCTGGGGTATTAAACTGAAGCCAATCAGGATTATTCGGTATATATCTTTTGTTGTCTCTATAACCAGCTATACAAATAGCATTTTCATTTTGGATAATTGGCCCACTTGTATCTGTCCATTTATTACAACCAAAAAGTTTCTTAAGTATAAAGAAAAAGCCTAATACAGCTTTTGCAAAAAAAGGAGGATGCGGTAAATCAACTTGGAAAAATCTAGTAATCTCCAACCCATTATGTTCGCTGAAGGATTTTTTGTTATAGTATGTATATAGCTTATCCTCTGGATATTTTCTTTTTAAATACATGTAAACTGCATACTCGAAAATTTGATTGCCTAATCCTCCACCTAAATATAATATTCTCATATATTAATAAAATGTTAGCTAGCATATTCATTATTAGAAAAAAAGGATATGCTAGCATATTTAAAACTATTTTTTTGAAAGAAGTTCAACCTCGTACTCAATAACATTCATTAAGCCCTCTTCCATATCAACTTTTGGAGTCCAGCCATATTTTTCAAGAGCCAAAGAATTATCACAAAGTGAATACTTGTTAACTTCATGATTCAGAATTTCACCTTTGATAGGATAGGCACCCTCATATAAACCAGGATACTTATACCAGTAATGATCTGTATTAGCGTACTCTGCCTTGATATCCTTACCCATCAAACGCTGTGCTATGGCGTACATTTCATTTACAGAATAATTCTTATTAGAAGAAACATTTACACAATCAAAGCCCTCTGATTTCTGCACAAGAATTGCAAGATTAATCAGGTCATCTACATAGATGTAATCTCTTCTCTGCTCTCCTGTAGAATGAAAAACAGGAACTCTATCATAATAAAGTTCACGAATCATATAGCCTACAAAAGGAGGTTGCTTTCTCAAACAATCAATATGTGGACCATAAACATTAGCAAAACGAAGACAAGTAACGTTCATTCCATAAGTCTTGCAATATGACTCAGCAAAGCGTTCTGCACAATACTTCGTATTCGGATAAATCAATGTTGGTTGTTTGAAATTATCCTCATGTGTAGGGAACTCTGTCTCGTTTTCATACATTGCATTAGTACTAGCTTGAATTACTTTCTTGACTCCATAAATGCGCGAATTCTCCAATATATTAACAAAACCTACAAGATTCACCTCTATGGCATCAGTTGGATTCAACTGACAATCAGGCAATGGTGCTATACCTGCGATATTATAAACGTAGTCAATTTTGTTATTCTGAAAAATCTCCTTAATAGCTTCCTTATCACGAATATCTACTTTCTGAATTTCGGAATTAAAGTCATGATCCTCAAACATAAGGTTATCTTTGGAACCATAAGAAAAATTATCAATCAGAATAAGTTCTGCACCATCTTTCCATAGACGATGAGCAAGCTGTGACCCAATAAAGCCAGCAGCACCAGTAATTAAAACTTTCATAACTAAATATTTATTAAATTGTTATACAAACGTTTGTTACCCCAATCTATAAAATCATCAACATTAAAAGGACGGAACGAGATATTGTCAAGCAACATGGCATAAACGATATGAGACATATATAGTTTTTCAAAATGAGCCAATCGCTCATAATATGAACAGAATTGACTGGCATTCTCAAAAAGATAACCACCTGCATTGAAATATCTACTAATAATCTTCTTTTCAATAATGTTAGTGATGTAAAACTGGTCATCCAAATCCACATAACTCTTATTGTGAGGATTAACCATGTCCAATCTGTCCAGAGGATAAATAGCGATACCATTCGTTTCTGTAAAGTCGCAGTTGAAATAGCCATCTGCATCCTTTACGAAGATACCACCCTCTATCTGTTCTTGCTTCACACACTCATATATAGTTTCTGCTTGTGAATTTGTTGGAACTTTCAGAGATAAGACTTTAGCCTCTTCTGACAATCCCAAATTACGCAACTGCATGTTGAGCAATTCTGACAGATGATATTTCTGGTCTAGTTTGTCTAAAATCACGAAATAGATATGCTCAAACTTTGCAAAATCCAAGCCTTGAATAGACTTGATACAAAGCAAAACACCATCTTCTGCAAAATTGAAGACATAAGGCATCGTATGCTCATATTCTGGGCGGTCTGCCGCTATAGGCACTATTAAACTCAAACTCATAACATTAAATTGATTACATTCTTAAGATAATTGGTTACTTTCTCCTCCTTGGCATACTGCAAGATACGCAGGAAGTTCATCAGTTGGAAGACATGATAATATTCGCGATACCAAACATACTGCGAATAGTAAGAATCAATCTCATGGTCTATCTTCTGAGATATGATGCTCAATCTTACCAAGTCTACATCTCCTTCATACATCAAGCGGGACCATTCATACTGAGAATCCTGGCGAATCTTTACAAGGTCGAGCAAAGGAGACTCGATAAAAGAATCCAGGAAGTCGATGAGATAATAGTTGTTGCCATTGAAGAGGATATTTGAGAAAGTCAAATCACCATGACACTTTCCAATCGGGATTTCAATCTCAATCGGTAGTTGCTCAAACACCTTGCTACATTTCTCCAGCAAAGCCTCTACCTCTTTATCACCTTTCAAGAATTCATTCACATGGCATTTATTGCAAACATCCAAGAATTTATCTTTAACAATCTGGGTATTGACCTTTCGAAGAGGAGAATCTTCTATCTCGGCATTCATGAAGATTTTCAAGGCCTTGACAAAATAACTGATATTGTCGAACCCTGCATCCTCAAAATAATCGATATAGTTCTTGCTATAAACATACTCCATCTTGATGATGAGATGTTCATCCGTTTTGTCTATCTCAAAGATTTCAGGAATACGTATATGCTGATAAGCTCTTCTACATGCCTCTTGCTGTTTTTTAGCTTGCAAGTAGAGGCGATTGATATATTTAGGGTCATGTGTACTCTTATAGATATACAGATTATTGCCGTCATTGACAATATCTATCTGGCAGCCACTATGACCTTTTACTTGTATTTCCATAAAAATAGTCTTTTGTTATTTGAACATAAGAAAGATTAGCAGCAACAGCTGCACCTATGCCTACAGGTGAATCTTCAAAGACCAAAGCTTCGCTAGGCTGTATATTCAACTTCTCCAAAACTTTATTGTATATCTCAGGATTGGGTTTTCCATGCTCAACATCCTCGCCAGCTATAAGCAGCGTAAAAGCTTCCAAAGCACCTATATGCTCCAAGGCATTCATTAAGTTTTTCTTTCGTGCCGTAGATGCCACAGCAGTCAATCCCCCTGCTTGCTTGAAGGACTTCAACATTGAAAGAAGAGAATGGTTGACTTGCAACTTGTCAAAGAAGAGAGGGTAACAATCCCCCTTAGCCTTTCTGATACCTTGCTTGATGACTGTATCAGAGATTCCCATATGCTCCATAAAGTCATCGAATCGGAAACCGAAACAATCTTGGTATTGCTGCTCAGTTAAATTCAAGCCAAACTGGGAGAAAGCCTTTTGGTAAGCCAAGTAATTAGCCTCGAAGGTATCTACCAAAGTCCCATCAAAGTCTGTTACAAGTAGTTTTATCTGTGACATTACATATAGCGTTTTAGTTCTTCAGGAGTGCCGTATGAGTAATACTCCTCCATTTTAGCTAACTTTACATGCTCCCCATTCTGCAAAAGTGTATTGAAGAGCAAAGATACATAGAACTCAGGCTTTGCGAAGTGAGTATCAGCCAACATAGCATCTGCAGCATTCAGGAAACTCTGGGCTTTTGAAAAGAAATAAGCGCCGCATAAAGCATGGTGAGAAATCACCTCTTTCTCTGCGGTTCTGATAACATTCATATCCTCATCCACCTCAGCATAACTATATTTTGGAAGGTCTGAGTCGAAAGATACCAGCATCCCACCATCAACATCTTCTATTGGCTTAGACAGAATGGACTCGATATTTTCTACATAATCCTTGCTTTTAAACTCCAAGTCACAATCCATCACGACAATGGAATCTTCTGGAGCAATTGCTGAACGAGCCATCAAACAAGTCTCGACAGCACCTCTTGTTGTCTTTTGAACAGAGAAGATATTTGCATCTGGAAGTATCTGCTTAATCTTCTCATCTATTTGATACTTGTCTATATGTTCCTGTCGAACAATAAACGAGTACTTCATCGGAGCATCTTCTACTTTGACACTCCCGATAGCACGAAGAAACAATTCCTTGTCGTGCAACTTAATCAATGGTTTAGGAGTAGTCCATCCCTCTTTCAAGAAACGGCTACCCTCACCTGCCATTGGCATTATTATATGTAACGATCTCATAATTAAAGCTTCTTTAGATTCTTATTTTGATTATTTTTTCCTTAATTTTCAGATACTTGTAATACAAATAACAAAGATACTTCTCTATACCACTTGGATAGTCACACAATTCAAAGGACGCAATATCAAGGTCGAAAGCCATATAATGAAGTTTTCTATCGCTAATAAAACGACCAGCTATATATCCAGCCTTTCTAAAAGTATTGAGCGTTTGGAATTTGTATTTCTGCGGATAGTGATTCAAACAATAATTTCCATAGGTTTCAAACTCCGAAAAAGAATTGACTTCAGAAGAATCTGTCGCATTCACGATTTTTTCATACCAAGTTTCACCTACGACATTTGATTTCTCTATTTCACCAAGCATCTCTTTCACAATACCCTTGTCAAATATCATGTGCTCAGCTATATAAGAAAAAGTAGCTATTTTTGGTAAAGTTAAGAGTTTGGAAAGCGTATCGAAATATGGTTGGTTATGTTCTTTCTTCTTGGTAAAGATAGGTGAACCATCTTCGGCAAAGAAATGTATATTACGCAATGGAAGTGTATCTGCATCCCACGTAAGATAATAGTTTGTGTCACATAGACTTGAATAACAAAAACCAAGTTTTAAGAACTGTTGCAAGAACCACCCTGTACGTCTAACTGAAAGTCCATGATTACTTAGCAAAGCTTTCACACTCAGAAATGTCACTCCTGGAACGACCTTGTTTTCATCTACTAACCTCACTCTGTCATTGTTTGCCACTTCCTTGGGCACATAGCGACTGAGCCGCATATCCAATATCACAAAAATCTTTTGAGGTTTTATATTTTCTACCACATATCGGATCGTTTTTTTCAAAAACTGAAAATCCTTATATGCAACAGGTATAATCACATTAAATTGTTCTTCCATAAACCTATTCCTTATGCTGCTATAGAAACAGATAAAGAGTAGTTTCTTATGGCTACCTCATTACCCCCCCTAATCGTTGGTTATTTCTCATATTTTTAATTACTTTTGCAGGATTACCTGCTACTATAGTATCAGAAGGTACATCCTTGGTAACAACAGAACCTGCACCAACAATTGATCTGTCCCCGATATGCACACCTTTTAATATAATGCAGTTTACCCCTATCAGAATGTCATCGCCTATAACAATATCTTTGTCTATTTTTGATTTCATATCTGAATCTATATTTCTACGGTTTATATAGCCTAATGCATGTGCATCACTATCCATTACTATTGTATTGGCACCAATGCTCACATGATTACCAATTTTTATATTCTTGTGAGCCCAAAGTACAGGACTACTCAATTTTACGTCATTCCCAATACTTAGCTTAGAATTGTCATTAACCCGTAAACAACCTTGCAAATTTCGGCTCAATGGATTAAGAGAGCGCCCACTTAGAAAGCAGAAATTATCACCAATGGATAGTTCTGCATTTTTGCCCAATGAAACTCTCAAACTTCCATGTATAATGCAATGATTTCCATAATGGCATCCAAGTAAAGAGAGCTTACATTTATTCACAACTCCATAATACTGATTAGTAATACGCTTATACATGCCCTCTAGAAATCTCGTTATAAGATATATTCTCTTCATAAGCTTACCGATATAATCTTAATTTAATTAACATTTTCTTAATCACTTGCTTCATTTGAGTTTCCAACTTAGGGAAAGAAGCAAATTTCAACAGATACAGAACTTGAGTCAAAGTAAATTCTGAAGCATGCAAAAGTAGTTTTCTTGCCTCATGTTTTATAATATGCTCATTTTCTTGATAAAAAAGAGAAAACTCTTTACTGAAAATTTCTTTGCGAGAGAACAAAATCGTATCTGCTAAACATTCATAAATTTTTAATTTAAATGCCCAATAATCATCATTCCCCTTAACGTGGCATTCTGCAAAATCACTTAACACCATATAGATTTTAACCAAATCATAATTCATCTTCATCTTACGGGAAGACATGATACTACCACTTTTCCGTATACGATAATTATAAACAGGTGTAGCAATTATTCTTAAGCTATCAGCCAAATAAAGCATACGATTTGAGAATTCGCCATCTTCATGATAAACACCAGGCATAAACTTCAAATCATATCTTTCCAAAAATGTTTTCTTAAAAATATAGCGTTGACAGGCGCCCCGATTAGCATTATGATTACGAAACATATAGTCCCTACCACTCTGTACTTTAAGATTAGGTACATATTCTATTTCGACTTTTCCCGTTTTCTCATATTGCATCATGAGGACTGTGGCAAAGACATCAATTTGAGGATATTGCTTGATAGTATCAAAGACTATATTTAATGAATTTTCTGTTAGCCAATCATCACTATCCACAAACCAAACATATTCTCCCTTAGCATGAGCAAATCCTGTGTTGCGAGCTACGCTAAGGCCTTGGTTTTTCTGATTGACAATCTTCAAATTTTGATATCGCCTAGCAAATTGGGAAACGATATTCATCGAGCCATCAGGAGTACCATCATTTACGGCAATCACCTCATACTCCTCATCTGGTAATTGCTGATTATAGATACTACTCAAGCATTGAGCAATGAAAGGCTCTACATTATATATTGGTACAATTATTGAAAGGAAACAACTATTTTTTTTCATAATGTTTACCATGTATTATATCACTAATTCTTTGAAGCCTACTATTGGGCCATTTTACTTTATTCTTGCCTAGAAGCACTTTTATTTTCCCTTTAATCCCCTTCCATTTGTACTGAGGATACCAAGAATATTTTGGCTGGAGAGCCTTTAATCGTTCTAAGGTTAGCTTCTTCGAAGTAATATATTTGTTAGGAACCAATAGGTACGATGAGCATTCATTGTCTATCTCTATGTTCATTTCTCGCTTAGCCATATGTACATAAGCGAATTCTTGTCTCTTGACACTACCATTTTCGGAACAAACCATATAAACATGTCCATCAGATATTTCAAAAACTACATTTTTACAGGTACCTTCAACGAATGGAGTTGTGGCACATGTTGGCATAAATAACTTCTTATCTGCCTTCACATCATATATAGGTATAGACAATGTAGAGATTGAAGAACTTCTAAAAATCTTTTGACATCCACCTGCTTCATCAAACAAATAATTGCAATCTGAAGAAAACACTTTGCGATAGTCTACCACCCCTTCTACAGAATTTCGATAAAGGGAATTAATTCTTTTGTTGTTTCTGAAAAGACTACAATGTCCCCATTCTGACACCCTATCCACTGTCGCCAATGATGTATCATTAATCCATTTTTCCAAATCGCCCCATACGAGGTCAATATCACAATATCCCCAGAAATCAAATTCAGAGAGCCAATTGGAGAAAATTTCCCCATAGGCTGGTCTAAAATCGCAAAGCTTATATGAAGAAGATAGGTCTATTGCAAAGTCGAAACGACTTTGCAATATTTTTTGCATTTCCTCAAAAGTAAGATAAGTAATGCTTACATTTTTTGGATAATTATAACAAGTTCTATCATCTGTGAAAACTAGCCAATAGAAATCAGTATTCCATGCACAAGAATTTAGCCAAAGTTGGAAATTACTAGGAAATCTACCAAAATACGGAACTATAAAAGCTACTTTTGTTTGCATAATTTCTTAATATTTTTATTACTTTTCAATTGACGATTAATAGCCATACCTATGGCTATGGCGAAAAAGACAAAGTTTCCAGCCTGCCCTCGTGTAGAACAACTATACCAAATAACAGCTATGGCAATAAAAGACATTGCAACGGAAAAATCAGCAAAGTACTTATAGTTATCAGGAATGTTTTTTCTGCACACCAGATTAACTGCCAAGATAGATACAAAAAAAGCTATATACAAGATAATGCCTATCCAGCCTGTTTGCATAAACTGAATCTGAAAAGTGAACCACATATAGTGCAACCATGACCATTGCTGAAAGAAAGCTGTATTGATAAAAGGCACCGTGGAAGCATCCTCGCACATTCCCAATCCTAGACCGAAAAAATCCTGTGTCGTATCACCAAAGAATTTCGCTGATATAATGGATGAACTACCCAAACGAGGCAACTCATATCCATAACCAGTCATAGTTGCATAGCCTATAAAATTGTCCCAACTTGTAAGCATCTCCATAGAATCCTGCCCATTTACAGAATTTAATATCGGCAATGCGATAACACCAGCAGCAACACATCCTGCCATAATCAATATTTTGGCAAAATTCATACCTGTAGAGACAAAATAGTATGCTATAATTCCCGCAAATTCTATAAAAATAAATTTCTCTTCTTCAACGACTGCAATATATAAACCAGAAAGACCAACAAATACCAATTTCCATAACTTATCCTCATGGCGAATATACTTATAAAAATAATAGGTAAATAATAATGCACAAAATACATCTTGATAGGCACCACCTAAAAATGCTCCGTTATTAAAATCTTGATAATAACCCAGCACATGATATTGGTAAGCTGCACAAGCTAAATTCAAAAATTGAAATTTGAAGAAGAACTTCATGATTCGTTCTATGTCTGATAATGTCAGGAACTTGACACATGCAAATAACACTGCCATGCCCCAAAATTCACTACGTGCTCCCCAAATCCAATTGGTCAATTCCGCAGAATTGACAACCGTACCAACAACAGTGGAAATAATAAGAGTACACAGAATAACCTTCGGCAAAAGCAATTCCTTGCTTGTTTTCTGCTTCAACACATATACAAGTATTATCACATAAAAAAAATCAATTCCGAAAGATATGGTTTTAGGAACTCCAAAGTTTTTTATCAAGAAACAACAGAAGCATTGATATACAAATAGCCAATAAAGAATACTGCCAACTTTACTTCTCTTTGATAATAATACTATATTTTCCATAATTACTTAAAGGGAAAACAAATAATAGAAGATAACTTATCGGCAACAGTGAATGGCAGAATTTTATTTAGCGTTCTCCGCATCTTGAACTTTACCGGCCTATCAGTCCAACTATTGCTAAAATGATGAATACTATATGTATTCTCAGTAAAATAGAGCATTTCATCTGTTAAATTTGACTGAGGGCAAAAATATTCTGCCGAGAATGCCTTACCTCCATTAAACATCTGCGTCTTTCCATCTTGTATCAAGCCATTGTTTACCAAGACCTGCGTCTGGTATACAGGACAGCTCAATAAATTAAGCGTTCCATCCTCATTATAGAAATGAAGCTTAGAGTAAAGGTCTAGCATTTCTTTTATAACCGGATGACACCTCTCGGCACCGAAACCAAGACCGAATGCCACAGACTCCTCCAACTTCATTCCCCAGCGCTTTTGCTGTTTCAAGTCACGGCTCTCAAAACCACAAAACATTTTCATTCCAAGCAAAGAGTCAAAAGATCTCACAACCTCCACGTCTGTATCCAAATAAATTCCTCCATGTTGATAGACAACATCGAGACGGCAATAGTCTGAGACGAATGCCCATTTTTTTTCCTTATAAGCATCTGCCATGTATTGACACTTGTTCACATCATAGTTACCTTCATTCCATTCTATAATTTTGTAATCAGGAAGATATCTTTTCCATGACTCGATGCACTTCAAAACATCCTTTGGTTTAGGATTACCCCCAAACCAACAATAATGAATTACTTTTGGTATCATAATTTATTTATTTTTAATTTTTAACTAATATCTTTATCTAAATGAGCATACCTTATCTACCCCCAATCCCTGCTGAACGCTTGGGATATGGTGATACCCATCTCTTTGCAAATTATCTTTTAAGCCTTTAATAAGGGTAACAAAACTTTCTTTGTCATCTACTCCAAACAAGATTTTTGTCTTTTCAAAATACCGACTCGAAGCTAGTTTGGGAAGAATCGTAAAGCTAGAATTATAAATGCTTAATTCTGGATACCACGTATCATATAGTTCTTCAGTTTTTACATAAACCAAAGAAAGATAATACAACAGGATATCTGCTTCTACCATTTCCTCAAACAACTTACCATCCATTTTACTCTTCAACAAAGTAGCAGCCTCGCTGATAAGATTAGAATTTCTTAGATTCTTTTTAAATCTATCTAATGTATAGTTGTACTTCTGAAACTCTACATAGTTCAATGGCATAACCTCCCTTCCTATACGATTAGAAAGAATACAAAAATCTGCAGAAACTACATCACGAATGATATCAAAACGCTGATGCTTTAAAATGATGGCAGCGAAAGACAGAAACAATTCGTAGTTGAAAAAGCGATAGTTGTCATTTACTAAATATGAAACAGAGTTTGAAGTAGCAAGTGCAATGTTATTATCTTCATAATACTGCAATAGGTTCTCGAAGAAATCAACAAATTGCTCACCTTTACATTCTTCATTAGTTGATACCGTCTCAAGAAAGTTTATAAAGTCATTGTTTACCATTTGCATAGAGTCGATACTCTTTTCTATTTGATCTACTAAATCTTTTATATTTCCCCCTCTAAAAGAAATTTTAAACTGATCTAAGGAAGCTATCAACTTCTCAAAATATCTCTCTACGCAATCTTTAAAAGAGGAACTTTCTTCGTTTTTTACTTTCAATAACCTTTGCTCTTTAGCTGTACTCAGCAATATTGGTTCATCTGTTTCTAAAAATGCTGGCATACTTCCCAAAGCAGGTTTTTTAATAAGTGGTTTGTCGAAGATATCACGCAGGAGCTGTTCATAGCCCATCTCATAACAATCATCCGAACTCATATCTATGTGAATTCGTGATTTCAGAAAATGAGGCTTATATATCATTCCATCGTCTCCCTTTTCGAAAACAATTGGAAGAAATTTAGTTTGCTCAGCTTTGGAATAGATTTCGTCAGACATGATTGTACTCTCAGTTCCAACTCCTCCCTTACGGTTGTCAGCTTTCTCTGCATAGTCTTTGTTGCAGATAATCAACACCTTATTAATATCTGGATCAGTAACCATCTTCTCCATGAAGACGTATTTATCCTGTCCATCCTTAAGACTCCAAACATCCAGGATTACATCAACTCCATCGCTCATCAAGCGCCTAGCCAGCTGTTGCACCCTAATCTTATTCTCTTCGGGATGCCAACTATACGAGATAAAAATTTTGGGATTCATACAATATACATTAACACAATAACCCACACTTTTTTACTTTCTCCCAATCGTGTTTTTTATGATTTTCTTTAGAGGAAGTAAAACCGTAAGCTTAAATTTTTCCTTTTTCAAAGATTGGTCTATTGCTACTTTCAAACCAACGTTTGGATAAAGATTTCGAAATAAACGATGAGACCAGTTTTTACCACTTGGTCGCTGAAGTTGACCATTACCACTTATTCCTTCAACAATATCACGTTCCGTCAAAATAACCAATTCTTTTATCTTGTCCAATAATACTTGACCTTTATCCGTATTTACGAAACAGAGAGAAACTCCTTTTCCTTTTTCAAAGTCAGCATCATCCCCTAATCCCCAGAAATCAGCCACAGTTATATCAGAACAACGAGCTGAGGTAGCATATCTACAAGTATAACAACTTTCACGGAAAGTAAGACATTGTAGGAAACCAAACATATAGCTATCATCATAAAACTTGCGACTTATGCTTGAGTATGGTTGGTTTTGCAAAAACCAACCATACTCAATTCTTGCAGAATTGAGTTTGGTATTGCCTCCATCCTCAACAACCTTTTTACGGAATGAAACTTTTATTTTCTTACCATCTTTTTCTCCTGTATAATAGCCAATATTCTCCGTCAGCATTTTTTGAGAAGGCACTCCATGACATACCAAATCTATAGTCGTCAAGTTGGAATAATCCTTTCGCAAGAAAGATTTCAAACCTGCAATTTGGCAAGGTGTTCCAGTAAACAAGACTATTTTATCATCCTTTAGGTCTTTGAGTACGTCACTATACGTTGTACCAATCTCTGATTGCACATACTTAGAACCTCTTAATCTTTGTATATCCTGCAAGGAATCTACCCTAATATGGTGCACATGAAACACATCTTCACCAGTGCACCCATATACGATACCATTTTCAGAAACGACAGCTCTCATTAAAGCAGTTGCAGCTCCGCCAGAAGCACTTTCCATCAAATCTTTCTCCTCTGCTAATGCTACAGCATAACAAGATTTGGGATAAAGCAAGGTTTGTCTATTAATGACAGGACAGGACATCTGACATAGATGACAACCGACACATTTATCACTATCTATCTCTGGATGAAGATGCCCCAAAGAATCCTCAACCATATTAATCGCCTGATGACGGCAGGCATTATAACAAGCAGAGCAACCTGTACATTTATCAACAGGGCAAATTTCTTTTATTTTATTATTTGAGTGCATTATTTAAATATTCTTTTGATTCTTTTATAAATGGAGTTAAGTTCTTCCATACTTTTTCAAAATCAATTTTTTCAAGACTATCAATTAGACTAACCTCATCTTCAGACAAGAGTCTTTCTTCTATCTTCATTATTTTCAAAAGATTCTCGACTCTAGAATTTTGACTTGTAACAGACTTTTTAAATCTCTTGAATGTAATGAACTGTATATTAAATATGGATGCGAAAATACTACCATGAAAAGAATCCGTAAATAAATACTCAGCATTATGAATAGCCTCCAAAAATTCTATCGGACCAGCAGTTATTACTTCATCTGCTTCATTATAATATGTCATATCCGTATAAAACATCTTAAACTTATATCCATGGCTATGGGCATACTTTCTTGCAGCTTCAATAAAAATAGGATTAGAGGTCAAGAAATAGCCTAGAATATACTTATCCTTCACACCTTCTTGTTTGGGCAAAAGCATCTCCCATCTTGTTTTATCCAGCAGCAATGTAGGATCTGCGACATTAGCTACAAATTTACCCGAAAGTTCTTCCATTATCTGCTGTCCCTGAGGTTCTCTTGCAGACAAGAAAGAAAAATCTTTGATTAAGCTTTTAAAACGATCTCTATATTCATCAGGCATCTTTGAGATTCCTATACTAGGAGCATAAGCTATTTTTTTCTGTTTGGTAAAATCTGCATAGAAGAAACCGGATTTTGGATTTGCCAAAGAGAAAGGATTCCAAATCTGATCACTGCCACAAACATAGCAATCATAACGAGCATCTAGTTTTAGAGGATCCTCTATGTATTTATCTATGATAAGATGATTTCTTTTAAAACTTTCATACAACTCTTTCGATTTCTTCTGATTATTGACAAATCTACGATATCCTTTATCTAAGCGCCATAGCATTTTTTTTATTGTATACTTCCAGCTGACGGGCGTTTCAATGATAGTCGAATCATCTAGAATAGCATCTTCATAGCCAACAGAAACTATATATTGCTGCAAAGCATAAGCTTGCAAGAAAGTTCCAAAATTCGGATAAGTTATCCAAGTTATACTAGCTATCTTTTTCATATATTTTTTATTTTCTTTATTACCTTTGATAATACCTTTAATATATACTGCCTTTCATTTACATTCATACCTAAGCCATAAGTTGCTAAACATACACTAATAAATGAAATAAAACTAACAACAACAAAACTGACAAAAGAATTGTCAAGTATAAAGCAAATTGCGAGAGGTATTATGAGTGCAGCTACCGTAACTACCAAAACAGGTAACAAGACATGACTTATAAAATTTCCATAACTCATTTGTATCATTTTGCCAGTTAAACAGAGTCTTACAAATAATAAAGTACCTTGAACGCAGATGTTGACACACATAGTTGACAATGGAGAACAACCCATCTTCAACACAATATAAGATAGAGGAAAATTCATAAATAGAACCACTGATACAACTATCTGATAATTACGTATCTTACCATACGCTCTTGCAACCTGAGCTAAAAGGTTGGAAAGTGTAGAGACCAAAGAGCATACCAAAACGAGTTGACAGAACCCAGTTGTATAATCAGGTACTTCCTTTAACCACAGATGAAGTACAAAATCCATCTTTAATATAACAGGCAAAGACAAAGCTAATAGAAGATAGTATGAGAAGCGTGTACTTCTGTACAGGAGCCTTTTCATTTCTTCCAGTTGGTCAGATGCATAACTTTTAATTAACTGTGGATTTACTGCTGTTTGAAAATTAGCCACAAACCTATTCACAGCACCATTTACCTGATCAGCCAAACCTCTAGCTGCATTAACTACTGGACCAAAGAAGGAATTCAATATGATATTTACACCTTGGCCTGTAAACACCCAAGCCAGTTCTCCTAACATATTCCAACTTGCAAAACCGACTATCTGCTTCAGTAGATACCAATCCTTGACAAATCTGAATTTAGCTTCACTATACTTCCTCGCACAATAAAATCTATATACCATCATGATTCCTATTGTTACAACCATAACGAGAATACTATATAGTTTCAGTTTATCAAAGTTACCTATAGCCAGCATATATACAACAAGAAGCTTCAATATCACTTCCAAAATAGAGATATAAGCATATATGCCCATCTGCTCTTTTGATATAATAATAGCATTGTATGGCACCTGTACAATAGTAAACAATGTGGTGAATATAGAACACTGCAGTACCCAGTTAGCAGCATCCATTCTGTCTGTAGGAATGTTCATGTGTGTATTCAAGTACCATACACCAGCTATTTCCAACGCGATAAATACAAAGGCAGCGATTCCTGCATGAGCCAGTAGCGACACATTAAAAATTCTATTAACACCTTCATCATTATTCTTACCTATTTCAAAAGACAAATATCGCTGTACAGCGTTTGACATGGAACTATTGAGGAATCCCAACATAGCAACAACACCACCAACGACATTGTATATACCATAATCAGTCACTCCTAATTTATCCAATACCACTCGACTCGTGAACAATGTTACAAACATCATAAGTAGCATTCGAAAATAAAGAAGTAACGTATTCTTTGCAATTCTTTTATTATTATCTGTTGTTTGACTTGACATAATTTATTTTCCAAATTCTTTAATTCTCTGCTCATCTTTTAAAGAACAAACAAGCAGTTGTCCATTCTTCTCGGCTACGATATAGCCATCCAAGCCTTGAACTACCACCTTGCTTTCATCGGCTGCATGAACCACGCAGTTCTTGCATTCATACAATCGGATGTCCTTGCCTACCTTGGCATTGCCAGCCTCATCCTGTGGAAGCAAGGTACGGAGACTGCCCCAGCTGCCTAAGTCGCTCCAGCCGAACTCAGCTGGCAAGGTATAGATTTCCTTCGACTTCTCCATCACGGCATAGTCAATGCTAATCTTCTCGCAGGTTGGGAAGAGTTTGCCAACTACCTCTTTCTCCTGTTCGGTATAGAAAGAAGGTGCCATCTCGTCCATGATGCTGGCAAGCTGAGGCTGGAAGGTGCGGATTGCCTTGCTGATGGTATCAATGTTCCATACGAAGATTCCGGCATTCCAATAGTAATTGCCGGCAGCAAGGTATTGCTCAGCAGGCTCCAGGTTTGGCTTTTCCTTGAAAGCCTTAACCTTGTAGATTTCATCTACGGATGTTGGCTCTGCTGAGGCTATATAGCCATAGCCTGTTTCCGGGCGGCTTGGCTTAATACCGATAGTAACGATGGCGTTTTTATCGGATGTATAGCTCAATGCCTTGCTGAGTACTCGCTGATACTCCGAAGTATTGATCACCAGGGCATCGGATGGTGTCACAACGATGTTGGCATCAGGATGCTTCTTCTGGATCTTCCAGCAGGCATAAGCAATACAAGGAGCTGTATTGCGAGCCTCCGGCTCTGATAATATGTTATCTACTGGCATATCAGGGATTTGCTCCTTGACAATGCGAATGTATTTCTCATTTGTCACTACCCACATGTTCTCGACAGGACAGATTGGCTTCAATCTATCTACTGTTAATTGAATGAGGGAACGACCGACACCCATCACATCAATGAACTGCTTTGGGTAATCGGGGGTTGACATTGGCCAGAAGCGGCTACCTACGCCGCCGGCCATGATTATGATTTGTATGTCGTGCATTAATCTTGTTATTTTTACCTCTTAGTCTCCTTAAAGGAAATGTTTTTTCGAATCCCTCCGTCTCCCTTTAGCCAAAGGGAGCTCCACCTTTCTCACCAAGCCTCTCTTCCCTCAGGGACGAGAGGATGTAACCGCCCTCCGGTGCTCAGAACCGCTACGCTATAAGGTTGGCGGACCAATCAAAGGTCTCGCCATATTGTGCGGGATGGGACCGCCCGGGATATACATTGATTGGTAAAGTATGTACTTTTTTCGAATTGCTCCAATATAGCATACTCTTCTATTTGGTATTATACCTTTTTCTTAGAACAACATGTCCAGCTAAAAACTTTCTTTCCTATCTCTTTCCACTCAGACAACTGAGATTGAGTGAAATCTGCTTCCCTGATGTTTTTCCACTCATTGTCATCCAATAATGAGTCAAGTAGATTCTTGCCACAACCTGACACCAAAGAAGTTTTACCATGAACTTTATCGCAATAGTCAGAATAAGATTTGTCTTTAGCAAAATCTATTATTTCATCCCAATCAATAGTAATTCTTGAAAAATTACTTTTCCAATAATCACGACTATCTTTCTCATATAGAATTTGATATTTAAGACCTTCTTTAAAATCAAAATAAGAAAGGTCAGAATCTCTGAGACATGCTATATCAGAATTATACTTTTTCACAAGTTTTATTGGTATCAGATTTTCAATTTCTGAGACATTAAGCAGTATATAATAATCTGCATTATAGCGATTATGCCCTAAGAATTTTATGCTTTTAGCCGTTTTTCCTATTTTATCATTAGGATAACACTTATCACTATCTGCTATGGCAAAGATAAAGTTGTCGGACAAAATACTATCATTCTTCAATGCATTTCCGAAATCAGAACCACCACCTTTCCAAGTTTTATACCTTGAAGCCATATTTAATATTCTTTCTTGAGAAAGATAATAATTGCAAACAATTTGGTAGAACTTACCATCTCTCTGGTTTTCTGTACAGAGAAAAGTAGGAACACCAAGCAAGAATGTATCTTCTTCAAAAGGATTAATTTGAAGTTCTTTTCCTACTCTTGAGCAATGCTTAGACTTCGATATAACAGCATATATATCTAACTTAGCTATCAAACCATCTACATCTATGCGTTCCTTTTGAAGTTTTTTAAATTCTGTCATGGAATTTTCATCCAAAGCAGCCTCCAAAGTTTTCCTATCCTCATCTGTTAATTGACACTTCAAATAAACCTTATGACTATTAGTTCGGGAAGCGGTCATTAACTGCACCATTATGTCTATAGCTCTTTCCCGCTCCTTGCCTCGTTGCTGATGAAGTATCACATCAACAATATCCCTTTCTACTTTAATAAACATCTTCTGATAAAAAACCAGTTGGCCAATGTTCGACAAAACCACGCTCATTATATTGAGCTTCTTCTATGTAATTCTCATAACCTTCTTCTGCCGCATTGAACAGAACAATATTAGCCTTGTCTTTATCCAAGTTATTCTGTTCTATCTCAATGCCAACAGAATTCAATATTGCTTCGCTATGAGTCTCTATAATAAATCTCATATTTTTTCCAGCCTCACTTGCAATAACCTTCGCTAACATCGCTCCAAACTTAGCTTGCATTCTCGGATGTAAATGCAACTCAGGCTGCTCTATAACTATGAACTTTGGAATATCCCCATCACCTCTATAAAATATAGAACGGCGAGAAGGAGCCTTAATTGCATTCCAAATCATCGTAAGAATCGGCAATAACTGTGTATATCCAAATCCTGTGTCCACAAGATTTCTTGGAGAGTTGACACCATCTTTTATCTGCAACTCGATATGCCCTTCATGCTTAATTACATCTATAGAAAACTCAAACAAAGAAGAAGTCCAATCTTGAAATAACATACGATCTTTCTCTGATAAATTAGCAAGATACATAGCTAAGTTTTTGCCATCAGATTCGATTTCATCTACTGCATAATTCTGATATCTATAATATCTCTCTGTAGAGACACGCAAAGGACGTACATAAGTAATGCATGTACTCATATCGAAAAGATAATAATTGATATTCTCGATAATTTCATTTAAGTGCATAAGAATATACATCTCATTCAGCACTTCATCTTCACCTTCAATATTGAGACTTTTCAAATAACGAGAGCTTACTTTTTTGTCAATCAAGTAAAAAGCATCTTCCAATTCCATTAAAGGATATGACTCCTCACTTTCTGCTGTCTTGATATTTTTCCTAAAAAAATCGAGAGACTTTCGGATTACTCCCATATATAAACTATCTTCTCTATCTTCGTATATACGTGGAATCAACTTAATCGCATTATTACTCAAAGCAGGATGAAACTTTGCTTCTATGCCATGTCCATTAATTATAATCTGTGTATTTTCGTCTTCTGATATCAGAATTTGAACGACTTGATCCAAATACTTTATGACAACCAACGAAAAATAGTCTTCATTTTCTTTTCCATTCGTTTTCTTACCTGAAATTTCGAGTTTAACCGAAATCTCAACAGTTTTGGCTATATCCTCTTCCGACAATCCCTTTACATTTGCACGTCTTCTAAATCTTTGGAAACGTAAATTTTGTGACGAAAAAGTAAAACTTATATCAATGTTTCCTTTACCATTATGCACCGTATTAAGAAAATCCTTGAAGTCTACATCCGAAGAATACCACAGAAAAGTTCCATTTCGATTCACACCCAAACTTTGCTTAAGCAATGGGAAGAACTTTAAGAAAGAACTCTTACCACTACTATTCGCTCCGACCAAAAAGGTAATAGGCTTAAGATGGATGACGCCTGTATCTTTGAATTTTCTGTAATTTGTCAATTGTAATGTATCCATAACGTATAATTTATTAGTTTGACAACAAATTCCAATCTAAGCAATTCTGACATATCTTATCAACATTGCCAGTAAACTCTTTTGTGTCCAAGAAATAGCTTGGATAAGCCTTTCTAAGTTCATCAACCTTGCTAACAGAAACCAATACAGCGGCATTCTTACCATCTTGTAAATGACTTTCAATATCTGTATATTCCTCTGAAGCCAACTTTTCTTCATTTCTTTTAAACGAAGTCACATTAACGGTCGAATTCTCAAAATTAATGACTATCAAATAGTATGAATATTCCTGAGTTTTATCTTCCGTTTCATGGACACTAACATTCAACGCTTTCAATATATCAGAATAGCGATACCTTTTGTTCCTCGCATAACATTCTACCATCAATGCCTTCATTGTCATATGGCACAAATTACGAGCAACTGGCAATTGTTCCTTATAGCAAAACAAAGCACTAACTACTTTGAAAAAATCAAGCCATTCATTTTTTCCTTGACTTGACTTCAAGGATGTATTAGTATATAGCCCCGCAGTTTCCACTGCCGTTGCCCATAAATGTTGAAGTCGTGTACGTATCTGCAACTCTATTCTCAATCCATCATAGTCTTTGTTTTCACAATGGTATATGTAAGCAAAATGTATACTGCGATAGCCGCTGTCTTTTGGTTCATTGACATAATCGTACATTCTCCTACACTCAAATTCTGCTATTGGTAAGCTACGTAAAAGTGCCTGTAAGCGGAGCAATTCTTCTACTGTATTTATGACTACCCTCAAACCGCCAATATCTTGCATTCCACCTAATCCCATTTCTGGATTCAAATCCAATTTATATTGGATAGATGTCAATCGCTTCAATCTTCTGGAAATCAAAAATGGGCGAATATTATTGAAATCCAAGAAGGCCACAATTTTTTGCTGCAACATATCTAGAGGTACTAAATGCAAACTTCGCCAATCATTAATCTTCTCAATTGCCTGCTTGAATGTTTCTTGTTCGGTTGCCGTAAGCATTATTTTGCCAGTCTTATCTATTTCCTTACGAGAATATTTCATTTTTTCAGTTCATTTTGTGAAGAGGAAATTTATCTTTATCCATCAGACGCTTCTCTAAATTATAAAAATCTGAAGATGCATAATTTGCCTCTAATTCCCTTTCTCGACTTGCATATCCTGCATGACCTCCATCAATGTCATAACCACATTTCAATTTTTCATACTCATTGCAAGTAGGTGACGTGATATGAAATATCTCTGACAATTTTGGACAATATTTCTTATTAGTCAAAACTTCTATTGGGAACAAAGCGACATTATCAAGCGTCCAACTTGGAAATTCAAACTCATCAGTTTTCAAAGAAGATGTATAACAAATGCCATATACAAAGCTATCGGTCTTCCTCGTTTCTTTCTTGTCATTATGAGATATAATCCATTCACTCACCAACTGAGGAACTATATACTCTGGCTTAAAAACAGCATCTAAATTCTTGACGATTACCATTGAAGCAATCAAAAGTGGCATCAAAAACAAAACTGCTTTAATGTCTTCGTCATATTTTTCTTTTGAAGGGATACGCATATTCAACAAAGCTATTTTCTTCTGAGTTTCAATACGAGAAAACATACATAAATCAAAATCTACCCTATGCAACTCTTCCCAACATGCATAAGTTGTTGCGCCAACATACAAGCAAGGATAACCAGGGAAACTATAACGCTGTGTCTTGACGATTCCCCGTTTATCAAATGGTATATGAAACATATCCTCATACGTAAATTTACCATTACCACTATGAGTTCTCGCCCTAAAGAAACTACAATGCTCATCCAATTCTGTTACAGGAAGCACCTCACTCAACCCTTTATGACCAGATGTACCATAGAAGAGATTGGACAATTTACTAAAAGCTTGTGAATGCAAACCCTTATATTGTGCCTTTACTATTTCTTTCAATGTCTCACAAATATGAGTAACCTCTTTCTTGACTTCCATTTCCACTTCTGGAGTATCATCAAGATAACTTTGATATGTTCGAAAACAATCGGATAATAAAACACGAAATTCTTTATCGTTTTTATTTTCGACTGGGAGCATAGCAATTAGCTTATCATATAACTCATCTTTTGTCATTGTATGATAATTTTTTATTTTCTAACTTAAATGAATCGACTCAGCTATTACCATTTTAGTAAATCACCGTTAGAACGTAACTACTGATTTTCAGTAGTTAGCACATCCAACATTTTTCAAAAAAACATATTATTAATTGGTATTGCCAAAGCTACCAATTAGGCAGCCTTGACATTCACCTTTTTGTTCGAGTTATAATTACATGGGATTAGGGACATGATAAGATTTTCGAAAACCTACCTTCAATAGTCTTTAAGACCCCTTCGGTTCCCCTTCTAGGGGACAGAAACCTTCCTTACCGTTAAAGAAGGCTTTTTTCTACCTCTCCGTCTCTCCTGCAAGGAGAGCTCCACTTTCTCCCCAAGCCCCTCTTCCTCAGGAAGCGGGGATGTAACCGCCCTCTGGTGCTCGGAACCGCTACGCTCTAAGGTTGGCGGACCATCAAAGGTCTCACCAGATTTATGACAGAGAGATTTGTTTCTTCTATGTCGTTGACGGCATTATAACATACCGTCACTACAGAAATATTTGGTTGTATCATCGTTGATTATTTTTGTTCATCAATTTTCTTTTCAAGTCTCTCAATTTCTTTACGAATAGGCTGTGGTACACCTAACGCCCAATCTATTGTTCCATCTCTTCTGACACAGAAAATCACGTGATCTTCTGCATCAACCATAGCATAAAGGTATTCTGGGGAATCTATATAACTTACACGCAATTCATCAATCTTCTTGTTGATTTTCAGAATTTGGCATTTCGTATTTCTAGCAGCAACGAAAGATTGAATTGTCAAAACTAACCCAACAACCAATTGAGTAATTGAGAGAGCAAAGTTACTTGTCACCAAATAACAAATGCAAGAAAGTACTACAGAAATAACACCAATAGCCAACCCAACGTATTCCATACTCATGAAATTCCAGATTTGACTCATTAACTTCACATAATATTTAACTATTAACCTCATAACGTATTTTTAAATATGATAAGACTTCAATTCTACAATATTCATAATTTCTGTTTCAAACTTTTGCAACATCTCGATAACTTTGTCTGCAACATTTTTTGCTGTATCTATATCTACATACCCATTATCGCCATGAGCGAAATCATTGCGATGTTTTAATATGACTGAATCCAAATAAGCCCTATACTCTTCCCAAGGTTGAGTAGCCATCCCTATCCGCTTCATTATTTTGAGGAGAATATCCATCTTTAGATTACTCTCTGTATCAGCGATGTAATCAGAATTAAACCTAACACTACCATGAGTTTCTGAAATCAAAGATTCTATCTTATCAATAGCATCTACAGGATTTAATGCCTTTTGGAAAAGAGATGTATGTATATAGGCTGCAAATAATGAAGTTGACAACTCTCTATGCTGTAATCCTTTTGAATTCAAATAGTTCAAATAAGCCTTAACAGCTTCTTTGACATACCCTTCCCAATGAGAATAAGATATTACTATCAAAGCCTTGGAAAGGACTAAAGTTTCTTTTGAGTGTTTCTTTGCCTTATCATCCAAACAGTTTTTCAGATAAATTATTTCTAGTTTCCGTGCAACCAAACGCTCATTCAAGAAATCCGCCAAAGCTTCTGCTGTTTTAATCTTATTCATCGGAATAAAGTTTATCTACAAGTTTTAAAGTTTGACCCAATCTACCTGCCGCATTGAAGCCTTTCCAAGATACATTTTGTTCAGCTATATCTTTCCACAACTCAATAACCTGTTCCTTTAGATTAAAGTTCAAAGGCAACACGCCTTCTTTTCTGCCCAAGCCAATAGCTACGAATTCAAAAGCAGATGTATAGAAGCGACCGGTAAACTTTTCCTTCTCCACATCATATTTTAGAAATGCCGAATCACCCATACATTCATCTATCATTTGAAATGTTTTCTTGAAAATTTCAATTTCCTTATCCCAGTCAAATTCTTCAGAGCGGAATATGGCTATGATTCTTTTATCTAGATAATGTCCGAAATCGCTTACCCCCTTTAAATTAGCTATATTTTCGGTTCGTAAACATACAAATCTTGTCACTAGTTCTAAATCGTACCTCTCTTCAAAGTTTTTGTCAGACAACCGCAAAGTATTGATAAAGTGAGTATCTGTTGATAAGTTTTGCAATATGTTGAACTTATTAGAGTTTTCCATCACCATTAAACAATTTCTTACCTCCTGATCACTCAGACTTGTACCACCAGTATTCAGGCGTTGAAAGATTTCATACTTACTCGTCTCATCACTTTCCTTTTTGATAATGACAAAATCAATTTTCGTACGTTTTAGGTACCGACGAACTTCTGGAGGAAAAGAATTCTCTTCATCGTCTTTCTTATCATAATATTTACCTTCTAAACTAGGAAGCATATCCGTTCCTTCTAATTTAAGAGGCGGCAATATTTGTTCATCGGCATCCCTGTAAATTCCCACAAACTGAAATATGGTTGAAAGGCGTTGCAGACCATCTACGACATCCCAAACACCATCCTCCCTTTGTGAAACGAAAATTGAAGGTACAGGTATGTTTAACAAAAAAGATTCTATCAATCTTGTTTTTTGAGATATAGTCCATCTATAGAATCGTTGGAATTCTGGATGAATGTCTAAATCACCCTCACTATACATGCTGATAATCTCGCCTATAGACATAGAGTATTTATCAGTCGATACTTCCTTGCTCTTAGCATTTATTTCATCTATTAAACTCATAATAGAATACAATTAGTATGTCACCAATAAAGTGTCCTCACTATTTTACAAGTAGTTACACCTATCAGTTTTTTGAAAAATGTTATATTTTGTTCCTCATTGCAGTATCGCTCTGCGCTTGTCGCCACTCGAATGAGGATGTTTTTTAAACATTCTGCCTTTTACAGGCGCGAAATAAAATCATCTGCTGTATGTTCTGTTACAATATCGACAGAAAACCAACGCTTGCCTAAATCTTTTAGAGATGCACCAAAATGATAAACGATATCGTCTATAATAAGCCAACGATCATGTGAACGCTCAAAGGTATGAAGTCTTGTCGGCTCTAAAGGATACTGGGTGTTATAATTTGCTATAGCATCACATAAAGCAGGTGTTGCAAATCGACTTTTCACATAACAATCTAAAGTTACGCCTGTATTACGCTTATGAAAACGATCCAAGAGAGAAGCTGTTATATAGTCATCAATTAGAACGATCCTACGTTTAGCCTTTTGGATTAGCTCCTCTACCAAGACAAAGGCATCAAACATTTGTCCATCAAAGAAAATCCCCAATTTTTGCTTAAGCGAACCATCATCTAGAAGACTCATAATCTGATCAAAACGAGCATCTATATTTTTCAAGCCTCGTTTAGTTTCTATACGAAATGCTTCAAGCGACTCTATTCTCTGAAATAATCCTGCATTAGAGAAGATAAATTTGCGCATGGCAACAAAAACATCGATTATGCGAATGCTTGTCTCAATAGCACGGTCACTTTTCAATACGGATGACAATTGGCTTACACCTTGTTCAGTAAAAGCAAAAGGAGGACGTCTGACTCCCATCTTTATAGCCTGAATTTCATCTTCACTCATATAATTGGAGGTCACAAATTGTGACTTCCAATTATTCCATTCCTCTTCTGTCAAACGAAACATATAATAATCAGGAAAGCGCTTCATGTTACGCTTTACTGCCTGATTAAGAACTTTTGTCTCAACTTGGTAGAGCTGGGCGAGGTCACGATCAAGCATCACCTGCACGCCACGAATAGAATATATTCTCCTTTGAATTTCATTTTGAGAAGGCAAGAGTACTGATTGCCCTGACAATATTGTTAAGTTGTTATTATCTTTAGACATATGCTATTATTCTACTTTATTTTTATAGAAAGCAAAGATACAACTTTATTTCGGAACAACCAAGAGATTTTCAAAAAATCTTGCGTAGAAGAAAGGAATCTACATTGAACCCATCCAAGACTGTTGTTCTGCAACTACTAATTTATTTAAGGTCGGAAGCATCTGCTCTATCTTGCGACACTTCACCTTATTGTAATAGAAGTCGATGTCATCTAGCAACTCAATAGAAGAGGTCGTCTTCTGGGCTATTACTCTTAGCCCATTGTTCTTCTAACTTACCGATTATTTCCTTTCTAAAGGAATTTCTATCTTCTTTATTCATTGGTATATTGCTGTTTTATTTTTCCTCATTGCATTATCTCTCTGCACTAGTCGTCACTCGAATGAGGAGGTTATTCTAAAGTTCCACATCATCCAAATTAACATCCGCCAAGTCTGCTCCAATAATCGTCACTCGATTGTTGTATTTGCGTATCTCATGCCCATCCTTTATTTGCTTGGTGTAGCGATTGGCATCCAACTGGAGGCAACGACACACATTGCGACTTGCTGTTTCCATGTTCTTGTCGATAATGATGATTTGTGCATCGTGGTTCTCTCGCAACATATCACAGAAATAGTTGTCGGCAGAAGAGAATGAATAGCCAAGAATGATGATCTTACTTGCACGCAGCACCATCTGAGAAGCATGATACCATGTATCAATGTAATGCTTGGATATAACAGGGCGCAACTTTAATGGTGGCAAGAATGATGGGATGGGTATAGACTTGTGGGCTGGATCAAAACTTATCTCGGCTGCAAGTTGATTCTTGAAGAAATCTTCTAAATCAATGGTCGTTAAATCATCATGCAGAAAATCGTTCTTGTTCTCTACATCTACATACTCTTTGAGTGAGCCATGGAAATAGAGAGCAGTCGGAGAAGTTTGGGAAGCATACGATGTATAGTTGAACGTGATGACTTGGCAGTCTTTTCCGTCCAATTGGTCGTAAATAGTGTGGTTGTCTTTGTTCTCTACAGCCACATTCTCTTGTGCCTTTTGCTGCTCCTCGCTTACCAAGTATGCCCATAGAATCCAGGATATGTATAGATAATCGCGGATATAACTGTTTTGCCCCGTATAAAATCCATAGAAATACCCTGCGAGCAGTTGCTCTATATCGAGCATATTCTTATAGATATGGCGCAAGATGGGATTGTTCGACTCATGGATGCTCTTCTGAAGTATCTCCACGATGATGTTCTTGAATGTGTCGGTATAGTTGAGATGGCTTAAATCTATGATGCTGTCATCTTTTACAACCGTATCAAACACCTCTTCTATCAAGTTCATCGTCTCAGCATCTATCTCAGCTCCTTTCTTGAAGTCCAACACCTTTTTGAAAAGGCGAACGATAAGCATACCCAACTTACGTTGTGACTCATCAAGGCTTGCGTTGTTGGCAAGCTCGTCGTTGATATTATGGCAAATGGAAACAATCTCCCTGTCCAAATCCTTTGCCAAGCGGTCGATGGCTGTACTCACAAACTTGTCGAAATGGAAATGTACTCTGCCTATTGCCTTGCGCAAAATGGCATCAAGCGTCTTGCCTTCATCGGTTTCCAAGAAATCGACTATGCGAGGTATAAGGTCGGCTGATGTCGGCAAGCCTATTGTGGCATCCACTCCAGCACCGAGCACTACCAGACTAAGTGGCTTATCCTTGCTTCCCAATATTTTGCGAGCGAATTCCTCACCATAGAAATATTGGTTCTGAGTCATTGCATTGGGAGCAATTTGATTGGCTCCGTTGTTGATATCAAATGATGTATCTGCCATTTTAAAATTTTAATGTTAGAAAGAGGGTTAGGATACTTTCCAAAGTATCTTAGGATACTTGGCGAAGTATCTTAGGATACTTGCCCATGTATCTTAAGATACTTTTTTGGGGGTGTTTTAGCGACCTACTTGACGGATAGTCTTTTTGCGGGCCGTCCAGGCAGTATTGATTGCCACCCGGATGTTGTCGATGGTCTGCCCTTTCTCCCATTTCGGAACGAAGGGAAGGAGAAGGGAAATGAAACTCTGCTTCACTATCAGCTCATCGGTGAGGGATGGCTCTTGCTGTCGCATGGTTGCCACCACCTCGCCCAGGTCTCTCGCTGTCTTGCAGGAGCGAAGGAGGGTGATGTAGCCTCGCAAGGATTCCACCTTATTTATATATATAGACAAAGCCTGTTCTTCCTCGGTGAGAGGTTGAGATGCTTCGCCATCCTTGGCAAGCGTCTTCTCTGCGAACTGGTCGCCATAGAAGTTTTGCTCTGCCTTTGTAGCGTTGGGGAGGATTTGGTTATTGCCTCCGTATATGTTGAAAGTTACATCTGACATCGGATAAAGGTAAAAAAGTAAAAGGGTAAAAAATGACTTGCTGGCTATGATTTCTTAATGATTTTCTTAACCTTTTTCAATAGATATTCAACGTTTTTCAATGCCTTTCAACGGAATTGTTTTCGGACCACAGATGTTGTATCTTTGCAACAGCTTAAACGAAGAACGAAGAGTGATGAGTGAAGAATTCAATACCCGGGGTGCTCGACATTCGAAGTTTGGAGTAGCTGACAATTTTAGTATTAACAATTTAAAAGAAAGGAATCGATTATGATTGAGTATTCTATTTACATGATGGGTAATCCTATCAAACCAGAGGAGCCTCAAAAGGCTTATGCCAAGAACCAAGTTCGTGAAATCTGGGACTTGAACAAGTTTTGCAAGCACATTGTATCACATAACGCTGGCTACAGCCGAGGTATGGTGAAAGCCATCCTGTCGGACATGTGCGACTGCATTGTAGAACAACTGCTCAACGGCAACAAGATTAAACTCGGTGAGTTTGGTGTCTTTAGCATCTCCATCAACTGTGAGGGTGCGGAGTCGCTGGAGAAGTTTACCGAGGAAAACATCAAGTCGGTGAACATCAAGTTCAACCCTGGTGTGGACTTTGAGAACCTTGTTGATAAAGCTGAGTTCAAGCTCGTGGCAAGCCGTGCTGGTCAAGCTGCCTTGCTCAAGGCTGAAAAGGCGAACGAGACTACCGTTGACCTGGAGGCTGCGAAGAAGAAGCCTACCAAGGACGACAAGAGTGACAACAAGCCATCGGGTGATGGTGGTGATACACCAAACCCTGGCGGTGGAAGCAGTACCGACTCTGGCACCGACGGTGGCGGTGATGGCCTGGAGTAGGATTCTCCCTGTGACTGCATCCTGCATAGTGCAGGGTGTGGTCACCCCTTCAAACTTATGTATCACTTTTAAACACATTTCCGATTATGAAGAATTTTAATGATGGTTCCAAGAAAATTTCTTGGGTTTCAATTTTGAATGCTGCTGTTCAAGCTTTGATAGCAGCTCTTACAGCACTGGGAGTAAGCTCGTGCGCAAATGCCTTATAGCAATGTTAAGTGTTGAATGTTAAATGTTGAATTATTAATTATGAGACAAAGTCAATATATGTCGGCTAACGACATTAAATATCTGGTTTTGCATTGCTCGGCTAGCCGATGCAATCAGGACTATAGTGTGGAACAACTGCGCCGTGACCATAAGGCTCGTGGGTTTTATGACATCGGCTATCATTTCTACATCCGTAAGGATGGTACGATGACGCAGCACCGTAAGCTGCTGGAGGTGGGGGCTCATGCCAGACCTTATAATAGATGTTCTATCGGCATCTGCTATGAGGGAGGGCTCGATGAGCAAGGCAAGCCTTGCAACACCATGACAACTGAGCAGGAAACGAGACTCATTGACCTTTTCAGGAATCTGAAGATTCTCTTTCCGAAAGCGAAGATTGTGGGTCATCGGGACTTGCCGGGGACTACTCCCAAAGAGTGTCCGTGTTTGGATGCGGGCAGCTGGGCTGCTCATCATCATCTCGATTAATACTCTGTTACTGGCGAGGTACTTTTCCTCGTCAGTACCACTTGCTTAAAATCTAACATTTCCATATACTCTATTCGATTTTTTGCAAGAATGCTTTAGGAATATATCCTGTCGTAACAGCACACAACCCCTTGATACTCACATAAAGTTTATGATCTTTTTTGATACGGACGACATAGCCTTCTGCTCCTTTCAAAGGACCTTCAATGACTCGGAACTTATCGCCTTTGGTAAACTTGGGATTATACTCATCGTAAAAATCCAATCCTTCAACACCAGAAGTTGCTACAATATTGAAGATTTTCACTTCACGTTCTGAAATTTTAGAAGGTTCTTTCAAGTTCTCAGAATTTTTGCCACGATAGAGCATCACTTTATTGAGAAATTTGCGTTCTATCTCTTCGGCTTCTGTTCTCGTAGTACGGAAAAGAATGAGAGATGGCATAATAGGAACTTCCTTCACCAGACTCTTTTTCTTATTCTTGTCCCAATATGCTTGTTTCACATCATAAATATGTTCTATCCCTTTGGCAACGAAATATGCCTTGATAGGCTTTCCTTTCCCAAAAAATATCTTGAATGCGTACCAACTCTCCTCGTTGTCTGGTTGTATCATTGTTTATTTTTTTCTATTTTGATCAGGGTGTACTTCTCATTCCCCCGTATCGTGAAATCATGTTTCAAAACACTTGGCAAGAAAGGGTTGGTTAGTCTGTTTCCAATAACGGAAACCTCTAATCACAGACGTACTCCTGATCCAAGAGCATGATAGTCTGCAACCCTTGGAATGATTAGCTGTCCGATTCCTTTGTCCTCAAAATCCTTCCCTCAATCACTCCCGTTCTTCTGAATCTCTATATAAGAGACACAGAATCTTACCGCAAAAATACGAAAATTGTTGGAAACAAGCAAATTATGCGTGTTAAAAAATTAATATCATTCTACGAAATTCTACATTTTTTCAGCATTCTTCTCGTACACAATCTTCTAAGTCGTTGATTGAAAGAATGTTTTTCGGTTTTCTGTGTCTCTTATATAAAGATTCAGAAAAATCGGTTCATTTTGGTTCATTTTACAAAATCCCTCTTTTTATTCTTTTTTGTGGCTTATAGGGCTGCCAGTATCTTGGCGTTGGCATCATCTACTTCTGAGCTTTTGATGGAACGGAGATAGATTTGTGTGGTGGTTTCGGAATGATGTCCCAATGCCTCGCTGATGACAGAGATAGAGATATGATTATCTCTTGCCGTCGTTGCCCAGGAATGGCGGGCAACATAGAGGGTGAGCTTGCCCTTGATGCCTATCGTAGCTCCAAACTTTCTGAGGTGGTAGGAGATACGCGCTTCCGCATTGTGATATAGGCGTGCCTCATCCTGCTTTTTGTCAATAGTTTTATCCTGTCTTTTGTTTCCATCATCAACAAGGAAAGGAAAGAGATAAGATGAGGAGGCGGTCTGCGCCTGATACTTTTCCAACAACTCCTGCATCTCCTTCTCCCACCGGATGGTGAGACGCTGTCCTGTCTTTCTTCTTGTATAATGAAGATAACCGTCCTTGAGGTCAGATTTGCGGAGATGAGCCAGGTCGATGAAAGAGATACCACGCAGATAGAAACTCATCAGGAATGTATCTCTTGCCATCTCTTCCTTGGGATTGAGATCCTTGACAGATTGCAGACTCTTGATCTGGCTGACATTCTCTGTAGGTATGGCTCTCTTGCGAGTTTGGGCAATACCGGTATAGACATCCGAGAAGGGATGCTGCTGTGGCGTCAGTCCCTTTGCCACAGCTTTGTTGTAGGTGGCACGGAGGATGCGGAGATAGAAGGAGCTGGTGTTTTTGCATACCTCCGCCGTATGATGCAGGTACGCCTCATACGAGCGCATCACTTCTGCATCTATCTCTTTTAGGGCAATATCCTTGTTGTCACGGTATCGCTTAAAGCTGTTGAGGGATGCCTTGTAATGCAGCGAGGTGCGGTATTGCCCGTTCTTCAGCAACAGGGCGATGAGGAGGTTCATGAACTGGAATAACGACTCTGATGTTTTCTTGTTTCTTGACATAACGATTGTGTATTTATGAAGTTTATTAATATATGATAGAGGCACCTCTGTCTCTATTCAAGAAACAAATATCAAGCAAATAAAATAGTTAAACTTTGTTGCTTTTCCATTCTATTGTGGCAGTTGACCCAATTTCATTGTGGCAGTTGGCGCATTTTCATTGTGGCAGTTGGCGCATTTTCGTTGTGGCAGTTGGCGCATTTTCGTTGTGGCAGTTGGCGAATATTTCCTATAATT
>ENA-UESR01000030-UESR01000030.1-human-gut-metagenome-genome-assembly--contig:-NODE-30-length-45586-cov-470.734140_pt1 | contig 45586 bp, 46 predicted proteins | sample MGYA00242999_ERZ508000 | MGnify/ENA primary metagenome ERZ508000 (study PRJEB26167, sample SAMN06115504) | human gut metagenome | host: Homo sapiens | place: China:Hubei | collected 2015-08-06... | reverse complement strand
GGAAACGAGCGGACTTCTGCTCGTTTCTGTATTTTGCAATATGCAAAGAACGCCTCAATTCGGGGACAAAGATACGACAATTTTCTAAATATCCCATAACTAGCAAGGAGAAATTTACGGAATTTAGAACTTTTTGAGTTAAATTTGATGCTTACCAACAATATGTATCCAAAAACAAACAGCAGTATTCGGATATAGCTTATCCGAATACCTGCTGCCATAACGTTTTGTTGCTGACGATGATTCTGACATCGGCTTTCATGTACTTTTGCAACACAGGGGACTTTTGTCCCTGTGTACTCACTGTGGCTATAGCCATAAAATAGTTACCATCTTCTCTATGTATGAGCCTGGCTTTATGGCTTGTGATGTTGCAGTTATAAGATGCATTATCGTTGCCCTCGAAAGATACATGAGCCGTCCTTGGCTCATCGAAAAGATACAAATACTTGTATGGCACAAACACTTGCACTGTTCTTTGATTGATGACCTCACCATTAGCCTCTATGGATATAGGATAAGGTATCTTGTAGAAAGCAACTGCGAGGGCGAGGACTATTATCGTAATGACTACCGTTCCCAAGCTGACGAGGCGAGGAGGAACTTTGCCTATCACGTTCCTCACCTTCTCGCTTCTCAACTCGATATTATCTGATTCTTTTTCAATCTGTTCCATATCAAAAGCATTTTAGTTTCCCAATTCCAACTGATTCTTCACAAGGTTATAATATGCCCCTCGCTTGGCGGTCAAAGACTCATGGTTGCCTATCTCAACCACCTTTCCATGGTCGATGACCACGATTTGGTCGGCATTCTTCACCGTGCTTAGGCGATGAGCCACAATCACAACGGTCTTGCCCTTATAGAACTTATCCAAGTTCTCCACGATGCTTCTCTCATTATTGGCATCGGCGAGTTTGTAGCCTCGTCAAGGAATATATAGTCAGGATTCTTGTAAACCGCCCTTGCAATCAAGATACGCTGTTTCTGTCCTTGGCTTAGTCCCACGCCATCACGTCCAATCTTGGTATTGAACTTCAGAGGCAAAGCCATTACATACTCCTTGATACAAGCTATCTCGGCTGCTTTCAACAACCGTTCCTTGTCTATGTCGCCATCGTCAACGGCAATGTTTCGTGCTATACTCTCCGAGAAGATAACGACATTCTGCATCACTACGCCACATTGTCTGCGCCACCATTTCTTGTTGAGCTTGTTAATGTTGGTATTGCCAATGTTGATTTGTCCCTCCAAGACAGAATAATAACCTAGCATTAAGCGGATGAGGGTGGTCTTTCCATTGCCAGATGCGCCAACGATGGCAGTTACCTTACCTTGCGGAATGTGAATGCGCACATCATCTATGGTCTTGCGCAAAGCATGTGGGTCGTACTTGAATATGATGTTCTTGATATCAATGTCCTCATTCTTATCTTCAATAGAAGTCAGCAAGCCTTCCTTTCCATTCTCATCATCCATCTGGTGAATCTCGTTGATACGTTCCAAGCTAATCTTCACATCTTGCAGGGAATAAAAGAAGTTCATCAATTGATCTACAGGTGTATTTAATTGACCAATAATATACTGTATGGCAAGCATCATGCCAAGGGTCATGTCTCCGTGAATTACCGCTGTTGCAGCTATAACTGTAATGATGGTATTTTTAGTTTCATTGATGAATATGCACCCTGCTTCTTGCATTTGTTGGAGTTTGAGCGATTTCATCTGTACTCCAAACAAATCAGCTTGTGTATCTTCCCATTCCCATCTTCTGCGTTGCTCATAATCCTGCAATTTGATTTCTTGCATAGAGGTGATAAACTCGTAAGTTTTGTTGTTGATGGCTTGCTGTTCAAATAACTCATAATCTAGTACTTTCCTCCGTCTTAAGAATAAAGTCATCCATGCGCCATAGAGAATACTTCCAAGCAAGAAGATAGCAAACACAAATTTATCGTATAAGAACAGCACCACAGAAAACACAACAAAAGTGAATATCGCAAATGTTATGTTGAGTGTCTGCTGTGTGAGAAATTTATTCACACGACTATGGTCACTCATTCTTTGCATCAAGTCTCCCATAAGCTTTGTGTCAAAGAAAGACATTGGAAGCTTCAGTAATTTAATGAAGAAGTCACTCAATAGTGAAATGTTAATGCGCAAGGAGATATGAAGCAATAACCATCTACGGATAAAGTCAATAGCTGTTCGGCTAATTGTTAGCATAAGTTGTCCCAATAATATCAGCCAAACAAAACCAATGTCTTGGTTTTTGATGCCAACATCAACAATAGATTGGGTGAGAAATGGCAAGACTAACTGTAAAAGGCTTCCAACAACCAAACCTAGTACAATTTGCCCAAAATACTTACGATATTTCTTCACATACCCCAAGTAAAGGGCACAGAACGAAGCGTATATAAATCCTTATGCCTGAATATCGGGTGAAGCCTTTGAAATATAGTTAGTTACGATAATCTTGCATGAAGAGCGACACAAAACGAAACGTTTACATGGGTTTAATTTTGGTTTAATTCTGTGGCCTCCTGGCTTGCGTATGAGGGCGGTAGGCTTGAATGAGGTTTACAAATGGCTTACATGAGGATGATGGGGCTTGTGCATGGGTGGCAATCGCTACCCTTTATTTTCGCCCTTTTATGATTATTTAAAATGCAAAATTATTCCATATAATGATTATTTGGTATATTTGCACCGAAATTTAAATGAATTGATATGGCAAAGGTTATACACGTCCATCTTATTGTGGGCAAACATAATGGCTTGAAAGACTTCTACTTTTCAAGCATATCGGCGGTTTATACCGTGCTGACCTCAGAAGAGGTCGGATGTACCAAGAGTTACTTGCTTCATGCTGGGCTGTCTGGGAATGGGTCTATAATCACGAAACGAGCTATTATAAAGCAATCTACGCTTATTTCGGGTGGTCGGCAAGGGTCTATGAAAGGAAGTGGTTAAAACGCCGTTAGAACGGCTTATTTACGGTATTCAAACCGAATATGAATGAGGGGGCTTTACGGCTCCCTTTTTTCGTGTTGAAAAGTGGCGATTTTGGGGTAAGGGTTACACTAAGGGTTACAGGTAAGGGTTACACTTTCGAGAATTAAGGGTTACAAAAGTGGGGTCGTTGGCATACAAAAAGCTGAATGAAGAAACTAACCACATTTTGCGGTTAATTGTGAGGAAACTACCCCTTTCGGAGCAACGATTTTTTAAGTTTACACCTTATTATATATAGTATATAGGGCTTTTGGGGCGATAAAGAGGGGGTGACACCCCACTTGGAGTGCCAAAGGGGGTGTCACTATGAGGTTAAAAGAACTTGCTGATGCTACCAATGACCTCAAAGATGTTCAATATCCTTGATTTGGGGTATTCTTGTTCATCGAAATCTTGCAAGTTGATTGGGATGAAACGGAGCTTGTCAGGATCATCAGACTTGCGCAATATCTTGATGGTTCGTATCGTGTCAAGCACAACAGCGTATATTTCGCCATACTGGACATCATCCAGCGTACATTGGCGAAGGGCAATGATGTCGCCATGGTTGATTTTTGGCTCCATTGAATGACCTGTAACATTGCACCATAAATCAGCTTTCTCGAACCCTCTGATGACAATGTTTGTGTCTGGTACGCTTTTCTGAGAGTTGAAGACCTCTGTAAAGCCTCCCATAAAATCAACATCGTAATATGGCTTGCCTATGTCTGGGTTATCAGAAAGCTGTGGCGCATTATTTACTTCCTTGGTAGATGGTAAAGTTGTGTCTAAATCGCTTGGCTCATCATCAACCCATATCTTAGGCATCTTATATGTTTCACGGAACATATTATTTCCTCTGCTCATCAGAATCCAATCAGGTGAAATTCTGTAAAGGTCGCATAAAGTTGCTATCATATCGACCCCTACGTTCATTCTACCATTCAGAATTTCTGAAAACTTAGAAGGCTTTACGTTCAGAGATTCTGCTAAATCAACCTTGCTGTTTACCATTTTCTTGTCCAAAATCGCATTGATAGCCATGATAAAGCGCACATTTATCTCATTTTTTGTTAAAATCTGCTTATATACTTCCATATTTTCTGAATTTAATTTTGTTATTATACAGAAATCCTGTATCTTTGCACCGTGTTACTAAAGGAACACCGCGCCAAAGATACAAAAAAGACGTGAGAAAGACGAATTTTGCATCTTAAAAAGATAAAACAAGATTTGTATAACGATTAAAAATGGAAGCAATGAAAAAGTACATTGACGTAACAAGAGAAGTTCGCCAGGACATCATGGCAGCGTTCAACGTTACAGGGAAAATGGTTTATTATGCCCTGAACTTTGACGCAAAGCGTGGCGAAAGTGACAAGGCAAAGCGCATCCGTGTATATGCCAAGCAGAAAGGTGGCATTGTGATGATAGTTGCCCCAGAGGTTGAGACCATCCATGATGCAGATGGCTATATGCGCCAATACTTCCCCAATGGTGCAATGATTGAGTGCAACAAAGCCAATGGCAATGTGGATGTGTTCTACAAGGGCAAGATGATGAAGCAATACCAGGATGTGAAAATCAAGCAACTGGAAGAAATCCAAAGCATCTTTGCTGCATGGACACAGAGGGATGCCGACATCTTGACTACCCCAGAGCTTCGCAAGAAGTACGCAAGACCTGTTTGTGCCGAATAATCAAGGAGGTGAGAAATGGAGTATTACGGTAACACACTTTGCATTTCAGCACGTGAGCTTGTTGACGGCGGCATAATGACTGCCTCGAACTACAAGCAGCTATCTGCCAGGAAGCGCATCAATGTGGTGCGTAGCGGTAAGGGGCAAGGACGTTATGCTCTGGTTGCCGTTGATAGCATTCCTACCATCTACCGCAAAATGGTGGATGAACTTTATCCTGGTGGTGACACTGTGAGACTGGAAGGTTGGATAACGTCCAACTATGAGACCGACCAAGCAGCCGTTGCGTTCTTTAACGACCGTGCCAAGACTGGGCTTGACCTCACACAAGAGAAAGTGAAGGAATATGTGGTGAATGCCTCTGTTCTGAACACTTGCATCAAGCTCTACAACCGTGCAAGCGCATCAAAGAAGCTGATGGGAGAAAAATACGACTGGGAAAAGATGGCAACCACCATCAAAACACTCAAAGAGAAATTTGGCCATACGCTACCTGCTTCAACCATGCGATTCAGAAAGAAAGTAGCCGAATACAAGAAGTTTGGCTATGCCTGTCTGATAAGTGGCAAGTTCGGAAACCAAAGCGCACGCAAGGTTGATCACAAGACGGAACGCTTGATTTTGGGCTTGGCAGTACTTCCTAACAAGCCATTCAACACAAGTGTCTTGGAACTATACAATTCGTTTGTTTGTGGTGAAATAGAGGTCTATGATCCTGAAACTGGAGAACTATTCAACCCCGATGATTTCACAGACAAGAGCGGTGAACCAAAGGTTTTGAGTGAATCGACAATCACCAACTACTTGAACCGACCGAAAAACAAGGTGCTAATTGAACATGAGCTTATGAGTTACACCACTTTCATGCACGAACAGATGCCGCACATGCACCGCCATGCAGGTGAGTTCTCACTGAGCCAAATCACAATGGATGACGTGGACTTGACACGAAAGTTGAAAGACACCAAGCAGAGGGTTCACGCTTACTATGCTTATGATGTGGTCAGCCAATGTGTGATTGGCGCATCTTACGCAAGGAAAAAGGATGAAATCCTGGTGCTTGACTGCTTTAGGGATATGTTCCGACTGATAGAACGCAATGGTTGGGGTATGCCAGCAGGTATTGAGGTTGAGAATCACTTGATGTCGCAATACAAGGACGGATTTCTGCAAGCAGGTGTCGCATTCCCATTCGTTCATTTCTGTGCGCCTCAGAACTCGCAAGAGAAATATGCAGAGAACTTGAACGGTGCGAAGAAACGCAGCATCATCCACAAGAACCATGAAGGCATTGGCCGTTTCTATGGAAAAGGCAAGTGGCGCACGGAAAGCAAGAAAATCAGTGACGAAACCAACGAGCTTTATGAGGATAAGGAATATTTCAGCTATGATCAACTGATAGCTGATGACCGCCAAGACAACTATGAGTGGAATCACAGCTTGCATCCGAATCAAAAGAAGTACCCAGGCATGAGCAGATGGGACGTTCTTGTTGCCAACATCAATCCGACCCTTCAACCGCTTGACAAACTTACGCTTGCAAGATACATTGGTGAGCGAGTGGAAACAAGCATCAGAAGGAACTCCACCGTAAGAGTGGCATACGAAGATTGGTGGTTGAGCAAGACCGAAAAGCTGGAACGACTGGAACCAAACAACAACAAGGTGACGGCATACTACATTCCAGATGCTGATGGCAAGCCACAAGAGGTGTTCATCTTTCAAGGTGACAGGTTCATTGACCAAGTGGAACGAGTAGAAACCTACAACCGTGTGATGGCAGAACAGACAGATGAAGACAAAGAGAAATATCAAGTGCAACAGAAGAAAGTTGCCTCATTCACGAAATACGTCAAGGACAATGCCATTGGCAAGGTTGGAGTGATGAAGTCGGATGTTCCAAAGGAAGAGGCAGAGGAAACCTTTGTACTTCCACCGCCAAGGATAGAAGAACCCGATGAAGCATATATGCCAGACATGAGCATTGAGGAAAGGGCTTTGGCAGACATTTAGACACCGTTCAAACATCATTATAATAAAGATTAAAGATTAAGAAAATGACAATAGCAGAAGCAACAAAGAAAAAGATTTTGGCAGCGATAGCAGCCAACAGGTCAAACTATCCAAGTGACGCAAAGCACGCAACCGCCCTTGGACTTTCAACATCCATCTATAGTATGTTGAAGAATGGCCAGACAGAAAAGGCATTGAGTGATGCCAACTGGTTGAGCATTGCAAGAAAGCTGAATGTGGCCTTGCGCAACGAAATAGAGTGGAACGCAGCCCCAACAGAGACCTTCAAGTATATCACCAAGCAAATAGAGTTCTGTCAAGGCTCAGGGCAAAGCAGCATCCTTTGCGACATACCCAACATTGGAAAGACCTTCACGGCACGCTATTATGTGCAAGGTCACAAGAATGCAGTTTATATCGACTGTTCACAAGTGAAGACCAAGTTGAAGTTGGTTCGCAAGATAGCATCAGAGTTTGGCGTGGACAGCAAGGGACATTATGCCGATGTGTATGAGGATTTGGTTTATTACCTTCGTTCCATCGAACACCCTCTTATCATCCTTGATGAAGCTGGAGACTTGCAGTATGAGGCTTTCTTGGAACTCAAAGCCCTCTGGAATGCAACCGAACGTTGTTGCGCCTGGTACATGATGGGAGCGGATGGACTGAAAGAGAAGATAAATCGCTCCATCGAGTGCAAGAAGGTTGGTTACACCGAAATGTTGAGCCGTTACGGTGGTAGATATTCCAAGGTTACACCAGATGATGGCAAGGAACGTGATAAGTTCTTGCGCCATCAGGCAGAAGTGGTGGCAAGGGCTAACGCTCCAAAGGATGCCGACATAGCAACCATCGTGAGAAAAACAAATGGTGGCTTGCGCCGTGTATATACAGAGATTGAGAAACTGAAACTTGCATAACCATGGCAAAGCGAGCATACAGCCCCAGGGATATTGCAGCAAAGACATACGTCACCATTCCCTGGGGTGAGAAATGGAGCAAGGTGTTTGGCTATCCAAGCATAACAGAAACATGGTTTGTATCTGGATCGAGCGCAAGCGGAAAGAGCAGCTTTGTGATGCAGCTTGCCAAAGAACTTTGCTCGTATGGTGGCGTTCTTTACCTGAGTTATGAGGAAGGCGTGAGCAAGAGCTTTCAAGACCGCATCAACCGCTACAAGATGAATGAGGTGCAAGGCAAGTTTCGTGTGGCAACAGACGACACCCTTGACGATCTGAGGGCAAGGCTTAAAAAACGCAAGAGTGCCAAGTTTGTCATCATTGACAGTTTCCAATATTCAAATTGGAGCTATGAGCAAGCCAAGACGCTTGCAGATGACTTTCCTCGAAAGTGTTTTATATTCATCAGTCAGGAATACAAGGGGCAACCGCTTGGCAAACCAGCAGCCCGATTGAAGTACATGGCAGGTATGAAGGTGAGAGTGCAAGGATATAAGGCATATTGCCAAGGTCGTGCCATTGGTGAGGCAGGTGAGGCATTCACCGTATGGGAGGATGGAGTAATACAAACAAGCAACGAAACATAAGGCGTATGGACAAATACAAGGACGGTGATACCATTTTCATCTTGATGACGGCAGAGCAATGCAAGTCGGTTATGAGAGAATGGCTTGAACGTGATTACGAGTGCGACTTGAATGTAATGCGCTCACAGAAGAATAAAGGCAAGTTTGTACTGAAAACAAAAAGTCTGATGTGGGCAAACAGAATCATCCAGTGGCATGGATATGAAAAAGTAACTTATCAAATAATATAGCTTATGGAAGAAGTGATTGAAAGCCTGGTGGCAATCATCAAGGACAAGACAAAGGATTTTACCTACCTGGATCAAGAACAGATGTTCAGAGACTTGTCTGGCAGATTAAACGATATGTCGCTTGATGCCATGAAATGTGAGTATCTTGGTGAGAGAAAGGAGGTGGCAGACAATGAGTAAAGAACGAAGGGTGTTAGAACTGGTTGCACCATCATGCCAAATTACCCATGAGACAGTGATATGCCATGGGCATGAATGTGGATATTGCCACGGCAATGGTTACTTCTGGGGACGTGATGCCAACTGGGAAAGCGTGAAAGTTCCTTGTCCGATATGCCAAGGCAAGAAAGAAATGAAAGCCATCATTGAAATAACGTGGCTACCAGACAATGAAAAGAAAACTAAAAAATAAACGAATATGAGTAAAATCGGTAATTGGTTCCATGCCATGCGTGAGAACTACAAGAAAAAGGCTGAACAGAAACGTGCAGCGCAAGTGAGAGAAGAAGCCATGTCAAGACTACAGGCGAGAGAGTTCAATGGCAAGATATTCCTTTGCTTCGACAATGTGCCAATACTGGAGACGGAAGACTTGACCCTTGGCATGGCTGCAAGCGTGAAAGAGGCACGTCAGTATTTTATGACTTACAGAGGTGTTGGCCATGAAGCAGCAAGTAACGAACTTTAGCCGTTTCTTTGCCTCATTCAACGAACTGCCTTGCTATTGTGGCAGCCGTGAAGAGTTCAAGAAGGAAATCGTCAGTCAATACACATTCGGACGCACAGAGAGTTTGAAGGAAATGACACTGCAAGAGTACAATGATTGTTGTGACGGTCTGGAGAAACTGAGCGGTCGAAAAGAACGATTGAAACGCAATCGCAGCATCTGCTTAAAGCTGATACAAGAGATTGGCGTGGACACAACCGACTGGCAGCGCATCAATGAGTTCTGCAAGCATCCCCGAATTTGTGGAAAGGAGTTTGCCAGAATCCGACTTGACGAAATGGAAGATTTCCAAAGAAAGCTCAGAGCGATCAAGAAGAAAGGCGGCTTGAAAGAGAAAGAAGACGTGAACAATCCTGGCAAGATGGTGATGTATATCCCTTTGGATGGAATCCCTCATGCCTAAAAATACAACCCATTTAAAACAATAAGACAATGGAAGAAAACAAGAAACAGACAGTGGAAATGACAGCGGAAGAGGCAGAAGCCTTCAAGCAGTTCCAAGAGAAGCAAGCCAAGGAAAAGGCTGCTAAGAAGCGCAAGGAAGACCGTGAGGCTTACGCCCAGTTAGTGGACAGCGAGATTGAGAGTGCCATCCCCGAGCTTCGCAGCCTGTCAGAACAGATGCTTGCAGTGAAGCGCAAAGTGTACGAGAACTTTGCGGAAGTCATCAACATCAAGGCAAACGTGTTGAAGCTGACCAAGGACACCCAGCGCACACACACCTTCACCCATTCAAACGGAAAGATGCGCCTCACGCTTGGTTACAACTGCATTGATGACTACCGTGACACAGTGAATGACGGCATTGCCATCGTCAAGCAGTACATCGAGAGCCTTGCAACCGACACCAAAAGCAAGGAACTTGTGGCAACCATCCTACAGCTATTGAGCCGTGACGGAACAGGCAACTTGAAGGCAAGCCGTGTGTTGCAGCTTCGCAAACTGGCAGACAAGAGCGACAACGACCAATTCAAGGAAGGTGTGCAAATCATTGAAGAGGCTTATCAGCCATCGCTCACCAAGCAGTTCATCAGAGCTGAGTGGAAGGACGAACACAACAAGTGGCACATCATCCCATTGAGTGTGACAGATGTAGAACAAACAGAAACTAAACAAGAAGCCAATGAAGACAACGACAACCAAGGCACCCAAGGTGGCACTGTGTAGAATGTGCCACGGCACTGGGAGAAAGGGCGAGGAAATTTGCCCACAATGTGAAGGAAGTGGACGTGTGACAGTGAGCTGTGAAATGACACTTGACATCCGTCCATATCATCCAAAGGTTAAACATACAACAAACAATTAGCCCCATGGGAAAGCGACGCGGACTAAGTTATCAGAAACGTGTTGCTGACATCAACAGGATATATGACCGGCATATCAAGGACGGTGTTCCAAACCGTGAGATATGGCGCAGGTTCATATATCCTGAGTATGCTATCAGTGAGCGTCAATTTTACAATATATTGAAAGCGTCTGCTGAATCAAAGAATGAGATTCCAGCAGACGCTCAACCGTATCTTGATTTTTGGAATGATGAGCAAGGAAAAGACTATTATTAAGAGGATTCTGAATGACATCCGCGTTGACCTAAGTGACGAGTTTGACCAGAACTTTGAGCGAGAGGCATTTTTCAGCGAGGCATGGGAACGGCACAGAAGCCCCCTTCGACCAGGTGGGCATATTCTTGTTGATACAGGCACGCTGAGGAGAAGCGTCAGAAGCGAGATGAAGGAAACGAGCATCCGCTTCTTCACTGATTTGCCATACGCCGACATTCACAATGAAGGCGGTGAGATAGTGGTGACAAAACGAATGAAAGGCTATTTCTGGCACAAGTACATGGATGCCGCAGGTGCATTGACCTTTGCAAGGCGCAAGGACGGCACGCAGCGCAAGGACAAAAAAACACGGCACATCAGTGACGTGGCAGAGTTCTGGAAGTTCATGGCCTTGAAGAAGGAAGGCACGACAATCAAGATACCAAAGAGGCAGTTCCTGGGTTTGTCACCAGAGGTGGAAAAGGCAGTTACGGACATCATCGAGGATAATTTGCAAGAATACCTCGGAAAGGAAATGGAACATTTTGAAAAACGATTGAAGAAATGAGAAAAGAGATTTACAAGATGCTTTGTGAGCGTCTGGGCAATATACCAGAAATCAAGTATATTGACCTTTGGAACCACAATGTGGAGTTCATTGAACAAGAAGACAACTGGGAACGTCCAGCGGTGTTTGTGGAACTTTGCCCAATCAACTGGGAGGCTACGGTGGCAGGTATGCGCTATGTGACAGAAGCGAAAGTGAACTTGCACGTGGTGACAGACTGGTTGGGCAGCAGTGCAGCCAACAGCGACCAAAGAGAAGAGAGTTTGACCGTGTTTGACCTCTTGGAAAAGATTCACACAGCCCTGGCAGATGTGGACGGTGAACATTTCAGAGAGTTCGACATCAGCGGTTCAACAACCAACCACAACCATGAGGAAATATTGGAAAACATAGAAACTTATAGCTATGTGGGGTACAGAGAACTGAAATAACCCATAAAAACGGCTGATTGATGGAGAAAAGAGTTAAAATAATTAAAAAACAAACAGCGGTGTGAGCGATATTTGAAAAATTGTTGTATTTTTGCGGTGCTCTAAGACATATAAACGCAAGGCAGACGTGAAGTTCTGTCCGATGCACCGCAATCGCATTCGGGCATTTTTTATGCTCGTTCGTCAATGTACTTTTCAAGATATAGCGGCATCCAACCCCGTGCGCACGTTGTAATGACGTGGGCAAGCCTTGTGTTTAATGGCTTAGAGCGACGGGAAGTGGATGCCGTTCTTTAATTGTCTACATCGCTCAAAAAATTAAACACAAATGACAAACAATGAAATTGTAAAATCCCAAGAGGGTTTGGTGGAAGTGTTCAACTTCAGCCAAGAGAAGACACCTATCCGTGTGAAGATGGTGAACAACGAGCCTTGGTTTGTTGCTACCGACGTGTGCCAAGTCTTGAAAATCGCCAATAACAGAAATGCCGTTGCCCGACTTGACGATGACGAGAAGAAAGACGGTGTCCGTATTATGGACACCGTGGGAAGAACCAACTATGTAACGATGATCAATGAGTCTGGCTTGTATGCCATTATTCTTCAATCACGCAAGCCGAATGCCAAGCAGTTTCGCAAATGGGTGACAGGCGAAGTGTTGCCAAGCATTCGCAAGAAAGGCTTTTATGGCATCCACAAGGCAAAGACCGACTATTTGGATGCGAGAGACATACCATACGAGCGTGTGGAATACAACGGTTGCAGCATCAGAACCATTGAGATAGACGGTGAACGCTGGTATTCCATCAACGATGTAAACAGCAGTATGGGCAGCAGAACAGAAAGCGCACAAAGCGTAAGAAGACTGAACGCAAAGCGCAGCATGGCTCAAAAGATATGGCTTTATGGCGTGACACAGCCAGGATGGTTCACAACGCAGCTTGGCGTAAGACTGTTGCTTTGTGCAAGCCAGAAGCACAAGGCGGAGTGCAAGCAACTGATGTTGGACTTCAACGGAGAGGAGGACTAAGCTATGGTAAGATTTGAGAAAGACAAATATGTGATAGAGGTGCCAAGCTGTTTCCCGGCAGAAGAATGGAAGCAACTGATGACCGACATACTGAGTGTCATTGGCTCAATAGACCAACAGCTATTTGAAGGCGAACATGACAGCGTGTTTGGGCTTACACGCTTTCTTCTGCAAATGCTTCCTGAAGAGGAAGTTGTGAAGAAGATGGTGGAAGCCAGCAAAAAACAATAAGATATAACAGCAAAGCGAGGGCTAACGTGGGGAAGTGTTAGTCCTCGTTTTTTTGCGTTACAACACGGAAACAGATGTGCCAATGAGTTCTTTGCGAGCTTTGACCATCAAAGAGCGAATGCCACGCAAGGAGTATTCGCCACGGTTTTTGCGTGTGCGTAACAGTCCCTTACGGAAACCATCCACAAGTTCATTCTCGCCAATGCTGAACGGCAAAGAGCTTTGAGAAACATGATATAATGCCCGCACAACCATTGTGAGCGACATGCCGTAATGGATGCGCCTCTTGCCGTCTTGCTCAAAACGACGAATGCCAGCCTCGGTGATACGATAGTTGTAGGTCTGACCGTCAAAGAAAAATGTCTGCCTATTGGATAAAGCCATAGATACATGATGTGTTAGATGTCGTAAGGTGAGAAGTCAAAGCCATCCTTGAAGTTCCATCCCTCTTGCAAGGCATTCTGAATGTGAGCCACAACAGCACGATAGAAAGCATCCAGCTCGGAAAGGCTGGTGAACTGCTGATAAACTGGAACATCCTCAGAACCCAACTTGAACGTAACAGGAAGCGTTGCACCATTGGTTTGAACGGCGAGGTCGTAAGCCATCTTGTAGTTCAACTGATTTTCGGCAGACAGCCACACCAAAGCCCCATTGTAGGAAAAGCCCGAAAGAATGGCTTGGTCGGTCTGTTGGTTACTCCAAGAAGTTATGAGCTGGCGCACATCCTCAACGGTAGGTTTGCGACTGAACTCACATTCGGCATAAGTGGTAACACCGTCCGCATCGGTCTTGACATCCCAACGAATGCGCCACTTGTTGCGCCTTGGATTGACACACTCAAGCAAAGAAACATCCTTGCTACCTTGTACTCTTTTTATGTCCATAATCGTCTTCTTTAGAAGAAATTGCGATTTTTATGCTTAAAAATGCTAATTTCTTGGGTTGTTTGATACAATGTTTAGAATTTATTACTATCTTTGCAGCGTGGGAGCGATATGACGGAAAACCACTGAAAGCAGCCTGTGACGGTTGCAAAACCTGAGACCAACGGATTATTCCATTGGTCTCTTGTATTTTCTAAGCTCACCATTGACATACCAAAATATATAATCGTGTGTGTACTCCTTGCTATTCCAAATAGCATTGTTTCTATCCTCTATCTGTTTTTCTGTGATAGGTTTTTTGAAACAATGGTCAGTAAGACAAACGCAAGCATACTGATCACGAGACGCATGATTTGCATTGCTGCAACAGTTAAGACTGTCTTTTGGCGATTTCACATCTATATATCCAAACTCTCCCACCTTCAAATCAGGATTCGCCTTGCTGCTTTCTGGAATCATGTCATACACTTTTCTTCTTCCTTCTTTTGCGAATTTTGAAATTTCGGGATTGAGTAAGCAATCACCATACCTATCTGCAAACGCTTGGGCTACGGCTAAAACTCTGTTGTAGTCCTCCGCTGTAGAACAGGCCAATTCATGCTGCAATACCTTGCCCTTTATACCGGTGTACTTAGTAAAATATTGTTTATTCAACGGTTTGGCAAGAATAGCGTCACGGTCTTCAAAGGTAAGTTTTGTTTTACCTGAATATGTGTGAGCATTCGCACACTTATGCACTAACTTGCAAGCCTCACAAAGTTGATTGTCTGCAACAGGGGCTTTTTCAAGGTTTAGTTTTCCTTTGGCAATATCACAGTCACGACATCGCTTGATGGTGTAAGGGTTGTAGTCAGGGACTGTCTTTTGCTCCTTGCCAGAATTGAAACGGAATATGCCCTTTTTATCAGTCTGCAAAGCATCCTCACCCAGTGACATGGCTTCATCATGTGGTGTTGGCTCGTATTTTCGTTTCAGAACTTGCACCACGGTACAGCGACAATTCCAACCATTTGGAGGGTAATATGATTCCCAGAAGGAATCAGATGGTGGAAGCGTTACACGGTCGAGCGAAGCGTGTTCTGGGCGAACCTTATCATCATGCTGAGTTCGATACTGGAGATAATAATGATCACCATCCTCCATGAACTTTTCCCACTTCGCAGCCATTTCCGCCGATGCCTGAACAAAGTTGTACTCAGCACGCAGATAGTTGGAGTTATACGTTTCATCTATCTTTCGGACATCGTTCAAAAAGCGTTCAAACGTCTTTTTATTGCCATTCTCATCAAGTAAGGACGGAAAAGCCTCATTGAGTTCATGGAACGTCTTCAAGCCACTAAAGATATAGTTGGAGCGAGTAAGACGTTGGTGCATGAGGTCGGACATTTCTACCTTTTGAAAAGAACTGTCAAGAACAGAGGTGTGCGTATTGATAAAGTCTTGTGCCTCATCAGAGGCTATGATGTTGATGTCGAAGTTTGCACCCTTCTGCTTGAAGAGTGCAGACATCATCTTTGCAAACTTCTTGCGAAGTTCCTCACGTAGTTCATCCTTGATGGGTGCAGCCAATGTCAGTGTCTTGTTTCCAAGGATGGTGGCATACCGTTGGTGCAGCCCCACATAGTCGGTGGGGCTTAATCGAAAAAAGGACGTGCGTTGTGCTGCTTCTTTGGGTCTTTGCCGTTATCACCACCATCATCAGGGTCTGGTGAAGGAACCTGTTGCTGACGGCGTTCACCCACAGGCATATTGTACTTGTCGGCAAAATACTTTGGATCGACCTCATAACGGTCTGCAATCATCTTTTCGTAGGTGAATTGCTGTTCTGGAGTGTAGTCAACAGCTTCATCCCATGCAAAGCGCAAGCCTTGAAGAGGAAAGCCAAGTTTCACCATGCGAGGAATAAGCTGATTGTTCACAAGGTCTGCCAACATATCCGCATCACTCTCCACAAGATTCTGGAACACTTCAAGGTGGGTTTGCGACTGTGAAAGGCTACTGCCATCCTCTATAGTCATGGTCTGGCCAATAATGAGCTTTGACAGTTCTGAGTTGGCACGGTCAACACGCTTGTCATACACATTGAACGCATCGCCCTTGGTGTTTTCCACCACCTCAATGTCAGTACCCTCTGGGAACAAAGCCCAAAACTCAGTTCCCATCGTAGCCATCATGTTCTCCATCTTGGAAAGCTCCTTTTCGTCACGGACGGTGGTGTGGCCAATACGCATAGGCATACCAAAGATTTCACCGAACGTGTCCCAGAAGGCAAGCGTGTTCTTTTTGGGGATGGTATGTGCAGCAGCCTTCAAGTACAGCCCCAAGTCATCAGGCTGACCAGCCTCAATGAGCCAGTCAGTGAAAGGTGGCTGGTGGTAGTCGATGCCGGTAGTCCAGTCCATGCCCAAGTCAGTGATAACACGGCCATACTCTGGAATGACATACTTGCGGTTTATCAGCTTCACACCATTGAAGCAAGTGCAACCATCACCATCAGTGGTAATGTCGCCAAGCTCAATGAGCGAGTGCCCCCAATAGATGGAATCCAAGGCAAGGCGCAAGAGCTGCTTGAACCAGGATTGATTGAAATAGTGCAGCGCATCATCCTTGACATTCTCATTCTTGTCAATGATCTTGAAAGAACGAGCCATGACAAAGCCCTTGCGTTGTTCAACGCATCCCGAAAGGTGTGCATCAATATCAGCGTCACGATAGATGTCATACAGACGTTGGCGGTTCGGGCTTTCCACACTGATTGCCATTTGCCAGGCATTGCGCCAGTCTTGCATATCAGAGCGAGTGAGTGCCTCAGTGGTGCGTTGTAGCTGTGCCACTATTTTCTGGACGTTCTTGCGCCCAGAAGCCTTGGCAAGATTGAAATCACCATGCGAGGTGTGCAAGATGCGTGGCTTGCCTGTAATGCTCTGTATAAAATTCTGAATATATCCCATGTCGTTTACCAATTATGTCTAAGTTTACGCTGACAGCCATAGACAATGGAACTGCCAACCATTTCACCGTTATCATCCAGCATCAATGGCAAGTCAGGAACGATCTTGCCAGACTGAACACCCTCTAACCACTTGATGGCACGCTCATAGCGTTCCTTACGAATGTCGGAACCCATCTTTTGAGGCATAGCCGAAACCATGTGGTAAAGGGCAATGTCGCAAGTGAACATCACAATCTGATGGTTGCGCTTTTCGCCTTCCGCAGCAAACACCGCATCACAATCGTACTTTGGACGCAGATAGCCCGAAATTTCCTCCTGTGCCTCACGCTCGGCATTGGCACGATTCTCGGCTGATGCCTGAGAAACCACCTTCATGGCGGTATCGCCGATAACCACCTTATAATCATCTTCTGCTATAAACATGATTCACCTCCTTACTTTGTCACAAACAAGGCACGTCGCTCAATGTCTTCAACCTTTGTACCCTTCTTGAAACGATGACGCTTCACAAGCGTCTTGATGGTCTGCTTGGGTACAACCTTCAAACCACCATTCATGTAAAGAACATAATACTTCAAGCCACTGCCCTGGGAGAGCATGATGGCTTCTTTGACGGCACGCTTGTAACGCCAAGCGAAAAGCAAATCTTTGAATAGTCTAATCATATTACCAACTGTTTTTAGAGGTCGGACGCTTGCCAAACCTCGGTTTGTAAATAACTTGTCGAGTGTTGCGCTGGAGCATCCAGATAGCACCCTCATCAGCATCGGGCGCATCATCATGCACACGACTGCCACGTTCGAGTGAAAGCGTCTGTTCTATGCCCACTTGCATATCTGGAGATTCCTTCAACGCCTCATTGTAGAACACAAAGCCACGTTCCCATAAAGGTGAAATAGCCTCAATGCGCTGCAACTTGTCTGGCTTCTTGCGCTTGTCGCCTGTAATCGGCAACTGATAGCCACGGCGGTTGCCCTCTTCCGTAAACTCATCAAGGATGGTGTCCTGTAGAAAGTTCGCCTCCATGAAGAACGACACCGTGACATCATCAGGCAAGGATTCATAAAGGTTGTAGAGCCATCTGACCATACCGCCAACCGTGTCTTGACGGACATAGCAATCAATCAAATGAAACTCAGTGCCTATCTTTCCCCAAAAGCGTGAAGCCTTATAGTCGTTTGCCGTGGTCGATTTGAAAGAAGGGTCGGTGTAGCAAATAAGTTGGTCATACTTATTGAGTGGAAGAACCTTCTTGTAACGGATCCAGTCATGGCGAAATATTGTGCCATCCTTGATAGGATTGTGCATCATTTCCTTATTCCAGGCACGGAACCCAACAAAGTCGGCGTATGCCTGAGCCTCTTCCTTTGTCCATTTCTCACGCCAGACAGGTTCACCATTAGCATCAACCGCCACAATCTTAGACAGGAACACCCCCTTGGTATGTGCCAAGTTGAAGAGAACTGATGTCTTGGAAATGAGGTTGCCCACCATGATGAAGCGACCACGACCCACGTCAAGCGAACCGAAAAGGGCTTCTTTCACCCAGTCGGTAAGGTCATGCACACGCTTTTCATTACGGCAAAGCTCATCATCGTCAAGGTCATCAATGACAATGTAATCTGGACGTGCCTCACGATCACGCAAACCACGTGGAGATTGGCCACGGCCACAAGCAAGGAATTTCACGCCGTCCTTGGTCTTGAACTCGCCTTCTTGCCAGTCACCAGCGTTCTTCTGTGCGCCAAAGTCGGCAATGATGCGCTGGTTGTATTCCAATTCTGCCTGGATGTCGCCAAGCAAGCGGTTGGCACTATCCTCAGACTTGCCCACAACCACCATGAAGTTAATCAGACGCTTTGCCTGAAACATCAGCCACAAAGGGGTAAAGATGTCCATGTGTGTTGACTTGGCATGACCACGTGGCCACATGAACACCGCTTTGAGGTTTGGGGTGTTCTTAACCTTCTGTGCAGCCAGGTTGTGAAAAGGAGCGTTGTGAATGGTGCGAATCACATCCCCTGTGGTCTTGTCACGAAGCTGCAAGAAGTGTGGAAAGTAATACTCGCAGAATGCAGCATAATTGGATTGCAGCCTACGAATACGCTTTTCCTTCTCAATGGGCGTTTCCTTACGCATAAGAGATGTGTCGGTGAAAGACTGAACTTGCTTGCACCGTTCCTTCCATTGCTCGTATGCGAGTTTCTTTTCTGCTGCTGTTGCCATATATACCTATTATTTAACGCCCATCTGTTCCATGATAAACAAGTCTTGCAGATGATTGATTTGCTTCATCAGCTCAGTTGTTATCGTAGGGTCAGACTTGGCACGGAACTCCAACCACTTGCTAAACATCATGGACACCTCAATGACATCCACCACATTAGCCTTCTTATCAAGTTTCTCAATGACGGAAGAGAGCTTTGCGAGTTTGTCACCCAGTCCAGCCATTGCCATTGGATCCCCAGATTCATTCACTTGCGTTATGAGCGCATCAATGGTCAACAACAGCTTATTGACCAGTTCGGGACGTGTGACACTCTTGGCCGCACGTGCCTCCTTCCATCCATCAGCCACACACCACTTGGATATGGTGACACGTGAGATGCCCACCTTTTCGGCAATCTCAGCCTGTTCCATACCCGACATGAACAGTGTTCGAGCCAATGAACGTTTCTTTTCTATTTCAGCTTTTGTCATGTGCAATACTTTATTAAAAATTCAAATGCAGTGCAAAATTGCAACAATTCGGTAGCATCACCAAAATAGTGTGCAACCATTTCATAGAAGTGTGCAATCATTTCACACTTTTTTGGCGGTCAGTAAATTAAGCAGTAATATTGCAGCGCAAAACGCAAAAAGCGAGAAAATGAAACGAGTAAGAATTTCAAACAACAGCCTTAACAGTTACGGTAGTCGTGTACTGACAGAGGGCATGGATGTGCAACAGTATTGTCGCAATCCCGTACTTCTTTATATGCACGAACGTGGCAATGTGATTGGCTATGTGAAAGACCTCAAAGTGGATAACGATGAGGTGACTGGTGAACTGATGTTCGATGAAGCCACACCACTCTCCAAGCAGTGCAAGAAGCAATGGGAGTTTGGTAGCCTGAAAATGGTGAGTGTGGGCATTGACATCGTTGAAGAGAGTGAAGACCCAGAGGTGATTGTTCCTGGCCAGAAATACAAGACCATCACCAAGAGCAAACTCTTTGAAGTGTCAGTTGTGGACATAGGAGCCAATGACGATGCCATCGTAATGAGAAAGAACGGCGAACAAATCACATTAGGCAAGGACGGAAAGAATCCGCTGACCTTGCTCAGTAACAACAAAAATTTAAACAACAAGCAAATGGAACAGAAAATTTTGTGCGCACAGCTCGGATTGCCTGAGACGGCAGACGAGGCGACCATCCTTCAGAAAATCAATTCGCTGAAGGAAGCAGAGACAGAGAAAGAGACGCTTGCCAAGGAGAAAGCCCAGCTCACACTCTCTGCCATTACAACAACCGTGGAGACTGCCATCACTGAGAAACGCATCAGTGAAGACAAGAAGGAGCATTTCATCAACCTCGGCAAGAAGATTGGCGTGGATGACTTGAAGCAGACTTTTGCAGCCATGAGTCCGATGGTGAAGCTCAGTTCTGTAGTCGGCCATCAGGGTGGTTCGCCAACTCAGCAGAAAACCACTTATTCAAAGTTTAGTGAAGTGCCAGGCGAAGAGCTGGAAAAGATGCGCTCGGAGAATCCCGATGAATACAAGCGTCTTTTCAAGGCTGAGTATGGCATGGAGTGTGAAATCTAAAAAGTCAAACCATAAAACAAGAAGAATGAAAATGAACAGATTACTTGCACTGACAATGGCAGTGCTTTTCAACTGCATTACTGGCAGTGTTTTCGGTGCAGTCCTTGGCTTTTCACCTGTAGTGGGAGCCGTGGGCATGAACTGTATCGCCACCGTAATAGGCGGTGAGGTAGCTCAAGGCGCATTGCGTGCTGGAGTATATAAAGAGGTGTGGACTGGTGAAATGGTGAAATACCTTCGCCGTGGCTTGGAAGCCACTTGGCTTGACGGCATTCCTGACGCATCAAGCGTGGTGGAGAATGATGTCATCCACTTGGTAGATGTAGGTGTTGATCCTGATGTATTGGTCAACAACACCACATATCCTATTGACTTGCAGAAACTGGATGACAAGGACATTAGCATCAGCCTTGATAAGTTCCAGACTAAGGTTACACCAATCACTGATGATGAGCTTTATGCCATCAGCTACGACAAGATTGCACGTGTGAAGGAAGCGCACGGAAATGCCATCAATGATGCCAAGTTTGCCAAAGCAGCCCATGCGCTCTGTGCCAAGCAGAACGGCGAAAAGACACCTATATTGAAAACTACTGGTGAGAGGGATGCAGTGACAGGACGCTTGAAAATGACCAAGACAGACTTGCTCAACATGAAGCGAAAGATGGACGCCTTGGGTGTTCCATCGAATGGGCGAAGACTTGTACTTTGTTCCGATCATATCAATGACCTTCTGGAAATAGAGCAGACTTTCCGTGAGCAGTACAACATCAACCGCAATGACGGAACCGTTGGCCGCTTGTATGGCTTCGACATCTACGAGTTTGCAAACAACCCTATCTATACCAAGGCTGGTGTTAAGAAGGATTTGGGCAAGGCTGCTGAAACTGGTGAGTTCCAATGCTCATTTGCTTTCTATGTTCCTCGTGTATTCAAGGCCACTGGTTCGACCAAGATGTATTGGAGCGCATCGGAGAACGATCCAGAGTATCAGCGTAACAAAATTAACTTCCGCCATCGTTTCATCTGTATGCCAAAGAAGGCTGATGCAGGTGTTGTGATGATGAGCGACTACAGTGCTGCATAGTCATGGCACAAATGAAGTATTTGGTGCTTCATTGCACCGCAACAAAAGAAGGTCGTGAGGTGACCAGTGACGAAATTCGCCACTGGCACACCGACCCAGTGAGCAAGGGCGGTCGTGGATGGAAGCAAGTTGGCTATACCGACATGATACACCTTGACGGAAAGGTGGAGCGACTTGTGAAGAACAACGAGGATGCTGAGGTTGATCCATGGGAAATCACCAATGGTGCAGCAGGTTTCAACTCTGTGAGCCGTCACGTTGTTTATGTCGGTGGACTCGCCTCTGATGGGAAGACAGTCAAGGACACCCGAACGGATGCACAGAAAAAGGCTTTGACCGAATACGTGCGCAACTTCCATGAGCGTTTCCCTTCCATCCGCATCATTGGCCACAACGAGCTGAACAGCCACAAGGCTTGCCCATCGTTCAACGTGCAAGAGTGGTTGCGCTCAATAGGTATCAAGCAAGTTTAACCCATAAAACAAAGATAACGATGGCAGACTTTTTACTGCAATTCATCCAGTGGGCAATACCATCGGGCGGCATAGGTGCTGCCATCGTTTGGTTTGCCAACAGAAAAGCCAACAATGCCAAGAATGCCAAGGTCGTGCATGACACTTATAAAGGTATGTACGAAGACATTTCAAAGGTGCTGTTGGAAACACAACAGAAATATGAAGACATCACAAAGGTCGTGGAAGGGCTTACGGCTGAAAACCACAGGACACGTCTTTCAATCAATCGGCTCAGTCGTGCAATCGAGGCTATCAAACTTTGTCCTCATCGCAATTCTTGCCCTGTCAGCAGTGAGTTGTCGCTCGACGAAGACGATGACAACCCAGGAAGAGGAAAAGGTGGTAAGGGACAGCGTAGAAAGCAAACAGACCACGACAAAAATAATGTGGATGGAAAAGGTGCCACAAGATCAGGTGCATCTGATCATTCCACTTGACAGCATAGGCTGTTTGCCGTCTGGTGCATCCTTTGGCAACAAGCAAGGGCGTGCCAACGTGAAGGCAAGCGTTGGAAAGCAAGATGGTAAAGATGTGATATACATTGATGCCTCTTGTGACAGCTTGCAAGTGTTGTGCCTCTATTATGAGGAACAAAACAAGAAGCTGGCAAAGCAAAACGCAGAACTCTCTAACACCATTAAAACAGAGAAAGAACAATGTTCAAACCCTGTTAAAGTGGCTATATTCAGTTTTATTGTCGGACTGGTGTTTGGCAAAATAATCACAATCAAAACAAGAAAGAAAAATGGATAAGAATTTCATGTACGGCATTGCTGCCGTGAAGTTTGGTGAAAAGACCATTGGCTACATTGAGAAAGGTTCATGGGACTGGGGCGGCACAAAGCCTGAGAGTACCGATATTGATGCGGAGCAAGTTCCTGATGCGCCTGTGCTGACCATCCTCACCAAGAATGCAACAATCTCGCCAACATTCAACATCATACAGTTGAACTATGAGAATATTCAGGCAGTGCTTGGCGGCACACTCGTAGGAACTACTGGGAAGTACACAGGTTGGAAAGCTCCAACGAATCTTGTGCAGCTTTCTGGCAAATGGACTATCGACTTTGTTTCAGGTCAGACTTGCACTATCCCGAATGCAACAATCTTGGCCAACCTCGGTGGCAAACTCACACTTACAGAGGTATCGAAGCTGGAATGTCAGTTGAAGGTGAACAAGCCTTCTGATGGTAGTGCGCCATACGACATCAATGACACGGTCAATCCATCAAGGGCATCATCCACCAGCCAGGCAAACAGCGTAAAGGCTTAGTGTATGGATGAGAACACCATCAGACTAATAGAAAAGGAAGGTGCGGAAGCCCTTTTGGACACTGGTCTTTCAGTGCCATTGAAGGAGTTGCACCTTCCTTTTTGCAAAAAGTCCATCCATTTACGTGTGACCATGCGCCGACCTACCTTGGCAGGACAAATCAGAATTGCAAGGGAATGGCTGGCAATGGGCGTGACCAGCGAAGAAATGTGGCATTTCTCCAAGGAGGAAGAAATGAGATTCCTTGCTGATCATGGCAAGAAAATCAGTCGAATGATAGCTTACACCCTTTGTCGTGGCTGGATAAGCCGACATCTGTTTGTTGGCTTAACGGCATGGGTTGTGAGAAACTGGATGGAAAACAAGTATCTTGTCAGCGTGATAAAGAAATTTGTCGGGCTGATGGGAACGGACAGTTTTACAGATATTATCAAATCGGCAGAAGCGGTGAATCCGATGAAGCTGAGGAAGAGCCAAAAGAAGAAAGGGAGTTAACGAGCGAATACGAAGGTTCCCATAGCCCTTTCGGTTTTGTGTGGCAGATAGCAAGCGAAACAGGGTGGAGTGTTGACTATATCCTTAATGGTGTCAACTACCAAACCTTGATTATGATGCTGAGTGATGCCCCACATTATGTTAGCAAGAAAAAGAACGGCAAGCCCAAGGACGAAAGAAGTGCCAAGGAGGAAGCCGATGACATTGTAGGATTTTTCCAAAGTAAATTGAAATGAGCAAAGGCAAGACGGTAGCAATAGAAATTGAACTCCTTGACCGCATCAGCGGTGGACTTGACAGGGTAAACAAGAAGATGGATGCCTTGAAGGGTTACACCGATGAAGCCAAGAAAGGATTGAGTGGACTGGAGAACATGAGCGACAGGGTGAAAAAGTCGCTCATGGGGCTTGGCATGGCTTTTTCCATGAAAGGGCTTGTTTCGGAAGTTGCTAACGTCAGAGGTCAGTTCCAGCAGTTGGAGGTGGCTTTTATCACCATGCTTGGCAGTGCAGACAAGGCTTATGCTCTGATGGATCAACTTGTGCGAACAGCAGCCATAACACCTTATGGCCTGGAGAGTGTGGCACAAGGTGCAAAGCAGCTTCTGGCATACGGCATGGAAGCTGAGAACGTGAATGAGATATTGATACGCTTGGGAGACATTGCAGCAGGTCTAAGTATTCCATTGAATGATCTTGTTTATCTGTATGGCACGACAATGGCACAGGGCAGACTTTACACCCAAGACTTGAATCAGTTTACTGGTCGTGGCATTCCAATGATCCAGGAACTTGCCAAAGTGTTTGGTGTGGCTGAAAACAAGGTGAAAGACTTGGTTGAAGCTGGCAAGGTCGGTTTCCCAGAAGTGCAGAAGGTCATAGAGAACCTTACAGGCGAAGGCAGTAAATTCGGTGGCTTGATGGAGGAACAGAGCAAGACCATTACAGGACAAATCAGCAACATCGAGGATGCCATTGCTACCATGTTCAACGATATGGGAAAACAAAGCGAGGGTGTTATAAACACAGCCCTAAGCGGTGTTTCCTACATGGTTGAACATTATGAGCAATTTGGGCGTTTGCTGATGGGACTTGTCACTGTATATGGCACATACCGCACGGCTTGCATGACCGTTGCAGCGGTTCACAGCCTGATAACTGCCGGCATTGGTTCCATGACAGCAGCAGAAGCCATCCACTATGGTTGGATTGTCATGGTGGAGAAAGCCCAGAAACTTCTTAATGCTACCATGCTCAGTAACCCATACGTATTGGTTGCCACTGCCATTGCTGGTGTGGTTGCCATGATGATAAGCATGAAGACAGAGACAGAGCTGATTCAGGCTGCTGATGAAGCGTATGAGGCACAAAAGCAGAAAGTAATTGAGGCAGAGGAAGAGCACAAGCGCAAGATGGAAGAACTTTGTTCCATTGCAGGTGACGAAGCACTTAGCACCGACACCAGACGTGAGGCACTGAATCGCCTTGAACAAAAGTACCCTTCTATCTTTGCCAAGTATGATACAGAATATGAGAAACTGAAAAACATCAAGAAAATAAAGCTGGAGATTGCTGAGTTGGAAGCTGGGCAAAGTATCACAAAACCAAAGAATGAGCTGACCAATGTAAACAAGCGCATCCAAGAACTTGAAGCAAAAAGACGTACAGAGAGATGGGAGGAAAGCAATACTTCTGGTACTAAAATGAGAAAAGTAGGCGGATTGACCAAGAAAGAGGAAGCCGAACTCAAAAACCTTCAAAAGAAGCAACAGAACCTAAACAAGCAGGTGCGCAAGGATTCTGTGAACGCTTACTTTGACAATCTCACAGGGGTCAGCAACAACGATCTGAAAAAGCAGATAAAGGAGCGCGAAAGCCTCATTGCCCGAATGAATATGTCTGGTCATAAATATGGCTATACAACCAATGACGGCAAAAATATCCGTGGCACATACACCAAGGATGAATTGCAGTATCAACTCAACAAATTGAAATCTGAGCAGAACCGCCGTAATGAACCAAGAAAATCAAGTTCTGATTGGGGCGCAGCCGACAAGAGGGCTTATAAAGCAGCATTGAAGAAATACAACGACTTCATCAGCAAAGGCTCAAACAACCTAACCAAAGAAGAATATGACAAAAAGGCAAAGGAGCTAAAGGAAAAAATGGAACTTGCCAAAAAGGAATATGATTCACGCAAACCTGGTTCGGACAAAGACAGCGAGAAAGCACAAAAGGCAGCAGCCAAGGCGGAAGCTGCAAGAGCCAAGGAAGAAGCAGCGGAAGAACGCCGCAAGCAGACCAAGGAAAAGGTAGGTCAGGAACTTGCAGAACTGCAACGTAAAAATGACGAGGAAGAAATTAATACCATGCAAGAAGGCTTGGAAAAGAAACTTCGCCAGATAGAAAACGACTATCAGGCTCAGAAGAACGAGATAAACAAGCAAGAAACCGCATGGAAACGAGATAACAAGAAAGCAGGCATTGCCACTGGTACAAATGGACTTACCACGGAACAGACCGATGCCATTAACGAGGCGCACGCCTTGAACGAGAAAAGCAGAACTAAGGCCATCGAGGAAGCCAACAAGGAAGCCTTGAAGGATGAGTTGCTTGCCATGACAGACTATTTGAAGGAGTATGGAACCATACAAGAACAAAAGTATGCCATTGCCAAGGAATATGCTGAAAAGATTAAGGAGGTGAATGAGGGTGCTGGCACTGCTGATGAAAAACAGTGGAAGGTGAAGGCACTCGAAAAGCAGCGTGACACCGCCATGAGCCAAGTGGATGCCAAGAGCCTTGCCCTGGATATAGACTGGGGTACTACCTTTGAGGGCGTGGGCAATGTGCTGAAAGATGTGGCAAAAGAGACACTTGGCAAGGTGGAGACGTACATGAAGACGACTGAGTTCAAGGCTTTGTCTGCTGAAAACAAAAAGACTTACACTGACTTGCAAGCCAAGTTGAAGCAAGAGACAGGTGCGGAAAGCACCAGTCCGTTCAACTTCAAGATATGGGGTACAATCTCCAAGAATGTCACGGCATACCAGGAAAGCGTGCGAAATCTCCAAAACAAGACGGAAGCCCACACAAGGGCGGTCGATGAACAGGAAAAGGCGCAAGCAAACTTGGCTGCTGCTACTGATGACACTTCAAAGGAAATTGCCCAGAAAGCGGTTGATATTGCACAAGGAAAGGTCGATGCCACTGCCACTGAGCAAACGGAGGCACAGGATGAAAGCAACAAGGCACGCCAGACGCTCACGGACAACACCAATGCAGCAGCGCAAGGCATTCAGAATTTCACCAACTATCTGAATGAAATGTCAAATGGTTCGCTGTATGGCTTTGCCAATGGTATGAGCAAACTCATTACCTCACTTGGAAAAGGCTCAGACGGAATAGGCAAGTCATTGAATGAGCTTGGTGGCAAGATAGGCGGTATCATTGGCGCAATCCTTCAAATTATTGATGCGCTTGGTGATGATCCAAAGGGCTTCATTGATGACCTCTTGAACAAAATCGCCGATTGTGTGGAAAAAATTGTTGAGGATTTGCCCGAAATCGTTTTGTCCATCATCAAGGATGTGGGTAATATCTTGCAAGGTTTGGTCAGTGGCATTGGCAGTTGGTTTGGCATTGATGACCTTTTCGGTTTAAATGGCAATGAAGCCAAGGTGCAAAAGACCATTGACGACTTGACCAAACGCAACGAACTTCTGCAATATGCCATCGAGGATTTGACAGACGAAATCAAGGCAAGCAAGGGAACGAAATCAGTAGCAGCCTATCAACAGGCATACGCCAACCAGCAAGAAGCCAACCAAAATTATTTGGATATGGCCAAGGCGCAAGCCAGTTATTGGAAAAAGCATCATAGCTGGAACCACTATTGGAACGGCTTCAATGATGACCAAACTGCCTGGATCAAGCAGAACGTAAAAGAAGACTTCAACGGTGATCTCTGGAGCCTTAGCCCAGAGGAAATGAAGAAACTTCGCTCCAATGTCGGTATTTGGGAATACATCAAGAACACTGGCAAGGGCGGTTATGGAAATGACGTTGCTGAAAAGCTGAATGACTACATAGACCAGGCTGGCAAACTGGAGGAACTGACTGATGAACTCTATGAGGGATTGACTGGCATTTCCTTCGATTCCATGTATGACAGCTTTGTGGACACTCTTATGGACATGAATGCCACGGCTGAGGATATGGCTGATGACCTGTCAGAATACTTCATGCGTGCCATGCTTTCAAACCAAATCGGTGAAATGTATGCAGACAAGCTAAAGGAATGGTGGAAGAAGTTTGGTGCTGCAATGGAAGACAATGATTTGACTGAGGCAGAACGCAATGCCCTCCAAGAGGAATACATGGGGTACGTGAAAGATGCCATTGCCTTGCGTGACAAACTTGCAGAAGCTACTGGGTACACTGGTAACAGCAGCACAAGCCAAAGCGGTAAAAGTGGCGGTTTCTCAGCCATGACACAAGACCAAGGCACAAAGCTTGAAGGTATGTTCACCAGTGGCTTGCAACATTGGTCAAGCATGGATGACCAACTTGAAAACGTGGTAGAGAAGATGAATGTGGCTGAAAGCCATTTGGCACGCATTGCCGAAAACACAGGCATGAGTGTCACGCATCTGAACGACATCAAGGAGGAAATAAGAAAGATTATTCGTGATGGACTAAAAATGAAATAATATGGATGAAATACTTAGTGGCCAGGTACTGGTCAATGGCACTGACATCTGGAAAGAATACGGTGTTTTTCTGACGGAAGACAAAAAGGGCGACATGGCCAATCTGACCGCCATACTTACACCAAGCAAGACAAAAGATGAAACGGCAGTGAACATCAGAGAGGAGGATGGAGAAAAATACTCAGACGTATTGACACCAAAGAATGAGGCTCGTGATGTGGAACTGTATTTTGCCATGTATAACAAGACCAAGGAAGGATGGTTGAAATCGTATGCTGATTTCATCAAGTTCCTGAAGCAAGGCAAAAACGGTTGGCTTGATTTCGCTTTTCCTGACCTTGACTTGACATTGCACATGAGATTCTTGGATTGTGGAAAGTTTAAGCCTCTGACCTATATATGGAAAGATGGTGTGCAGGCAAGCAAGTTCAAAGTGAAATTCCGTGAGCCTGTCCCCATCATTTAAATGACATTATAACAGTATTGAAACATGGTTCAAACAATATACGACAAAACAGGCTATGCAAAGGCTGAGATTGCCCCTGATGACAGCTCAACACAAGTGAAGGAGGTGCAGGGTGACAACATCCTCACCCTTTCATTCACCCATTATGCCAACATTGCCCTTGACGTGAATGATTACACGGACTTTGAGGGCGAACGTTATTGGCTGATGGAAAAGTATGCCCCAAAGCAGAACAATGAAACAGAATGGGTGTATGACTTGAAGTTGTATGGCATTGAGAGCATCATCAAACGTTTCCTGGTGCTTGAAACCACTGCCGGCAACGCAGAACCAGTGTTCACTCTCACGGCTCCACCACGTGATCATGTGAAGATGATTGTAAAGTGCATCAATGATGGCTTGGATCATACGACAGACTGGAAGATTGGCCAAGTAGATGGCACTGACAACATTGTCATTGACTATGAGGGCAAATATTGTGATGAAGCCTTGAAGGAAATCGCTGAAAAGGTAGGTGGAAAGGCCGAATGGTGGATTGAGGGGCAAACCGTAAACATTTGCCGTTGTGAACATGGTGAGGAACTTGCCATTGGCTATGGCAATGGATTGACAGAACTGGAGCGAGACACCAGCAACACAGCCAAGTTTTACACACGCCTGTTCCCGATTGGCAGCACACGAAACATCGACCCAGAGAAATATGGTCATAATCGCTTGATGTTGCCTGGTGGCTTGAAATACATCGAGCTTCATACTGAGGAATACGGCATATATGACCATTATGAGCAAGATGCCTTTTCCGACATATACCCACGGCGTTTAGGGTTGGTCAGCAGCGTGCGCTCTGAGACAAAGACGGATGATGACGGCAATCCTTTCATCATCTATTACTTCAAGGATGACACGCTCAATTTCGACCCAAATGAATACGAGCTTGCCAATGAGGTAAAGCGTGTTTCCTTCCAAGATGGTGAACTCGCAGGTCTTGGAACGGCTGATGATCATTACTTTGAGGTGAATTTCGACAGCAAGACACGTGAGTTTGAAATTATCACGATATGGCCATACGATGATGACACGCAACTGCCTGGTGGCAATCTTGTTCCCAAAGAGGGCAACCATTACATTCTCTGGAACATCAGAATGCCAGATGAATATTACACGCTTGCAGAAGAAGAGTTCCGCACGGCTGTTGACCAATATAATGCGGAGCACTGGCAGGACATCAGCATCTACAAAGGCAAGACCGACCATGTTTGGGTGGAACAGAAAAATGCAGACTTGTTTGTTGGCCGCAGGGTAAGGCTTGAAAGTGAGAAGTTTTTCCCAGATACAGGATATAGAAGCAGCCGAATAACCAAGGTTACAAGAAAGGTTGTTTTGCCGTCACAAGTGGACTTGGAAATCAGTGATGCACTCCAAAGTGGTACATTGGATCGGATGAATGACAGCTTGGCCAACATCAAGAACTATACACGTGAGCGCACATCTGGAAGTTTGCCAGACATCATCCGTACATGGGACAACACTTTGCCAACTGACACAAATCTGTTCTCAGCTCGAAGAAGTCAAAGGGAGTTTCTTAGCAAGAAGAAAATTGATCGAGCGAAAAAGAAAATCATCTTTGATGAGGGTATTGACCTCGGAGACTTCGTGGAGGGCGTTGCAGGTGGTCACTTGGATGGCAAAGGCAATGGTGAACTGCTGACAATGGTCGTGCGCCAATTTTTGAGAAGTGCCAAGTTTGTTGATGGCTTCAATGGTGAGGGATGGCAGCTCTGGATTGATGAAAGTGGGCTTTCCAATCTTACTATTGATAAGCTGACCGTGCGCCAGATAATGACCATCTTTGAACTCTTGATAAATAAAGTTCGGAGTGTCGGCGGTCAGATTTGCGTAAGTGCAGCTAATGGCAAAATAAAGAGCGTTGAAGAGCAAGATGGTTATTTTCTCATTCGCTTTGAGCAAGAGAACACCTTTGTTGCACATGACTTGATGCGATGTCAAACCTTCACAGGTGCAAATCTGAAAAGTTATTGGGTCGAGGTCGCAGGTGTGAACGGTGATGGCATTCTTGTAGCCAAGGAAGAGTTTGACAAGACGGAACCAGCAGAAGGCGATGAATGTGTATTGATGGGCAACACCACAAACAGCAATCGCCAAAACCTCATACTCATATCAGCGACAGAAGACGGACAGCCCAGGATTGATGTCATGGATGGTGTGAACGGCAAGAGCTTCACCAATGCCTTGCGTGCAAGACTTGGCAATCTTGACGGAATCAAGGATGATTGGTTTCCTTCCAACAACCAACCCCATGGAAACGGTCTATATTCCGATAATGCCTACTTGCGTGGCACGTTCCTCTTGGTGACTGGTGAAGACATCAAGACCAAGTTTGAGATAACGGAAGGAAAGATTGAATCCGCTGTTGAAGGACTGAGACAGGACTTTGCAAGTGATCGAGGCTACTTGAACAATCCATCATTTTCTGATGGCATGGACAAATGGGCAACAGAGAATGAAACTGTTTTCTTCCTCGCTGGCAATCGTTGGATATGGACTAACGGAAAGGCTTTGTCGAAACGTGGCAACAGCGCAAGTGTCTGCAAGGACATGGGCAGAACTGTTGTACGCATCAGAAACAAGTACATCAGCCAAAAGAACACCAACTTGCAGAGCATTCCACCAATGACCACAAGAGAAGACGGAACCAAAGAGGCCATTCCTGTTTTCCTCACGTTCTTCTACCGATGTGCCAAGGCTGGCACACTGACCGTGGAGTTTGAGAATGTTGATAAAACTGGCTTTGAAAATTTCAACTCTATGCACGTTGAAGAGAAAATTGCTGAAACTGATGGCTACAAGCAATATTCTTGCAATGGCCTTTGGAACGGTACTGGTGATTTCAAACTGAGCTTCACAGGCGACATCTATCTGTATATGCTCATTCTCTCAACTGACCGTGTGGAATCATTGGCATACAAGTATAAAACACTTTTTGAACAAAGCGAAAAACTTGTAAGGATTGCAGCCCAAAATTTTGACAAGGACGGCAATGTGTTGGCAGAAAGCGACATTATAACAACAGCAAAGTACAATGAACTTATCAGCCAAAGATTCAATGAGGATGGAAGTCTGAAAAACCAAGCTGGACTTGTGACAGCTACAGACTATGCAGAATGGTTGCAACAGTACAATTCTGACATGATGGGATTGAATGAGAAAATTGGCAATTATGTCAGCATCGAGGCTTTTGCAGGTATGTTTGCCACAGCGGTAGATGAAGACAAGAACATTGTCAAACAGGCAGACATTTCCGCATTCGTCACAAAAGATGAAAATGGAAATTTGGAAAGCGGTGTGCATATCTGTGCCGACAACATCAAGCTGGAAGGACTTGTGACTGCCAACGAAAATTTCAAAATATTGGAGGATGGTAGCATTGAGGCACAAAATGCCAAGATAAAAGGTAAAATTGAGGCTTATGAAGGCAAAATAGGATATTTCCTGATAGACAACCAAGGCTTGTATTATGGCGACCCAGCAAAATGGACAGATAATAGTTATAAACAAGATTTAGCGGCAATTAGACCAGGACTGATTAAGTTACAATCACAAGTAGGAGTATTCAAGCCAGGTGATGTGGCTAACATAAAGGTTGCTATTGGCAATGGTGCAGACCCACAACAGACAGAATCAACTTCCTGGTGCAATTGTGCTGGTTATTTTTATCGGCAGATGAATCCTGATCCTGGTGACTGTTATTTGCCAGCAGTGAAAATAATAAGTGATAATGTCTTGAGTCGTGATGTTGCACTTTATACAAAAGGAGCTATTGTATGTGATGGAGGATTCTTAGAAATTGGTAGAATTATCAATACAACAAAAGCAGGTACAGCTTACATCATAACACTCGACCATGGTACGACATTGACCGCTTTTAATAATTCTTCTGGTAACACATGGGTTTCCTTGCCAAAATTGGATGAAATACGATTGCAGCTTGGAATAGAAGAAAGTAAAACCTTTTGTGTCCCTGTTAAAATCATAAATAGCTCAAAGAGTTCTAACAATGTTTATGTTAAAATAAATGGTGATGGCGATTTGCTAAACCATGATGGAGGACATTGGCGTGATGATAACAGAAACACAGACCAACTTTGCTTAGGAAAAGGTGACAGTGTAAGCATAGCCCTTACTTATGTTAGTGGCTCCTATTATGGTCAAGTATTAGACATAAACCGTTAAAAAACAAGATATGGCAAAAATAGATTTTCAAAATTTCACTATTCCTGTAGGGATTAGTAAAAAAAGAAAGCAAACAGGTGACGCTCGTGAAACCATTGCAAATTTGGTTTACACTCGTTCCATGGGAATAAAAGCACATCATTTGGCTTTCAAAATATATGAGAGCAATGGTGCAACGGAATTTTCCGATGATGAAGTCAATCTCATAAAAGAACTTGTGGAACACTATTGTTTTCCAAGTATCATAGACGCTTTGAATGAGCAACTAAATTGTCAAACGGATAAAAACGAATAACTATGGCATTGACAAACGAAGAGAAGCAAGAACTACTCAATGCGATGAAAGCTGAATCGCAAGGTGTAGATGAACTGGAGCAAGTAGATACCTTGGACGGTATTATGAGCCTTCCAGCCTTACGAGGTGAGGAAGTAGTGAGTGCGCCAATAAAGCTGCTGACCAAACCAGCGGAGGATGCTGTGGCACATGCAGTAAGTGCAGCAAATCGAGCAACGGAAGCAGCGCAAACCGTGTATTCTGTCACACAGACCGCAAATTCTGCTGCAAGTGCAGCCAATGCTGCCGCGTCAGCAGCTTCTGATGCAGCGGAAGAAGCTAATAGTGCTGTAGCTGCTGCATCTGAGGTTGTGGCTAAATACGAGAATGTAGCCAAGGCTGCTTTCAATGGTGCAACGGCACGTTTCTCCTATATGGTGGAATCTGCCACAATACAAATTCAATCATCCATTGCCAAGGGCGGTGTAATCGTCTATGTGCAGAGCCAAAAGCAATTTGCCTATTATGTGGGTGGCAAGTATTACGGCAACTGGTCAGTTGAAGGTGTCCCCAATGCGGAATTATACCATGGTGGGGGTTATTCAAGCATACAGAAAAACAAGGCTTATCTTTGTGGTGATGTTCTCTATGTTTGGAGCGATGAAGAAAACGATCTCGTTGAAATCAGTGGCAGCGGTGGCGGTAACACGTACAATGTGACTGAGCAAGTTCCGCTTGAAAACGGTTACTATACGCTTGCCACTGCCATCAAAGCAGTGGAGGAAAAGCAGCGTGCCAAGGGACGTTGCATAACTTATGAGGTATCACAAGGCAAGTGGGAGACCAAGCAATTCATTGGCACGAATCTTTCAAGCTGGGAATCAATTTCAAGTTGGGAAGATTTCGGCGGTGCAGGGACTGTCAAGAGTATAACGGTAAATGGCACGAAGCAAACACCTGATTCCACTGGCAACGTGAATGTGACCATCAAGGAAACTGAGATTGATGAAAGCCTTGACGCAAACAGCACAAACCCTGTGCAGAACTCAGCAGTGACGGCGAAGCTCAATGAGGTGGAGGCAAACACCATCTTTGGTGGCAATGCTGAACTTAGTGAGGATGAAAGCACGGTACATCTTACCTTAACCAACAAGAGTGGTGCGGAAGTCGTGGGCTTGGACATACCAGCAGGAAAAGGTGGCGGTGGTGGTGAAACTTCCACCACAAAGATTGTATTGGGCGCATCCGTCAACAACAGTGTCATCAAGGAAGGTGGCAGTGCGCAACTCACATACTCTTACGACCACCAATATAGCAGCGGTGATGAGAAAGGTACGTCAACAGGCCAGAAAGCAACCATTGAGATTGAAATGAAACGTGGTTCAATCACCATGTACCATGACACCATCGAGGATGTGAGCAAGGGAAGTTATACGCTTGACCTCTCCAAATACTTGCAGGTTGGTACAACCGACATATATGTAAAAGCATCCACTACTGATCCGACAACTGGCAAGAAGCAGATGAAACAGAGCTATGTGAGCGTAAAGGTCGTGACGTTATCCCTGACAAGCAGTTTCAACCTTGCAGAAGCCATTGCAAAGGGTGGCTATGGGACAAACGAGACCATCAGTATTCCATACGCAATAAGTGGCTCGGGAACCAAGGTGGTGACGCTTTATGTGGATGGCAAGCAGCAGAATGCCCATACCATAACACGAAGCGGAACGACCAACAGCAGTTTCTCATTGTCAATGACTGCATTCAGTGTTGGAAGGCACACCATCCAGATGGTTGCGGAAATGGAGGCAAGTGCTGACTTGACATTGAAGAGTGATAGCATCTACATGGATATTCTGAAAACTGGCAGCACTTCACCATTTATCGGAACCATGATGACACACTCGGATGGTCGCATCTTTACACCCAACCACTTGACACCGACATTGGAAGTTGGCCAATATGAGCAAGTGAAGTTTGAGTTTGTCGCATACGACCCAACCACAACACCAGCGGATTTGGCAGTATATCGCAATGACATCAAAACTCAGAACGTAAGCGTTCCAAGAACCACGCAAGTATATACAAACCGTTTCCTCGAAAAGGGAACCAATCAGATGAAGTTCAAGTGTGGTGTCACTGAATACAATTTCTATATAGACGTGAATGAAAGTGGCATTGACCTGAATGAGACAACATCAGGCTTGCAGTTGAAACTTACAGCATCTGGCAGAAGTAACAGCGAAAGTACGCCGTCCGAATGGACTTATAACGACATTAGAACCACATTCAATGGCTTCGACTGGAAGAGTAACGGATGGACTGGTGACGCTTTGAAATTAACCAATGGGGCAAACATTGAAATTGGTTACACACCATTCAAGAGTGATGCCACTACCACTGGAGCCACTTATGAAATGGAACTGATGTGTTCCAACGTGACGGACAGAAACGGTGTTGTCATTGATTGTATGAATGGCAATGTCGGTTTCAAGCTGACCACACAAGAGGCTATAATGAGAACAGGGGCAGGCACAGAGGTCAATACACTTTTTGCAAGTGGCTTGAACTTGAAAATTGCCTTTGTTGTGCAAGAGAAGTCAGGCAACCGTTTGTTGGAACTCTATGTGAACGGTATTCTTTGCGGTGCGAAGCAGTATGCTAACACTGACAGCCTTTTGCAATCGACACCTGTCAATATCAAGGTGGGAAGCGATAGCGCAGATGTAGAACTGAGAAACATCCGTGTCTATAACCGTGCGCTTGGCGATGATGAAGAACTTGCCAACTACATGGTGGATCGTCCTACCACTGACGAAATGGTTGTGCTGTTCGAGAACAACCAGGTGATGAACGATGAAGGTACGGACGTTGATATGGATAAGCTCAGAGCCAAGGGCAAGAGTGTGATGCGCATCGTGGGCGATGTGAATCTTGTAAATCAGACCAACAACAAGAAGTTTGAAGTGCCTGTTGACATCTATTTCTATTCAGCCTATGGCAAGGAATATGATTTCATCATCTACCAGTGTGGATTGCGCATACAAGGAACATCATCAACCACATATCCAAGAAAGAACTACCGCTTGTATTTCAGCCGTTCAAGCAAGTATGGAACCAAGCTGTATGTGAATGGTGTGGAAGTTCCAGATTGCACCTATTCATTCAAGCCAGGCGCACGTCCGATAAACATTTTCTGCTTGAAGGCTGATTTCTCTGATTCTTCTTCCACTCATAACACTGGAGCCGTGAAGATAGTCAATGACATCTGGAAGCGTTGCGGATGGCTCACACCACCACAAAAGGCATATACAGGCAACTATGATGTCCGCATTGGTGTGGATGGTTTCCCTATTGATTTGTTTTATGACAATGACAATACTGGTGAAAACATCTATCTTGGCAAGTACAATTTCAACAATGAGAAAAGTGGCAGTGCAGCCATCTATGGCTTTGAGGGCATTGAGGGCTTCAATGATGCAGCAGCTTTGAACGGACAGCGAAACAAATGTATCTGCTTGGAGTTCTTGAACAACTCTGAGACACTTTGCTTGTTTGGTACGGCTGACATGACTTCATTTGCCGATGCCCTGGAGTTCCGTTTCAAGGCTGATGACACTTGGGAAACCGCCAATGAGGAAGACAAGTCAGCGGTCAAGCGTCTTTGGTCGTGGATTCTCTCATGCAAGGGAAATCCAAGCAAGTTCTATGCAGAGTACAATGATTACTTTGACAATGACAGCCCATTTGCATGGTATGTGATAACGGACTATTTCATGGCGGTGGATAACCGTGCCAAGAACATGATGCTTGTCACATGGGACGGTCTTCACTGGCAGTTCATTCCATACGACATGGACACCATCTTTGGTGAACGCAATGATTCCGTCTTGAAGTACGACTATACTATTACATGGGAGACCTTGGATGAAAGCATCGGCTCCTATGCCTTCGCTGGACATGACAGCGTTCTTTGGGAACTTGTCAGAGGATGCCCAGACAAGTTGAGGGAGGTGGCTGACAAGATTCGCTCAAACATGAGCCTCGAATATGTGCTTAATATGTTCAATGTGGAACAGATGGGCAACTGGTGTGAACGCATCTACAACAAGGATGGCATATATAAGTATATCACTCCTTTGACGGAAGGCGTAACATCAGCGGATGGAACGAGCTATTACAATTACCTCTATGCCTTGCAGGGAAGCCGTTACGCACACCGCACATTCACCATCCAAAACCGCTTTGCACTGTTGGATAGCCAATATGTGTGTGGCACATATCGAAAGGACAGCTTTGCAGCTTACTTTGGCTATAAGTTTGGCAGCGACAACCGAAAGATAAAGATAACGTCAAGTGAGCGTTATTATTTCGGTTATGGCTATACAAGTGGCACACCGCATCAGAGTGCAGTCCTGGCAGAAGACGCAGGCAGCACGGTGCAACTTACACTTGACACCGACTTGATTGTAAATGATCCACAATATGTGTATGGTGCAAGTCGCATCATGGGGCTTGACCTTACGGACGTGAGCCATGCCATCTTGCAGACGTTGAACCTTAACAACTGTTCGGCACTTCGCACGCTTGATGTAAGTTGTGCAGCGACACAGACAACACTCAACGCATTGCTTGTGAACGGATGCAAGAACCTTCGCACGCTCAATATGACAGGTTTGAAGTCCACCAGCTTCACTGGCATTGATTTGAGTGCAAACACCAAGCTGGAAACATTCCGTGCAGGGAAGAGTGCTTTGACAGGCGTGAGCTTCGCACAAGGTTCACCATTGAAGACTGTTGTATTGCCTTCAACGCTGCAAACCTTGGAACTTCGCTATCTGAGCAAGCTCACAAATAGCGGTCTCACACTTGAAGGAACAGCGAATGTCACACGTCTGGTTGTGGATAATTGCCCATTGATAAATTGGCAGACACTTTACAGCAGATGCAGTAAAGTGAAATATCTACGAATTACAGGCATAGACATGGAAGGTGACGGAACAATGCTAAAGAATATGCTTTCGATGGGTGGTGTTGATGAAAACGGTGGCAATGTGGATTCATGCCGTCTGGTCGGCACTTATCGCCTCACTTCATATATTGCTGATGACGAATACAAGAAATGGCAAGAACATTTCCCTGAGCTGAACATCATTCAACCAGAATACACGATGATTGAGTTTGATGACACTGTTGCGGATGATGCCAATGTGTCCAACCTTGACAATAAGACAGGCTATAAGTATGGCAATGACTATGTGCCAAGTGGTCACATCACGGCACTTTTGAGGAAGCGTCATCGTGTTCTTGCCAAGGTTACAAAGAAGCCTACAACAAGAAACATCAAGATAGCTGGTGTTGATACCATTGCAAACAATCTTGATGGCATTGTCACCATATATCCATTGCATGATGAGAACTCCAACTATTATGCGGATGCAGCAGAGGTGGCTAATTGCACCGCTGCAAAGTTGGATGGCTCAGAGGGCGACATTATGATGTTCGAGCCTCACAGATGGATCAAGGGAATCAATGACTACCTGAATGGCAAGCATTATAGCTGTTACAGCAGCAATGTTGCCATGCCATCCGTACCGAAAGCAAAAGTCATCTTGCTGAGTGAAATACAGAGTGGTGGCAATTATCGCAAAGGATATAAGGTAATGAGTGGCAAGAACACCTTGCAAAACTCATATACAGCAGATAGCAGCTATGCCGTTTGTCGTGTGTCTGTATCAGGCTATAAGCGTGTTCGTTTTCCTTCTGTGCCAGGCAGCAATCTTGTTGGAAGCATTTTCACGGATGATTCGGGAAAGGTAGTCAAAACCATCGTTGTGCCAACACTCAGCAACAAGTTTGAGGCTGGTATGTACTTGATTTCAGACATCCCTTCTGGTGCGACATACCTCAACTTTACCGTATTGCAGACCGCTGAGTTTGATAAGGTGGTATTGAGCAACAGCGACAAGATTGAGGATATGGAACCTGATTGGGTCAATGAGGATGACTGTTTGTGTGCAACTGTAGGAAGTTCTGTTGTAGGCGATAAATTGAGGGCGGTGGTTACTGGTGGCAGCACCACGTCAAACTTGACATGGAGCGACTTCCACTATTATAGTGTTCAACGTGGTATGCAGCAGATTGACGCAAGTATGCACAGTGCCATTGCCAACTTGTTCTTTGCCAAGTATGGCCGTAGGGATGCCCAAGACCAATGTGGAGCTGGTCAGCACACCAACATGAGAACTACAGGCGGAACAATGGCATACGGCATGACTGACACCATTGGCTATAAGGCTGCAAAGGCAATCAACGCAAATGTGACAAATTCGCTCATTGACAACTTGGTGTACCAATACGCATGGTACAAGGTTAATGGTGAATATGGAGCCGTTGATGTCAAGCAAGTAAACAACACTTGTTGCTTGGGTTATGAAGACATATTCGGCAACAAGTACGATATGATGGACAATGTGGATTTGCCAAATGACAGTGGCAATGCTGGCAAGTGGCGCATTTGGATGCCAGACGGAAGCACACGAATGGTAAAAGGTACGACTAACAGCGGAAACTGGGTAACAGCCGTTTATCATGGCAAATACATGGATGTCGTGCCAGTTGGCAACGTCAGTGGTTCATCCAGTACGTATTATAGTGATATATACTGGATAAGCACATCAGCAAGCCGTGTGGTTTATCGTGGGTGCGTCAATGCGAGTGCGAATGGCGGTGTCGTGTATGCGAGTGCGGGTTACGATGCAGCGGATGCGTATGCGAGTGTCGGCTCACGCCTGGCCTTCCACGGAAAAATCGTCTGGGCGCAAAGCGTCAGTGCGTTCAAAGCGATAATCGAGGTAGCGTAAACGCAAAGCGTCAAAGCGTGGAGCGAAGCGACAATACGAAAGAAGGCAGTTAGGATGATGTTCTAACTGCCTTCAAATGTATTTCGTTCCGGCGAAGCCGGTCGATTTTTTTGAATTTTTGAGGTGTGGGGTATAACCTTGAAAAGTTGCGTTTCGTTTTTGAAATTTTAGCGTTTCGTTCCAAAATGCGAAAACATTTCGTTTTGCGGATTATACAAGAGAAAACGAAAAGACCGCTTTTCTTTTTTGTTCTCTTCTTTCTGCATCTTGTAAGCAAAAAAGGCAGGTGTAGTTTCCAAGAACATAGCGATGCCCTTGTCTTCACCATTGGTATTTGTGTTTAGCCAATGTTTCTTGAATTCATCAAGAGTATAAGTTATCAAACCTTTTCCTGGGTCAGCAATATAGTATTTGTTGTTCTTTTTCTATATAAAACGACAAAATGATTTTGATTCCAATGCAAAATGCAAGGAAGAGGAACAATTTGTAACTTATTGATACTGGTTCTTGCAGCTATAGCATGAAAACCAAGAATCGTAGCAGACTCACTTAATCCCATTAAAGACACTCCCTCTTTATTAGCATGACATAAGTTTGTCATAGTTTCTGTGGAAATGCTACGACCGAAAAACTTACATATCATACACAAACAAGCAATGCCACATTGCATAGAATCATGTTGTATGAAAAGTGGAAATTTTTTTATCATTTTTATTTTACAATACCATCTGTGTTGTCCGAATTATTTAATCTTTTATTTCTTGCCTTATAAGATTTACCCCAATTTATGTCATAGGAAACACCTAGAGTTATCATATTAGCATTGTCCTTTATTCTAAAATACTCAGTTTTATATAAACCATTTCTAGCATACTCGAAACCAGAACTCTGAACATATTTTTTAAACGGATTCCATACTCCAAGTGAGAAAGTCATTCTTTTGTATTTATAAGAACAATCAACGCTGCCTGTGGATTCTCCATAAAAACTTTTCATTCCAAATAATTCCTTTGGATTATGATTGAAAGATATATTTGCAGAAAAGTTTTTCAGGTAGAACACTATCTTCCCACCATATGTATAGTCTGTTAAAGAGAAAGTTTCGTCTTCTATTTTAAATTTATAATAGTTGTATGAAATATAGCCATCAATGAACAACATGTCCTTTATGATGTCAAAGCTTGTGTAAAAATCTATTTTACGAACAGTTTTTGAATCAAAATTTATATGTTGATAACCTGATTTCCCATTTTGACAATAAATACCAGACGCAAAAAGATTTTTTGCACTTTCGATATTGTAGTTTAGTGAAATATACCATCTGTTAGGATTCCAAGATAAAGATAATTTATGTTTTATGTTGTCATAAGGACGCAAGGCAGAATTGCCTGTTTCGAATTCATATCTATTCAAATTTTTTGTAATTCCACTTAATGTTGACAAGCTTGGTATTGTTGGTTGCATTGAAAATTGATAAGACATACTAAAATTGTCTAAAGGCATATACTTAATTCTGCCTAAAGGACGATATAATACTTTGTTAAAAGAATTGCCACCTTCCTTGAAACTAACCCAATTTATACCTATTCCCCCCATGTAGTAGATATTTTTAACATTCCCAGAGAATTGGGTATAAGCGTATAAATTTTGGTCTTTTGAATCAAAATCATTTGTAATATCATAACTATATAAATTGTGAGTGTCAGAATATTTGTATCTTAAACCAGAATCCCATGAAAGATTTTTTAAAGAATAAGTATGCATGATTTCTGTTATAAGAGACTTACGCTTTCCTTCTACCCCATACTCAAAATGGGAATTATTTTCGTTTACATTTTCAGTATATGAATAATCATAGTTTGTCTGTAATATTTTTCCTACCATATTAAAGAGCAATGACTGTTTGGAGGAAATTTTATATTCAGAAAACAAGTCTATTGCAGGTGAATGACTTTTGTCTTTTGGTGACCTAAATGAATTTCCTATCAAACTTTTCTTATCAAATATCTCCTGTGAGCAATTTTGATTGGTGTTTCGGTTTGTACTATAGTTGAATTTTATGTTAAATGTAAAGTTATTCTTATAATAATTATATGCAGCATCTATATTTTGAAGAAAGTATCCATAAGGCGATTCTACGCCCTTTCTGGATATTTCAACATCTTCATTTTCTAGATACGTATCTGTGTATGAATTGGAATAATCTCGGTACTTGCTATTATAGCTTAGGCTAAACAAACTGTTTGCCTTGTTAAATTTGACATAAGCACTATTATATAGCGACATTGTTGTTAGAGCCGCATCTTCATAGAGTCCAAATTGTCCACCAGAAGTATGCCTTTTAGTTACAATGTTAATGATTGCACTAATGTTACTGTCATTATATCGTGCTCCTAATTTATCAAAAAACTCTATTTTTTTTACATCGCTTGGGATTATCGTCAAAAAATCTGCAATAGTGGCATCAATGTTGTTGATTTTAAAAAGTATATTACTTCCATTAATAGTTGTTGCATTCTTGTTCTGGCGGTCAACGATTACTCCTGGCAGTTTTATTTTGCTCAGCAAATCCCATGCAGATGACGATGCCTTCTGCATATTAGAAGTTGGAATTAATATTAAGCGGTCTGATTTTGTTATGATATTTGAACCTTTCACAACGACATCTGACAAGTTAAAGATTCTAGATGTATCAGACAAGTTCTTTGATATTGTATCGGTTACTATAAAATCAGAGCCTATTGTGAAAAGACATTTTTCCCCACTATAAACATCCAAAGTAACCCAAAGAAGAAAAAATATACAAAAACTATTTCTCATTATTTCTTTCTATTAAAAAGTTGTAGAAATCTTCTATAATATAATTTTCCTTACCATATTTCTTGTTAAGTATGCAAGGTAAATTCTCTCCCTTTTCTAAGAGTTTTTGCGAACAGGGCTTAGGACATGCTGGAAGAAAAATTGTTACACTGAGGATTATTTTTCTCAAAGTTCTGATTTTGCTCCTTGTCATTGTTACCACCTGTAACAACAACCAAACAATCTTCAGTCAGAACATCTTCTCCCAACAAAGAGACTAATGTGGAAATTTTTTGTTCTTCCATACTTGATGTTTAAGGATCCTACCCTATTAAGTTAATAATGACTTTTCTTTTTGCTATAAAAGCGATGCAAAAATAATGTTTCTATTTCGAAGTCACAAACATTTTCATACAGTTTAACACAAAAAGCGTATAAAATATGTCTTTCTGTTCGTTCCGAACTATATTTTGTTGCAGCAAAGGAGAATAATAATATTCAATTAAGATTTTATATGGTTGCTTTATCCTATGAGGATAGCTGGCATCATTTCAATGTATGACTCTTAGTTTCAATTTGCATACATCAGAAGCAAAGACTTAACCTCTCCTTTCTATGTCTACTCTCGTATATACTCCGCCAACTTGCGGTTGGCTTTTCTCGCCCTCAGCCTCAAAGCCTCGTAGCTTGGCTTCGAGAACTTCACCGTGACAGCCTTCGACAGCTTGCGAACCCTGCCTGTGGGCGGTCTTCCGCCCTTTCTCCTGTCCTGTTCCTGTACGTTTGTCATTCGATATACTGTTTACAGTTGGTACACTCACTTTCTGCGACCGTTGGGAGCAAAATTCCTCCGCCCTCATGGTGGAGCGAGGCGTTTTGGGGTTCCCAAAACATAACCTCGCTCCCTCTCAGAACACGTTAGTTGGAACTACAGCCTTTCAGCTATCCACGTCCAAGGTCGCAGACCTTAATTCTCACAATTTGCGCCAAGCCTCGAAGTCCTCTTCATAAAGGCTTAGGTGGTGGCGCACGATGTTCTCGATGATGCCCGATACGCTCATGCGTCTCCCTCCGAGGATGCGGACGACACGATCAAGACGGTCTCGTACATCGGAACTGACGAAGACTGGCTTGCGGTCGTCAATCCTTGGAACTTGGAGGAAGGTCTGCTGATACTCCTCCAATGTCGCCTTGCGCTGCTTGCCACTGATGCGCTTCTGCGGATTCGGTGGCGATTGAGCCTCGTTCGTTGATGTTTCCTCTCTATAGGGAGTTGTTGCAGCAACTTTCTCTACAATTGCTCTCAACTCTGGGTTCTCTACATCATCATAGAGAGAATTACAACTACTTGGATTGGCTTTGTTGCCATACGTAGATGGTTTAACAAAATCCAAATACTCTTTTTCCATCAGCTCCTTTTGCTCAGGAGCCAAGACTGCATCTTTTGTTCTTGCCATAGCTTATGCTGTTTTATTTGTTAGTATAGTGGTCACGGTTTGCACCATTGACCGATTGTCGGGTGCAAAGTAAGTGTACTGAGTGCAGCCATGCAACTGATTGGGTGTAACGTGGCAATTTAGTTGTGGCTTGCTTATTTGCATACCGAGATAGTTGTGAGAACTTCAACGTATTTCTCAACTCATCATTGTTCATGTATTCGTTGCAGTCGTGCAAGTTTTTCTTGTTGTTTTTGGCGTTGATGTCGGCAAACCCCGGCAACATACTGCCACAGAAATTGAAAACGCTTGTTTTTAGATTGCCGTGCCTTATCTTTGCACTCACAAACGTGGAGCACAGCATATGCGTGGAGCTTTGCGACATACAACATAGTATTAACTTAGAAAAAAGAAAAGTATGGGATTCATCGTATTCGAGGAAGAGGCATTCAACTATCTTGATGCCCAGTTGGAGAACTTCGTGAAGCGCATGGACAGAATCCGTGAGCGCAGTGAGGACAAGACCATGAACAAGTGGCTCGACACGCAGGACGTGTGTCAGACGCTCAACATCTGCCCACGGACAGTGCAGACGCTTCGGGACAACGGAACTTTGGCTTATACGCAAATCAGCCACAAGACCTACTACAAGCCGGAGGACGTGATGGCTATCGTAGCAGTAGTGGAGGACAAGAAAAAGGACATGCGCTTTCGCAAGCGCACAGGTTAGGCTGTCAATATACAACAGCCACTT
>ENA-UESR01000022-UESR01000022.1-human-gut-metagenome-genome-assembly--contig:-NODE-22-length-95773-cov-39.174960_pt1 | contig 95773 bp, 103 predicted proteins | sample MGYA00242999_ERZ508000 | MGnify/ENA primary metagenome ERZ508000 (study PRJEB26167, sample SAMN06115504) | human gut metagenome | host: Homo sapiens | place: China:Hubei | collected 2015-08-06... | reverse complement strand
TAATGCGCGGCGTCGTGAAATGGGGCAGAAACCGCTCACCACCGCGCAGATTGTTGATGAAATCTGCGATTTTGTGGTGAATCAGCAGGCGGTTTTCCTCGGCGGTCACTATATCCTTCAGGGCAGCAGAAACAGGTGATACAGGGCAGGCGGTGGAGGCCGCCTGTCAGCCCGCGCGAAAACCCCTGGCAGGCTGGCGCCTGCCGGAAATGCGGGGTGCAGCGCCTGCGGCGCTGCCGGCCCGGCTTTCCGGTCAGAAGGTAGTGTATGGCTGTATGCAGGGAACAGGTGTGATATTCCGTGACACTGTCACCGTTTCTGGCTGTCTTTTATTGCGCCCACTTCGGCTCCCGGCTGCCTGGCGGCATCCGGTCGTCAGGCCCGACTCCGACAGGCAGCTGCTGGCGCACCCGCCAGTCTCCGCCGAACCCGCTGGCGCGGTTTCGGGCTGCCGCTACGGTCCGATGCGTGAAAACCCGGCTTGCAGCGACCGTTCCGGTCGCGCCGCCCCTGTCGCGCCGTGACCTGCGCTCCCTGCACACCTGACGGTGTGTGAGGAAACTGCGCCTGATGGCGCAGCAGTCTTCCCTCCTGCCGCCACCTCTGCGGCCTGTTTCCCGCTGTGGACTTTCCGGGGGGCAGACGTAACCCCCTCCCGTTCCATCTGTCCAGGGTGAGATGCACCGGCCACAAAATTTTTAGCCATGAACCCGGCAAAAAATTTTGCGTCCGCCCCCGGACAGCTGTCCCGTGAGGCGGTAAACGGGCCCCCATCGGAAAGGTCCACTGCGGGGAGAAAACCCTGTGAAGTGGACGGCAGGAGGAGCTTTCGCTCCTCTGAAGGGGGACATGAACGTCCCGTCGCCGGTATCCGGTTTATCTCACATCTTTCAGTCAGGAGGTTCTTATGAGTGCACGTGGTATCAACAAGGTCATCCTCGTCGGGCGTCTGGGAAAAGATCCGGAAGTCCGTTACATCCCAAACGGGGGCGCAGTGGCAAACCTGCAGGTGGCCACGTCAGAAAGCTGGCGTGACAAACAGACGGGGGAGGTGCGGGAGCAGACGGAATGGCACCGCGTGGTGCTGTTCGGCAAGCTCGCGGAAGTGGCAGGTGAATATCTGCGCAAGGGTGCGCAGGTCTACATCGAAGGTCAGCTTCGCACCCGTAGCTGGGAAGATAACGGTATCACCCGTTACGTCACTGAAATTCTTGTTAAGACCACGGGCACCGTGCAGATGCTGGGACGTGCACCACAGCAGAACGCTCAGGCGCAACCGAAGCCTCAGCAGAATGGGCAGCCACAGAGTGCTGACGCGACGAAAAAAGGTGGCGCGAAAACGAAAGGCCGTGGACGTAAGGCCGCGCAGCCAGAGCCTCAGCCGCAACCGCCGGAGGGGGAGGATTACGGGTTTTCAGACGACATCCCGTTCTGATCGGGCTGACTGTGACAACCGCCCCGCCCTGTGCGGGGCATCACCGGAGATATGAGGATGAGCGAATATTTCAGAATACTTCAGGGACTGCCGGACGGCTCCTTTACCCGCGAACAGGCGGAAGCCGTTGCCGCACAGTACCGGAACGTCTTTATCGAGGATGATCAGGGAACGCATTTTCGCCTGGTTGTCCGTCAGGATGGCACGTTGATCTGGCGCTCCTGGAATTTTGAGGACGGTGCCGGGTACTGGATGAACCAGTACATCAGGGATTTCGGGATTCTTAAGTAAGAGAGGTGCCGGACGCGCGAACGTCCGGCAGGACATAAGCAATTATAAGGGGATGATTATGCCTGTAACGAAGTGTGAACCAGAAACCACCCGCAAAGCAAGCCGTAAATCTGTAAAAACGCAGGAAACTGCACTGTCTGCCCTGCTGGCGCAGACGGAGGAAGTGAGCGTGCCGCTGGATTCACTGATTAAATCACCGCTGAATGTGCGCACGGTGCCGTATTCTGCGGAGTCCGTCAGTGAACTGGCTGATTCCATTAAGGGAGTCGGCCTGCTGCAGAATCTGGTTGTTCATGCCCTGCCAGGTGACCGTTACGGTGTCGCCGCAGGTGGTCGCCGACTGGCAGCACTCAACATGCTGGCAGAGCGTGACATCATTCAGGCTGACTGGCCTGTCCGTGTGAAGGTCATTCCGCAGGAGCTGGCGACTGCCGCATCGATGACCGAGAACGGTCATCGTCGGGATATGCACCCTGCCGAACAGATTGCCGGATTCCGCGCAATGGCGCAGGAAGGCAAAACGCCAGCACAAATCGGTGATTTGCTGGGCTATTCACCCCGCCATGTCCAGCGAATACTGAAACTGGCTGACCTTGCGCCTGTCATCCTCGATGCGCTGGCAGAAGACCGCATCACCACCGAACACTGTCAGGCGCTGGCGCTGGAGAACGACACCGCGCGTCAGGTGCAGGTGTTTGAAGCCGCCTGTCAGTCGGGATGGGGCGGTAAACCGGAAGTACAGACCATTCGTCGTCTGGTGACCGAAAGTGAAGTGGCGGTGGCGGGGAACAGTAAATTCCGCTTCGTGGGGGCTGATGCCTTCTCGCCAGACGAACTGCGCACCGATTTGTTCAGCGATGACGGGGACGGTTATGTCGACCGCGTGGCGCTCGATGCTGCTCTGCTGGAAAAACTCCAGGCTGTCGCAGAGTTCCTTCGGGAAGCCGAGGGCTGGGGATGGTGCGCCGGACGCATGGAGCCTGTCGGTGAATGCCGTGAAGATGCCCGGGCATACCGCAACCTGCCGGAGCCGGAAGCGGTGCTGACGGAGGCGGAAGAAGAACACCTGAACGAACTGATGGCACGTTACGACGCGCTGGAAAACCAGTGTGAGGAATCTGACCTGCTGGCAGCAGAAATGAAGCTGATTGACTGCATGGCGAAGGTCAGGGCGTGGACGCCGGAGATGCGTGCCGGAAGTGGCGTGGTGGTGTCCTGGCGTTACGGTAATGTGTGTATCCAGCGTGGTGTGCAGTTGCGCAGTGAGGATGATGTGGCTGACGACGCTGACCGCACGGAACAGGGGCTGGAGAGCGCGTCAGTGGAGGAAATCAGTCTGCCGTTGCTGACTAAACTGACCTCAGAGCGCACGCTGGCAGTCCAGGCAGCACTGATGCAGCAACCGGACAAATCCCTGGCACTGCTGGCATGGACGCTCTGCCTGAATGTGTTTGACAGCAAAGCGCACAGTAGTCCCGCCAGAATTCGCCTGGCATGTGAGCATTATGCGCTGACCAGCGATGCACCGTCGGGGAAGGAAGGTGCCGCATTCATGGCGCTGATGGCAGAACACTCTCGTTTTGCTGCCCTGCTGCCGGAAGGATGGGAACGGGATATGACGACGTTCCTGTCACTCAGCCAGGAGGTGCTGTTATCCCTGCTCAGCTTCTGTACCGCGTGCAGTCTTAACGGTGTCCAGACCCGAGAGTGTGGTCACACGTCACGCAGTCCGCTTGACACGCTGGAAACCGCCATCGGCTTTCACATGCGTGACTGGTGGCAGCCGACAAAAGCAAACTTCTTCGGACACCTGAAAAAGCCGCAGATTATCGCAGCCCTGAATGAGGCAGGGCTGTCCGGTGCCGCACGGGACGCGGAGAAGATGAAGAAAGGCGATGCGGCTGAACATGCAGAGTTCCATATGAAAGACAACCGCTGGGTGCCTGGCTGGATGTGTTCACCACGTCCACAGACGGATGCCACTGAACGCGCCGATAACCTGGCTGATGCCGCCTGATGAACAACCACACCGCCCCGCCGGAGACGGGGCGGCAGAGGGAGAAATACGATGATGAATACCGAACTGACACTGAATGCCCTGCAGTCCATGAATGCCCAGGAATATGAAGAAATCCGTGCTGCGGGAAGCGATATGCGCCGTAATCTCACTCACGAGGTGATGCGTGAAGTGGACGCACCGGCTAACTGGATGATGAACGGAGAGTATGGCAGCGAGTTCGGGGGCTTTTTCCCCGTCCAGGTTCGTTTCACGCCAGCCCACGAACGTTTCCACCTGGCATTATGTTCGCCGGGAGACGTCTCTCAGCTCTGGATGCTGGTTCTGGTGAATGGTGGTGGACAGCCTTTCGCCGTCGTTCAGGTGCAACATATCTTCACGCCTGTCGCGATCAGTCACACGCTGGCGCTTGCCGCGACACTGGATGCGCAGGGATACAGTGTTAACGACATCATCCATATCCTGATGGCAGAAGGAGGTCAGGCATGAGCGCACGTTCACGGGCACTGATCCCCCTCAGCGCAGAACAACAGGCCGCCATGCAGGCGGTGGCTGTCACAGAACAACGTCGTCGTCAGGGACGCACACTTTCAGCATGGCCTTATGCCACCGCTTTCTTTCGCTGCCTGAATGGCAGTCGCCGGATTTCGCTGACCGATCTCCGCTTTTTTGCCCCTGCGCTGACGAAGGAGGAATTTCATGGCAACCGTCTCCTGTGGCTGGCTGCCGTGGATAAACTGATTGAAAGTTTTGGGGAAGTCTGTGTTCTTCCCCTGCCATCCGATGCGGGGCACCGTCTGTTCCCGTCCGTGCCTTTTCGTGAAGGTGAGCGTCGTCGTCAGAAAACCACGCTGACAGAGCAGAAATACAGCCGCCAGCGGGAACGTGAGGCAGAACGACGGGAACTGGAATACCAGACATGTTTTGCTCAGGCGCAGATTGACCTTGCGTTTCATACTCCCGCCACGGTCGGAAGCTGGTTGTCCCGCTGGTCTGGTGTTGTTGAGGAGCATGATCTGGAAACGATTTTCTGGGGGTGGTGCGGGCGTTTTCCATCACTGTCATCATTTGACCGGTTTTTCTGGCAGGAGGAACCACTCTGGCGGCTGATTTTTGAAGCCGGTGAGGCCGGTCGTGGTGCACCGGTACAGGTACGTGCACTTGAGCAGTGGATGATCCCGAACAAGCTGGAGAACGTAATATGATGAAATCAGACGAAAAATACCAGGTTCCCGCGTGGATGCGACCTCTGTTGCCGTTGCTCTGCAACACCGGGGGGAACGATCCGGAAGAACTGCTGAATGATACAGAAACCACTGCCAGTGCGAATGTTGTCCGTTATGTACTGATAGTTGCTGTGCGGTCGCAGGTTGATCTGCTGCAGCTTCTGTACAGGAAAGGGCTGTTGCGCACAGAGATACCAGGTGGCTTTTCACCGGAAGAAGCGCAGGCACTCCTGGATAATCTGGTGCGCAGCCATATCAGCAAGGCGCTGTCGGGCGAGCGAATGGCAGCCCGTGACAGAAATGCCGATCTGGCCTGGATTAGACAGCAACTGGTCGATGCCGCCTGGTTTGTCCGTGCCACACTGGAAGCGCATGGGATGAGCGTCGGAAATGAGAGTCCCCCTGCTCCGCCAGAGACAATGCCGGACATACAGACACGGGAACTGGTGATGTTGATCAAGCGACTGGCATCATCGCTGAAAGCGGTGAAACCGGACAGTTGTGTGGTGCGTGAAGCGCAGGACTGGCTGCGCGACAGAAAACTTGTGGATATCACAGATATTCTCCGGTGAACCAGGCATGTATATTTTACGCAGGGACATGCCGGTCATGATCGTTTCGTTCCAGGGGTGGTCTGGAGATCATGCGGTGTGCTCCCTGCTCTCGCCGGAATAAGGACGTCGCCGCCGGCTCCGCTTTTACCCGGCCATGCGGGGCATGGCCTTGTGGGTTTTCAGTTATGTGGCCTCAGCATCGTGTGCGGGCTGTGCCGTGCCTCCATCGTAGCCGGGCTTCTGCGGGCGGGTTGCAAGGTAAGGTGAACCGCTGCGGTCACCCGGTCCCTCCTTCCCGTCTGCCGTGATTTTCCGGTCGTTCACCCGCTCAGATTTCGCGGTCTCACCCTCCAACTCCCGCCAGCCGTGTGCGTCAGGCTGCGGCTTCCCTTGCGCCCTTGCAACCCTGCAGGCCCGGCAAAGATGGAGGCACGGCACCGCCCGGTGTCGCAGAACATGTGACTATGGAGGATTCGGGAATGTCTGTTGTTGCACCTGCTGTATACGTTGGAACCTGGCACAAATACAACTGTGGAAGCATCGCTGGCCGCTGGTTTGACCTGACAACGTTTGATGATGAACGCGACTTTTTCGCCGCCTGCCGTGCCCTTCACCAGGATGAAACCGACCCGGAACTGATGTTTCAGGATTATGAGGGATTCCCGGGGAATATGGCCTCTGAATGCCATATCAACTGGGCCTGGGTTGAAGGCTTCCGCCGGGCACGGGATGAAGGCTGCGAAGAGGCTTATCGTCTCTGGGTGGATGATACCGGTGAGACGGATTTTGACACCTTCCGCGATGCCTGGTGGGGCGAGGCTGACAGTGAGGAGGCTTTTGCGGTTGAGTTCGCCAGTGATACCGGCCTGCTGGCTGACGTGCCGGAGACGGTGGCGCTCTATTTTGACTATGAGGCGTATGCGCGGGATTTATTCCTGGACTCCTTCACCTTTATTGACGGTCATGTGTTCCGTCGGTGATTTACTCCCCCGCTCCGGCGGGGGTATGGCCTGCCAGGCCGCCGGAAAACCCTGGCAGGCTTACGCCTGCCTGAAATGCAGGAGGGCCGCGCCTGCGGCGCTGCCCTTCCTGCCCGTCATGGTGTGAGGCATTTTTCTGTTATGTCGTTTCTGTTGTTCTGATTTCCGGAGGCGGGGACACCTTCGGCTCCCGGCTGCCTGGCGGCATCCGGTCGTCAGGCCCGACTCCGACAGGCAGCTGCTGGCGCACCCGCCAGTCTCCGCCGAACCCGCTGGCGCGGTTTCGGGCTGCCGCTACGGTCCGATGTCTGAAAAACCAGGCTTGCAGCGACCGTTCCGGTCGCGCCGCCTCTGTCGCGCCGTGACCTGCGCTCCCTGCACACCTGACGGTGTGTAAGGAAACTGCGCCTGATGGCGCAGTTGTCTGCCCTTCCGCCGCCCCCCCTGCGGCCTGTTTCCCCGCTGTGGACTTTCCGGGGGCTGAAGCGGCCACAACACGTTTCAGCCGTCCAGGGGAGAGATGTACCAGCCACAAAACTTTTTGCCGCAAGCGTCAAAAACTTTTGCGTCTGCCCCCGGACAACTGCCCCGTGCCGTGGCTGTCGCTGCCCCATCGGAAAGGTCCACTGCGGGGAGAAACCCCGAAGAAGTGGACGGCAGAAGGGGCTTTCGCCCCTCCGGGGGAGCAACCGGTCGGCCCGGCGACCTGATTCAGCAGAAGGAGACGTTTTCATGACAGTCAGCAGCACGATTTCCGTTTTTTGCCGCGACGGGGTGTTCCGTACCGTTTACTGCCACCTGCACGGTGAGCCGACCTGGAACGGTCGCATCCTGCATACCCACTATGCCACCGGTCAGCAGGCCGAAGCCCTGGTTGAACACGGTGATATCCGTTGCCTTGGTCCCCGTTGCGACAAACCCGCCGGGCATACGCTTCAGAACCCGGTGGACGGTGTGACGGCTTATTACGGACGTGACAGTGGTTTCCGGATGGACAGTGAGGCGCGTGAGTACCGTTCTTTCAGGGAGGCTATTGCCACTGAAAGCACTGAAGAGGTGCGCTTCCATTATGTGTTCATCGACGGCTACTGGAAGGTGATGTACCGCACGCCGGAAGGCTGGAAGATGAAAGCGCTCGCGCTGGCACTGCGTCGCTGTCCGGAATGAAAAAAAGCAGGGCGATAAACCCTGCCTCTCTCCGCCGGCGCTTCCCCGCCAGGAAGCCCGGCATCTCAATCACTATCTATGGAGATTATGCCATGAGACCATCAATTATCTTCGCAACCGCCGAGTATGTAAAGCGTCTGCGTGAAGAGTGCCTGCGGGAGAACAAACCCCTGCACCGCCATACCCGCTTCAGACGCCAGGAACTGGCACCGGATGAGATTAACCCGGACGTCCTGGCGATGGGCGGTCATATCGCCAGACGCTGCAGTGAGCAGAAGCGGGTACGTATCCCCGCTATGAAAGTCAGCGAATGGGGCCACCTGCTCCGCGCGCTTGAAATTGAACGGGTCTGTCACTGATTAACCCCTGCCGTCTGCCTGTGCAGGTGGCAGGATGTGTTCAGGTACTTTACCAGGAGGAACCGTGAGCAAGATGAAAAACATCACGACGTCTGTGTTGCATGGTGTCTCCACAAAAAACAGAAAAGGGAAACAGATTCTCTTTCATTCAGGGCCCGGGAGGGCTGGAGATAACAATGAAGTCTTGTTTTGATACTGACAAAGCTTTTCATATGTCTTTTGATGAAGTCACTTTCAACGCTGACAGAATTCGCTCAAAACTGGAACTATTATCCGAAGAACTAATGCCCCGTTGTGGTCTTGTTTATGAGCTATATCAGCGACGTTTGAGTGCTGCTATTGATAATTTTGTGGCCACATTGCCGACAGAACAACATCTACTGGTCCTGGAACTGGCCCGTGAGGAGTTTGATTACCTTTCCGCAGAAGAGATTGCTGAAGAAATACGCCGTGACTCAGAACGCGGCTATTGTTGTCATGGCTTTGAACGCAATTGCTGTCCTCTCGGTTGTGGGGATTTGGGCGATGATTGCTGCGATGCTGCTGATTTGATGGAGGAACCGTGAGTAAGAAGAAAAACACCACGACGCCCACGCCGCATGATGCTGCGTTCCGGTCGTTCCTGGCGAATCCCGACGTCGCCAGAGATTTTCTGGAACTGCATCTTCCGGCGGAGTACCGGCAGTTGTGCGACCTGTCCACGCTGAAGCTGGAACCCGCCACCTTTGTTGAGCCGGACCTGCATCAGTACGCCAGCGATATCCTCTGGAGCGTGAAAACCACCGGGGGTGAAGATGGCTATGTTTATACGCTCATCGAGCACCAGAGCACCGAAAATCTGTACATGCCTTTCCGCATGTTACGTTACAGTGTGGCGGCGATGCAGAGACATCTGGAGCAGCACAAAACGTTGCCACTGGTGATTCCTGTACTGTTCTATCATGGTGAGCGCAGCCCGTACCCGTACAGCATGAACTGGCTGGACTGTTTTGAGAATCCGGCACTTGCGGCTAAAATATACACAAAGCCGTTTCCGCTGGTTGATATCACTGTCGTTGATGACAATGAAATCATGAACCATCGCCGGATGGCCGCACTGACGCTGCTGATGAAGCATATCCGCCATCGTGACATGATGGAGCTGCTGGACAAACTCCCGCAGGTCATGGTGGAAATTTCAGATGAGCAGGTGCGTGTTCTGATTCATTACATCGTTAACGCAGGGGACTCTGTATCACCGGAATTTATGCGGGCGCTGGCTGAGCGTCTGCCGCAGCATGAGGATAAACTGATGACTATCGCTGAACGTCTTGAGCAAAAAGGTCGCCAGGAAGGCAGGATGGAAGGACGCATGGAAGGAGCGCTTGAAAAAGCCCTGGCTATTGCGTGCCAGCTTCAGAAAATGGGGATGACGCCGGAGCAGATTAAGCAGGCTACCGGACTTTCCGATGACGAACTGAAGAAAATCACTCACTGATGAGAACCACAAAGCCCGGCAAAATGCCGGGCTTTGTGGTCAGCAGGAGCAGAGCAAACAGCATGACGATTGCAGAACGTCTTATACAGAAAGGTTTCGACGAGGGTTTTAAACAAGGGGCTCTTGAAGTGGCGCGGGAAATAGCCTGCCGGCTTCGGGATATAGGCTGGCCGCCGGAACGGATTCAGGAGGTCACGGGACTTTCCGGTGAAGAACTGAAAAAACTGTTTCCTGATGAGCAGTAGCCTGGCATTCAGCCAGGCTGTGAATTACGCTCACACATCCTCTGCCGTTTCCCCCAGTTCATTTTCCAGTCGCCTGATGATATCTGCCTTGTGCATCCCCTGCATGTGAGGCAGCAGGTCACGGACTGAAAGTGCCTGGGTGGTCCTCCAGACGGTGACATCCACCTGCTCCGCATTTTCCCAGGCGTGCCATGTTCTCTGTGTCACGCCAAATTCTCTGGCCGCTTTTTCGCGTGACCAGAGCATGCTTTTTCGCCAGATTCGCAGTTCCCAGCCGGTCATAAAATACCTTTGAAAAAGTGAAAAAACTTCACTTTATTTTATCACCATAATCACCAAATCAGCGCGAAAAATAAGTGTGAAAAAGTGAAGAAATTTCACTTTTTTTGATTGTTGATGTCGTGCTGTTTTCTCTGTTTTCACCTGTGCGGGAGTGGTGTACCAGTGACCACCGCATGCCGTTGTTGTGCCGTCGGTTTTCTCCGGTCGCGCCGGATGCGGCGCTCCCTGCACACCTGACGGTGTGTAAGGCCACTGCGCCTGATGGCGCTGCTATCTCTGCCTGTCTGCCGCCGCACTGCGGCCTGTTCTCCGCAGACGGACTTTCCGGGGAACATACACGACCACATCCCGTTTCAGTTATCCAGGGGAGAGATGTACCAGCCACAAAACTTTTTGCCGCAGGCGTCAAAAACTTTTGCGTCTGCCCCCGGACAACTGCCCCGTGACGTGGTGAGCATCCCCCGTCGGAAAGGTCCACTGCGGGGAAATCCCCGAAGACCCGGACGGCAGAAGGAGCTTCGCTCCTCCGGGAAATGACCTGGCTGACCCGGCAGTCGTGACGATGAGGAGACAATGTGATGAATCAGACTTTACCCACTGCTGACCTGAATACTGCCGGCACGACAGATGTTATTCCGTCTGTAGCTATCGACCGCATCATCGCGCAGCGTAACGAAGGTATTGCACTGTTCATGCAGGCGATGGAATGCCTGGCGACAGCGCGCAGGATTCTGCTCGATGCTTCCGGTGACATTTTTCTCTACGGGTTTGAAGACTGTGTGACTGACTCCGTTCGATGCATGGATAAACCGGAAGAAGCGAAAAGGAATATCACCCGTCTTGCCGACCGTAAAATCTGGGACCGCCTGATGGCGGATACGGGGATGTACACCTTCATGAGTTCATGCCAGCGTGATGAGTGGAACAGCCAGCTGATGAGCGACACCTGTCCTGAAATCACCCTGGACAATGTACTGGCAACTTTTCGCCATCTGAATGCCAGCAAGATGCAGACATTTGAACAGGGACTGATTGATGTCTACCGGAAATTGTCATGGGATTACAGAACCAATAATCCCTGCCGTCTGGGCAAGAAAATCATTATTGAAAACCTGCTGTACCGCTGGAGTAACGGGCGTGTGACGCTGGACTGCAGCGGACGGGAGGCACTGGATGACCTTGTACGTCCTTTTTATCTGCTGGAGGGGCGCAACGTTCCTGACTTCCGGAGCAGCATCGGGGCGCAGTATGGTGAATTTCTCGGGAACGGTGACAATGTCGGTAAGCTGTTAGAAGGGGAATATTTTACGGTGCGTGGCTACCAGAAAGGGACCGTACACATTGTCTTTAAGCGTCCTGACCTTGTTGAAAAACTGAATGATATTATTGCACGGCATTATCCTGGTGCATTGCCGCCACGAGTCTGATTAAACAGAAAAGCCCAGGTATTTATGCCGGGGCTTTTTTTTCTGTAATCATCATAATCTCAGAACACAATGTGACATTGTCACATCAATTGTTGTTCATATCGATGCCATCTTTCCTGCCTGAATCTGTCTTTTTAGGTGCTGTTTTAGAGGAAGAACGGCGGGATGGTTTTTTCGATTCTGCTTCCCGAATAATGTCACGAAGTGCTTTCTCTCCTACTTCATACCCTGCATTTTTGAGCGTGTCACGAACATCTGTCAGTGTATAACCCTTTGTCCTTACCAGGATAATGATGTCATCACGAATGGCATCAAGAAAATCACGCAATGTTTTCCGTTGAGCGGTGAGGTCCGGCAATTCCGATAAGGCAGCTTTTGCCAGCTGGATGTCATCATCTGAGTAAAATTTTTTAGAAGCCATTGGCACTGTCTCTCCGTTTCATGTTGAAGTCTGATTTTATCATCAAAAACTGACTCCTGGCAGGGCTGCGCCCTGCCTCTGCCGTCTGCATAAGACTATGATGCACAAAAATAACAGGCTATAATGGCCTGAAAAACGGGACAGGATGTGGGAATGTCGGACCGCGCACGCGCACTCAGACATTCCCCACCTGGTCAGGGCTTTGCCCCGACACCCCGGTAAGGAGCAGACCATGAGTGAGAAGAAAACCCGAACGGGCAGTGAGAACAGGAAGAGAATTGTAAAATTCACGGCGAGATTCACGGAGGATGAGGCTGAAATCGTAAGAGAAAAAGCGGAGTCAAGTGGACAGACGGTTTCAACATTTATACGAAGCTCTTCACTGGATAAGGTGGTTAACTGCCGTACTGACGACCGTATGATTGATGAGATTATGCGTCTTGGCCGCCTTCAGAAGCATCTGTTTGTGGAGGGAAAACGCACTGGTGATAAGGAGTATGCAGAGGTTCTTGTTGCCATTACTGAATATGTCAATGCTCTGCGAAGAGACTTAATGGGACGCTGAGATAACTGCTGATGAATGCCATTATTCCGCACAAAAGACGTGACGGCAGGTCTTCCTTTGAAGACCTGATTGCGTACACGTCTGTGCGGGATGATGTGCAGGAAAATGAGCTCACAGAAGACAGCGAAATCAAGAGTGATGTCCCTCACCGCAACCGTTTCAGACGGCTTGTTGATTATGCAACACGCCTGCGTAACGAAAAATTTGTCTCCCTGATTGATGTGATGAAAGACGGCAGTCAGTGGGTAAATTTCTATGGCGTAACCTGTTTCCATAACTGCAATTCACTGGAAACAGCTGCTGAAGAGATGCAGTACAAGGCGGACAAAGCTGTTTTTTCCCGTAATGATACAGACCCCGTTTTCCACTACATTCTTTCCTGGCCTGCGCATGAAAGCCCGCGTCCTGAGCAGCTTTTTGACTGTGTGCGTTACACACTGAAATCTCTTGAACTCTCAAAACATCAGTACGTGGCTGCCGTTCATACGGACACGGATAATCTGCATGTGCATGTTGCCGTGAATCGTGTACATCCTGAAACTGGTTATATTAACTGGCTTTCCTGGAGCCAGGAAAAACTCAGCCGTGCATGTCGTGAACTTGAACTTAAGCACGGATTCGCGCCTGATAATGGCTGCTTTGTGCATGCACCCGGCAACCGTATTGTGCGCAAAACAGCGCTGGTACGTGAGCGCCGTAATGCCTGGCGACGCGGGAAAAAGCAGACGTTCAGGGAATATATTGCGCAGATGTCGATTGCCGGGCTGCGTGAAGAGCCAGCACAGGACTGGTTATCTTTGCATAAACGGCTGGCCAGTGATGGTCTGTATATCACGATGCAGGAAGGGGAACTGGTGGTGAAGGATGGCTGGGACAGAGCGCGGGAAGGTGTTGCACTCAGTTCGTTCGGACCGTCATGGACAGCTGAAAAACTGGGGCGGAAACTGGGGGAATATCAGCCTGTACCGACAGATATTTTCAGTCAGGTGGGGACACCCGGTCGTTATGATCCGGAAGCCATAAACGTTGATATCCGGCCGGAAAAAGTGGCAGAAACGGAGAGTCTGAAACAGTACGCCTGCCGTTATTTTGCCGAACGCTTACCGGAAATGGCGAGAAATGGTGAGCTGGAAAGTTGCCTGGATGTGCACAGAACTCTGGCAAAGGCTGGATTATGGATGGGGATCCAGCACGGGCATCTGGTACTGCATGATGGATTTGATAAACAACAGACACCAGTACGTGCAGACAGTGTGTGGCCGTTAATGACGCTGGATTATATGCAGGATCTGGATGGTGGATGGCAGCCTGTACCGAAGGATATTTTTACTCAGGTTATACCCGGAGAACGATTCCGGGGACGTAATCTTGGTACTCAGGCTGTCAGTGATTACGAATGGTATCGTATGCGGATGGGGACAGGTCCACAGGGAGCAATAAAGCGCGAACTGTTTTCTGATAAGGAAAGTCTGTGGGGGTACACGACTGTTCAGTGTGAGTCGTTGATTGAAGATATGATCGCGGGCGGGAATTTCAGCTGGCAGGCGTGCCATGAGATGTTTGCGCGTAAAGGGCTTATGTTGCAGAAACAGCATCATGGTCTTGTGATTGTGGATGCGTTTAATCATGAGCTCACACCAGTGAAGGCCAGCAGTATCCACCCGGATTTGACGTTATCCAGGGCTGAGCTGCAGGCAGGGCCATTTGAGATTGCAGGTGCAGATATATTTGAACGGGTGAAGCCTGAATGTCGCTACAATCCGGAACTTGCTGCCAGCGATGAAGTGGAACCCGGCTTCCGGCGCGATCCTGTACTGCGTCGTGAACGCCGTGAAGCCCGTGCAGCTGCGCGGGAAGATTTGCGCGCGCGTTATCTTGCATGGAAGGAGCACTGGCGTAAACCCGACTTACGTTACGGAGAACGGTTACGGGAAATTCATGCTGCCTGCCGTCGGCGCAAGGCGTATATCCGTGTGCAGTTCCGGGATCCACAATTGCGTAAGCTGCATTACCATATTGCGGAAGTGCAGCGTATGCAGGCGCTGATCAGGCTGAAGGAGAGTGTGAAGGAAGAGCGGTTGTCACTGATTGCGGAGGGTAAGTGGTATCCTTTGTCCTACCGGCAGTGGGTGGAGCAACAGGCGGTACAGGGAGACAGAGCTGCATTATCACAGTTACGTGGCTGGGATTATCGTGATCGTCGCAAAGACAAGCGACGAACAACGAATGCCGACCGCTGCGTGATTCTCTGTGAACCGGGAGGAACTCCACTTTATGAAGACACTGGCGTTCTCGAAGCCCGTCTGCAGAAAGATGGCAGTGTGCGTTTTCGTGATCGGAGGAATGGCGAGTTAGTCTGTGTGGATTATGGGGACCGTGTGGTGTTCTACCATCATCAGGACAGAAATGAACTGGTGGATAAGCTGAATCTGATTGCTCCTGTATTGTTTGATCGTGAGCCAGGAATGGGTTTTGAACCGGAAGGCTCATATCAACAGTTTAATGATGTATTTGCGGAAATGGTGGCCTGGCATAATGCAGCTGGAATAACCGGAAATGGACACTTTGTAATCAGCCGCCCGGATGTGGATTTACATCGTCAGCGTAGTGAACAGTACTACCACGAATATATCAGGCAACAGAAAAGCATATCCGGGGGGCATGGCGCATCTTATGCTCCAGTTCAGGATAATGAGTGGACGCCACCATCACCTGGAATGTAGGGATGAGGAGTGGATATTAAAAATCTTAACTTGTATTAGTTAAGATTTTCTTTGCTCTGACAGAGCTATGGTACTGAGATCTATATGGATTGAGGAGCAATATATGGGGGTAAAGAAAATCGTTATGCTGGCTATTTTAGTCAGCTTTGTGGCGGGATGTGCGCCATTACATCCTTCAAATTGCCATAAAACTACAGCCCTGGGTAGTTGCAGTTCAGGACGTTGGGATGATCAGGATGAATGGGGGGAGCAGGCACGGGGAATCAGGGATGCAATTAATGCTAAACTTGATGATCCGCAAAAATGGAAAAGGAAAAAATGCAGGTTGCATATGGAATTCTCCCGGGATGGCACGGCGTTAAAAATATCAACCAGTAATGGCGATAAAGCCTATTGCGAAGCGATAAAGTCAGCAGCCCATAAAGCTAAATTTCCGGCCTTCAACAATCCGGAAGTTTATAGAGATTTTCAAAAATCCGGCTTTGACATGCGCGGTTAGCTCCACGACATATCTGTAGGGCTAACAGAAGACTGTCAGGTTGGCTGATTACTACACTGGAACCTGAGGTACTTTGCCTCAGGTTATGTTGACATACTCAAAAATAGATTCTTACATTATCCCGGTAACGGCGTCCTTCATCGGCCTGCCAGTTACCATCAATGGTATTGGTACCCTCGTTCTTTCTGTCTGTGATGTTAATAAGGGCAAAATTAATCAGCATGTCTGGCAGGATCTGGGAATTCATACCAATATCCATAGAAGTGAATCTATTACGAACGTGGGGAACCCTGGCACCATTTTTTGTGCTGCCCATATTTGTTTTCATGTATAATTCATAATCAAAGCGTTCATCCTGATTTAGCTTAACTGATTAAAATCCGTAGATTATGATTTTATCAGTGTTGTGACTTTATTTATTATGGGGAGCTTACCCAGTATTTCGAAATTATCGGGAGAACACTTGTACCATCTGTTTGAGCCTGCAAGTATTTCTCTGTCCCATCGTCTGACCCTCTCCCCGTTTCTGAGTATGCATATCATATAGTTTTCGGGCACCATCAGTGTCCGGGCTGCCAGAAGACTATTTTTAAACGTCAGGGAAGTGATATTGATATCTTCTCCGGAATTTTTACGATAAATAACAGACCATGAGTTTTCTTCCGGGCTACTAATACACATTTATTGTACCTCTGGTGATGGATTGAAATCCTGAATCCTCCGCTTACTATGGTGAGCGGAGGAGATTAATAATCGCGTAAAGGTTGTTATTAAAATCAGCCATACAGGTGTTATCAGAATCTTTTTTTACGACTCTCTTGTTTTCCACCTGATGGTGTCTGAGCGACATTTTTTTTATGGGGCGGGGATGCAGTTAGATCCGGTACAGGTAACAGCATCTCCAGGGTGAGCAGAGTATTCAGAATCGCCTTCACTGAAGGTATATCTTCAGGACCAGAGTGTTCCTCTTCCGGACGATTCAGTGTGATATAACATACCCGGCGTTCTTCCCTGGTTGTGTTATTGATAGTGTGCACAGCCTTTTTCCACAGTTCGTTTGCCCGGGATTCGATATCTGTATCATATTGCGGAAGCAGATCCAGTGATGTCTGCGCTGTTGCCAACCGGCGCTGGAATGTATCAATGATACGGTAAGGCTCTGTACGGTTTTTACGACGTTTACGGGATGGTTTTGCTGTCAGTACACCGATGATGCTGCTGACATGCTCCGGTGTGGGGAGCCTGCGCTGCACTGTCCTGGGGACGAGACGGCGGAGACGCTCCAGCCGGGGGGCTTCAACGGAAATATAGCGGTTGATGACCACCGGATCACTGTCGCAACTTTTCTCGCTGTCCGGAATATACACAGAGGCTGACGGCACCACATCCCCCTGGAAAACGGTAAAGAACTCACCGGCATTCAGTCTGATCAAATCCTGCACGTCGATTTTGCTTTCCATCTGGATGGTGATCTGGTTACCGTCCACCCAGGACTCACCCATCACACCATCGTGGCGCTGCAGGCTGCCCATTCTGGCCCGTGCCTCTTCACCGGCGGCATTTTTCACCGTTCTTGCCGTTTTGTCGTCACTGACAATGCGTCCGGCGAATTTGGTGCCGGCGTTCTGCATCAGTGTGGCGGTGTTGGTGGCGGAGGTCTGCCCTTCAATTCGCTCCTGATCCTGCGCCGTCATTATCAGGGAAAACTCCAGTGAACGTACCTGGGTGGCCTCCACAGCAATGCGGTCTGTGTAGTAGGCACCGACTTCGTCAAGGATACAGATATAGGGGAAGCTGCCTTTGTATTTTTTGACTTCCAGGGTCTGTGCATCTGTGCCTTCCAGCCGGTAGCCCAGGTCACGGGCGAGGAGCATGCTCTGCTGGGTGACGAACATACGACCGAGTGCCGACGTGGTATGAGCCGATGTGTCCAGTGCAGGGATCATCACAATCAGAATGCGGTCGCTGTGAATACTGTCGCGAATATCGATGTCGCCGGCATCTGCCGCAAAGACGTCCCCGAAGGTTTCGGCAAAGGTTGTGAACGTTTCCGAGAACTGACCGGAGAGATAAGCATGCTGTTTACGGGGCTCCTCAGTCCAGGCTGACGGCGTTCTCACCAGTGACATATCGAATCCCGGGACATCCTGCAGGTAGTTTCGCAGTGGTGCGATAGCTTCTTCCGGCCACTGGTCATCAAGGCCACGGCAATAGAGTTTTGCCATCCCTTCCAGCGTCATATGTTCCCGTAACATCTGCAGGGACATGGTTTTACCTTCCCGGACGCACCAGAATTTTGTGCCAAAGACCAGGGCCTTGTTCATGGCTATCGCCCGTGACTGCCATTCACCGCCCTGAACGTTCTGGGGCAGCATGGACTGCATGGTTTCGGCGGTGAAGGCTTCGGTGCTGAATGCGAACGGGTTCCAGGTGTTTGACTGTGGGCGGGATTTTTCGCCGCTCTGAATGATTTCACTGCGGGATTTTCCGCCGTTCATGAAGTTGATGACTTCGATATCATCCTCCCTGCCAAAACGTCGGGAGAGATACCAGATTGTCCTCGTGGTATCGTTCTGTGCCTTTCCGTCAACAAAGGTAAAGCCTCTTCCCCAGCAGAGCGGGTTGAGCAGCCAGGCAAAGGTGGTTTCTGTTTTACCGCCACCGGTGGTGGCAAAAAACATGACATGCCGGGTGAGGTCATCCATGCTCAGCCAGAGCTCACGACCGATATCGTTGATACGGCGGTAACCGACATAAAAAATCCCCCGGGCGGGGAATGTTTCATCCGCTTCATACTGAAACAGGGTGGGCCAGAAGCTGAAGAGGCTTCTCCTGACCTTTCTGTCCTGGGAGGGGTCATCAAGGCTGAGTGTCATGGGCATACGCAGGGGGCATCGCCAGCGTTGCAGCATGAATATCACGGAGGTGACCAGGGTGAACAGCAGGCAGACAGGAAGGGCCAGTGGCCATATCAGCGCCGTAATGATACTGCCGGCCAGACACAGACCAGTGATGTTCAGGTTATGCAGTGCATTCCACAACGGGTTTCCCCAGGCCGTGCGGTGTATGAGGTCAGGATTAACGTGGTGCTGGCTCATTGTGATACTCCTCGCTATCTGTTGCTTTCAGGAAGAGGCGAACGGAAGTGGCGTCTTTCAGGATACCGGACGGCAGGTGCCAGCCGGTATCTGATAACACCCAGGGGGTTCCGCCAAAACCGAACTGGCGGAAAGCCTGGTTATTGACATCGATGGCAGCACGTGCGGCGGTCAGACACTGTCCATCCTGTGCGGCCGGTGCATCGCCGGTGGGGGCCATACCACTGTCAGCGGAATACAGCTGATGCCATCCGGTCGCCCGTTTTTGTGAGTCCGGTTCACACAGCAGCGGAGCAGTCCGCTTTGTACTGGACTCCCCGCCAATCACGGAGACCGGATAAATCACCACGCTGAATTCCCGGGCCAGTTGCTTAAGCGCGGGTTCCAGCAGACGGCAGTTGATGCATGCGGGGTCAAGGAAGGCGTACAGCGTGCGTTCATGACCAGTGGACAGGTTAATGGTGAACATCCCCCGGTCTGCGTTGCGTTTAAGTACTGTGGCCAGATTACGGCGGGCCTCAGCGGCCTGAACGTGTTGTTCTTCCGTCACTGCCGTCGGAGCGGGGGCAGAAGAAGGTTCCTGCTGTGTGGGAGCCGGGCGGGCCGGGATGCTGTTAACATGATGTTCCGTATGTGGGCGTGGTGTCTCTGTGTCGGTTACTGGTTCAGCTCTCCATTCCTGAGATGTAGGGTAAGCCAGCGTGGAAGGGGGCTCTGCCTTCATCCAGTGGTAACCTGCAACTGTCGCCGGCAGAGCAATTCCGGCGATAAAGCCACACATCAGTGTCCGCCAGAAGCCATTTTTCCGGGAGGGATGTTTTCCTTTTCCGGCATATTCGGCATCCAGGCAGGCATCAATCGCTGAGAGCATTCTGCCGGTGTGATGTCCGGGACGTTCTGCATCAACGGTATCAACAAGCACCGTTTCGGTTATTTCGCGAAAAGGGGAACTGAAGGACAGGTGCATCAGCCTGTTATTACGGTTAATCAGTGCGCCCAGTTCTGTGACTGGCAGGATGGCAATCACCTCCCGATTACCGTCAGGGTACAGGGCGGTCAGGGACAGGTGTTTATTATTCAGTGTTGCAGTGTAGTGGATGGTCATTGTTCTTTTTCCTTGTCGGCGGGATGCTGTTTTTCGGTGGTTTCGGTGGTTTCGGTGGTTTCGGTGGTTTCGGTGGTTTCGGTGGTTTCACCAGTGTCAGTGTCTTCGTCGTTATCATGGCGGCGGGGTATCACGTCATCCGTGAGTGACCAGCGGGTCCTGATCTGACGTTTACGATCGCGATCTGGCTGAGGTTCGTCCCATATCAGGCCCAGCCCCAGCATGTCCCGTCGAAGCCCTTCAATGGCCTCTTCCACACAGGGTTCCGGGCAGGGGAGGCCGAGACGGCTGGCTTCATTTTCTGCCCGGGCAACGGCCACCACGCCGGCCCCTTCGATGAAGCCTTTTGTGGTGTTTGCCCGGTGAAGGGCATAGAAGAGCGTCCGGTCAACGCCCTTGAGCCACAGCCAGTTGGGGGGCGTCAGGCGCAAATCATGTGCGTAAAGCCAGACAAGACCGCTGCGAACGTAACGGTGCTGCCTGAGCCACTGTTGTGCGTCTTCTGTTTTTATGACCCGGATAAAGGCGTTTCTGGCCAGTGAATACACTGGCGTGCTGAAACGCCCCTGGTCCCGCTTGCTTTTGAGTCTGCAGGAGAGGTTGAGGTTATTCATCAGGGAAACAGCCGATTTCCGGTCCCCAAGGAAGAACTGCAGGCCAAAGACGGCAAAGAGTGCTTTTTCATGTGGAGCCATGTCTTTCCAGGTGGTCAGAGGCTGGCCCAGTTGCGCCATAAAGCACTGGCGCGTGGCCGCAACATCGAGCTGCATGTTGCGGATAAGGTTGTTCTGCTCCACAAAGGCTTCGGGGGTTAGAGCGACACGGCGCTCGGGACGTTTTTGTCCGTGGAAGAGTCTGTTGCTGTCTCCGTCAGCCAGAACGGGGGCGATCGCCGGTGACAGTGATGAAAACAGATGTGGCAGCGTGTGGATATTCAGTGGTCTGCGGGTGAAGCGGGGCTGGGCCGGATGCTGAAACCACATCCACAGAAAGCCGATCGTCATGGGAAGCAGAATCAGCCAGAGGATCCCCACGGTCTGTGACATGACATCCAGCCACTGGCTGAAAGTGATCGTTGCAGCGTTGTTGGCGGTGTTGGCCAGCAGGTTATAACGGGGGGCGGCAAAATGGTGAAAAGGCCCCCAGTCAGTCATCCCCCACATTGTGTGCAGGATCAGGCAGGTGGCAAAGACGATGTCGGGTAAAAAGAGCCAGATGAGAAGCGCAAAGAGCAGACATATGGTGCCAACGATATACCATATGTTCATCGGGTCTTCTGTTGTGGGGGAGTGTTGGTAAGACACGAGGATTCCTCCATCGATAAATAGATAAATTTCGGGATGAGGCTGAGTGGAATTAATGCGAACAATCGCCGGTAATGACCGGGCAGGGCTGAATTCAGCAGGGCATTTTCACAGGAACAGCAGAAGGTGGTGAGAGACAGGCACAAAAAAGCCGACTGGTGAGGCCGGCTTTTTTGCGATCCCAGGGAGAGTGGGTGGCTCTGGCCCGGAGGAAGTCTCTTTTCAACTAACGTTACCAGAATATCGTTATATTCACCTGATCGCAATCTGTTCGTTACAGTCTATTGTTCCGGGAGTAGCGATATCGCCTGAAACAAGTATAATCAGCAAGTTAGCCTTGTCTGGAGACTTACCTTCGCATCAATCCATTTGCCGTATTTTCGTAAAATTCAACAGGAAATATTCAACGGGAGTGAGAGAACTGCTGTCCGGGGAGGAGGTACAGACGCAAAAAAACCGACTGGTGAGGCCGGTTTTTTTGCGATTCCGGATCGAAGTTGGTAGCCCTGACCGGAAGATAACTGCCTATAACTGACTATGAAATAATACGGCTGAAATAATATTTCTGCAAGCACAGTATAAGTATATACTCGGTGTGTCAGCTTTGAGGCACGTTCTTTCCGGCATATCGTTCACCGGGATGAACAGGTTGCAAGTCCTGGCCAAAACATCAGGTGGTGCTGGTTTTGGTGCTCTGGCCGGAGAAGAACTGTCTATAACTGACACTATAGAAAACGTGGCGACAGGCAATGTAAGGGCAAACCACGGTGTTCTTTCTCCATTGATGGAGAAGCGGATGATTAACCTGTTAATCATCGTTCTCAGGGCGGTTGTTGCTGTGGCTAACGCAGTGATAGCTCTCCTGGAACTGATCCGGGAACTGGTTGACTGATAATCCCGGAAACGTACTTAAGGGCAGAGGGTCACCGCCTTCTGCCCTTTAACAAAATATGCTCAGGTTAAAAATCGAAAACCTTCCTGCACTTCCTGTGCCTGTTCCCGTGAGTCAAACATGAGCCGGCTTTTACCCGGAACTCCCCAGGAAATATATTCTACATCCACCCACCATTTTCCGTATTCTTCATACGGTCCGGATATCACTTTAGTGACAAATGCATCAACCAGGTTCATTTTTACACCTTTCTGTTATTCTGCTTATTACGACCAGCAGACAGCAAATATTAAAAATAACGCGGCGGTAAAAATGGCAATTTTTTCCATGCTGTATTTTTGCCATTTATTTTCTTTGAAATGGTTTTTTTCTTCATATCAGCAAATAATTATTTCTTATTCTGTTTTCTCCAGGTCCATGGTGGTACCGGATTTTTATCTGCCCATAATCCCCGCTTCAGGGCGCGGGCATCACGCTGGAGCGGCGGGAGAGTATAGTCATTATTGTAGTCCGGGTACACCCAGGCAGCGCCGTTACGGACCTGCCAGCGATTTGCTTCTGTGCCGTCAGCGGTATAGACCCGGCCGAGAATACGGCCATACCTGTCTGTCTGCGCGTATTGCACGGTTACGGGCTTTCCGGCCACCAGGTCCTTCAGCTGAGTGGCTGACCAGCGTCCAAAGGGCTGTTTCTTTTCCGGTGCATCAATATTAGCCAGACGGACCCTGACAGGCTTTTTGTCCTGTAATATTTCCAGCGTATCACCATCAAGAACGCGGATGACGTGCCCCTGAATCTGTGCGGCACAGAGAGAAGCGGAAAAAATAATGGTGAGTGAAAAGATATATTTTATCATTTCATCGTCTCCTTTTTATTTATGAAAACAGGTGCAATTAATATTGCGAAATAATAACGTTCAGGTGTTTTTTTTTGGCAGTGTGATACTTCACGCAGGGCATGAATTCCAGTACGCTGATATCCGTGATGATACGGCAACAGATATCCGGTGACGGTATGCAGGAACATATTGATTATCAGATTGAGAAATATCAGTTCAGGGCCAGGAATGAGTCACCGCGACTGATGCGCCAGTGGGAAGATGTCATGCGTGAATGCCATGATACCGGAGCAGGAGCCAGGGAGCGGCTGCGGATTGCCTTACTTAATGTTGATTATGTGACCAGTTTTGAACTGCCGTTTCGTCTGCTGTTAACCCGGACACCGCAGATGATTGACAGCGTGCGGCGGGAATGGCAGCTCAGCCAGAAAAAAGTCGTATTCAATGAGCGGCAGCGGGGATGTGTATACAGTCTGCAGAATGACTTATCCGGCGTGCCGGATAGCTTCAGTTACAGTCTTGCGACGCGAATACGGCGGGCGGACAGCTATGGCATGACGACGCGTTGTTTCACTGATATAGCCGGGCAGGTTAAAGCCCCGACAGCACGGCTGAAACTGGCGCTGGAAAGCGGGTTAATTGTCACCGCGCTGGATGGTCTGTTCTGGCTTGGTATTCAACGTATTGCCGCAGATGTGCAGCGGCTGCGTCAGTCCGGAATGACAATCATCACCCGGGATGTTGAGGTCTCAGACTCGCTGACCGGAACCACACGGGTTGTTTCCGGGTACAGCCTTTGATTTATGCAACAAAGTATCGCAGCGTCGAATATGAGCTATGGCCAGATTTTTGTTAATCGTGGTTGTTGCAACATGTAAGGCGAATGACCACACTATTCTGGCACGCTCGTAATCATGCTGAAATTCTGCTTCCTGTCCTGCCGTGATGAGTTCCGACCAGGACATACGGCGAAGTGTATGTCTGTCAGTAATATCCGTCATGAGCTCTCAGCCTCCTCCTTCGTATTTCCGTCAGAAACACAAACGCCCCGCAGAGAAAATTCGCCAACATTCTCCTTTTTAATGGCGCGCAATGCATCGCGGCAGGCCCGTTCGGTATGAAAGGCCTGGCTGTGCACCGCCAGTGTGGGCTGACGGGCATCACCGGAAGAGACATTAAAGGGCGATGAAAGCCAGAAAATCAGTAGCCACATGCGTCACACCTCGTCCTTTTTATGCGGGTATCTGGACAGAATATTGAGCGCCTGTAATGGCGCTTCATGCATTTCACGGATACAACGGGCATCGGTGATATTTTCCCGGTAATGTGTGGTTTCCAGCATCATATGATGCATATGGAGCATCCGGGCCAGGGCTGCGCGGAGTTCTTCAATATGTTGTTCATGGGAATGCTGGCGGGGCTGTATCCGGCAGAGAGGGATAACCTCCACATCATCCGGGTGCGCGCGAAGCCACGCGTCAGTGACTGCAATGTCGTCAGTGTAAAACCATGTGCCGGATGTCCCGTTGGCCAGAAAACGCATTTTCCAGGTTTCTGGGGTGGCGGTTGTGTTGTTATCTTTCATGGTGCCACCACTCATTCAACAGGCTTAATGCTGTCCAGGCGCAGTCTGCTCAGACTGTCGTGGCTGCCACAGCGGCGTCCAGTGCTTTTGCTGTAGCACTCCTGCCCCCTGATACACCATGCCGTTGGCGTTTCGTAGAGGCTGACACGTCGGGTTTTATCTTTAATGATGAGAAGCCCGGTGTGAGTTTTTGTCTTTTTCATCGGTGGGGTACAAACGCAGAAATTTTGTTGTCATCAGTTTTTGCCTGCAGAGGCCTGAAAAGACAGCGTTTTCAGGCCCTGTTCAGGTTAGTGAATATTCTTGCCTGGCTTTTCGGCAATATCAATCCCCTGAAGTTGCATGGATATCCCATGCCCATTGAGCATCTGGCTGTCCATGGAATGGATACCGCATGTCATCATCAGGTTGTAACAAAGCGTACTCAGCATGGTGAGCGCCTCTTCTGAGGATTTACAATGTGTATTCATAAGGGCCAGAAACTGCTCAACAACATCCGGGTTAATGCTGGTACTGTGTATTTCATCCTTCATGATGTGTCCTTGTTTTTTATTATTTTGCATTTCAGAAAATAACACGATGCCTGCAGCCCGGAAAACAGATGTGTGCACACGTAGTCACTTTCCGGCTTTATTTCTGTCCCTGACACAAAATACGTGGTGGCATGAAAAGGATTGTGGCGGACAGGAAAACGATTAGAATAGCGGCGGGCGCTTGAGGCTGTATGCCGAAAGCGTTTTGTGGACGGCATGTAGCAGAAAGCCCCAGGCGATTTTTTTATCAATCAACCCAGGGCCCACTGTAATGCCTAGACAACATTATAGTAGCCCGATGACGGCCGAAAGGCAATGGAGGGGCTGCGATGCCACAACGAACGTTTTTAATGATGTTAATCGTCGTCTGTGTGACGATACTGTGTTTTGTCTGGATGGTGAGGGATTCGCTTTGCGGATTTCGTATCGAGCAGGGAAATACGGTGTTTGTGGCAACGTTAGCCTACGAAGTTAAACGTTAACGGGCAACACGGCGGCAGGACATCTGCCGCCGGATTGTTGCGAAGGCTGACCTCAATGCGCCTTGTTTGTCTTTTTTACCGGACGACTGCTGGTTGCTGCTGTCCGGCAGCTATTATTTTTTCCGTCCTGTGCGTCATCAATTATGACAGTCGCTCTCATTTGGTTGTCTCTGGTTAGATGTATTATTAGATATTTTCGGGGTAATTCGATAAAAGTTATCCACTTCAGCACCAGACTGAATGATATATGCAATAAGATCTAAACGATGAATCTCGTATCGTGTACGTAACTCCATCATTTCACGCCATGCTAAAATCCTTGATGTTTTCAGTTCAGCCTCTATAAGTTTCCATGTGTTTGTTGAGATGGCATGTTCTTCCAGCTGACGTAACGAGAACCTATCACTAATGACCAACCATCCCCATCCTCGAGTATGTGCCCATTTGCGACCTGCATTACTTTTTATTCTCGTGAGACTCAAGGTCATTCGGTCTGTTGGCTTCACTTCCATAAGTAGGCACCGACCATCAACTGTCGCAATGAGTAAATCTGGATAGTATTTTTTTGATTTGTTTTTAAAACAATATGGAATAGAAAATGGTTGTTCTTGATAGAAAAGAACCTGATCGCAACATTCTAATAGATTCATTATTTTAAACTCAAGCCCTGATTCGTACTGGACTGTACGACCTAATTTTTGAGAGTAAAAGAATCCAGATATGTCAGTATCATTAACCGCTCTCTGTGAACATAGCTGTTCTACGGGGGGAGGAGGTGCGATATATTTTGGCCAATGTGTATTGTCTAGCCATTTACTGAATATGAACTCAACTCTTTCTTTCTTGATTCGGGCTCTTTCCTGAGCGTGAGCGTGTGCTAATTCTGCTCTTCGTTCACGTAACTTCTGCTTTTGTAATTGTGATATTAATGAGAGCGAATTTTTTATTTCATCTCGTCTTGCTTTAGGAATGCCTGCGGCAAAAATGATGAATTTGGCGGCTAACTCAGAGGATGTAACGAAATCCCGATGAACAATACGATAAATCCATACTGCTATATCATATGGTGAATTACCTATTGAGTTAATAAGGGCTTTAAGGCAAGCTCCAGGTGTCCCTTCATAGCGAGATTTAGCAGCTAGTAAGCCAAGGGCTCGTTCCTGAAGTTGTCTTACCCTTTCACGGGAAATTCCTAATTTGACGGCAATATCTGCCAGAGAATGAGGTGAATCATCTGTGCCGAGTCGCATTAGAAGAATATATTGATGTCGTTTATTAGATAAACTTTCGATAGCAGAATGAATTAGCATAATGACATCATGTTCATCGGCTATATAATCTTTAAAATCTGTATTGGGTTGGCAGAGGGGGAGTGGGGTATTTTGTTTAAAACTATTCTTTTGTATTTCAACTTTATCATGAGCAATTGTTTTTGCAGTGCTCAATGATATTAAATTATTGATGATACTATTGTGTTCTTGGCGAGGAATCTTGTTGAAGTAATTGCTGAGGTCATTCACCGTGTTTATATCGTTGAACTCAAGAAACTCAGAAGGAAGCAGGCGTTTGATTGCTCCACGTATTCCCCCGGACGATCGTTGATGTGTTTGAGTAAGTTTTTTTAGCGAGACGCCCTCCGCTATGGATACGAGAAGACGCTGTAACTCTTCAGTATTCCATGGAGTACCATGTCGTGCTGGAAAATTGCTGCGGGATTCAGACATGATTTTATCTTTATGTTTTCTAGGTACTGCCTTGAGTGTGTGGATATGATAATTATTTATAATGATATTGTTATCTTTTATAGATAACTGATATGCAGAATTGTATTGATTTTGTCTACAGTGGGCAAGACAGTGCTAAGAATTTGTGGGGAAAACATAGAGACTCCATGCGGCGTCCTGAGATAGACGGCAGACAGGCATTCTGCCTGAAAAGAAAAAGCCGGTTCAGAGAAAACCGGCTGACGGATTATCGTCTAACAGTTGATAGCTACCTCAAAATACTTCTGCAACAGGAACACCGGCAACTTTTTCCCACTCTTTAACCCGATACCGGATCATCTGTGGGAAACGTTCCTTGTACTCATATCCACGTGCAGCCATGGTGTGCATGGTGTTGGCCAGCGTCCTTGATGAGATGCCGGAGATTTCCAGTGGGATCATCGGCAGACTCACATATGTAGTGTGGATTTCCAGCTTGCCGTCTTCAGCAACCGTGCGGGTAAAGTTGTGAATATCCAGACCAATCACATCCATCACATTGTTCGGATAAATGCGCACATACAGCATGGTGCCGTTTTTAATGTCGATCCCGAAATAACAACTCTTCGAGAATGACAGTTGCTCATAATCGCTGGTTGGAGCAAAGTGACAGCTTTCTTTTATCTGCTGAACAACCTGCTGGACTTTCTTTTTTTTCGCTCTGGTTCTCAGATATAGCCAGAGTAATGGGAGAATTATTAATGCCCAGCATCCATATGCAAAAATAAAATCCATTGTTTGAGATAAGGCTGAATCATGAACAATTAGTGTTCCGAAAAAAGCATAAAATAATAAGCATGGTATGCCAAATATGAAATACGCATTGCGAACAAGGTAATAATATGGCCACCAGGAAGGATATCTGCTTTTTGTTGTACTCATAATAAACCCCCATATTCACCTGAATATATTTTAATCTCTTCAGGTGAATATGGCAATAGTGTTTTATTGGTTTTTCGATATTTTTATTTATTGTTTTATTCCGTCTTTATCATCTCCATTAACATTTTTCAGTTTTTCTTCACGAACGCCAGGTGTTCTGCGCATATTGGTATTACCTCCGGCAATAATATCTTTGACTGAAGAAACCATATTCCCCAGCATATTAACGCCGTCACGTCCGCCCAGAAAATTAATTACATGGTCAGGCAGATAAGCCTGAAGCGCAAAAACGGCTGCAACCAGTGTGGTACAGACTCGGGCATAAATCAGCAAAAATCCAGCGATGCTGAATAACCCCGTAAGGGAGTCCGCCTGCACATTAACCAGAGCCGCGCCAAACAACGCATTCAGAATGGTGCCGCCGGCCACGATGGCGACCGATGCAAAAAAGAATCCGAACACCATCAGCAGCGGTCTGATCATGCTGTCTATCAGGTAGATGTAACCGTAAGCAGCCCGGCTTCCCCTGTCCTGGCTTGTTCCCAGATGGGTGGCGGCCCACAGGGGGCCAGCAGCACATCCAATCAGTACGCTGACTATCCAGTTGCCGATGCCGGTCATCCAGAAGATAAACGGGATAAACGGCAGGTAAATGGATAACGAAAAGCCGGCACAGAACAGCAAAAACAGCAGGAAGTAGAGTGGTGGTGCGGATGCTTCCAGAAAAGCCTTTGCGGCGTCAGATAATCCGCTGACGGCATTGACCAGTCGACCAAAAACGGAGTTGCTGCCGGCTGTGGAAAGTACCCTGACGGTGGTATAACCCGCCCATATGCTTTCAGTAATACCCATAGTGTAATCACCGATATTTTTCATTTTTATCAGTGGATTTAGTTGGTCCGAGGATGTTCCTGTTCCAGATAAGGATGTCGCAATTTTGTCTGCAAAATTTTCACCCGACCATACTTTCATTATTATGCTTTTAGGTTCAGCGGCTTCCGCTGTTCTGTATTCAGTTGATGAAGTGTTTGTTCCCAGTGCAGGAGTATATGGTGAATTCTGCAGCTGTGCCTGGTAAGCCCCCTTGACTTCCTTCAGGAATTCCGTATCCCCGGCTTCGCCCAGTGACGAGACGCCACTCACGGTAGGGGCGCGGTTGGCCAGGTCTTCCAGTCGCTGGTTGGCGGTGGCAAAGGTCTGGTACCAGGCACCCAGGGCAACCCAGCCGTAGGTGGTCAGGTAGGATTTCAGCTGCTCCCTGCGCTCAGTTTCTGCGTTATCTGCCGGCAACGCCTTCTGCACCGTTTCTTCATACCGGTTGGCTGCCTTCTGAATACGGCTTTCAATATCCGGCAGGTTGCCGTTACCCGTGTCGCGCCGGGTCCGGTATGCCGACACAAATTCCTGCGCCGCGCTGTCCAGGTCACGGAGCATGGTATCCATGGCGGAGCGCTGTGCCGTCAGAACCCCCTGATATTCCGTTTCAATGAAGGGATTGAAAAAATGGGCCAGCGCGGACTGCTTGTTACTGCCGTTTCCTTTCACGGAGAGACTCACACTCCCGCAGGTGGCGCTGCCATTTGAGACGGTGACGGTATATCTGCCATTCTCTGTCCGTGAGGATTCGCTCATGGGCGGCGTGGATGAACGTGCGGTACGGTTAAAGTCATTGAGGCCCGTATTCATGGCGTGTTTGCACAGTTCCATCTCCAGAATTCCCCGTGCTGCCGTGCGGGTGGAGACATGAACTGGCTGTACGGTCATTGAATAGCCTTCAGCAATGTTTTCTGCCGCTGTCTGAACCATGATATTGGCGGAACCGATGCCCATGATGGATGCGCCCCACAGCATGACCAGTTGCGCCAGACTCCAGCCGGAAGCGGTGGGCACAATCATCAAAAATCCACTCACGACACTGAGTATGCCGACGACGTCCCGTCCGTTGTTAAAGACACTGCCCTGGTGTCCCGTGCGGACAGCATGACGGATACCAATAAACAGAAACCAGACTATCCCCATCGTGGCGATAATTGCGTTAAACACCATGAACAGGTTGCCAATGATGGTGTTGCTGCTGGCTGTCAGGGGATTTGTGACCACATCACCAAAAATGGTGACCAGTGCCTGGCGCGACAGGTCATCCGGATTGGTGGCGGCACTCACAATGTCCTGATAGGTGACGAAAGCCTGTGCAGGTACGGCAGCCAGCGCCAGACCTGCACTCAGTGCTCTGGGTATGATTTTCACGGTAACTCCGGAACCGAAGGGGATGCCCGGGCATCAGCCCCCGGAATGAGGAAAAGAAATTGCAGACCGGACAGTCAGTACTGCCGGTGGGTAATGGCCAGCCATGTGGCCTGTTTCCAGCCGTGCCGGGCCTGCAGGTAATCGGGGAATGTGCCCTGTTCGTCCTCGCTGACCCGACGTTCATTCAGCTGCCAGAGGCGGTATGACGCAATCAGGGCTTTTGAGGCACACAGTGCTGCAATGGTACTCATCAGTAACAGGCAGACCAGGATACGTATCAGGGTGATGACCGGCAGTGCGGTGGCCGCAAGGGCCATACCACACAGCAGAAGTACCGGTATCATCATCAGCCAGAATCCTGTCCGCCAGAACATCCTGCGACGTCGCAGACGCCGGTCCAGTTCGTCGACCGTCAGTCCGCTGGCCCTGACCGCTTCCTCCCAGGTCATACAGACCGGACTCTCCGGTTGCCGGTCGGGCATGAGGCGCTTCAGGCGCGTTTTATGCTGGTCCAGCATATGGCGGCAGCTGCGCAGCATCCAGCGGGTTTCGGCCAGTGGTGCGAACAGATTTATCCCTATATCACCGATGCGGCGGAGACGGGGGGCCGGTTTTTTTTCGTCGATGCTGTTGTCGTCTTTCATCTTACGCTCCCCTGGCTCATGGCCTGTGACAGTTCGCCAAGGCGCTGTCCGTAATACTGCCGTGCGGCCAGCGCAAGTTGCTGCCCGGCGATAACGTTACCCTGACGAATCTGCTCTTTCAGATCGTTCATCTGCCAGTTCAGCAGGGCGGTGGTGCGCAGCAGCTCACGGAGAAGGTTATCGCCTTCCATGCCCTGCAGATCCTGCTGCCAGTCGGTGTTGGCATACCGTCTGCCGGCTTCAAAGGCCTCAAACTCCCGCTGGCTCATGTGGCCACGGGTGCGGGCTTCTGATGATGCGGTCCGGTCAAAATATGCCGCAGCTGACGGTGACTGCAGGGCTTCAGTCAGTGCCCCACGGGTGGCTTCATTAGGGGTACTGTCAGCAATCAGTGACAGCTGCGGATGAGAGGCGGCATCGATGATGCCGTTGTATTCATTCTGCAGACCCACATACGTGCGCCCGGTCTGTGTGCCCACTTCTCCTTTCCCCGGGGCACGACCCGCTGACGGTCTGGCGGTGTTTTTCATATAAGCCGTCGCGGCATCAATCTGTTTCTGATCCCAGGTGAGAGCGGCCGGGGTATCTGCTGTGCCTGCGCCCTGATAGAGCGATCGTACCTGGCTGTCTCCGCCCGGCAGATCGCCCACGGCAGGGCAGACATCAGTTCCGCCAAAGCGGGCATACTCCGCTTCCGTGCAGTAACCGGCGTGGATGCCGGCACTATCATACGCCTCGCGGACCGGGGAGTCCGCAGCCCGGGAGAGACGTTCCCGGATGGGTTTACTGCTGACCCCTCCCCCCTGACTCAGACGTGCCGCTGCAGACGCTGCTGCCCGGCGGCTTTCTGCTGCAATGCCGGACGCGGATTCACTGCAGATGGAGTCCGGCACGCTGAAGCTTTTCCTGGCCTCCTCGAGGCGGTGTGTTTCATTACTGAATATCATCTGCTGACGGGTGGCCTGCCCGTCCTGGGCAATGACGGTGGCCAGTTTTTCTGAGTTCTGGGTGATGGCTGTGCCGGTGGCCGTCTGCATACGGACCATTTCCTCCATGATGCCCTGTATGGTGGCCAGCTCCGGCATGATCTGTCGGGTGACCGGCTGACTGGACACAACATTCACAGAGTAGGCATGGGTGGCAGGGATAACCGCACAGCCTACAAGGAGTGCAAGCAGTGTGGTTGCAGATTGTCTTTGCATTCTTTTTTCTCCGTTTTCGGGGGATACAGGATGTCTGGTACGCGATGACTGAGTGATTCCGGCAGCGGAGCCAGCGGGAAACACTGGAAGCGGCGCGTGATCCATCCCTGACGGTTACGGTTATCGATGAGCGTGAAGGTACGACGCTTCACGCGTTTCAGTGTCGGGGTGTCGCTTTCCATGACCGGCCAGTCTCCGGCTGTGAGTGCCGGTGTGCCGGGGACATCCGGCCACAGCCAGGTGTTGTCAGACATCAGCGCAGTGAGTGGTGCGGGCAGAAGCCAGTGAATGACATGCTGTATATCAAAAGGCGGTCGCTCCGGCACGTTAACCTGCCAGGTGGCCGTTGTTATCAGCGTGCCTGTCTCTCCGGGCAGGGCCAGGCGAATACCACTCATCTCCCCGTCAGCCCGTCTGTCACTGGCAAAAATGACCCGGGGATTGGGGGACGGTCGCAGTGTGAAGCAGGCGGACGGCAGGGTGAAGCTGAAACTGTCACCGTCCACGCGCAGTGTTTTCAGGAAGACCTGTCCCCGGGCAGGACGCCGGCAGCGGGGGGTGATATGAATGCTGTACATCAGAGGTTATATCCCTGCTTACGGATGAGTTCTGCTGCCAGCTCATGGATGACGTTTTCACTGTCATGTGTGCGGGCGCGGTGTTCTATCAGTGAGGTGGCTGAACCCCGGGGAAAGTGTTCGGCCAGGATCTGGCGTGCCCGCAGTGACCCCACCTCCTGCGTCAGCGCACGTCGCAGGGCGCTGTCTTTAGGAGAGGAGTTCAGTGCCCACAGCTCCAGTGGACCGAGGGTGAATTTCAGGATCCGGGCCAGCGTGCCGTTTTTTACACGGAACACAGCCAGTACCGGGACACCGCTGCCGTCCGGTGCGGCCCCTTCCGGCATTTTCAGGAAGCGCCGCAGTGTGACTTCCGGGACGCCAAAGTTATCCCGCAGGAACGGAATTTCGTCAGGGCGGTAACGCAGCAGCCACAGGGTGTTGGCGGATTTGAGCACGGCCGGAGGATAATGCTGCAGCAGCTGGGTGCTCAGCACCGTGCGTATCCCGAACTTACGCTGCTCCAGCTCCTGGGTGTCCAGGGCTTCCCAGATGAAGTTGATCCCTTTTGCATTGTGCAGTTCGTCATAGACTTTGGTCTTGACCTCCTGATCAAGCTGTTCAATGCGGCGGAAAATCACCTCATGGTAGCGTGGGTCGAGATTTTTCCGTATTTCCTCCTGATACTGCGGCAGGACAAAATCCCCGCCGGCGATCTGCCCGGCCAGCAGATACATGATACCGGTGCGCAGACGTCCGGCAGGTGTCTTGTCCCCGGCCACATTGTTCAGATCAACGGCGACCACGCGGGTGTCGGGGCTGAGCATAAACCGGGTACAGCCGGACATCATCGGGTAGTCACTGTGTCCCTGATCGAGGGCACGGCGGATGTAGTCCAGCAACCGCTCTTCCGAGTTATCACGCTGAACGGTGCCGAACACATCCCGGATGGACGGCTGTCCCAGCAGGGCGGACATTTCAGCCAGCAGGGGCATGGCCTGGTAGTGTGCCCGCTGGGCGGCGGGGATATTCCCTGCAATATGCAGCATGTCCCTGATTTCAAACCAGGTGGCGGCATTCCACCATCCGGCATCATGTTGTTCAGCGATGCCGCTCTCTTCCAGGGCAAGATCCACCAGGGGTTCCGTACCTGCGCGGTAAAGTCTGGGGTTATTCTCGCCATATTCCCGGAAGGCCAGGTCCACCAGGCTGCTGATGATTTGCCGGGTGTCGCCGGGATTACAGGGCTGACCGGTGCCGGTATCCACACACAATGCACAGAGGACGGAGACCATGAAGTTCTTTTCCGGTGTGACGGGTTTTCTGGCCCCGTACATCACATCAAACAGGTTGCGGGTGTGGTCCGGGTCATTACTCAGAATGATCCCCACGGCTTCGTCCTTTCTCTGCTCAGGCAGGCTGTCACGGATAAGCTGTACCAGTCCCTGTGCACTGAATCCCTTGTCGATATAGGCAATGAAAGGGAGATTCTTCTGGGCTGAGGCTATCTGGATCTCCGACAGTGCGTTGATGAGTACCGATTTGCCCAGACCGGGTGCGCCGGGTGTCAGCTCCGTGTGCTTGTTCTGTTGTGATGACGCCAGCGCCACCTCCCATGCAGAGCCGTCTTCGGTGTGCATCATCAGATTTCCCTGTCCCCGCCAGACAGAGCCTGCCCTGTTCAGGGGAAACAGGGAAAGGGCGTGTGAAAGGGGCGGGTAAAGGGGGATCGGGCCGGAGCTGTGGGAGGCTGCCAGAACCGTGTTCACCCAGGCACGTCTCGGATCACCGAAGGTTGTGGTGGTGCCGCATACCCCCCAGCCTTCCAGCGCAGATTTCAGGAGAGCCTGGTTACGGGTACAGACTTCCCGGCTGTTTCCCCATGTGGTGGCAACAATGGTCATGATACAGACCGGATCATGCTTGTTGATGTCATTCAGCATCATTACCGAGTCATACATGGGCCGGAGAGGAGGAATAAAGCTGCTGTAGGTCAGCAGGGTTTTCTTGACCCCCAGCGCCTTCATGCCGTCGGGCATCAGATCCATCCGGATACGCCAGGGGATTGCACGGGGCACATCCCTGACCAGCTGGTTGAATGTCCGCAGATTCTGAGGGGGCAGGGTAATGGCGACCATACCGTGCCAGAGCTCACCGGCCTGAATCAGGCTGCCGTGTGTTTCAGGCTGTGTGGTGAATAACTGCAGATTCAGCGACGGTGCGTGGAATACAGAGGTATCCCCGCCCTGTCGCCAGCCGGCAGGACGGGCATCTTCAGGCAGATGAGGCTGCCATACTGCCGGTGTACTGTTGCGCTCCAGCTGGCGGCGGATTTCCCGTCCCACTTCATGGATATCCATCAGGCGAATCAGCAGGCCATCAGAATCATGTGTCAGGGCCTGCTCCAGCGTGTCCAGTAAGGCGTCATGCCGTATTTTGAGGGCGGAAAGTGTCCAGCGCCAGGGATCCTGCGCAAAACGGGCTGGCGGAGCGTGTTCAGCTAGTTTCCTGACACGGGTCTGATGGTCCTTGCGATCGGTCCGGCTCAGCAGTTCTTCAGAGCTCCAGACGGTCAGCCAGCAGCGCTCCCGGACAAGCCAGGGGGTGAGTGTGGTGACTTTTTCATCCAGGACGTCCTGAAGCAGGATCCCCGTGCGTGCGATGGATTTTCGCTGGGGTAAGAGCATGGCTTCGATTTCATCCCTTCCACGCTCCGGATCGCGTTCGAAAACAAAACTGATTTTGTGGCCGGAATTTTTCCAGGCCGTGTTCATTCGCTCAGCCAGTGCTGCAATCAGTGACTCCAGTGTCCCGGGGGCCGTCTGGTCCGGGTTTTCATCCATTTCTTTCAGGGCACCGCTGATTTCAAAGACGGAAAGGTAATACCCCTGTTTTGTGGTGGCAATGTAGGGGGCTTTCAGCCAGGGGCGGCGTTCGCGGTCCTGCTGGTCCAGACCGATGACGGTGTGCAGATCACAGTAATCGGGGAAGAATGCGGAAACGGAATACCGTGACAGGGTACTGATACAGTCTTCAATGGCAAAAATAATGCGGTTGATATTCATGGCATGGGGCACTCCGGTAAGGATGAATCATCACGGTCTTATATTTTTTGATGCCACAGCAGGGGATGTGGCATGAAAAAACAGCAGAGAAGATAAATAATCTGTTGAGGGGCAGGGGCGTATTTCTGTGTGATTACACCCGGATAAATAAACTGCTGTCGGCGAATGAACCGGGCAATCTCTTTTTCATCTCCGTCAGGCGGAATATCGTCAGTCAGCGACCGGATAATAAAGTGCCGGAATGCATCTGCGGAGAACTGATATCCGGCAGAACGTCACCGGCACCGGTGTGTGTCACATGACGTACTTTTTGTCAGGAAACGAATCCGGCAGCAGAATGAGCGCCACCCCGTCCATTTTCTCCCTCAACGTTTTACGCTGTGCCGGCGGCCAGCGGCGCAGGGCATCAGCAAAATCCGCCGGACGCCAGGTGCGGAATTTCTCCTCAACGGCCAGACGGTTCTGTACCAGGGCATTCAGGACTGCCCGTCCCTGCCTGACCCGCTGACGGTTATCGCTGAAAATCTCCTGCAGTGCCCGCGCATTGAGGGCAACCACCGAGGCCGGATGCAAATCGGGGAGCCAGACCATCACTCCCTGTGCGGCAGCGTAGCCGTTCAGACAGTGCCAGGCGTGGCAGAAGGCACAGAGATGAAAGGGCGGGCCTTCCGGCTGCAGCAGGTCACTTTCATTTTCGCTGAGTGCATCCGTTGTGACGATTTGCGACTTTTCCACATGACGCAGGGCCAGTCGTCTGGCCGACAGGCGGGCCTGTGCCAGGGACCGCTCCGCATCCTGCAGGGTTCGGGTGTGTTTCTTTTTTTCGTCAGCGTTTTCCGGTACCGGACGTTTTTTCAGGCGCATCACCCGGGTGAGGTTTTTTTCCAGCAGGACGATCGTATCCCGGCAGGTGTCAGCCATCTGCTGTAATGGCCATGAATCTTCCAGAATGAAGCGGTGGGTGACGGTCCTGCGACAGCAGGGGCAGCGTCCCTCTGTTGAGAGCACTGGCGGTGGTAACAGGGCTTCACCGCTGAATACCGTGTCCGGTTGCGGGAGCGGGAAAAGCCATCGTTCCCGGACCGGGGCGATGAGTGGCGGGGTCTTTTTCATACGCTTTTCTCTCTGTATACAGGGTGACGGCAGCCAGAATCAGTGCTGCTATAGCGGTGGAGTAACACTCTGCAAACACAAACTCCTGATTATCCCGGTTGTCGCGGGCAATCACGTTGCCGTGCTCTGTTCTGAGCAGGGTGAAAGGGGGTAGCTCACAGGACATGGTCTGGTCCTCCTCATTGTGTGAAGACGGCACCGGTTTCCCGGTGCCTTTGCGGATTAACTGATTGAAACCGGAGAAAGACCGAGCGTTTTCTGTCCGCTGCCCATCAGTTCCGGTACGACGGCAAGGCAGACGCCGACCAGAATTGACAGCAGGCAGGCCAGCCCTGCACCGGGTTTTTTACCGATTTGTTTGAGGCCAAGCAGGCCGCCGATAAAGAGCACCAGGCCAATAACCTGACCGATAGCCACAAACGAACTGCTGGAGCCTCTGGCACCATCGCCAACGGTTTTAATCATATCGAAGAGGGTATTTGCCATTGCGGTGTGGGGCAGCAGCATCACGGGAAGCAGCAGTAACAGGCGTACCAGCCGGTCACGGCAGGCCATCAGGCATAACTGAACATAAACAGATGCAGCGCGCAGACGCGCCGCCATGGCACGAAGTCGTGACATAGTGTCTCCTTTATTAACAGATTGATTTACTGAAAAAATACAGGGGTCAGAAGGCGATACCGAGGCTTGCCAGAGTGGCATCGATAACCCGGTCGTTGAAAACCAGCAGAACGCCGGCCACAAACTTGACGTTCCCTTTACTGATGGATTCACTGGCGCTCAGGGCGGTGTGCCCGTCCAGCAGTGATTTGCGCCAGATGGATATGCCGTTCATGACAAAACCGACGCCGGCCAGTTTTGCCAGTGAGAGAATGGCATTGACGGCACCGGCAGCGGCACCAAAGGAGCCCGGCTGCACGTATGCGATGGGGGCGAAAGAATCTGCCCTGAAGCCCATCTGGGTACCACCGGCATTGATCATTGAGGGCAGACTGACCAGCATGCCGCAGATGAAGATACCGGCAATAAATTTTCCCGGTCCCATACTGCGACGTCCTTCTGCCCGGGCGCGCATCAGATGACCGATAAGGCCGATAATCCCCAGCAGCTCTCCCCAGGTAAAGAGAAACTCCATGCCTGCACTGAAAATACCGCTGGCAAAGTTCTCTATGGCTGTCAGGGCATCAATGCTCATCATCGTAATGTACCGGCAGAGGTGATGACTGCCCGGCTGGACGGGTCAATCCGGGTGATGGTGATGTTTCCCAGACTGTCGCCTTCCCGTACTGCCCAGGCACTGCCCTGCCAGCGGATCCAGGCCATGCCTTTCTCCACCGACATGATTTTCATGCCCTGCAGAGGTGAAGGCAGGGTTTTCGCAGGCTGTCTGTTATTCCCGGTCGGGGCTGGCAGTGCTCCCTGCATCTGTAGGGTATGCACCTGCTTACGGGTCTCCTCAAGCAACTGACGGGTTTCCTGTGCCCAGGCCTCATCCTTCTGAATGGCGTTACTGAGGGTGGTGATACTGTCCTTCAGCATGGTCAGGGTGCGCCGGATTTCCTCATCCCGTCTGTCCAGCTCTGCTTTCAGATCACGGGCAAGTTGCTGCATGTCTGCCTGTGGGGTAACCGGCGGTGCGGGCATGTTGTTTCCGCTCCCGGACTCCGTCATGGTCATGGGCTCTGCCCAGCTCTCAGCAGCGGGCGGTGTGACAGCAAAGCCTGCATCTGCAGGGGGCTCTGAGGGTGTCCGCAGAAACTTGTACCAGATGGCGACCAGGATGATGAGGGCACAGCCGGCCCAGACCGGCAGGCTGTATCCCATATACTGGCGTTTCAGGAAGGATTTGCCGGATGCCGGTGCCGTCGTTTCGCCAAAGCTGCCGGGATCTTCATGTTCGTTTTTCATGGATAACTTTCCTGTTGTATGCCGTAGCGTTGCTGCATTTCATTCTGTTTACGGAGGACCGCCGCCCGGATCCTGTCAGAGGCCTGGTGCTCTGCCTCCGCCTGGGTGAGCGGACGTCCGGAGGAGGGGGACTCAGAAGGGGCAGTGCCGGAGGACGGCGTACTGATATCGTTGCTCATGACCGGCTCAACAAACAGAATGGAGACGACCTCGCCCCGTGATACTGTCACCTGACGGTAAGGTTCGCTCTCTGCCTGGCGGGTCAGCAGCTGGCTGCCCCGTTCGGCCATGCCACCTGCAATGACGCCGGCCAGCGCCTCTCCATCAGGCATTCCCACCCTGCCGGTAATACTGCCGTAGTTTCCCTGAAGGATCTGTGTGTTGGCGTCTTTGTAAAGACTTCCGACATTGCCCACCCCGCCAAGTACGGACGGCAGAACGATGTGCTTAAACCAGCGGTGGTTCACGTCGCTGGCCACGGTTGACATTCCTGTTCGTTCATTCAGGGCATATGCATTGACCTTCAGAAACATGCCCCGCCACATCATCCGGTCAAAGTGGATATCCATTCCCTGACCTGCGAGTCTGGCGTCCTGGCTGTAGAGAACGGCTCCGGCCCATGGCCCGGCAGGTACGGAGGCCACCACGCGGGAGACCGCATTGTCAGAGTCCACTGCGGTGTCGATGTAAGCCGGTACGCGGGTCAGTGCCGGTATCAGCTGGATCCCCTGACGTGTAGCCGGTGTTGCCAGACTCGTCTCCTGCAGACGGGGATGCTGTGATGTAACGGTACCGGACGGTGACGCATGAGGGGCTGTCCCGGGCGCGCCGGTGGTGCTCCACATGGCTGCTGCCACTACCGGTGGCCGGGCATCCTGATGCTGTGTGTTGATACGGGCAAGCAGTTTCTGTAATGCCTCACGCCGTTTTTCCCGGGCCGTCTGATCTTCCTGAGGAGGGGATGCGTTTTGCCCGGAAGTGCCTGACTGATCATCGGGGGGATTATCCCTTTTCTGATCGTTTCCGGTATCGGTATCCAGTCCCCGGGGCAGACTGGCGATAAACGTCTCGTTATTACGTAACGCTTCTGCAGCACCACGTTCATTGTCAGCCCGCAGTAAATCCCGGTAGTGCTGTGTCTCCATCACGTTCCGTCCGCCGCCGGACGTTGTGCTGTTGATATTGACTGACGAGAGCGATGCAGCGTTTTCGGGGGACAGCCAGGTGAGCAGCAGGTATCCGCCCCCGATGATAATCACGCCCCCCATAACCAGCAGGGCTGACAGCTTTTTGCCGGATTTTGCGGCTGTGTCCTGTTCTTGTTCTGCGCTCATGATTTACTCCAGTTCCGGGGTGACGTGAACGGACTGACCATTCACGGAGAAGGTGAGTAAGGGGGTCACCGGCAGTTTCCACAGCCGCGTACCATCAGCCGATGCCAGCGTCTGTTCAAATTCATCCCGCAGCATGGCCCGTGAGCGCACGAGAAGATCATCGCCGTGTTGCCAGATGGTGGTGTCCGGGACGTTACCGGAGAATTTCAGGCGGCGGATGGCGGGATCATCCGGTGGCACACCGTCCAGAAAGGCCTGCAGAGTGGCGTCATGCAGGGCAATTTTTTCTGACGGTATGGACACCACCGGGCTGGCAGGTCCCTGCCGGGGAATACGCAGATCCAGACGACTGTCGATTTCCTGACTCAGGGTAGTGGTGTCTGTTTCACCACTGGTGATATTCAGGATGACCGGTACAGACAATCCTTTGAGATAGACCGTCACATTCCCGGCAGCCCAGGCGCGCAGGGGGGTGACGGACACCATATTGCCGTTGAACTGCACGTCAAAGTGACCGGGCGCAGCGTTATAGGGCGGATCCGACTGTGGCCACGGACTGCCGTTGACGTCAGTGAAGGTCACCACGCTGACGTTATGCAGAGCGGTACGGACAAGGGGCAGGCTGGCCCCCGGAGACAGATTCACCGTGAGGGAACTGATACGGGGCACCACACTGGTGAGCGGGGCACTGATGGCCCGTTCGTTATCGGCCATTATCCCACGGAGTTCACGAATTTCACCGGCATTCAGGGGAGAATCCAGCGATGCGCCTTCCTGTACAAGAGCAGCGCCGGGAGGCGGCAGGTTTCCCGGGAGTTGTGCGGCTGGCGGGGGACCGCCTGCCGGGGTGTTCCCGGTTGCCTGTGCGGTCTTTCCGCCGGTCTGCGGGCTTCGTGCATTTTTCCAGCCCGGGTTATCTGCAGCTGTGACAGTGCCGCACACAATAAGCAGTGCGCCAATAAGATGATGTATGTGCATGATATGAGTCTCAGATTCCTGCTGCGGCGTTACGGGAAACCATCTGGCTGATTTCCATGCCGCCGGGTTTGATGCGGGGGTCAACGCGCCGGACAGTGATTTCAAAGGTGAAGGCCTGTTCGGGGCGGGTGCTGGTCTGACCGACCAGGCGCATCCTGACCGGATACTGGAATTTCCAGAACCAGACACCGTTCTCCATCTGTCCCTGGTTGACCAGGGTACCTGCCCCGATAGTGGTTGTGAGGTTAAATTTCTCCTTTTTAATAGTGTCGAGAATGTTCGAGGCCTGAAGGGCATTCACATAGCCGGCAAAGCCGGCTTCGGAAAAGCGGGGGGCCTGTGTCGTGATTTGTTTTCGGTAGTGGACAAAATCGAGATTGAAGGCTTCGCTCAGCGTCATGCTGCCAAAGTTCATGACGTCGCTCTGACTCCAGGCCGGCTGGCTGGTTGGTGCCAGACGGACCAGTCGGCCATTGTCAGTGGCAAAGTATTCGCGCGTCACGCCGGTGGCATGCCAGTACTGTATGCCATTAGCCACCAGGCTGATGCAGAGTGCTGCGCCGCTGCACAGCAACGCCCTGACCAGACCGGGTACCAGCGCGGCCCGTTGTTCTGACTGTGCGATGGTTCTGAGCACGGGGTTATAAATATCTCCGCTGTTATCCGCTTCCGGTGAGACAGGGGAGGTGGGTTGTGCTTCGCTCATGGTGCTCCTGTTCAGAGGTTGTAGTCTTTCCAGGGGTCGATATTCCCCGGAAGATGGTCATTCACCCGATCCACGACGGCATCACAGACCTGGTTTTCCAGGTCGCGGAGGAGCTTGTCCAGGCTGGGGAACTGCGGAAGAGTGATACTGATGTCCTTGATGCGGGACAGGCAGGACTGCAGGGAGGAGGCGACGTCATTCTCCCGCTGTGACCATGCCTGGCTGGCTGTGCGCGCCCGCTCCCAGGCGGCTCTGCTGCCGGCTTCGGCAGCGGCCCCCGCCCGGCAGGTGGCGGCACCTGCCACCGGTGATGCCAGGGTGATGCCGGTCAGTATGACCAGCAGCGTTTTTTTCATGTTCATGGTCGTCCTTACCGGCTCATCGGCCGGGGCTGTGGGATTGTGCCTGTTGCAGAGTTTTTTCCTGCCTGTCCTCCGCCTTTTGGCTGTCAGACCACTCTTTCCAGGTCTGCTCAAAACCCAGAGAGCGGAAAAGCTTGTCCGGTTGCTCTTCCGGTTTGTGGATGGCGGCAAACAACGGGGAGTCCTGTTGCTTCAGGTGAAACTGCATTATTTGTGGGGACGGACGCTGATGATTATTCTCATCATGGTTAACAGCTTCACCGTAACCGGCAAACTGCAGACCGTTATCCGTCAGGGCATTGATGACCAGCTGACGGTTGTCAGCTGACGGGGTGGCCAGTGCCGGGTAAAGGGTGCCGTTCAGGCGGACCACGCCCTGCAGATGATCATCTGCGCTGTGGACCAGCAGAAGATTCAACTGACGATTGTCCTTATCGGCAGAGGCGATGGCTGGTATCAGTTCATTGGGTGCATTACCAGCGAGGGGGAGTCGCATTGATTGATCCTGAGGTGCTGATGCAGGTTGCCTGTCTTCACCAATGTACAGATTATTGGGAGGATTTTTGGGGGAGCGAACTTCCTGCATTATCTGTGGCCAGTGTTGTTGCATCTGTAACATCACCTGGCTGAATGTTGCCATCGGAAACTCCAGGGTATGCTGACCCGCATGAGGTTGGTCATTATTAACGGTAATGCCGTTACTGACCGGGGTTATGGCCCAGATATTACGGATACGATCCCGCGTTTCACCGGACAGCCGGAATGTTTCTCTCGCCTGCAGTGTCAGTGTGACGGGGTCACCCTTCTGATGGTTTTTGACCAGTTCTTCCAGGCCGTTTCCCCAGTATTCCCGTTTGCCACTGCGGTTGGTGAGCTCCACAAAAAAGCAGCGCCCTTTTCCGGGCGCATACTCTTTTTCTCCGTAGTTTGTCAGGACGGCAGTCACACTTTCACCGGGGCTGAGCTTGCCGGGCGGCTCTTCCTCCGGTGTGTCGGGTTGCTGCGGCTGTGCACTGACAGGGGCTTTTTCTGGCGCAGACGACGGGGCGGCGGGTTGTTCCGGTCTGTCGGCCCGGGGGGCTTCAGCTTTTGCCGTGACCGGCGCTTCCGGATGCGGTGTTTCAGCCGTACTGCCTGCTGTTTGTTCAGCCTCTGCCTTCGGTGACACAGGGGGAGCCGGTTGGGCCATTGTTGTCTCTTCCGGTGACTGGCGGTTGAGTTCCGGCGTGGGTCTGTGGGTGACAATGGCATCATGCGCCATCTCTTTTTCCTTTCGGAGTTTTTCCAGTGCTGCCCGCTGGGCCGGGAGTTTCATGCGAACCTTGATGTCGTATTCGACAATCAGCTGCATGGCTTTTTGCTTAAAGGCATCACTGCCGGTCAGCTCGATAACGCCGCCATAGAAGTTGGTGGCCACAGCAAGGGCAGCCAGGACCTTTTTGTCATCCGCGCTGGCGCCATCCACCATTTCGAGACAGTAGAGTCTGTCCAGGAAGGCGGGTTCACCGTCAACGCTGTAGAGCGCAGTCCTGTCGGGAAACTCTTTGTGTGTAAGATTTTTAAGGATCTCGTCCAGGTTGTGCCGCTGCGGACTGTCGGGACGGCGGGGTGCAAAGATAATCGTGTCCGGTTCCGCTGACGATGTGTCTTCCGGGCTGGTTTCCGGTGGTGATGGTGGTACGACCTCCTCTGTTGCTGTTTCAGCCTCCGTGGGCTTTTTCTCCTGAATAACGGAAGGTTCTGAGGTGCGTGATTTCCCACCGGTCAGAAAACGGCGCAGACGGCTGAAAAGCGATGGCGTATCAGGGTGGGCTGCTTCATTCGCTGTGCTGGTCTCAGTGGCGGACACAAGACGCTCTTCCTGCAGTTTATCTTCAGCCGTCGGTTCAGCGGTGGCCTGCCGGACTGGTTGAGTTTCTGCAGGTTCAGAAGGTGAGGCTGTTTCTGCTGTGCCGGTGTTGTGAACAGCAACCGTGGCATCGGCATTGAGCTCCTCAGCGGGTGCGTTCCTGTTGTCATCGGTGATGTCAGAGGAGTGCTCTGCGCCGGTCTCAGCGGCAGACGCAACGCTCTTTTCCTGTGCTTTATCTTCTGCCGTCAGTTCAGTGGTCACCTGCTGAACTGGCCGCATCCCGGCCGGTTCAGAAACTGTGTTTGTCTCCGCGTTGTCGGTGTTGTGAACAGTGGGGGCCCCCGGAGTGTCAGCGTTGAGATCTTCCGCAAATGCGCTCCAGTCGTCAGCGCTGGCCATGGAAACCTGCACTTGTTCTTCAGACTGCGTTGTGGTGGTGTGCTGTGTCCCGGCCGCGTCGGAGAGGGAGGTTTCCGGTGTGTCTTCACTCCGGGGATGTTCTTCTGCCTGCGTGCTCTGGTTGTCAGCGGTGGTGGCAGAGGCATTTTCTTCACCGGTATCAGCGGTAGCCACAGAGGCATTTTCTTCTCTGGTATCGGCAGCGGAAACAACGTTCTCGTGTGGTTTATCTTCTGCGGTCGGTTCAGTGGTTGCCTGCTGCACGGACTGCATCCCGGCAGGTTCAGGAAGCGTTCCTGTTTCTGCTGTGTCGCTGTTGTGAGCAGTGTCTGTACCTGTGGCGTCTGTATTGAGGTCTTCCTGGTCGCCAGCGGTAGCCACAGAGGTATTCTCTGTGCCGGTATCAGCGGCAGACGCAATATTCTCCAGTGGTTTATCCGGGGATAACGTCTCCGCAGTTACTGATTGCAGGGATGCATAGGCGGCATAGTCATCTTCATATGCCTGGTTTTCTGTATCGTCGGAGTGGGTGTCATAAGGCGTATCCTGTGTCGCCAGCTCCGTTTCCGGGGCTGTGCTCTGTCTGTTTTCAGGGGACATTTGTGGCTTCTCATTTTTTACCGGTGTGAATATCAGGTTGCCGATCACGACAGCCTCACGATGGTCGGCAGTGTCACTGTTGGGTGTGAGGATACCGATATGTTTTAACTGTGCGTTCATGGCATTCTGAAAGTTGTCCCGTCCCCGGCTGGCGTCCAGGTCATTGAAATCGGTCAGTCCCTGTGCTTTTTCCGCCTCCGTAAAGGCCGGAATAATGACTTCGCCATTCGTGACTTCTGCGGCCTTTGTTGCACTAAAAACCCCTTTGTTAATTTCCCGTTGATGATCGTTGTCGGCACAGAAGACAAAGGGGCTGTCAGTCCAGATTTGGCGGGCATTTTCTGCCACGGCAATCATATTGCTGGCATCAACTGTCATCAGAACCGGAAGGCCGGTTGCTTCGTGCAGGGAGGCTGCAGTAGCGTAACCTTCCGCAAATAACAGGGGGCGGCCATTTTCCGGGGTTCCGAAGGTGAACCAGTTGCCGGTTTTCTCGGAGTCTTTCAGAATGCGGGCATCCTTCCCGCCGGTGACCGGAATACGCTGGTACGAACGTATTTCTCCCCGGCCGTTGCTGAAGGGAATAACCAGCTCATTTTTATTGTTCAGCCGCACGCCAGGCGCGGCCCGGATGCCCTTGCGCGTCAGGTATTCATGTGCTGTTGCCTGTGGCAACCTGTTAATATAGGAGCGGGCATAGCCGGCCTGTTTGTTATACTGTTGCTGCAGTTTACGTGCGTTATCATCGCGCTGTTGCTGAGCGAATGCCCGCAGATGCAGTCTGGCCAGAGGATCGTGTTGTTCTCCGCCGGAAAATACCCAGTTTGTGGGACTGTCATCGGCGCTCCGGTAGTCGCGGTACCAGCCGGCGGGACGACCATCAAGATAGGCCCTGTATGCGCCACTTTTGGCCCCTTTTTTGTCATCCCGGGTGGCCACTCTGTGTATGGCTCCGTCCATCTGTGGCAATCCCTGAATAACCAGCCCGGCGTTTTCCAGGACCTGAGCAAATTCAGTGACCGGATCGCCGGCATCCATCGACAGTTCCTGTGGCCGGGGTAACCAGCGCTCCAGTAGTGAAAGTTCGGTACCCGCCCGGGCATACCAGAGCTTTTTTTCTGGATCCCATGCGACAGCTTTGCGGCCATTTAACGGGGGAACTGCATTTTTTACGGCTTCTGTCTCCTCAGGCGGGACAGCAAGCCAGGTTCGATATCTGGACTTCATGTCGTTCTCCGGGGATTAAAGATGAGGGCGTTGTGATACGCCGGGATGATGAACAAAAGAGGGTGATGCTGGTCCGTGCCATTCACGGGGTAATGCGGTGTGGTTCAGGTTGCGCGTCATGTGGGACGGCATGCCGGGTAATGTAAGGTGATTTCATTGTGCTGGCTCCGGATGGCTGAACAGAATTGCCCGTATTCCGGTAAGGAGAACGGCTTGCGTTCAGCAGTAGTTAACAGAACGAAGATAGATTAATGTGAGAATAACAAGCAGGTATGAATATCAGTATTTTGGGTAAAATTATGAAATATTATCTTTGTTCTGCCCCCGTCTGAATAACAACAGGAGCAGCGGGTTTATATTTTGTTTGTCAGCAGCATTTTTAATAACAGGATAACAGAATTAGCCTTGCTTTTTATTATGGTGTAGTTATGTCCTCGTTGTTCAAGACGTCCCTGGTAGAGGATGAAAGAAATATCGTCGGTGTGATCTTTTTGTCTGATACAGAGGAGGATTGTTCTTATGGGCTGTTTCGATGGAACGCCTGCAGGCCTGTCATCACTGACAGGTCGATGAAGCGTGAGCTTACGGGTGACAATGCCGTTTTCATATAGTGCCGCTTCGGTAATATTTTTTGTGTCAAATGTAAGTGAGGTTATACTGTATTTTTTACTGAACATTCGGCCGTTCACAGCCACCATCACGATGATGGTTTTATCCATGGTAATATTAATTCCGGTCTCATTATGCTGGTTGTACCTGAACCATGAAAACTCAGTGATATTCAATTCTTTTTTCTTGAAAAAGTCCTTTTTTCGTTTTTCTGATTCTTTTCTTATATATTCGTGTCTGAGACAAAAGATACAGGCAAATAAAGTCACCATGAGAAAGGCAAGAAGCAGAATAATCACAAGATAGTCAACAGCAGGGTAAAACATATTGTCTCCGCTTGACTTTCCACTCGCCTTCACCGAAGACCTTCAGCCCGGTGGAATCAATTACCAGGTGTGCGATTTCACCCCGGGTGGGCGTTTTGAAACTGATATTAACCGACTTTGCCCGCCTGCTGACACAGCTGTAATCCGGGCAGCGTAGCGGAACGTTCATCAGAGAAAAAATGGAATCAATAAAGCCCTGCGCAGCGCGCAGGGTCAGCCTGAATACGCGTTTAATGACCAGCACAGTCGTGATGGCAAGGTCAGAATAGCGCTGAGGTCTGCCTCGTGAAGAAGGTGTTGCTGACTCATACCAGGCCTGAATAGCTTCATCATCCAGCCAGAAAGTTATGGAGCCACGGTTGATGAGGGCTTTATTGTAGGTGGGCCAGTTGGTGATTTTGAACTTTTGCTTTGCCACGGAACGGTCTGCGTTGTCGGGAAGATACGTGATCTGATCCTTCAACTCAGCAAAAGTTCGATTTATTCAACAAAACCAGTTACAGCCCTTCGGCGATGATTCTCGCCGCTGAAGCCAGCACATCGCGGCGGCTCTCTGCGTTCTGTTGCGGCTGGGTAAAATAGGTCACCAGAACCAGCGGCGCACGACCCTGCGGCCAGATCACCGCAATATCATTGGTGGTGCCGTAGTCGCCGCTGCCGGTCTTATCACCCACAGTCCACGACGTCGGTAAGCCGGCCCGAATGCTGGCTGCGCCGGTCGTATTGCCTTTGAGCCACGTCACCAACTGCGCCCGCTGGGTTTCGCCCAGCGCATGACCCAGCGTAAGCTGACGCAACGTCTGCGCCATCGCCCGCGGCGTGGTGGTGTCTCTCGGGTCGCCGGGAATGGCGGTATTCAGCGTAGGTTCAGTGCGATCCAGACGAAACGTCTCATCGCCGATCGCGCGGGCAAAAGCCGTCACGCCTCCCGGGCCACCGAGCTGGGCAATCAATTTGTTCATGGCGGTATTGTCGCTGTACTGCAACGCGGCCGCGCTCAGTTCTGCCAGCGTCATTGTGCCGTTGACGTGTTTTTCGGCAATCGGATTGTAGTTAACCAGATCGGCAGGCTTGATCTCGACAGGCTGATTAAGCAGCTGCTTTTGCGTTTCACTCTGCTTAAGCACCGCCGCGGCCGCCATAACTTTACTGGTACTGCACATTGGAAAGCGTTCATCACCGCGATAAAGCACCTGCGTATTATCTGCGGTATCGATGAGCGCGACGCCCAGCCGCCCTCCGCTGCTTTTCTCCAGCGCCGCCAGCTTTTGCTGCACCGCACTCGTCTGCGCATAAAGCGGCGCGCTGCCCAGCAGCAGCGGAATGCACGCCGCCGCCGCGAACATCATCCGTTGCACTCTCTTTGTCACCATCTCAAACTCCCAATACGGTCAATCCGTGTTACATCAGTATTCCCTAAATTCCACGTGTGTTTTTTATTAGCTTCAAAAATCACTATTTCACGAAGAATTTAGACTGCTTCTCACACATTGTAACATTATTTACAACCACCTTTCAATCATTTTTGATAAATCATTGATTTCATCTTTGCTGCAATGATACTTAATAAACTCTGCAAGTTATCCACAGAGCAACACTCAATTTTATTGATGATATTCTTATTATACCAGACATTTTTCATACACTCCCTTGTACGGATAGTTTTCCGACAACTTCATGATTACATATCTTGCGGTTTTGATTATTTTTGCTGCAAGAAATACATACTTCAAACGAAAGGTCTTTATTTGCTGTCTGTATTCTGAAGAGTCCAAGGAATCAAACTTGAACAACAAAAATAGGTTATATGAAAGCATCATCATTTGAAACACGGCTTCATTCGCCCAAAATGACTTTAGCAAGAGATGACCCACCGCCATGTCGTATTTGGCTTCTTTGATATAGTTTTCAGCATTACCACGCTTTTCATAGTATATAACTACTTTTTCAGAAAGCAAGGTAGTATTTGTTACAAAGAAAAAGTAGTCGTATTCGGAACCTTCTAAAAGTGATAATTGTGCTCTTTCTTTTTCTGGTTTCAGTACGCGAGATACGACAAATCTTCTGTCTTTTTCCCATTTAACTAATTTTGTATACAGTTCTGTAGTTTCTCTACCTTCTTCTCCTTTAACGAATACAATTGATGAATTCGTTGCTTGTGAGGTGAGTGTAGAATAACTTTTGGCTTTAATTAAATATTTGCATCCAAGAGATTCTATCGTTTCGATAATTTTTTCATCAAAGTAGCCACTATCCATTCGAAATAAAATTTCTAAATCGTCTGATTTGATGTTAGCAACAATTTCTTTGATCATTTCCGCAGCACCGTTTGCAGTGTAAGTATTGCCACTTCTTACAAATCCGGTAACATATGCTTTTAATTCGTCGCAAAATGCAAATTGGATATTGTAGCATCGGTTTCCCAGTTTCTTAGGATTATATCCTTTTGACGCACCTTCTTGATGACCTTCTACGTTAATTACACTACTATCAATATCAATCGTAATGGATGTCAATTTACTTTTAGTGAGCAGTTTTTTAAAGACTTTAAAATTAATGTCTCTAAACATTTGGGTTGTCTTGAAGTTGAAGTTTCCTAGAAACCGTGACACTGTTTCAGGTTCTTTTACGGAAATATCAAACTCGTTGACGAGGGGATCATTTTGAAGTAGCTTTAGACGTTCTAACTTATCAATGCCAATGAAGTGACCGCAGAGCATGGTCTTTATATGATTCATCTTGATTTTATTTGTTGAGTCATTATCAAATACGAGGTCATTTTCAATAAAATCAAAAATCCCATTGCTTTTTGCATTCTCAAGGAGCAGAAAAAGACCTGCATTTGATGTTAGATTCTTAGCTTTGAAATCAATTTTATTAATCATAATTAGAACCCCTTTTTACTACTTTTCTTACTATTATTTTACCATATATCGAGTCATAAAAGCTGATAATTTAACATATTTTTGAGCACTTTTCTTTCACCCAATGGGTGAAAGCTGAATTTCGAAGGAATGCATATTTATCAAGGCTTTGATTATGCTTTTTGAAGTACTGACGTAGAATCTAGGTCCGCAATATCAGGGCCGGCGGGCGGCCCCTTGTTTTTTATCAGAAGGAGTAACGGACGCTGGCATTCACCGTGTTACCCACGTTGTTCTTACCAGATGCCGGTTTTAAGACTCCAGACCGAAGCGAAGATTATCACGGATCTCAGCGTTAAGACTCATAGTCATTAATATACGCCTGTCTTTTTCACCCTCAGTTCTTCTGCCGGGATGGTAACCAAAAGAGGGTTATTCCGTTCCGCGCCATTCACGGGGTAATTCTGTGCGATGCCGGTACCACCAGGGACGGCCTGACGCCTGTTTACCCTGCACCAGGCTGTACAGACGCCGGCAGAGCGTCCGGACAGTCCATCCTGAGTACCCCAGGAGCACAAAAAACAGCAGAATGCCGCTGCACACCCAGAATGTTGTTTTTGACGGATACGGAAACAGCAGCAGGTAAATCATGGTAAACGGCAACGGGACACCATAAATATTCAGTGGCGGGGTGACATCCCGCCAGAAGCCTTCGCGTTTCATTTGGGGAATTCTCCGGCCGGGATGAAGAGCGCAGCTTCTGATGCCTCAATGCTGCCCGTCTGATACATGGTCAGAACCAGATCCCGTATCCGCCGTTTTTCCTTGCGAATGATTTCATCAATGTAATGCCCCCATGTCGCATGGGACTGCCGGGAGAGCGTATCACGCAGTTCGTCAGTTATGACGATGTATTCCCGGACGGCCTGTCTGCCACCGTCATTTGTTCTGACCAGGACCTGCACCAGAATGAACTGCACCAGGGAAAGGGTGGCGGCTGCCATTGAATCCCTGATTTCCGGTGGAAATAACCCCAGCAGCCGGGCAAAGGTTTCACCGGGTGATTTGGTGTGCATGGTGCCGATGCAGAAGTGACCGGTGTTACCTGCCTGGACGGCTGCATCTGCCGTTTCATAATCCCTGATCTCACCGATACCGATGATGTCCGGGTTACGGCGAACGGCAGAGCGAAGTCCTGCCGCAAAACTTTCCACATCACGCCCGATTTCGGCCTGATGGGGTGGCAGAAGGTCATTCTCTCCCCCCAGAATGTATTCCACCGGATCTTCATAGGTCACCGTTTTGCGGTCGGGGAAATGCGTCTGAATGTAGCGGTACAGTGCCGCTGCCAGTGTGGATTTACCGGAGCCAGTCTCTCCGCAGATGAAACCCAGACCGGTTTTCCGGAGCATGGCATCCAGCAGGTCCGGTTCAATATTCATGGTGAGGATGTCCGGAATATCGGACGGGATCACCCGCATGGTGACGGAGATTACTTTTTCTTCTGTTGCTGATGTTCCCTGAATCAGGTGACAGCGCAGGCGAACACGCTGCCCCCGTTGCAGACCGTAGCGACCGGAGGCATCACCGCTGACCTGAATGGTACGGTCCACGGGATGACCGGACAGCACCCGGGGAAGGACTTCCCGTCCAAACAATTCATCACTCAGCGCCATCATGATGGAGGACGGCAGAGGATGTGCGGACGAACGTACCCGCCGTCCAAAGCGACTGACAGATACCGGTGAGCCGCCTGTCAGATCGATATCACTGACGCGGTGTCGGGCACACCAGGCAAAAAAATAGCGAAACTCTTCGGCCGTGAAACGGGCGAAAGGGAATGTGCCGAACTCATCGGGTAATTTCATCGGGGGCTCCTTCCGTGCTGACGACCGGACGCCAGCGTGATTTCTGCAGGGTGAATTCCGCGTGTGTCTTCAGACGGCGGACGTGGTCTCCGGTGATGAGTTTCCTGCCGTTACCGGTGACGGTCTGCCGCTGTTCAGTCACATCCGGGCGTGTGATCATGCCCTGACGCCAGAGCAGGGCATAAAGCATCATTCCCCGGTAATCCCGGGTCAGGCGTTTCTGGTTGGCTTCCAGGGTGAGGTCAGCGTTGTCACGGCCTTCCTGCCAGCCCTGGCGGAGTGCGTTTTCCCAGAGTCTGCGCTGTGCGCGGTCTTCCGGTACAACACGGCCCTCAGTTCCCGGGGTGGCGGTAGTGGAAAGCCCCCGCAGAAGCCAGTCACGCCAGCCCGGCGGGTTACTGACAAAACGTTCGGGGCGCAGGATGGTCCAGACACGGGACGCGGTTCTTATCTGGTCAGGCTGAATGTGAGCAACATCCTGCGCTTCATCAATAACAGGGGGCAGCCAGCCTTCCCTGCTGATAAGGGGACGGAAGTCATACAGGGCATTCAGTGTACTTTCCCGGGCATTCAGTGCCTGAATCAGTTCCCATGAGCGCTGTGCTTTTCCGCCACGGAATCCCAGCGTTCGTCCGGCGTCCGTGAGCATCTGGCGACGGGTGTCTGAAATGCCGTCATCCTGGTTGTCAGTGGGCGTCAGCCATGCCCGGAGATCCGGCGGTGGTAAATTGCCTGCCATACCGGCAGGGGGGCGATGGTGCTGTCCGGCACAGCCTGCCAGCAGGAGCCCGGACAGCAGGAGACAGACCTGTTTTTTCATTTTTTCTCCGTTGGCATATAGGAAAGATGTAAACGCCCGGCTGACTGTGAGAGGACTGCCCGCCAGGCAGTCTGGGCCTCTGTGAGACGAAGGGCATCAGCGAAGGTCATATCGCGTACATGGAGTGAGACGGGCAGGGGAAGACGCACGCCGCTGTAACTGAACTGTTGTCCGCGCAGACGGGCCAGCTCGCTCAGGAGCTCCAGAGCATCGCCTTCCCAGTCAAAGGAAACCCGCCCGCTGTGAGCCTGCAGGCTGCCTCCGGGCTGGCGGGAAGGCAGGGCTGCAGAATACGTGCCCTGCTCCCACAACTGATACTGTGCATGTCGTGTGACAGCGACTTCAGAAGCTGCACCGTACTTCCTGGCCGGTGCGGTATTATCCGGGGGAAGATGACAGCCGCTCAGACAGAGCATGGTAACTCCCCCTGCAAGGGTGATACGTTTTTTTTGCATGGTTTTATCCGGAAAATAATGAACAGGACTGGCGGTGAGTGGCCAGAAGAGCGGAAACGAGCAGATTCAGGTCAGAAGCCCCGGGCGTCCCGGGGCGTGATAATCAGAAGGTGAACTGTAACTGAGCAATGGCACCGTAGTTGTTGTCGGTGCCCACGAGGCCGGCGACATCAATGTGAATCACATCAAACGGTGAGAGCCCAATCCCGGCAGTGAATGCACTGCCGTTGTTGCTGACCAGATTCTGGCGGTAACCGGTACGTAACTGTGCCCATTTCCAGGCATTAAACTCAGCACCAACGGCGGCAAACTGACGTTTGCTGTCTGATGTGAAGCCGCTGGCCGGGGTCAGATCCACATCCAGTGCCGTGGTGAACATGTCGTTGTGCCATGATACGCCGGTCGTTACCTGCGGACGGATCCTGAAGGTTTCAGTGACACCATGTACCTCTTTGGTCTCAATGCTGCGTGGGATCAGGTTCTGTGCGACCAGACCCAGCGTCCAGTTGTCATCCAGGTCCATGCTGGCACCGATATCAGCGTTAATACCGTTTTGGGTGTTGTGGTAACGGTCACCTTTGAATGCGCTGCTGTCATAGTTTTTTATCAGCGTATTGTAGTTAAACAGGTCAACACGCTGGAATTTTGGTGTGAAGCCCAGTGACCATTTTTGTCCGGCCGTTTCCAGTTCAGTGGCCAGCGCAACGCCCACATCGGTGATCAGTGCGGCACGGGCAAAAGCCTGTGAGGTCAGTCTGTTTTTATCCACATCCTGGCTGCCACTGTCTGCAATGCTTTCCAGATAGTTCAGGTCGGCATCGCTGACTTTACCGTCGACGCTGACAGTCCCGAACGTTTTCAGCATCAGTGCAGCAGCGAGGGTATCACCGGGAAGGGCCGCCACAGCAGATACCCCGGCCTGTGCGCTGGCATGGGTGTTCCGGAAGTCCTGCAGTCTCTCTTTCAGGCGGGCCGCTGTCTGCGGTACCCCGGAGTGGCTGTCGACGGCACGGTCGAAGGCTTTCCAGTCATCGCTGATTTTGTCGGCGTTGTCGGCGATATTACCCGGATCGGACAGCTGCGCACCCACGGACGGAAGCAGAAGACTGAAGTCATCTTTTGCACCGGATTTTGTCAGCAGTGCCGGGTTTGCCAGTGGGGCCACACCATAGTGAGAGGAGGCAACCCCCGTTCCTCCCATCGCATCATTGCGGGCTTCAAAATATGACGTTGCTGCAGTCGAATTAAAGGAAAATAAAACGGCAGACGCGATGAGAGTACGGGTAATATGCTTTTTCATCATCATTTCAGTTTCCTGTATTGAGGTATTTTGGGTATAACAACAGAGGGCACGGCTGTGCCATTAAAAACAGTTGGTGTATTATTCCGGTTTATTGCTCAGTATTATTACCAGGGGGATAACGGAACCCTGAATAACGCAGTGGGTAATATTTTTCCTGTTATCAGATATTCTGCCTGTGCCGGAGTGAGTGTTACGGCGCGAACAGGGATATCCGGAGATATTTTTCGGGCCATCTGAAACCAGCCTTCTTTTTCTATATCCATTCTGACCGGATATAACGAAAGTACCGGATAAATAATGGTGTTATTAATTTCTTTTTTCTGCCTGAGCAGAACGCCGCAATATTCTCCGGAATGCGTTCCGGCAAACGGAAAACCATGCCAGAGAATAATGTCCATATTCTCGCGGGCTGAAATAATCCTGCAGAATATCTCCTGTGTGGCTGGCCAGTCTCCCGGACGATACAGTGGATAATGCACCCTGCCGTTCAGCCATTCCGGACTGAGATAAAACCAGTCAGCCAGTGCTGCAAGAATCTCCCCGGTCAGATAGTCAGTGAGTCTGTCCGGCTCCCGGAAGACGGCAGGGCGGATATTCCAGGGGGCCAGTAATGCAGCCATCGTTGTTGCGCTGATATCATGTGCCTGCATGATGTGCTCCATCCTGCTGAGAAGACGGCGGACGATGTTATCTGCAGGAAGAAACATTTCACTTAACGCGTCTTCGACCAGGATACGTGTCAGGTCAGAGACGGAAAGAGAAAGCTGTTCGCTCATGATACCAAGGGCATCCCTGACTCCCTGCGGATAACGAACCTGCAGGGGTGTGGACTGCAGCTGGCGATGACTGAGCAGGCATTCGCAAATTCGCTCCCTGTCCAGGGAGAGCATCATACGGGCGGCAATACCTGTGCTGTCAGTTTTCATTTCACCTCCATGCGGGTCAGCGTGTTTTGTTCATAAATTGAGTCTAAAGAGAGTGTTTTTTAAACGGAAGCGAGTTATTTCGATCGTTATGATCGAGTGTGTTTCAAGAGTGTTTGCAACTCTGTTTTAAGGGCGAATGAAAAGGATTCGGACAGGATGACCGTGATTAATTTAACCCGGAAGCAAAAGTTGATTTTCATTCTGATATGCCTTCAGTTTGTTAACGGACAAATCATGACCCGTTCATCAATGTTTGCGGGTAGCTCGCCTGGCGTGGGAACGCGTTCACCCCGCTGAGCCGCCTGTGCCAGTGTGCGCAGCAACAATACGCTGGCATGAGATATAGCCAGTTCCCGGGTTTCTGCACGGGTTTCAAGGTCGAAATCGTGCAGTGTCACGACAAACAGCCCGTTTCTGCACCCGACAGTTGCAGGGTAGGGAACAAAATAAGGGGAAATTTTGCTGGTCTGTTTACGCTTGGCATCGAGTTTGCTGACCAGCTGATATGCCCGGAGATGCGTGTACCGTTTTAACATGTTCAGGGAGCGGTGGCCTGAAATAGCGGCAACTTCAATGACATTCAATGTACCAAGTTCGAAAAATCGGCTGATGGCTTCATGACGGAGATCGTGAAAATGCAGATTTTCTATTTTCAGGTCCAGAAGTGCGGTACGCCAGGCGCTTTTGAAACCGGATGAGGTGTAACTGAACACATTGCCGTTTATCTGTTGTGGCAGAATTTGCAGGTAGTTGCGAGCTTTCCGGGAGAGTGGGACATCGCGTGGTAAACCATTTTTCGTTTCAGGAAGATGCGCCACTCCGTGCTGCAAATCGAGGTGTTCCCAGCGTAATGTGAGGATTTCCCCCTGTCGCATTGCTGTTTCCAGGGCCAGATGGAAGATAACGTAGAGCTGCTGATTTTTATCTCTGAAATAGCGGGAGAGTCGGCGTTCTTCGCCAGAAGTCAGGCGACGATCGCGTCCACTACTGATTTTGGGTTTTCGGACCAGTTCAACAGGATTCATACGGCATGTCCCCCATTCCACACTGGCGATATTGAATAATGATGATAAAAGAGCAAGTTCAAGACGGACGGTGTTTCCGGTGATTTGACGCCCTGTTCGTGGGTTAATTTGAGCCAAACGCTGATCCCGGTAAGTGGCGATATCAACGGTGGTGATTTCATCCATATAGCGCTCGGCCATAGGGTGACGTTTAATCACATTGACGCGATAAAACTCCTGCAGATGACCTTTTTTGTGGATGGATACTGTCTTCAGGTATTTGTCCAGCGCCCGGTTGAGAGTCATTTTGCGAATTTTTATTTTTCGAAACATATCTGCCTTCCACGATAAATCCGAGGAAGGTAGGAATACTGAATCAGAAATGCAATGTCTCTGTGCCAATCCGGTACGTGGAAAAAAATTGGCGCAGGTGATAGCCAAATTGTTACCGCTTCAGCTACTGCGTGGCGTTGGCCTGGAGCAACGGCAACATGTCCATCTGGCAAGAAAGTCATTGGTGGAGGCGGTCAATGCAGATCAAATACCGGATTTATATGGCTCACGCGTTCCATGCCTTCAGGCAACAATGCATGGACTGCCAGTTGCGACACGACCGAAGATCAAAATGGTTCCATTACAGTTTACGCCATTTGCCAGTGACGATACTTATCACTGGCAAACCACGATGTAACTACATTTCCCCGACAGGTCAGTTCGGTGAGTACCGCCATAAAAGTTGTATTCGTCATAGAAGCCGCATTTCACAATTCGATTGGCATCATAGGTTGCAACTGACCCCGCAAAATAATTCGGCTTCCACCCGTGCGGATTTTCTGCATTACTGACACTCCAGGTACACTGGCTGGCAGAAAAACCAGATGGCAATGGGATCTGTTGTCCATTTGCTATTTTTCCTGTCAGAACAGTGCTACCTGATGCCCTTCTCCACGTACCGGATTGGCACGGAGGCCAGTGCCAATCCGGTGTGTGGCGAACGATTGGTGCACCTGACGGAAGTTACAGCAATCTGGGTTCTCACCGGGGAACATTTAACGGGAGAAATAACGGCAGAGGAACTTTGTTTGTGTACGCTTCCGGTGGAAATGGTGCCGGTGGCGGTGATTGCGCCAACACATCAAATCTTCAGGGCTATGTGAACGGCGCTTTCATTGGTATGAATGCCAGCAATAACCCCTCCTACGGAAAGACAGCATTTATTTCATTTGCCGTGCCAGTGGGAGCGTCATATCAAATCATCTCCAGACCAACACAAAATTACGCCTGTGGTAACGGTGTTTTCTCTGTGTATGCCTATCAGATGTGAGTCCCTAGCTGGCTTTAACAATGTAGTTGAATGCAATATTTTTGGGACGCATTTCTGTGGTACTCCCCTGTGCCCAGTATGGCATACCACTATGATGCCCTTTCAGCCATCCGCCACGTTCGTGATAGACGCCTGATTGATCGGCCTGATAACTCAGGAGTTGTCTGTTCCGATCACCATCAAGTCCCTTCCCATTATCCCAGCCACGGATAAAAACACCGCGCAGATCGGGCAATTTACAGCTAGGATAAGCACGGGCAAGCTGAGGATACCGGGAACAGGAAAACGACTGGCCGTTCATCAACAGATAGCCTTGTGGAGGAGTGGCAGATGGCCACGGGATAGGGCTTCCCACAGGGTAGGATTCAAAGCCAACCCACACACCGGATTGGCACTGGCCTCCGTGCCAATCCGGTATCTGGACAACGGCAAAAGTGAACTTCACTACCAGTACGTACAATATCGGGAAAAACACCCGAAATCTGAGCATTGGCGTACATGCGTACTGTTCGTGGACATACCTTAATGGTGCGCCTTTTGGTGGGTTTCAGCAGGTATACTCCGACCAAAACAAGGTTTGGTATGTGAATAATTATGCGTGGGGAAATTATGAGTCCGGCGGCACAATTACTGTTACATGCCTGAATCTTCCTGGTGCTGGGATTTAACCGAAGGGGCAACAATAAGCATCAACGTGTTCCTCATCAACGCCATCACCAATGCCATACATGCGTGTACCTGTCATGATAAATCCGGTCGGGCATTGAATGGGTTTGTAGTAGATAGATCCTCCACTTTTCCCGCCAATGAAGTGATTCATTGCTACAGATGATTGATACCACTTACAGGCGGAGTAGTTCACTTTATTGCCACCAGACCACCGACCGGATTGGCACGAAAGTATTGCCCCTTTGCTGTCACGGCCTACAAGTCCATCTGGTGAACACTTTGTATTTGCTACGGCTGTTTTATCCAGCTGTAAATACTCACCTGTGGAAAGGCGACCGTCAGACCGGACTGTTCCCCCACTGACTTTTCCTCCTTTGATTTCCCCTGAGGTTATAATTCCTTTACCACCGACTGCGCGTATCCACTGGCTGTCTGTCATCGTAAAACCGCCACCATAGGTGATGTTCTTCCAGCCTTTATCATTTTTGGTGATTAACCAGCCGTTTTCGCTTGTAACATCACCTTTCAGTGTTGCACTTTGTCCATTGACGTTTCCTGCATTGTTCAGGTTGTTCCCTCCCATATTGATGGCCGTGTTCATCTGGTTCAGCTCCGGTCGTCCCGGTACCTGAAAGCGATACAGGCGATCGCTTTCCTGCAGGTCATCACCCATCATTACGATGGCGATGTGCCCGCCATTGCAGCTGAGTCCATAGTCGCCGGGTTTATCTGTCCATCCACCAAAAACACCGGTTGCTGTGCCATTTTTTCCTATAAATCCGCCCAGACCGGGGAGCAGGCTGGCGATACTGCGCAGGGCATCGTCTTTGATATTCTCCCCTCCGGTGGAGCAGGTCAGGGCCTCCAGACGACCGGTACTCGTGTTACGACGGATGCCGGTGGTATAACTCTGCCCAAAGGGCGAGCGGTTAAGACCCTTCAGATATCCTTTCCGGATTAACTCATCCGCCGTGAAGGTGGCAGGAAGCGTTCCGCTATGCAGGCGGGCATTGTTATCGGCGATGTAGGTCCTGGCTGCAGTATTGTAGGCATCTGCATGAAATGCGGCGCTCTGGTTGCGCATTTCATTCAGGTAGTCTTCAATGTAAGACCAGAACAGCGGCATGAGCAGGCTGATGACAACCAGTCCTCCCAGAATTTCAAGAAGTGCAAAACCTTTATCGTTGTCTTTTTGCATAGTCGTTCCCTCCGGTATTACCAAAGGCCACCGGGATAAAAAGTAAATGCGTACTGTGACGCGCAGAGAAACGGCCCAAAGGGAAGTTCTCTGGTAATGCGTCGTTGTCTGTTACACCGCAGATAAAGTAAGGCTCCGCCTGCTGCCGTTGCGACAATCCAGGGGATGTCTCCCGGCGGGGACCAGATGGCAATACCGGCAATCAGAAAAACATCGCCCAGGCCTATGGTTTCTGTTTTCCTGCGGTAAGAGGTGTATTGCCTGAACAGAAGCAACAGCAGGAACCAGAACCCTGCACTGCACAGGCCTGTCAGCCAGTCTCCCTGCCAGAGACGAAATGCGCTGCCGCTTATCAGATACATGATGGTGAAGGGCCGGGGAAGACGGCAGGATGCAGCATCCGTCAGGGTCATCAGTGTCATACATCCGGTCATTATCGTCATAAACAGCACCCCGACAGCACTGTCATTCTGATAAAGACGCAGGATAATGGCGGCAGCTGCAAGCATCCCGCTCATCAGCGCAAGCCCATGGTGAGGGGGGCTGGCATTCATCCGGGAGAGTCGATAGCGACTCATCTGAACGGCCAGACACTGTATTACCACGGTTATTGCGACCAGCAGTGCCGGGATCATCTGGAGCATGGCAGTTCTCCCGGACTAACGTCCCTGCATGTAAGCGCTGTAAATCTGCCGGGCGTATTTCATCCGGCGGTGAGTGTTACTTTTACTGAAGCCGGCGTTATAACTGCCGAGGCATTCCCAGTTTACGCCGCATCGCTGAAAATGCCGGGCGAGGATCCATGCTCCGGTCTGAATATTCAGGCAGACATTATTCAACAGATCTTTCTCACTCCGGATAATGCCCATTTTTTTCAGCCCGGGAATATGTGTGGAGTTAATCTGCATTATCCCGTAATCGGTACTGATAATTTTTCCTCTGTCATTCCTGTTATGATTAATGGCCCGGGGATTCAGACTGCTTTCCCTGCGGGCAATAATTTTGAGTAATCCTGGATCAATGGAATAACGTTTTCCGGCGGTAATAAAACAACGATCATATTGTTTGTCCTGTGGGGATGCCTGTGCGGAAGGAAGTGAGCATAACAGTGAAAAAATCACTGTCAGGATAAATAACCTGTTCATACAGTGACCTTAAATAAAGCGCCCAGGCGGGCGCTGATGAATGATTAACTGTTGGTTTCCAGTTTGATAGTAGTTTTATCTGCGTTACATACTGTAGACGGGTCAACTTTATTCGTCACATTGCCGTTGATTTTTGTAAACATGGATGAACTGCGCAGGCTGGTGACCAGATCAATACAGTTTTTCTTCGGCACATTGCTGGATTCAATAACGTAGGAGTATTTATCTGAACTGACTTTGATGGTTACCGCACCACCCCAGGCATTTTTCGCCTTATTACCACCGGCGATCATATCGGCAGGCAGGCCACCACTTTCGGTCAGGATTTTGACGTAGTCAGTACCTGTATACTGCCCCTGGAATTTCTGGGCTTTCATTTTGGTGGCGATTGTCTGCAGGTTTTTGAGTTCCTTCTGGTTGTCTGAAGAGGACAGGGTATCGGACATAAGTCCCATCACGGCACCAATAACAATGGCAGCGACGACCAGAACACCGAGGACTTCCAGCAGGGTCATGCCTTTATCATCGTTCTGAAGGTGACGAATATTATGTTCTGAATACGAACAGGTTATGACGCTCATATTAGCTCCTGAGATTGGTAAAACAGAATTTGGATCGAGGGGAATATAAAGGATGCTGTGTTTACTGCTTCAGCATGTCACTGATGCCGTAAATGGCACTGACCATATTGATGATGAAGAGAAATACCAGCAGACCTGATATAGCAGTAATAATAATGCCGCTTTTTCTGACACTCTTTTTTGCTTCTTCCAGCCAGCGGTCTGCATAAAGCGCCATACTGGCAACACTGTCCTCCCTTTCTGAATTTAAAAGAAGATTATTCACACAGGATTTTGACGGAAAGTCATAACCACTGTTTTTCATGGCCAGTGCCAGTGACTGACCGGATAAGACATTTTTTCTGATAGCACTTATTCGTGATTTTAACCATCGGTTATGTTCTGCATGTTTTTCTATTCTGGTAAGGGCATGAGATAAAGGAATATTTATCTGCAGCATGGATGAAATATTAAAAAGGTAATTCACGCCATGGAATGTCTGATACAGGGACCACGGCGGGATGCGATCAAGATACCGTCGTCGGGGACCTTTATACAGACTGAATGACATCCTGATGAGAATTGCCAGCAGAAGCAGTCCAGCCAGCAGCCACAAACCATAACCGATAACCAGCTCGGAGGATTTGGCCAGAATGATCATTTGCACTGACCAGCGTTCTTCCGGTGCAAAGGCGCTGATCATCGGAATAACCCGGGTATGAACGTTATACATATTCACCACACAGAGCGTCAGCAGGATGAGCGGATAGAGGCAGACACTCACCAGACTGCTAATCATCTCCTGTCGTCCTTTTGCCGTTTTGACAACCTGAAACATGGCTTCAGCGATATCACCGCGCTCTTCACCGTTACGGATCAGGGCAATTTCATCTTTGGGTACCCAGTCCTTCAGGGCCGGAGAGAGCTGACCACTGCTTCGTATGCTGGCGATACAGTCTGTCGCCAGAAAATACAGGCCGGACTGCCCTTTCTTTTTACCAAAATCCGTTTCCACATCGCAGATGAACTCCAGTGCCCGCATAACCGGTGTGCCGTCCCGGATCATGCCTGCAAGGGACTCGTAAAACGTAGTCCGCCTGAACGTCTTTTTGCCCAGCCATCGGTTAAGGCCGGACAGTTCCAGTTCCGTATTGTTGAGTCTTTCCAGAATTTTCATATCAGTGCAGCAGCGTATAGCTGTCCTCGTCTACAGGGGATATGTAATGCGCAGCCAGCGGATCGACCTGACCACTGTTGATTTTGCCCAGCAGGTGCTGATTTCGTGTCATACCGCCGAGCTCCCGGTGCCAGTAGGTTTTTGCCTCAATCCGGCCTTTTTCCCGGTAAATCTGGAAAAACTTCGCATCCGGGGAAATCACTTCTGCAATGACGGTCCGGCCGTTCACTCCACGCCAGCAGTGTGGGCAGCCGTTATGGTTACGAAGATACACGGCATCGGGCTGGCAGAAGTTTTCCACCAGGCGTCGTTCTTCATCCGTCCGGGAGCTCTCCACCTCATGCCAGGGGAGGCGGCAGTGGGGACATATCACCTGAACCAGACGCTGGCTGAGCAGGCCGATAAATAACTGCGGATCTGCAATCATCCTTGCCTGAACGCCCTCCATTTCCAGACGCTCAAGAATATTTATCGGGTCGTTAGCATGAAGGGTGGTCAGCATCAGGTGACCGGTCATGGCGGCTTTTATCGCCGTGATGGCGGAGGCATGGTCACGTATCTCCCCGTTCAGGATAGCGTCAGGATCAAGGCGCAGGGCGGACTTAACAGAATCGACCCAGCCCTGAGCGGTATCCATAACGGCCGTCTGAATTGCACCGGGGATACGCCCCTCTGGTGGTGATTCTATTGTGAACAGACGTCGCCGGGGGAGCAGGATCCCTCCGGTATCGTTGAAGCCATACTGTTCCAGATAGGCGGCAGAAGCCGTCCTCAGCGTGGTGGATTTTCCGGAACCGGTGGGGCCAGAGAGGATCACGATGCCCTCCGGTCGCTGCAGCATCCTTCGGACAGCGCGCTCCTGCTCAGGGTGATACCCCAGCATACTGAATGTCGGTATATGCTGACTGTCATCCTTGATCAGACGCAGTACGGCATAGAGTCCGCCCACACACGGATAGTGGGAGTAGCGCGCACCAAACAGTCCGGCCAGTTTCAGGAATCTTTCAGCCAGACGGGCATCCTGGGGGACACCGGGATCAAACTGTGTTCCCTTTATGACATCAGTCATTCCGGAATAGGTGGCCCCCAGTAATTCCAGCCCCTCATCTTTTCTGACGATATCGAGCAGCTCCAGCTCTCCGTGGACACGGGCCTCCAGATACGTGAAATCCGTACTGTCACGCCCCGGCGTGATGTGAAGATCTGAGGCGCTGAGGGTGGCCGCATGGCTGATATACCCGAGCATTTTTTGCTGTACGGGGTTAATTCCGTTTTCCACCCCGGAAATGACCGTCTCCTGCCGGAGTCGGGCGATCACATCAAGTGTGGTGAACTCAAACGGGGATACTTTACCCGGATAGCGGGAGCACAGGCGGGTCAGATAATCCTGGACGGCACGAAGGTGTTTTTTTCCTTCCACCACTCTGACACGAATTTGTCCTGTTTTATCTGTATCAACAACCACGTAATCCAGAATGTCATCAGGTGGCTGGTCTGCAGGTGCCAGCATAAAATCTCCTTACGGGCAGCGGTACCCGGAAACGATTTTTTTTGTGATTAAGGGCCGGGGGAATAATCTGTTCCGACAGCCGGCTGTAAATGGCGGCACTGAGTCAGGGTTGTAGTGTTGTTCTGATACCATTTTGTTCAAGGACAACACTGTCAGTGGTGATCTTTTCCACGCGGAATGTGGTGCCGGGAATGTGTTGCCCTTCTTTTACATCAGCAGTTTGTCCGCCCGGCAGTTGTATCCTGGCGGTTATCTGGGGCTGAACTCCGGATATCTCTGTCAGCCGGGGAATACCGGTAATGGGGGCAGGGGTATCTGTCGTGACGGCTGAACTGCTTTCCTGTGAATGCACAGGCTCAGCTGGTTCTCCCTGCTCCAGGGTTCTGAGTTCATGTCGCACCTTTTCTCTTGCCAGCATGGCTTCATACAGTGCAGTTTCTTCCTGAATCTGTTCCACCTGGAGTTGCCGGTTATTCTGTTGCATGTTGCTGATGGTGCTGGCCGCGACCGTTGTCGGCAGGATCAGGACGGAAAGCAGAAGAGCTTTTGTTTTACTGGACATAATATTTACCTGTGAATTGATAACGGAAACGACCCTCTTCCAGTTGCCTTGTTACGGAGATAAAACGGACGGAGGGTTCACTGAAATGCTCTGCCACCTGGTGCGCCGGAAGTGTCGTCAGTATCTGCAGGTCATACTCCTTCCAGGGGGGCTGGATGGTATTTCCGTCTTCATCGGTGAAGCTGTTGCTGACTTCCTGCCAGTCCATTTTCAGCTGCATCGACCGGGCGAGTGTGGTCAGCCGTTCCTGCAGGAGGGTGTTTTCCGGTAATGCCTCAACGGCAACGGGAGTTTCAGGCATACTGAAGGTGACCGGCAGGGCAAAACCACCGCTATTCCCGTCCGGCATAACCATAAACGGCCGGATGCTGAAAATTTCCCTGACCCGCTGGCTGAATGCGGTCACTGTCGTCCCGGCGATGTTTGTATATGATGCACGCAGATTGCCGCTGTTCCCGGTGGCAGCACACTCGGCGAGTGAATATCGCCAGCCGGCGACCGACACCGGCAGGCGTGACCATACGTCACTGCATCCCCGGATAAAATCTCCGGTTTCCGGCATACTCAGCCACGGTGGTGTGATCCGTTCCTCTGCGGCTTTTTGTGCCGCTTCAGCAAGTGCTGCTTTTTCTGCCTTCAGGCGTTCATAGTACTGCCAGCCATACCATGCAGTACCCAGAAGGGTGAGTATGAGTAATACCGGAATAAGCTGTGGCCCACGGGATACGGGGTGAAGGCGTGCTTCTGCCGGATATTTCCCTGCACCTGTCAGGGTTTCCAGTGGCAGGGGACCTCTGCCGTCAGGCCCGTTAAACGAGGGCGGTTCATAACATGTCCAGCCGTGTTCAGGCGCGCTGTTAATGGTGAGGAATATTTCCCGGGCCTCCCTGATTTCCTCCCGGGTTCCCACCAGGTCACTGACCAGGATGCCGTCAACAGCAGAAACAAAACCATAAAGTTCTGTATCGTTTGCCTGTGACAGTTCAACGATAGCGTATCCTCCTGGCTCGAGCAGGGGCAGGATAAGCATGGCGAGAGAGAAATACCTGCGGCTGCCTTTGGGGAGTGTATTCTGGCTGACGGCTGCAACCATGATGTGACGATCGGTATCTTCCGTACTGAGATACTCACAGGAAATATAGCGTACTGCCCCCAGACTGCGGGCAAACGTCCGGGGGTTTTTATGGCTTGCGGGCAGTGTTTTCCAGTCCATTCCGGCAAGAAATACATTCCGTCCTGCCGTCAGCGGAAACACCTGTCGCTCTGTCGGTGAAATATCCGTCACGATAGTCCTCCTTCTGCAAATCAGATGATATTGGGCGTGATCAGCACCACGAGAATGGTGTCGTCGTTTTCACTGTTGATCCCACCGCCAAGACCGAAGAATCCCGGTGTGCCGACACCCTGTTTTCCACTGCGACGCCCTGACTGCTGGAAGCCACTGATAATGACTGTCTGCCCGGATTTCAGGTCCACTGTCTGGTTGATGGTTTTCAGATCCACATTCGGCAGCTGGGCTTTGCTTCCACCACTCTCGTAATTCTCAATAACCGGTTTGTCGGAGAGACTCATGGAATAGAGCAGCTGCAGTGTCTGTGAGTCCGGGAGAATGAACGGCAGAAGGGTCATATTAAAACCGGTGGTGATGGTGGCCGCATTCAGGGAGGTGGATGAGCCGACATTGGCGGTGGTATCCGTCGTCACACTCTCAATGTAGCTCTGCTGATTGGCAATCTGCATCGGTACCGGGGTCAGGTTTTTGGTCACGGCGGAATTCCGGGTTACCACACTGACATCTCCCTGGGAAGAGAGTGCTTTCAGGAAGGCTTTTGAACCGGTGAGTTTCCCGTTCACAATGGAAACACCACCAGTGACGGTATCGCTGGCTGCACTGGTGAATGTGCTGCCGAGGCTCAGTCCCAGCGTTCTGTCGCTGAAGACTGCGTTCCAGTCGATACCTGCCTGCTCATTACGGGTTTTCCGGATACTCAGAATTTCCACATTCAGCACCACCTGGCGCTTCATTTCTTCATTGCGTTTTTCAATGAACGTCCGGACCGTTTCCAGTACCTGTGGGGTGTCCGTGACGGTGATAAAGCCCGTCGACATGAACATGCGACCAATACCCGGCGTCAGCATTGATGAGACAGCATTTTTCACATCCTGATACAGCGCAGATTTCATATCCACGGTGGTGGTCTGGGTATTACTGGCATCACCGGAAATGGCATCCGATGCTGTTCCACCTGATGAGCCATTTGATGACATGGTACCGCTGACCACGGTGGCATTATAGGCAACCTGGCTGTCCATATAGGTCACCGGGAAGGTCCGGGTATCAAGATAATAGAACGTGATATGTGAACCATCATAACGCCAGGAAATCCCGAGACGGGAAGCGACCGCATTCAGCAGTGATGTCAGTCCTGAAGCCTTCAGTTCAGGAAGTGACGCCGTATTTCCCTGCAGGCGGGGAAGTGTCGTGTCAGAACTGCCTATGGCGGCCAGTGGAACCATACCGCCGGTATCCGGCGGTGGTACTGTGCCCTGGATTTGCTGCGTACTGCCGGAGGTGGTCACGCTCAGATACGCCTGTACATCAGGGGTGATCCTTACAGGAATATGACAGTTTTCCGAGATCCGCTGGGCCACCTGCTGAAGGGTGATGCTCTGCCGGGTGTTAATGATAATCGGACAGCCGGGCACCGCATTACCGGGGTTTTTATCCGTGACCGGACGGGGATTGATCCACTGACGTGGGGATTCCTTTACAACCGGTGTCCGGTTTCGCAGCTCAGCGATCATTTCCCGGGCCCGTTGTTGTTCAGCAACGGCGTCTTTTCTGGTGTTCTCTGCCTGTCGGAAACTGGTACAGCCCTGCAGCAGAGTGGCTGCAATCATAATAGCAAGAAGTTTTTTGTTCATAGATAAATCCGTGAGTTATTCAGAGTCCGGCCTAATTCATCCAGATGATGACCTGATCGGGGATCACAGCAGGGAGCGTGATGGAAATACGCCGCCCACGGGTGTCCAGGAGGCGACCGTTTTCCACTCTGGCAAGCAGGGCCGAATCACCACTTTGTTCCAGGAGGGCACCCATAAGGCCGGGTTTTTCTTTTGCCCAGACAAAAACGCGCTGCTGACTGATGAGGTGGCTGACGTTTTTCGTGGCGGGCAGACCGAGCTGTGCTGACGTGAGCTGACCACCGGCAGCACGTCGTTCAGGGTGCTGATACAGGTAATCGTTGATGGCATTCATATAACGAATAAAGTCTGCAGCCTGCTGTGTGATTTCAGCGGTCTGCTGATGGTGCACAGTACGGCTGAGGTGACTGTGGAACCAGAAATTACCAATGGCCATAATGACCATAATGAAACCCGTAACCCATCCCATAGGTTATTCCTGCGGGCGGTCTGTCACACGGAGCAGGCATTGTGCAGTGCTGGTCCGGGCATACAGCGGTTTTTCAGCCGGGGTATAGAGTGCAAAGAGCTGCTCCAGCGCCTGGCGGAAACTGCCGGTGAAAACCAGAGGGGCATCGATGCTGTAGTTGACAGGTGTTTCCCAGCGCAGTGTCCATGTGCCGTGCGGGCATTTTTCGGATGATGTCCAGCGGGCCAGTCCGTCTTTCAGGGTGGTCCCCTTTTCCATTTTCCACTGCCGTGGCGGTATGACCTTCTGCTGTGGTGGCACTACCGGTTTCGTGGCCACCGGGGCTGGCGTGGTTGTTCTGCTCTCTGGAGTTCCGGATGTCCCGGTGGTGGTCTGAGCCCGGGAAACGCTGACGGCAGGTGTCACTGGTGTCGGGCCTGCCGGCGTTGCGGTGCTGCCCCTGAACGGATTACGCGGTGTATCAGCAGCTTTCTGTGAACCCTGCGGTGCCGTGACGTCGACCGGCGGTGTTGCAGAGGTCGTGACAGTCAGTATTTTCCTGTTCCAGTCCATATGTCCGTAAAGCTGCTGGCCGGCCAGCAGCGCATTCAGTGCCCGGTGCCACTGGTCATTAACGGACCAGACGGGGAGGCGTTTGTTCAGTGCCGGTATGGCAGCGTTCTGTTGCCGGAACTGCCAGCCGGGTGGTAGCAACTGGCGTATCCAGTCACTGACGGAGCGCTGATGTGCCTCACGTAAATAAACGACGGATGACTGACCGGGTTTACCGGTCATAACCAGTGCGGGCAGCTGTGTGGCCTGAAGGAGCGGACGGGGAGGCAGTGCGGTACTCTGGCTGCTGACTGCGGTTGTGGGCGTCGCTGTTGTTGTCGGGCGGGGCGGCGTCACAGGGCGGGTCACCGGTGGCGGAAGCAGACGTTTTTGCGTATGGGCGATAATGGCAGCGCTTTCGCGAATTTGTCCGTCGACGAACACCAGAGCCGGAGGCGTGGTGTCAGGAACAGGCGTGGCATTAAATGCCGTACAGCCGCTGAGTAATGACGGCAGAAGGAGTGTAAGTGATTTCTTTTTCATAGAATAAATCCGGTATGTATCGGGTTACGGTATAAGACAGGTGGCTGGTAACAGGTCTTCAGATAAATATAATTTCATCAGGATATTGATGATGAACATTCATGTTCGGGGTGATTATGAAAACTAAAACATTCCGGTTCCGGAAATATAAAAAGAAAAACGTCCTGCTGCAAATGATAGTTTCCAGAAAACAAGTGATATTGTTTTTCAGAACTGGAACATTATTTTATTTCTTGCCTGTTATTGAAACATGTCCGGTTATGATCTCCGAATGGCAGGTATCAATAAAATCACTTTTCCCCGATTGTGTGTCAAAGTCAACGTGGGTGAATCTGTGTACATCCTGCCATATGGTGAAACAGACAGGACAGGTAACAGGTAGTTTACCTTCAGCTATTTTTTCGCAGCTTTCAACCAGTTGCTGCGCCTTGTTGTATCTGACGTTATAGCCATTTGTGCAAAGCGTTTCATACCCATGAGCTCCTGTAACTATATGTGTGGCGATTCTTTCGTGGACTCTCCCATTAATTAATAATTGTTCACGTGTTGTGATTGTTCTCATGCCTGTTTCTCAATTGGTCATAACAGAAAATAATCTGCATTCCTGAAAAATATCGCGCTTGTGAAATATTTAATTTTTACCCCCTTTTATGGGGGATGAAAAGCAGGCTGTCAGGCTATAACTGAACGCGGTTTCTGGATTTTGGTGCTAATGTCACATCTTTCCATTCACAGCTGCTTCCGGGAATACGCTCTTTGCGTCGTATTATACGGGAGTTCTGACACACAATAATTAAGCCATTGTCTGCCGTCTGAAATGGCATTATAGCGATGTTTATATCTTCTGTTGCAGGAATATAACTGACTTTCTTTTCACATGTATTGGTGTATATGACAACTCTGAATTTTTCTGCGGACATTTTCAATCCTCTTTTAAACCAGAATATCCCGTGAGGGCATTCTTTGTGAAAAAGATGCCGGAAAAATTCCGGCACGGGGATTAAACCTGTTGTGGTTCTGAGTTATCCGGAGCGGTTACCGGTTCGCTGACATCCGGAACCTTTTCCGGGGCAGGCATGACCAGTGGACGTGTCAGGGCTGTAAGTCCTTCACCGGATAAACCCACCTCTTTCAGCAGGGAGTCGATGAGCGGAGCCTGTGTACGGTAAGCCAGAGCGGCGGTTACTGCCTGTTCAGCGAGATTTCCGCCACTTATGTCGGTTGTTGCTGTTTTACCGCGGGTAACACCGCCATTCAGACCATCCACCTGAATGATTTTAATACCGTCAATGGATTTCATTGGTTCTGTGGACTTCTCTATGACGGCAGGTAATGCATCCAGCAGGGCAAGACGGAAGCGGAGGCTGGTCTGCTCATCCGAAAGCACGTTAATGGCATCGTTCAGTGCGCGCTGTGCTTCTGCTTCTGCCAGACCTTTCTGACGGGTGGCCTCCGCCAGTTCAATAATTGCTGCTGCCTGGAGTTCGGCTGCTTCTTTTTCAGCCTGTGCGCGAACCGTCAGTTCAACCGCTTTCGTTTCAGCTTCCTGAGCAGCAGCAATCAGGGCAACCTGTTTGGTACGGTCGGCCTCCGCAGTCTGGCGGGTGGTTTCCACATCCTGCTGGGCCTGTACGGCCTCAGCCAGTGCTTTACTTGCCCGGGCTTCTGCCTGTGACTGCTCTTCCGATTTTGCCGCCACGGCAATGGCTCTGGCCTGGCTGGCGATTTCGGTTGCCTGCTGTTGCTCAATTTCCCGTATGGCCACTTCCCGTTCGGCTTCGACCTGGCGGGTACGCACTATCTGCTGTCGTTCGATTTCGGCTTCCTCTATCTTACGTTCAGCCAGAATTCGCGCGGATTCTGCTTCACGACGTCGTTCAGCTTCAATAGCAGCAATACTGGCACTCTGCTCTGCCGTACGGGTTTTTACCCGTTGTTGTTGCTCCAGAGTCATGAAGGCTTCCTGCTGTTCAATCTCCAGACGTCGGGAGAGGGCATCCCGGTTTTTTTCCCTGATGGCCACTTCAACATCCTGCTCAACTTCGTTGCGTTCGCGGCGACGACGTTCTGTTTCCTGGGTCAGAAGGGTCAGGCCTTCAGCATCAAAGGCATTGTCAGGATTAAAATGTACCCGTGCAGTCTGGTTGAAACTTGTCAGCGACACACTTTCAAGCTCCAGACCGTTTTTGGATAAGTCTTCCGCAACGGTGTTCTGCACACCCTGAACAAAGTTCTCGCGGGCATCCTGTAAATCCTGCATGCTCATTCTGGCCGCCGTGGCCCGTAGGGCATCAACAAATTTATCCTCGACCAGACTACGCAGATCTTCAGGTGTGAGCGTGCGTTGTCCCAGCGTCTGGGCTGCAGTGGATATTCCTTCGGCTGATGGTTTTACCCGAAGAAAAAAGGCAACGGCAACATCAACACGCATGCGGTCGCGGGTTATGAGACTTTCAGCCGCTGCACGACTGACTTCCAGCTTCAGGGTGTTCATGTTGACGGGAATTGTTTCGTGAAAAATGGGCATAACAATTGCTCCGCCACTCATTACCACTTTTTGGCCTCCCAGACCTGTGCGGACAAAGGCCTGCTCTGCCGATGCCCGGCGGTACAGGCGGGCAAATATCAGCCCGATAACGAACAGGGTGAGGACCAGCGCTATAACGGTAAACAACCATCCCGGAAGATTAAACATAGTGAGAACCTCTGTATATGTCGGGATTAAAGAACATCCGGCCAGGGATTCAGTTCGCCCAGCCAGCGGGAACCGGAAAGACGGCAGACAATAATCACTTTGTCTCCTCGTCTGAATTCTTTCCCGGCCTCCGGCTCCAGCAACAGGTAATGAACCTGCCCGAAGCGGTCTGTGAAGCGACCTTCACAGGGGGAACCCGCCACTGCGTGATAACCAGTGATGGTGGCCATACAGCCGATGAATGCCTCCTCGGTGAGCGCCGTTGTTTCATCACGGGGTAACCAGGGGGCAATCAGTCTGCCGGTGCGGTGTACGAGAGGACATGTCAGCAGCAGGCAAAGTGGTGCAAGGAGAATGTTCGGAGCAGGAGCCTGCAGCAGATGAATAATAAGACCCTGCAGGAGAATGCCGGATATACCAAAAAAACCTGCCAGCATACAGAGGACGATCAGCAGGGGGATCCGTCCGATGTTCAGCCAGTCCAGCGCCTCTCCTGTCAGACCCTCCGGTAAATCAGGTGTATCCATAGCTGAAGAGAGGGAGTGTCCGCAGAGCAGGGCGATAAGTTCAGCGATACCAGTAAGCAGAACAAAAGTCAGGGCTGCCAGATAGGGTGCGTTATACGCGGTAAGTAACGTCAGTGTCATTTTTCCTCCTGTGGCAGGTCAGTCAAACAACATTATGGCGTGAAGCTTCCGCTTCTTTAATTGTCAGAAGAAGCATATCGTCAGTCATCAGAAGACAAGGGGATGTCTGCAGGAGGGGATGATAACAACAGAAGCCTCACGCCGGAATGCGCTTTATGACAACCGGAGAGGACGGATAATAAAAAATGGGACATCCACATCAGCAAACCGCGATTTGCGAAAAAAAGTCAGCGGAGAGTGGCTGCCGTTGTGGCTGTCCCGGTATTTCAGTGTAAAAGCAGACAGTTGTCCATGCCCCATTCCTCTTCCGCTAAACCTGAATGGCCCACATGAAGAATGCGTGACAGCATATTTCTGCCGCTGCCGTTCAGACTGCATTCGCGCCCGTGTGCGAGCATAAAACCTTCATCCCGGAATATCTCTTCAACCTCAGACGTGTTGATGGTGGCCGGATGGATTAATGAAAATGCCACCGGTCTGATCATTCTGCCCGTGGTGGAAAAGGTGTCCCCGGTGCTGTTCAGCTGCAGGATATGACGTTTCCCGGTCTGTGCGCGGGAAAGTGTCTCACTCAGTAACTGGTCATTCCATGCGCACGTGCCAATCTGCCATCCCAGACTCCTGCACGTGGCAAGAGCCGAGCGGAAGCGGTACAGGTCGTATAATGCTGCGTTATTGCCACTTTCCAGCAGTGATTTCAGGGTGTTTGCTACCGGTATGTCTGAATTGGTGGCCAGCAGTTTTCGCAGGGTAGTGAACTCTTCAGCCATTCCTCTGAACTCGCGCATCTGACGGGCAGTGTCAAGCCAGTTCAGCAGGTAACGCCGGCGACGCCGTTCGTTGTTTATGTTGTCCGGGGCGGTGGAGAGTGCTTCGAGCATATTCTCCAGTAACAGAATGACAGGGTTTTCCTGGGATAGAATGGTCATAAAGGCGTCCTGAAAAAATGCCCGACAGCCGCTCTCCGTACACCCTCAGGTGTCACCGGTGCCGGGCATTGTGGAAACAGAAGGGAAAAAAATCCCGGCCATAAAGGCCGGGAAAAGTCGTCAAATTAAGACAGCAATTTTCATGTCAACGCTCCGTCATCAGATACCAGGTGCAGGAGCAGGGCGATCCTCGACTCCGGCAGAGGCTGGGCATCAAGCCGGAGGAGGTACTGGTAACGCGCTTTTGTCAGCCAGAGGGTGGAGGCAGCATCCAGCTCCTCCCTGGCTGCCGGATTGAGCGCAGGATCCGGGTACACTTTCATCAAAGACTGAACGATATCCTCCCTGACGGTTTTGATTTCACCGGCCATTTTCACGAAGTCCAGAAAGGCACTGTGACGGCGAAGGTGAGTGAAGCTGTGGCTTTCGGGGTCTGCTTTCAGGAAAAAGTAACCGGGAAACACGGCGTGTATATGTCGACGGTAACCACAGACTTTATCCGTGCGGCGGACCTTTTTCAGTATCAGGGGTGTCCAGGGAAGGACGTGTTGTTCGGAAAGCCAGGAAAAGAGATGTTCGCGGTTTTTACCGGCAGGGATGTACTGTGCCAGATACCAGTTGCGTTGATGTAATTCACTGATATTCAAAATCCGGAACGCTCCGCGAAAATCGATCCCCGCAGGGGGGCTTCGATGTTGTTGTGAACGGCGAATACATAAAGCATGTGTCGGAAACAGCGGCTGACCCACGTTCAGCCTGGCCTGCAGTTCTGACAGGCACATGATTTACGCACTCTTGTAAGCCTTGTGGACGGTTTCGAGGCGGGCGAAAACCGACAACTCCTGCAAACAGGATTAATGGCTGGAAAATATATTACATAAGGATGTATCTGTGGCAAGAGCGAGGATAAGCAGTTGAATAGATCGTTATATTTGATAAGACAGAATATTATTCTAAACTTGATGTTGTGTGCGGGATATTAGATCGTTTAAAAAAATTCGGCGATCTCTTCTACTGGAAAAGAAGAAAAAAGCAGCATAAAAGATCGTTTGTGAAATTGTTCATTTTTTTGACAGAGTTCAAAAAAACGACGCTTTTTAGGGGGTTAAAGAGGGCAACTGTAACTCTGAGAAATCGTGTCGGCTTTTCAAAGCGGTGGAAAAGGGGTATATTGCGGATCGTTATGCAGTGGCTTTTGGGATCCTCGCGGTCCGGAAAGCCAGAAAACGGCAGAATGCGCCATAAGGCATTCAGGATGTATGGCAGAAACGACGGCAGTTTGCCGGGGCCGGAAGGCTGAAAAAAGTTTCAGAAGACCATAAAGGAAAACCCCCATCATCTTTCCTCGAAACTTGGCGGAATCAGAGAAAGATAATGGGGGCCTCACAGAATACGGGATAAGTATATATGAAACCGTGTCAGAGATTCAACCCTTTGCAGTGCATTAACGCACGGCAATCTGTTCCCGCCATAAGCGACAGCTTGTGGCGGCCCTGAACCAGACCTCATTTACTGAAAGCACATACCGTCAGGTAAAGAACCCGAATCCGGTGTTCACACCCCGTGAAGATGCCGGAACGCTGAAGTTCTGCGAAAAACTGATGGAAAAGGCCGTGGGCTTCACCTCCCGTTTTGATTTTGCCGCGCATGTGGCGTATGCCCGTTCGCGCGGCCTGCGCCGGCGTATGCCGCCGGTGCTGCGCCGCCGGGCGATTGATGCGCTGCTGCAGGGGCTGTGTTTCCACTATGACCCGCTGGCCAACCGCGTGCAGTGCTCCATCACCACGCTGGCCATTGAGTGCGGACTGGCGACGGAGTCTGAGGCCGGGAAACTCTCCATCACCCGTGCCACCCGTGCCCTGAAGTTCCTGTCTGAGCTGGGGCTGATAACCTACCAGACGGAATACGACCCGACAATTGGCTGTAACATCCCGACCGACATCACGTTCACGCCGGCACTGTTTGACTCACTCGATATCTCAGAAGAGGCAGTGGCTTCCGCACGCCGCAGCCGCGTGGAATGGGAAAACAGGCTGCGCAAAAAGCAGGGGATGGATGCGCTGGGTATGGATGAACTGATAGCGAGGGCCTGGCGTTTTGTGCGCGAGCGTTTCCGCAGTTATCAGGCAGAGCTTAAGTCCCACGGCATGAAACGTGCCCGTGCGCGCCGCGATGCAGGCAGGACCCGTCAGGACATTGTCACCCTGGTGAAACGGCAGCTGACACGTGAAATCGCGGAAGGGCGTTTCCGGGGAAGCCTGGAGGCCGTGAAGCGCGAAATCGACCGTCGCGTGAAGGAACGCATGATAATGTCGCGGAACAACAACTACACACGGCTGGCCACTGCCTCACCCTTAGTTTGACCTCATCTGAATAATCCGGCCTGCGCCGGAGGCTTCCGCACGTCTGAAGCCCGGCGACGCACAAAAAAGCAGCACAGCACACAAAAAACAGCCTCATCATCTGCCTTCCGGCTCGCCTTGCTCCCCCTGTTTTTCACGCAAAACACGTCTCACAGACGGGGAATTCTGTTTATCCACATTTAACTGCAAGGGACTTCTCCGTAAGGTTACAACCGTTAATGCTATAAAGCGCCAGCCGCAGGCGTTACAGGGTGCAATGTTTCTTTTAAACCCCAGTACTGTATTTCCTTTAAACTACTTAACTACTTCCATTTAAAAAAAAGACCTATTCAGTGCCTGTCCTGTGGACAGACAAATATGCACCTCCCACGCTGACGCGCGGGCCCCGAACCTCACCGTTCTGAAACCACAACAAAAAGACATCAGGAATAAAAACACCACACAAACGCAGCACCGTGCCTACCCCTCATAACTGAAAAGCGAGGCCGCCCCCGCCCGAAGGGCGGGAACAACATCGCTTTTAATTATGAATGTTGTAACTAAGAATCCTCATCGCTGTCAGTCTTCTGGCTGGAAGTCCTCAGTACACGCTCGTAAGCGGCCCTGACGGCCCGCTAACGCGGAGATACGCCCCGACTTCGGGTAAACCCTCGTCGGGACCACTCCGACCGCGCACAGAAGCTCTGTCATGGCTGAAAACGGGTATGGCTTAGCAGGGCTGGGGATGGGTAAGGTGAAATCTATCAATCAGTACCGGCTGACGCCGGGCTTCGGCGGTTTTGTTTCTGTGCCATATGTAACAACGGAGTGCCGCCTTACATGCGCTGACGCGCATTATTTGCCTTGTTTCGTCTGAAAGTAATCACTATGATTAAATATGATTAACAGCTAATCGGATATGCAAATGAAAAACAATACCGCACAGGCAACAAAAGTCATTACCGCGCATGTGCCATTACCTATGGCTGATAAAGTCGACCAGATGGCCGCCAGACTGGAACGCTCCCGGGGCTGGATTATCAAACAGGCGCTTTCTGCATGGCTTGCCCAGGAGGAGGAGCGTAATCGCCTGACGCTGGAAGCCCTGGACGATGTGACATCCGGACAGGTTATCGACCATCAGGCTGTACAGGCCTGGGCGGACAGCCTCAGTACTGACAATCCGTTACCGGTGCCACGCTGATGGAACTGAAGTGGACCAGTAAGGCGCTTTCTGATTTGGCGCGGTTATATGATTTTCTGGTGCTGGCCAGTAAACCTGCGGCCGCCAGAACGGTGCAGTCCCTGACACAGGCTCCGGTCATTCTGTTAACTCATCCACGTATGGGGGAACAGTTATTTCAGTTTGAACCCAGGGAAGTCAGACGGATTTTTGCTGGCGAGTACGAAATCCGTTACGAACTTACTGGCCAGACTATTTATGTATTGCGCCTGTGGCACACACGAGAAAACAGGTAGATTGTGTGTGGGGACAACTTAACATAGCCTGCAGATATTAATTCTGGAACATTATTATCAGGCCAGATATTTTGCATTCCATTAAATAATCTTGTAGGAGATAAAATGAATTACGATGAAATAACGAAAATTACCGCTGAACGTATTAGCGACTACATGACCGAAGCAGTTAATACAGACTCTATAGCCGTTGCGGAAATGTTTCATAACGCTGCCTGGGGAGTGCGAACATTGTGGTTTGAACTCGTCACAAAAATAGATATACATAAAAAGAACAGGTATGCGAGTTATGATCTTAGAAGGGAAATCGAAATGCAGCATGAAGAGTTTCAGAAAATGACAGAGCGCGAGAAAGTGCCTTTATTGAAATCGCCAGAATAATAGAAACAGTACAAGTACATTGCTGTATTGTGTTTTCCTTGAATATTGAATCGCGGTGCCCATGTACTACGATTCCTTTCGTGTTGTTTATCATTGCACACTTTCCCTGACTGAGCGTAAACACTGACTACTTTCCCCTCAAACTCCTGGACGGCGAATGCAAAATTGGTCTGTTCCAGCATAGAATATGTTACTTTTTCATGACCGAACCCGAAATTTTGCGCGTCAATAAGAGACGTTGTGTAAACTCAGTCCTTTTATCTGGCAGGTTAACCCCTATCAATCTTAGGATGAAACCACGCCATCCTCTGTTTGCCTTGTTATTAATTTCATAAAGACGATTGTTTTCCTCTCGTAGTTTTGTCCACTCTAAACAAAGTGTTATATAATCCAGTTCTGTGATGTGTTTCACTTTTCCATTGACAGTTACAGTGTTTATTCCATTTCCTGTGATCATCATCTTATGCCTTTTTTATCTTCATTTGGGACCGTGCTTTTCTTCGGAGTATCACTATTCGTTAACTGCTGTTTATCAATAAAATTCCTGATGTTATCAAGTGCTTCCTTTGTTTTTAGAATGCGCTTGATATCCATTTCATCCCGCCCGGTCATTCTTTTTCCGGACAAAAGACACTCAAGAAGCTCCTGTTTCGCATCAGGAGAATCTTTGGATACGTAATGTCCACCTGTTATCAGGAGTGTTTATTGCCCAGAAATATTCTCCTGCTGTGCCTGCATCCTGAGCCACTTTTGTTCTAATGTCGCCAGTCTGCGACCGGCACTCTGTGCTTCAGAGTCTGAGACCTGCCCTTTGGGGTGACCATCCAGGCCATAACGTGGGACGCCGGCGACAGCTGTCCGCTGCAGATATACGCGGCGGGATGTGATGCAGGACACTGCACAGAGCCATTCGTCCATGGTCAGTTCTGTCTCCGGGTGTTCTGCCAGAAATGCCGAAATATCATTGTTTATGCCAATTTTCAGGGGAATAAATCCACCACCTTCAGCACGAAGATGAGGAAACAGGGCCTTTATTTTTTCCACGCACTCGTGAGTATACTCACGGGTCCAGTGGGAGGGACGTGGAAAACGGTGTCTTTTCTTTTTCTTCTTCCTGGCTGGCGCTTCGGGGATATGTGTTTCGACGGCAGATGAATTTATTCCGGCGGGGGCTGATTCTGCCGTCTGTTCAGTAAATACAGGTGCGATAATATCTGTTTTTTCGGATAAGGACGGTGGCGAAAAAGTACGACGTTTTTTCACCACAATGACCGGAGTTTTCCTTTCTTCCTGATATTTTCCCATAAATACCTCGGCTATGTTGTTCTACTTCCTTATAATATCATAGTTCAAAATTTAATAAACTTTCTGTTATGTAATATCCCTTGATAATTTACGAAGATGACTCTGTACCCTGCTATGTGAATCAGGAACGTTTATAGCAGGATACAACGGATTGTTACTTACACAGTAAGATTTACTAAGGTTTGTTTTCTTCTTTTCTTATATTTATCTGGTAATCCTTATCAACAATGCCTGCTCTACTGTTTGCATTAATCATTGCTGGTCTGATCCATATTAGTTTGTTATTTTTCCTGCGAATATGTCCTCTGCGTAAGTGCATCCTTTTCGTCCCACCGGATTTTCCTGTTCCAGTATGATTACTTTGCACCTTAGTTTCAGACAGTTGCAATACTTTATAAGTATATGAAGGGCGCTTGTTTTTTTCAGGTGGCTGAACTTTACGACCATTTATGAATTTTCTTTCTGGTTTAGTGCTAAGTGTGACAGGACACACATTTTCGCAATTTAACACGCTACATGCCTGTATGAAAGCCTGTAGTTCATCGCGAGTATCCATAATAATTTGCGCATATAATCTTTCAATACTTCCCACCTGCTTTATCAAATCATCTTTAAATTCCATGCTTGTTATAAAAGGCTCTGCTTTGAAGTGTGCTGCATTATATTTGGCTACTCCATTCTCTTTTAATGTGTCGATTACAAGCCTGGATGCAGGCAATGTCCTGTCAGGTTCGTATTTAGTGAGTTTGTTGTTATATGGGAAAAACATTCCACCGACACCAAGAATCCATATTTTTAAATCATCAGACCATGAAACAGGAAGGATAAACACTCCGCCATCAATATAAGTGTTAAGGATTGAATTACATCCCGGGATGGGTTCAAAACTCTGTCTGGCCTCCCAGCACAGGGCAATTCTTCTGGATGATGGTGATATATTAAAATCACCTATTTGGGTTTCTACATTGTCTTTGAACCATGGTATTTCAAATGTTACAACTGGATATGGTAATCGTGCCAAATCGAAATGTGTCTGGCGGTATTCTTCTGGTTCAATAATATCGCAGCAGTTCGGTAAGATGAACTTAACACTACTGTCCAGCATATCAATGACCTGACGCATAATATATGATGTAAGAGGTGCATTTGACCTTAATCCTTTTTCCATGACAGACAGGTCTTTTATGGCTTCCTTAGTGTAATTTAGTGGAGTAATTGTATCTTTCATTACGTTTTCTCTGGATATCTGATTACTATACAGGTACGGCTACTTACGTAGCTCTGCCACCAGAAATACTCAGCCAGTAGGTTCCTGGCTACGGCAGAAGATGTGTGGATTTAGCTCGTACACAGGAGGCTGTTACAGGTATCCACGATACCTGAACTGACGATTATTCTTGGAAATAATCAGCCATCCGCGCCGCTTTACTCAGGCCCCCTTTACGGGACGCTACTTTCATTTATCTGTACGCGAACCTCTATTCCTGCGTCATGACAGGCCTGCAGCCACTGCGCCACTTCCAGCGGATCGCCCTCCAGGCGTACCACCCTGCCTTCTTTATTCCATAACTGCAGACAGGTGCTGCCGTCGAGACGCACCACAAAATCCCCACGGCAGGCCTGATACGTTATGCCGTTCAGCTCCACCGCCAGATCAGTGGCAGAAGTGCCGTCTGCGGGCAGACCTGCTGCCGGGACCAGCGGCAGTACGACGACTTCTGCCGCACGCTGTTCTGCCCGGAGGCGGTCCTGTTCTGCCAGCAGCAGAGGCTGTGCCACGGCCCGGCCGGCGTCCGTCAGCTCCACTGCCAGCTGCAGGTTCGGAGCGCGCAGGGTACGCAGCCAGCCGGCATCCTCCAGACGACGGCAGGAGGCGCGCAGGTTTGGCCCGTAGACCGGGGCTTCCCCGCTTCGCTCCAGCACCCGTTCTATGTCCCGCGTCAGCACGGGTCCCGGCCGTTTTTCATCAAGGGCAGCCAGCACAATCAGCACTCTCCGCTGCAGTGGCGACGGTCGGCGGCTCTGAGTCATTAACTGTCACCCTCCGACCAGATGAGTTTTTTGAGGCGCTGATAATCGGTATCGATGCGTTCCCGGGCCTGTGCGTGATTGTTCTGTGGCGCACCATGAATGGCCAGTTCATACCACAACCACAGCAGAGCTGAGGCCCTCAGTTCATTGAGGCACCTGGCGCTCTGGCTGTCCAGCCCACATTCACGGATATTTTTTTCCGCTATTCGGGTCAACTGCTCATAGCTGAGTGAAAACACCCTTTCTTCATCCATCCTGCACGCTCCATCTGATAATGTTCTGACAGGTAAAAATCATATCCTGCATGATTTGTGTGCTCCTGATTTCTGATAATATCAGATATGGTTTTTTCATCAATGATGAAAATCATATCTGATATGATTTTGTGTGTGTTTTTTATTATCATATTATTTGCGTCTTTTCTGCCGCGCAGATCCGGTTTCCGGCGAATTCGGAAATATAAGTCAGGTTACGTCTGGTACACTTCCTGAGTAGAGTATTATCTCGGAGAAAGCCTTTTATGAATGTGGAAGAGTCAGAGCAGCGCTGGGTTTGTGCTTGTTGTATTGGCGAAGAATTTTTACGCCACAAGGTCGAGAAAGAAGGACGTATACAAACCTGTGATTACTGCGATGAGATTCACACCTGTTTTTCCCTGGAGGAGGTATGCGACCTGACAGAAAAGGCTATTGAAGCTCATTTTTACCGGACTGACACTGAACCGAACGATATGGAGTATGCCAGTCTTCGTCATATTGACGGTTATAAGTGGTTCCGTGAGGGGGAGAATGTAGTGCAGCTCATTGAAGATTTGCTCCAGTCTCGTCGTGCACTCGCAGACGATATTCAGCAGCTGCTCGAATACAGACATTCAGATTTTGATTCCGATGTGATGGGACTTGAGACCGAGTTTGCCCGCGAGTCCTGTTACGCAGAACGCAAACAGATCAGTACCGGCCGTCTCGATTCCATGTGGATAAATTTTGTTACCTCCCTGAAAACAGAATCACGCTTCATCAATAATGCCGTGAGCTCCACCCTGGACGGTATATTCCAGGGGGTAGAGACAATGCGCGCCCGTGGAAAAGAACCTGTGATCATTGACGCTGGACCAGGTACAGCTATCCCGTCACTGTACCGTGCCCGGTGGTGCCGGAATCATCATGAGCTGGAGCAAATACTTGTGACGCCGGACAAAGAATTAGGTCCGCCGCCGCATCAGTTCAGCGGCTCTAACCGTATGAGTGCAAAGGGCATTTCGGTATTCTATGGTGCCAGTTCAGTCGATACGGCTATATCTGAGATACGTCCACCGGTAGGCTGCAAAGTGGTGTGCGCGAAGTTCAGTCTTATCCGGTCGCTCCGTCTCCTGAACCTGCCGGCGCTTGAAAGTGTTCTGGAGAGCGGAAGTCTGCTTGATCCGGACTACATAAAAAGACGTGAGCAGGCCGCATTCCTGTCCACATTTACCAGCCGGATTGTCGAGCCGGTTCTGCCTGGCGAAGAAGATTTCAGCTATATACCAACTCAGGTCATCGCTGAATACCTGGCAGATCCTCTCCGCTTTAATCTTGACGGTATCCTGTATCCGTCCGTGCAGTTGCCGGGGGCGGATCAGGAGGAACGGTACAACGTTGTGTTGTTCCATAAAGCCTCCCGTGTCGCCTTTATGACGCTACCGGCAAAGGATGACTGCATGATCAGATATGGCCATCAGTATGCCGAAGACGAATGGGAGACTGATATCTGTGTGACAGAGGTTATCTCTGCTCAGGAAGACCCTCCTCCAGCCAGGCATGATCTGTCTGACCTTTCACTTCCCGACGACCCACGGGAGCCTGCTCTGGAGATAGATCTCGATTCTGTCAGCGTTCACGGTATACGGGCAGCCCGGTTTGAATACTCCACTGATGCCGTCAGGCGGAGCACATACCACTATACTCCGCGGACTTCAGAACCAGCCGGTACTATAACTCAGTTATGGGACACCGCCTCTGGTCATGACGATTTTCCGTTCTGATGCAGAATCAAGCCGCTCTCATTTTCAGATCATGTGGAACTGACGGCTCTTCACCATCTGTTCGAGTCCGTTAAGATCGAACTGATGGTTACTGCGGATATTCTGGTACACCTCAAGCATGACGGCGTACTTATCTGTCAGATCCTTGTCATTACGCAGACCGTAATCGCCGATGCGGTGATCACCTTGTCCGTTATCAATCCAGTTAAGCAGCGACCACATGTCAATCTGCAGCGCATAGTCTTCTGTGTCAGGATACCCCTTGAAAGTTAACTGCAGTCCGTTGTCTTCTACATAGCCCTGAATGCGGGCCAGCGCGTCGCGGGTCTTCTGGTCATTCCAATCGTTCACTGTTTTCTCGGCCGAGGCAAGTACCATCCTGATATTCGAGAACATGTCACGAAGCGCTATCACGCTGTCCAGGGTATTACAGATCACCGGACTGGGCTGCGGATTCATCAGGGATACAATCATGTCCTGGCCCAGGTTAGGGTTAATGGCTTGCAGGTGCACGGCATCGAGCTCAAAGAACCATGTCATGCGTTGCAGATAAACCTGACGCACCAGAGCTTCTGCTGTGACAGTACTGGCGACACGATTGTTATAGCCATAAGTGGGGTTGATAGGCTGGACAGAACGTCCGTCTTTACCGCACTCCATACGCAGCAACTGGCAGAGCTGGAAAAAGATGTTCAGGCGCGCTGACAGGGGAAACATCTCCGCTTCCTGGCTGGCCGGAGTAAATTTCCCGCGAACACCCTGCGCTATAAACGAACGCAGAACATCCGAGCGGGACGGCTTATACTGACCGTCAATGTTGTTAATGAAATTATCCAGCTCATCAAGTTGCTGCTGAGGAAGACGGAGTTCAATACGTTGGTCTTTCATGTCCACGGGGGCCTCACTTGGTTTCGTTTATCTGGTTTTATTACATTCGTGTACGTTCACAAACTGTAAATGTACGGGTTAAACCCGTACGCGTCCAGTAAGAATGCGGTTTTATTTTGTCTGTTTCCACTGAGATCCGAAAACTCATTGTTACGGATCTTCCTCTCCCTCCGCACAGCGCCATCTCCCGTCAGCACAACATGTAGTGCTGAATTCAGCTGCTCTTGACACTATATGTTGTGTCATCTCCCTGACCTGTGATGCGCCGCGCAGGGGCGGAAAACAGCGATATGATTATTTCCTCAGCGTGGTACACTTCCGGAAAGTTGTGATATTCAGGAAAGTCGGATCTGACGAAAACGGCTCTCCGGTAATTTAACGGCGTGGTTATGTGGCTGCTTATTATCAGCCTTGAAATGATGACGTCATGGGAAAATCATCCGTGTGACAGAAGCAGGGTTGTGCTGCGCGTCATCATTACTCTGCGTGACTATTGAACCGGATACTATTTTTGAGGCGAGGTATGGGTAAACCAACATTTAGATCATTTTACGATGTGGTCCGGGAGCTTGAGGATGTATATGGCCATAAAGAGCTATGGCTGTATTCAGGAGCGGCATACGCAACGCCAACAGAAATGATTAACGCCAGACATAACTGGAAATCGCCAAAAATCCTGAAACGTAACGGAAGAATGGTTGCAGAACGAATGGATAACTCGGACTCATGGCAACTGGTTGGTGACTACAAAAAACCGCTGTTCCAACATTGTGCTCCGCCCTGGCAATCCTGTCAGATAGATGACTATTTTAAAGGCTATTACATTATCGCCCCCTGAAGGTCAGAGGAGTAATTGATGGCGGGATTACATCATTGATGGCGAGGTTTAAATGGGAAGTATGAAAGAACTGCTGTTTGAAATGCAGGAGGAACGGCGTGACGAATGGATTGCGGAAAATTATCCGGATGCTGAGGAAGGAACTCCTGAATGGGATGCGGCAGCGCAGGAATACAGCTGGTTTCAGGACTGGATGGAAGAGGCGGCTGAGCAGCAATATTTTGAGGCTTCGCTTGCCAGTATTCCTGACCGCCTGCAGGATGCAAAGGCTGAACTGGATGAGTTAGAGAGCCTGATGCAGTTCAACCAACCCAGGATCGTAGAGCGGATGGCTTACGTTCATTGCGTGAGTGTACTGGACAGCTTTCTGATGTACAGCGCAAGAGCACTTCTTAGTCATCCCCCGCATTTACAGAAGTTCCTGCACGAGGCTGATTCGTTGGTTCCTAATAAGGAAGACAGAAGAAAATTACTTGCTTCCAAATGGGTCGAGCAGGAGCCGGATAAAGACACTCCTGAGAAGGTTTATACCTGGCGAGCTCAGTCTCTTGTAGCGAAGAAGACATTTCAGAGCCACAAAGTGATAGGTTGGTATTTTTCAAGGATGCTGACAACGCCACATGAGTGGCCATTGGAGGAGATTAAGGGTGTAATCAAGATCCGAAACGCACTGGTACACCGTAATGGAGTTACCGAATCTCTTGAACCCGTGTATATCAGTTCGGGGAGTGTGCAGAATGCTATCTGCACGGTACGAGCATTTATTACCGTGGCGGCTGAAACCCTTCTGCAGGAAGATGCACTATACAGGACGGATGATGGCATATTCTGAAATTACCGCAGCGACACCATCCATAAGCGTCTTCACTGAGGGATATGTCGATGACTTCGCTTCCCGCTAACTGTATACCAGTAAGCAACACATCATTACCTGTCGCCATAGACTACCCAGCAGCGCTGGCACTTCGCCAGATGGCTCTCGTTCAGGATGAACTCCCGAAATACCTGCTGGCGCCGGAAGTCAGCGCCCTGCTCCACTACGTGCCGGATCTTCACCGCAAGATGCTGCTGGCGACGCTCTGGAACACGGGCGCGCGAATTAACGAAGCGCTGGCGCTGACAAGGGGGGATTTTTCGCTTGCGCCTCCGTATCCGTTTGTGCAGCTTGCGACCCTGAAACAACGGACGGAAAAAGCCGCCAGGACGGCAGGAAGAATGCCCGCCGGTCAGCAGACTCACCGGCTGGTTCCGCTCTCCGACGCCTGGTTCGTCAGCCAGCTGCAGACGATGGTGGCCACACTGAAAATCCCCATGGAACGGCGTAATAAACGAACAGGCAGGACAGAGAAAGCGCGGATCTGGGAAGTGACGGACAGAACGGTCAGGACCTGGATTGGGCAGGCGGTTGCCGCCGCTGCCGCTGACGGTGTGACGTTCTCTGTCCCGGTCACGCCACATACGTTCCGCCATTCCTATGCGATGCACATGCTGTATGCCGGTATACCGCTGAAGGTCCTGCAGAGCCTGATGGGGCATAAGTCCATCAGCTCAACAGAGGTCTACACGAAGGTGTTTGCGCTGGATGTGGCTGCACGGCACCGGGTGCAGTTTTCGATGCCTGAGTCCGATGCTGTCACAATGCTGAAAAACAGACACGCATAAGTCACAAATCATAATTATGAATTGTGATTTATTCTATAAAAGAAGAGACCACTGCAATATGTGATCTCTTGTATGCAAGGGTGCTTAAACAGTGTGAATTCACAAGTGTGATTTCATAAGTAATAACTTCTTGATTATTACGTTAGTGTTTTTAAGTATTGCTCAAGGGCTACTCTGACGATGGCACTTACATTTTTTGGATCTTTACCATTGCGTTTATTCCTCAATGCCAGATCTTCTATTGTGACAAGCATGCTTTCACCAAGAGAGATTGTCGTCCGACATTGTTTTTCTGGTTCGGGTTTTTCCGGCGCGCCGTATGGTTTATCCGCAAGGCGCTGAGCCAGAGCCTCTGCTTGTTCTACCGTAACTGCAGCTCTGTTTAATGCTTGCTGGCTGGGTTTCTTCACCATGGGCCAAATACCTCATTCATTAAATGTTCAATTTCTGCTCTGGCTGCTGTATTGTTCGTTTCTACTACACCGGTGCCGTTGCTCATGCAATCGCGATAGACTTTTCTGAAACAAATAACTGAATCCAGGACTTGAATTGTTGGGAATTCTTCAAGATATTCAAGGAATTCTTTTCTCTCATTTCCCCTCAAAACCGGATTGGTTGTTGCCATACTTTGTAAACAATAAACCTTAAGTTCCGGGTTAAGGTTACGCATTGCGTCTATCTGTTGTTCTAGTTCTGTAAGAGTATCCAGATCTGGTTGAGAACACTGTAGTGGCGCAATTATTTGATGTGCGACAACTCCACTCGTTATGAATTCCTTTGAGTTTCTTCCTGCGACATCCACTATTACATCATCGAACTTTTCATTCAGAGCCTGTAGTGTTTGTGTCAGGTTATCAAATTTCTCAACAAGGGTTATTGCTGGTAACAGTCCTGCAGCTTCTCGTTCTGCATGATGTTTTGCGGCTGTTCGTTGTAGATCTCCGTTTAACAGGCAGACTTCCCTTCCTTTATTTGCGAGAGCAATAGCCAGGTTTGATGCAATGGTAGTTTTCCCTGAACCACCTTTGTTCCCACCAACTACAGTAATCATTGCAACCTCATAAATGTGATGTGTGAAGTATGATGATATTTTGACACGGTAACCTGATGTGTCAACATGTATTCATATTTGTGAAGTATGAAATATGAAGTATGTCATATGATGTAATAAATATTACTTGTGTTTTGTGATTTCATAACTATGATAGTGCTCAAATTGAGTATTACCTTGCAACCAGAAACAGTGATTTACTCAGATTGAGTATTTAAGGGGCTATAGATGAACGTATACTGCGATGATGGTTCAACAACAATCAAGTTGGCATGGAATGACAATGGGAAAATCTGTAAGTCGTTGTCGCAAAACTCATTTCGTTATGGATGGAAGGTTGACGGGTTAGGGATTCGCCAGACATTTAACTATGAACTGGATGGTAAAAAATACACGTATGATGAAGTTAGCAACCAATCTATTCTTACGACTCATATTGAGTATCAATATACGGATGTTAACCTGTTAGCTGTGCATCACGCTTTACTGAATAGTGGATTAGCGCCTCAGCCTGTATCATTGACTGTGACTTTGCCTATCAGTGAGTTCTACACGAAAGAGTGTCAAAAAAATGAACTCAACATTCAGCGTAAAATTGAGAATTTAATGAGGCCGATTCGTCTTAATAAAGGCGATGTTTTCACCATTGAACACGTTGATGTGATGCCTGAATCATTGCCAGCTGTGTTTTCTCGTCTGGTCATGGATAAAGTTGGTCAGTTCGAAAAATCGCTGGTAGTTGATATTGGCGGCACTACGCTTGATGTTGGTGTTATCGTTGGTCAATTTGACTCTGTAAGTGCCATTCATGGTAATTCTGGCATTGGTGTGTCTTCAGTTACGAAAGCTGCAATGAGTGCATTGCGCATGGCATCCAGTGATACCAGTTTCCTCGTTGCAGATGAATTGATTAAACGTCGTAATGACCCGGACTTTGTTCGGCAGGTTATAAATGACGAAACAAAAACTGATCTGGTCCTTAATACCATTGAGGGGGCTATTGCCAGTCTGGGGGAGCAAGTAGTCAATGAGCTCGGTGATTTTCATCATGTGAATCGTGTTTATGTTGTCGGTGGTGGGGCCCCGTTGATCTATGATTCGATAAAAACGGCATGGCACCATCTTGGGCAAAAAGTAGTGATGATGGAGTCGCCACAGACAGCACTGGTTGAAGCTATCGCGGCTTTCAAAGAGGAGTAATATTGTGGACGATGAACGGAAAAGGAAAAAATTCACACTTTATCTGCATCCGGAAAAAGCTGCAGACTTTCAAACTTTGGAAGCGATAGAGTCCGTTCCGCGTTCTGAGCGTGGTGAGCTGTTCCGGAATGCATTTATTTCTGGAATGGCGTTACACCAACTTGATCCTCGCCTGCCTGTATTGCTGACTGCCATTTTGAGCGAGGAGTTTTCAGCAGATCAGGTTGTAACCTTACTCAGTCAGACGACAGGATGGAAGCCTTCTCAGGCCGATATCAGAGCTGTGTTGACTGAACTCGGTGCTTTGCAATCTGCTGAAAAAATGCCTCCTTCTGCTACTGATTCGGTGCAGGAGGCAATGAATGATGTGCGCCTTAAAATGCAAAAATTATTCTGATATATCAGAATGAAGCAATGGGGATCTCAGTCCATTGTGTTGTATACGAAGGCGAGAGCATTTCCCGTTTCATTTGCCATTCAGGGGCGGTTCCTCGCCCCGCAAACCACACTTTCCCTTTTCCAGACTGGTTCAGTTCATCGAGTGTTTTCATTAACTTTTCGCTGTTTTTACGGGGCTGGATCTCATCAAATAATCCCGGCTGCGCTATACCCGATGGTGTGAAATCAGCCAGCATGACTCCTGCCTTCATATAGCGGTACCCTTCACGCCAGACATGGTTTAACGCTCTGCATGCTGCGGCAATAATGTCCCGGCTGTCCTGTGTGGGTAATGGAAGCTTTTCCACAGCGGCATTGCTGTAACAGGGTTCTTTTACTGCAAAGGGGGATGTCCGTACAAATGTCGTCACCTGCCGGCAATACTGACGCTCCCCACGTAGTTTCTCTGCGGCCCGCTCTGCATACTGAACAACAGCCTGGTGCATGGCATCTTTGTCTGTGATTCGTTCACCAAAACTGCGACTACAGACAATCTGCTGTTTTGCCGGTGGTGCTTCTTCCAGGGATATGCAGGACTCGCCGTTGAGTTCGCGTACCGTACGCTCAAGAATGACGCTGAAGTTTTTCCGGATGAATGCCGTGTTAGCCTGCGCCAGCTGCAGTGCTGTGTTAATACCCAGCGCATTCAGCTTTTCCGTCAGTCTGCGTCCTACTCCCCAGACCTCACCAACTGGCTGCAGTCCCAGTAGCTTCAAGATCCGATTACGGTTTTCTGCCGTCAGCGCGACCACACCGGAAAACTGTGGCCATTGCTTTGTTGCCCACTGTGCACTTTTTGCCAGCGTTTTTGTAGGCGCAATGCCCACCCCCATGGTGAGTCCTGTCCAGCTCTTTACCTGTTCCCTGAGCTGATGACCAAAAAACTCCGGAGAGATGCAATGATTTATCCCCCGCAAATCAATAAACATTTCATCAATTGAGTAGGGCTCAACTGCGGGAGAAAGCGACTCCAGAACAGCCATGACCCGTTGGCTCATGCTGTGGTACAGCGCATAATTGCTGGAAAATACATGTATTTTCTTCTCCAGGCGCATCTGTCTCACCTGAAACCAGGGCTGCCCCATTCTGATGCCAAGGGCTTTTGCCTCCGGGCTGCGCGCGATCACACAGCCATCGTTATTGCTGAGTACGATGACCGGTTCGTTGCGAAGGTCCGGGCGGAAAACTTTTTCACATGAGGCGTAGAAACTGTTGATATCAGCCAGTGCAAACATCAGCGTAACTCCCGCGTCCTGTGTATCACGTGAGTGACAACACCAAAAATACAGATGTTTTCCGGATACAGTGTGCGGAACTCCGGGCTGTCTGAAACCGGCTCCAGTGCCGGGCGTGGGCGCAACAGCAGTCGTTTGACGGTGAACTCACCGTCGATCTCAGCGATAACGATGTCCCCGTGTTGTGGTTTTTCGGCCCTGTCCACTACCAGCAGATCACCATTCTGCACGCCAGCCTGGTTCATCGATTCACCGCTGGCGCGCAGAAAGAAGGTGGCTGCAGGTCTGCTGATGCAATAGCTGTTCAGATCCAGTTCCTGCTCAGCATAATCAGTGGCAGGCGAAGGAAAACCAGCCTGGCAACGATCGGCAAACAACGGTCGCACGTAACTGTCATCGCCTGAAGGGTCAGCCGGACGGTGATAAACGGTACTCATGCTGCAGGCAGCCAGCTGTCGTCCTGCCAGATTTCTTCCAGCAGAGACAGGATACGTTCTTTATCCTTGTCGTTGCGGGCTCCTGTGACAGATACAGACGGGGCGCTGCCCTGGTCTATACGCAGCCAGATTTCCGGGTAGTGTGGTTTCAGACGTTGTTCGATTTCATTCTGTAGCGCCTGAAGTGTGCCTGATTTGAGGTTTTTTGTGCTCTGGCGGTCGAAAAGAATTTCAATGCGGATCATGTTCTCATCTCCCTTTTCTTTATGCTGTATGTTTATACAGTATTCTAATAACTGAATCCGCACACAGTCAAATGTCATTGTTGTGACTAAAAAACGCTCAATTCTCTGAGTGTGTGGCTGTATGCCTGCTGTGGGCTGCTGTGTCCAGCTTATCCACAGCATTTTGTGCACGGTTCTGTGGACAAAATACCTGGTTACCCAGGCCGTGCCGGCACGTTAACCGGGCTGCATCCGATGCAAGTGTGTCGCTGTCGCCGGCCTCCTCACCCGGTCACGTTTCGTCGTTCCTCCTCCACGCGCTGCGGCTTCGGGGCCGCACCTGCATTCGTATGCGGTCGCCCGGTAACAGGTGCGGCACGGCCTGATGGAGGCCGCATGTGAGAGGAGAATTCCCATGCCAAACTGGTGCTCGAATCGTATGTATTTTTCTGGTGAACCGGCACAGATCGCTGAGATTAAACGACTGGCCAGCGGTGCAGTTACACCGCTTTATCGCCGCGCCACAAATGAAGGTATTCAGCTGTTTCTGGCCGGAAGTGCCGGACTTCTGCAGATCACTGAAAATATCCGCTCTGAGCAGTGCCCCGGAGTGACGGCTGCCGGACGTGGTGCTGTATCACCGGAAAATATCGCGTTCACCCGCTGGCTGACACACCTGCAGAACGGTGTACTGCTGGATGAGCAAAACTGCCTGATGCTGCATGAACTCTGGCTGCAGAGCGGTACTGGACAGCGTCGCTGGGAAGAGTTACCGGATGATGTCAGGGAAACTATCACTGTGCATTTCACCGCAAAAAGAGGTGACTGGTGTGACATCTGGGGTAACGAGGATGTATCGGTGTGGTGGAACCGTCTGTGTGACAACGTACTGCCGGAAAAAACCATGCCGTTTGACCTGCTGACGGTTTTGCCGACCCGCCTGGATATTGAAGTGAATGGCTTTAACGGCGGTGTTCTGAACGGTGTTCCTTCTGCATATCACTGGTATACAGAACGGTATGGCGTGAAGTGGCCTTGTGGGTATGACCTGAATATCAGCAGTCAGGGGGAAAACTTCATTCAGGTAGATTTCGACACGCCGTGGTGTCAGCCGGAAAGCGACGTTGTTGCAGAATTAAGCCGCCGTTTCGGCTGCACGCTGGAGCACTGGTACGCCGAACAGGGCTGCAATTTCTGTGGCTGGCAGTTGTATGAGCGCGGAGAGCTCGTTGATGTGCTGTGGGGGGAACTGGAATGGTCTTCCCCGACAGATGATGATGAGCTGCCGGAAGTCACCGGACCTGCGTGGATAATCGACAATGTGGCGCATTATGGCGGATGAAGTATGACGGAGACGGGCGGGCAACCGCCCGTTTCTTTTCCGACAAAGGATGTCGCCGTGCTCCTCTTTTTACTGCGCCGGCTGACGCGGCGCGGCATAAACGCTGCCTGTGGTCAGTGTCCCGCGTCCGGCCGGGCACGGGACGGGCGCTTTTACCGCTCCCGGCTGGCGTCGGTGACAGTGTACGCCAGCCCGTCGCCCTTTTCTGATGAACGCCCTTCAAGCCGCTTTCGCGGCATAGCCTTGCCGTCAAAAAGACGACGGCTGCGGTATTCCACGGTCGGCCTGACCCGTTACCGGACGCGGTGAACAGCCCACAGGCAGCGGGGAACGGGCACCACAGGGGTGCCCTCCCGGTGCCCTCTGTAAGAGAAGGAGTTTGGTATGTCCCGTTTTGTCCTCGGTAACTGCATCGATGTTATGGCCCGTATCCCTGATAACGCCATTGATTTCATCCTCACCGACCCGCCGTACCTCGTCGGTTTTCGTGACCGTCAGGGGCGTACCATTGCCGGCGATAAAACCGATGAATGGCTGCAACCGGCCTGTAATGAGATGTACCGCGTACTCAAAAAAGACGCGTTAATGGTGAGCTTCTATGGCTGGAATCGCGTCGATCGTTTTATGTCTGCCTGGAAAAATGCGGGATTCAGCGTTGTTGGTCACCTGGTCTTCACCAAAAACTACACATCGAAGGCCGCATATGTGGGCTATCGCCACGAATGTGCCTACATCCTGGCAAAAGGCCGTCCACGTCTGCCACAAAACCCGCTGCCGGACGTGCTGGGCTGGAAATATTCGGGCAATCGCCATCACCCGACGGAAAAGCCCGTTACCAGCCTGCAACCACTGATTGAGAGCTTCACACATCCGAACGCGATTGTGCTGGACCCGTTTGCAGGCAGCGGATCAACCTGCGTGGCCGCTCTTCAGTCCGGACGCCGGTATATCGGTATCGAGCTGCTTGAACAGTATCACCGTGCCGGACAGCAACGACTGACCGCCGTGCAACGGGCCATGCAGCAGGGGGCCGCGAATGATAACTGGTTTGAACCGGAGGCTGCGTAAATGAACTATGCCGGACACGAAAAACTTCGCGCCGACGTGGCGGAGGTGGCCAACACCATGTGTGACCTTCGGGCCAGGCTGAACGATATGGAGCATCGCTGTCGCTTTGATTCCGATGTGCTTGTTGAACGCCTGACACGCCAGACGCTGTATCGCGCCAATCGCCTGTTCATGGAAGCGTATACCGAAATTCTGGAACTGGATTCCTGCTTCAAAGATTGAGAAGGAGACGAGAATGTACGGAACATGCGAAACGCTCTGCCGGGCGCTGGCAGCAAAGTATCCGGGAGATACGCCGCTGATGCTGGTTATCTGGTCCCCGGAAGAAATTCAGGCCCTCGCTGACGGAATGGATATTTCCCTGTCCGATCATGAAATCAGGACTGTCCTGGCGCGCCTGGAGGACATCCCGGAAGACCAGCGGACTGAATCCGGTATTTCTTCCGGTGCGGCGATGGAGATCATCAATAACGTGAGAGAAAACCGCCAGGTGACCGTCCCTGCTGAACTGCTGGCGTCCCTGATTCAGACCGCCGAACAGGCACTGTGGAAACGTGAGTGGGCCGCCCGTGATAACGGCCTCGCCGTCCCGGAATGCGTCACCCGCCGACAGGCGGTGGTTAATCAGGCCCGCGCCCTGCTGAAAAACAACACACGCGAAAACGACTGATGTTATCGCCGCCTGCGGGCGGCGATTCAGGGAGACCATGAATCATGAACGAAACGCTGAATGCACTGATTTGTCGCCACGCCCGTAACCTGCTGCTGGCGCAGGGCTGGCCGGAAGAGACGGATGTTGACCAGCGTAACCCGAAGTATCCGGGCTGGATCAGCATTTATGTTCTGCTGGATGCGCCCCGGCTGGCGACGTTACTTATCAACCGTCACGGCGGCGTACTGCCGCCGCTCCTGGCCTCTGCCATTCAGAAACTGACCGGAACCGGGGCGGAACTTGTTCTGTCCGGCAGTCAGTGGCAGTCGCTGCCGGTACTTCCGGCAGACGGAACGCAGGTGTCTTTCCCGTATGCCGGAGAATGGCTGACCGAAGACGAAATCAGGGCAGTTCTTGATGCGGTGCACGATGCGGTACGCAGTGTCAGTTGCCGGGTGGCAGAAGATGCGCGGCGTATCAGGGCGGCGCTGACCACAACCGGTCAGACGTTGCTGACCCGCCAGACGCGCCGCTTTCGCCTGGTTGTGAAGGAAAGCGATCACCCCTGCTGGCTCGATGAAGACGACGAAAACCTGCCCGTGGTGCTCGATGCCATCCTGAACCGGGGCGCTCGTTTTTCGTCGGTGGAAATGTATCTGGTCAGTGAGTGTGTGGAGCATATCCTGTCCAGTGGGCTGGCCTGCGATGTGCTGCGTATACCTGATGAACCGTCCCGTCGCTGGTTTGACCGGGATATTCTGCGGGAGGTGGTCCTGGAAGCCCGGACTGAAATCCGCAGCATGGCGGATGCACTGGCGAAAATCCGGAAATGATGACGCTGGCGGGGAAAAATCTCCGCCTTTTCCAGCCGGTCCCCGGAAAGAGCAAAAGGATGTCGCCGCAGGCTCCGCTTTACCCGGCCATGCGGGGCATGGCCTTGTGGGTTTTCAGTTATGTGGCCTCAGCGTCGTGTGCGGGCTGTGCCGTGCCTCCATCGTAGCCGGGCTTCTGCGGGCGGGTTGCAAGGTAAGGTGAACCGCTGCGGTCACCCGGTCCCTCCTTCCCGTCTGCCGTGATTTTCCGGTCGTTCACCCGCTCAGATTTCGCGGTCTCACCCTCCAACTCCCGCCAGCCGTGTGCGTCAGGCTGCGGCTTCCCTTGCGCCCTTGCAACCCTGCAGGCCCGGCAAAGATGGAGGCACGGCACCGCCCGGTGTCGCGGAATATGTGAACAACGGAGGAAATCCCATGCAGTATGCGAAACCTGTCACTCTGAATGTTGAAGAGTGCGACCGTCTGTTTTTTCTGCCTTACCTGTTTGGCCAGGATTTTCTGTATGTCGAAGCGTCTGTGTGCGCGCTGGCGAAAAAAATGATGCCGGAATATGAAGGCGGATTCTGGCACTTCATCCGCCTGCCGGACGGTGGCGGTTACATGATGCCGGATGGCGACCGTTTCCACATGGTGAACGGTGAAAACTGGTTTGACCGCACGGTCAGTGCTGATGCCGCAGGCATCATCCTTACCTCCCTTGTGATTAACCGCCAGTTGTGGCTGTACCACGACAGCGGGGATGCAGGGCTGACACACCTGTACAGGATGCGTGATGCGCAGTTGTGGAGCCACATCGAATTTCACCCTGAATGCAACGCGATTTACGCGGCGCTGGACTGATTAACGGACGGGGCGGCAATGCCGCCTCTGTAAAGGAGACGAGAACATGTACTGTACTGTTAAAGAAATTATCCGCGAAGTGCTGGATACAGACGTGCCGGACA